>Ga0066683_10000085_pt1 | contig 18699 bp, 9 predicted proteins | sample GraSoiAngelo_132_FD_62296 | JGI IMG/M metagenome (GOLD analysis project Ga0066683, IMG submission 62296) | Grasslands soil microbial communities from the Angelo Coastal Reserve, California, USA - 14_0929_02_40cm | ecosystem: Environmental > Terrestrial > Soil > Grasslands | place: USA... | reverse complement strand
TTGTGGGGCGGCTTGCAATACAAGGATGGCCCGAAGAAATTTGGCGTTCGCAAGAGCCTTTTTTATTACCAGCCTGATCAAATGCCCGCGGGCTTTTACCGAAAGGATTTTGATTGGACCACCTGGACAAGCTGGAACAAAGCTCACGCGGAACTTGTCGACCGCTCTTTCAACTATCTCCACGTCGTCGCTGCTGATTGGGTTCTGTACCGGCTGGCGCGCAATTACGAAGGGTTGGTCACGAATCATCCGTGGGAGTGGTACCTAACGAACGCGTATGAAACATCCGTCGCGATGGTCAAGCTCGCACCAAACTACGCGGTATTTGGTCAGATGGAAGGAGATATTTTCCTTGAAGTAATGGCAGACCTCCGGCGCGAAGGAATGAATTCGCAAGCAGACGACCTGGAAGCGAAGATGCGCACACGAGCTAATCGCTGGAAGGAGGAAGCGTATCCGTTCGGAAGCGAGATGCCGTGGGATTCCACGGGGCAGGAAGAAGTCTATGCGTGGATGAAGTATTTTGGCTTCCAGGAAAAAGCGGACGTGACGCTGAATGCCATCCTTGCCTACGATCCGACAATTCCGCACTGGGGATACAACGGCAGTGCGCGGCGCTATTGGGACTTTGTTTTTGCGGGCAAGCTTCGGCAGATTGAACGCCAGTTGCACCACTACGGCTCGAGCCTGAACGCGATTCCGGTGCTGGCGGAATTTCGCGAGCACCCGGATGATTTCTATTTGTTGCGAGTGGGATACGGGGGCACGATGGGGACAATTTCGGACATTGACCAGGATGGGTTTCTGGCGCCAGCGTTTCACGCGTTCCCTGACCTTTTGAGACCGGATGCGCTTTCCGGAGACGACGGGCCGAACCTATTCGGGCACGCGTGGAACACGGCCACCTACGTTGTTCATCATCCAGAATTTGGTTGGCTGGCGTTCGGCGGAAATACTCGCGTTGAGGGCGACACCGTAAAGGTTAAGCCGCTCGACTCCTTCAGGATGCGCGTGTACGTTGCATCGGCAGGCGTCTGGTTGACGCTGGACGCCGGAAAATTCGATGAGATTGAAGTTCACCCGCGCACCGGCGCAATACGCGTTGGGTTGTCGCCAGCGACGGAATATTTGCGAGGGGCACGCTTGCGGGTGGAACAGCCCGCCAAGGTTGGTAGCTCCCCAACCTACAAACCCGTTACGCAACTGAGACAAGAACGGGGAGCCTACGTGGTGCCGATTGGTCAGGCGACGACTTGGGTGGACTTGATCCCCAGTCCGTAGATTTGGAAAGTGGGTCGGGGCATCGAAAGAAAATGTTGCAACAGAATGTGTTACGAATCCGCAGCATGAATCCTGGAGGCGTTATGAGCAAGCGTTTTTCGGTTTTTCTTCTAGCAGCCATGCTATTGGCAGCTCCCGCCAACGGACAACAGTCAAACCCTGCAAAAACCTCTGAGCAGAAACTGGTTAAAGCTCGGCCTTTGCCACTGAGCAGTGTCCGCTTGCTCGCTGGGCCTCTTAAGAATGCTCAAGATTTGGATGCCAAATACCTGCTTGCATTGGAACCTGATCGAATGCTGTCGTATCTCCGGCAGCGCGCCGGGTTGCAGTCAAAAGCTAACGGCTACGGTGGTTGGGACGGAGGGGGAAGGCAGCTGACAGGCCACATTGCCGGACACTATCTCTCTGCCGTCAGTCTCATGTGGGCGGCGACCGCTGATGCCCGGTTTAAGGAACGCGCCGACTATATCGTCAAAGAGCTAGCGGAGATTCAGAACGCGCAGAAAGACGGCTACCTAGGCGCATTGATGGACGACCAGGGAGTTGACGGGAAGATTCGGTTCCAAGATTTAGCGAATGGAACCATTAAATCGGGCGGTTTTGACCTAAATGGGTTGTGGTCACCCTGGTACGTCGAGCACAAAATCTTTGCCGGCCTTCGGGACGCGTACCGTTACACAGGGAACACCCAGGCACTGGAAGTCGAGATCAAATTCGCCGAATGGGCCGAGGGGATTTTGTCCAAACTCGACGACGAGCACATCCAGAGGATGCTGGCCACGGAATTCGGCGGGATGAACGAAGTAACTGCCGACCTCTACGCTGATACGGGTGATCCACGCTGGCTGCAGCTTTCAAGCAAATTCGAACACCGGGCTATCCTCGATCCACTGGCGGCGCGGCAGGATATTCTGGGCGGCAAGCACGGCAACACCCAGGTGCCCAAGCTTCTGGGCTCATTGATGAGATATGTTTACACGGGAGATGAAACGGACCACAAAGCTGCCACGTTTTTCTGGGATCAAGTAGCATGGCATCACAGCTTTGCGACTGGAGGACATGGAAAGAACGAGTACTTCGGCCCCCCAGACAAACTGAACGACATGGTCGACGGCCGCACCGCGGAAACCTGCAACGTCTATAACATGATCAAAATGTCTCGCGAACTCTTTTCGATCGATCCCGAGATTCGCTACGTAGACTTCCACGAGCGCGCGCTTTTCAATCACATCCTGGCGTCCCAAGACCCCGATGACGGCAGAGTGTGCTACATGGTGCCCGTTGGCCGCGGAGTGCAACACGAATATCAGGACAAGCTTAAGGATTTCACGTGCTGCGTGGGCACTGGCATGGAGAGTCATGCGCTGCACGGCTATGGCATCTACTACGAATCTAAGGAAAAACTTTGGGTCGGCTTATTTGTGCCTTCGACCGCGAACTGGGAGGCCGAGGGAGTCAAGGTGGAGATGAACACAGGCTTCCCAGTCGGAGAATCGGCGATGCTGAAATTCTCTCTGAATTCTCCAAAGAAATTCACATTGGCCCTGCGACGGCCGTTTTGGGCGGGGAGAGGCTTCCGCGTTAAGGTGAACGGCCAGGCCATAAAAGATCTCCCACAACCTGATTCCTACGCACAAATTTCGCGCACGTGGAAGAATGGGGACAAGGTGGATGTGGTGCTGCCGAAGCAGTTGCGGACTGAGCCCTTGCCCGATAACCCAAATCGTCTTGCGGTGATTTGGGGCCCGCTTGTGCTAGCAGGCGATGTTGGGCCGGAGCAACCAACTTCGCGAGAAAGGGATGCCCGCCCAGCTGCACCCGTTTTCGTGACCAATGCGCGGCGTGTCGAGGACTGGCTCAAGCCCGTCGCCGGAAAGCCCGGCACTTTTCGCACATCGGGCGTCGGGCTGAGTGCGGACATCACTTTTGCCCCGTTCTACCAGGTACCGCGCCGGCGATATGCAATCTATTGGGATGTCTATACCGCCGCCGAGTGGCAGAAGAAATCCGCGGCCTATGCTGCAGAGCAGGAAAAACAGAAAAGGCTTGAAGCGGCTACAGTGGCCTTCTTGCAGCCCGGCCAGATGCAGACGGAACGAGATTTCAATCAACAGGGAGAAGAAAGTTCCCCTGTTCAACTGGAAGGACGTTATGGACGGCGAGGGACAAAATGGTTTTCTTTTGACCTGCCCGTGGAGAGCTCACATCCGCTGACTTTGGTTGTTACGCACACCAACAACGCACGGCGTGAGAGTTCCTTTGACGTACTGGTAGACGGAACGAAAGTTGGTGAGCAAACGGTGGAAAGGCGCAGTCCGGAAAAGGATGTGCGTTTTTTTGACGTCGAATATGCGATACCAGCAGAAGTCCTCCGTGACAAGCAAAGAGTGACAGTTCGATTTGAAGCGAAGAATGGAAGCGAGATCCCCGGTGTTTTCGGTATTCGCGTGATTCGCGCGGACGCGCAACCCTGACGCGACGACCAACCAGATGTGCCTAAATTGGCCTCCGGCTCGCAAGAGCCCAGTAAAGTCAATTAGTTTTGATTCAAGAAGTTAGAAAGAAACAGTGGTGAACCGGGGAGGACCCGAACCTCCAACCCGCTGCCACCGCTCCCAATGCTAAGTTGATTCGTCTAGCTTGTTCTCGCGTCTGGAGTGCTGGGTTTTCGATGGTGTTCGTCGCTTAATGTTCCCTTTGTGTTCTCTCGTCTGCGGGCGCACCGAGCCGTGCCCGTCGCATAATAGCTGGTCCGAGCCGCACTCAGATTGTTGGTCAAGCATAGAGCGCAACTGGCTGATGCGCTTCATCCCGTCAAGATAGGTGCGGTTCAATTCGCGATCCGCCGCAGCGTTACCGCTCCACGTCACCGTTCACGCGCTCCGCTGGCGTTCGCCAGGGCCCGCCGCGCCTCTTCATTTCCCGGGTCGTAGTTCAGAATTTTCTTTAGAGTTTCGGCAGCAGACTGACCATCAAGGGAGGCCGAGTAAAGATCTGCCAATCCGAAGTATGCAGGTGTGTAGTAGGGGTCGGATTCGATGGCTTCGTTGTAAAGTTGCATTGCCGCCGCGACGTTTCCCTCTCGAAACCGAAGTTTCGCCAGGCGCGTTCGCACTTCAACGGATTTGGACCCGCGGTCAATCGCCTTTTGCAGCACCTGAGACGCCTCTGCTGGCGACTCAGGGCGAGCCAGGAAGAGAACTAGCCCGTAAGCGGCCTGAACGTCTGTATCGTTTGGAAGTTCCTGGGCCGCCTGTTCTAAGAGCTCGAAGCCCTTCTGCCGAAATGTTGGGTAGACCTGGCTCGCTTCATAGTAGGCCAGTGCAAGCGTCCGCAGGTCCGGTTTTGCGTCCGGTTCTTGGGGAGGTTTTGTGCGGTACATCAAATTGCCTGTGGATTCTCCCGCGGCGGCGGCCAGGGGAGGATTTTCCGTGGGGATTCGGAGGATGCGATGGTCCGTCAAAGCAGAGTGACTTATGTTGACCACGGACTTTTTCGGCATGTGGCAGTGAACACAGTTGTCCGGCGGTAGAGTTGTCTGCCTTCGCGCTGCAGGCAAGCGGCAGCTTTTCACCGTATGGCATGTCAGGCATTTCCTGCGAAAATATGCGGCTGCCTCGGCGCCATGCAATTGAACGTGCGGGTCATGACAGGTGATGCAATACAAGTGGGAGTTGGTCCTAGTCCAGCAACGGCTCATCTCAAGCTGCTCTTGATGACTTAGCGCCTTGAGGCCGTCCATCTTCGGCGACAAGGGGGCGCTGAAGACGGAAACCACACTGTCAAGTGGCGTCCCAGGACGAAAGTCCAAATAGGTCTTGCCAGGCCGCAGGACCTGTGCATCTCCACCAAAATGGCATTGATTGCAAACGTCATTGCGGATTTGCGGCGGTAGCCGAGATGGATTGACGATCGAAAAATCAGTGGGGCTTCTGAGCGGAGCGTTTTCTCGGCGTTCGCGCACATGGATTTCCCCCGGCCCGTGGCACCTTTCGCAACCCACGGCCAAAAAGCGGAAGGGAGGGTTCTGATACCGGTTTCGCGTGCCAGCGATGGGCTGTGGGAGCCCAGAGTGGCAGGAAACGCATAGATTCCCCGCGGGGCGCGTGAACCCGCGAAATTGCCCGGCTTCATAACCGGGTGACAGATCCCACCCGCGAATTCCTGAATAGTAGGAGATCGGCGAGAGAAACAGCGCGTCGCCCTTGATGATCAGGTAGCTTCGCCCCACGTCTCCTGAACCCACAATGAAGGCGATTTCGTGCTTCTCTGAGTATTCTGGTTTGCCGTTCACATCCTGTCTTGATTCTGCGTGAAACATCTTTCCATCAACTACACTGACGGTGAACATGCGCCCCAGCCTCTTGTTCGACAGCGTCACGCGCTTGGTAAACTCCGGCCAATTGCCTGGACTGGGAATGGAAAGGGATCTCCCCATGCCGGTGTTTTTGAAATCTTTGTACTGTGGTTCGTGACACTCTTGGCAGGCTTCGTCGCCCACGTAGGCGACACCGGGCCGCGCATTCAAGTATTCCCCGGAAGTTGTGCCCTCTAGCGTGGTTCTGCGAAGGCCCATGGCCAAGCATGCGAAGGAAAAAGTAAGAAGGAAGACGGGGACCGTTCTGAGCCATTTCCTAGTTCTTGTCGCGAATCTAGCCGCCAGTGCCACGGTCACTGAGGGTCCTCATTTGCCAATGTCAACGTTGTTCGTGCGCGGAGGAGCAGTTTTCACGAGGCCTTGGCCGTACTGAATGGTTAGAAAGTTGTTGGCTGTCACATCTTTGACCGCTTCGACTTTGCCGTCAGGCCAGTGGACCTCGATCAGATCCACGCGGGTGCGGCGCCCCAGTCCGAAGTGCAGGCGCAGGTCGCTCGAGGAGAGATAGCTTCCGCCGCTTCGAACCTCGTCCCATTGCACTAAATCGCCGGCGACTACCTTGACCCGCGCCCCCAGCGCGTCGGGATTCTTTCCCGTGCCAAGCAATTTAATCGTGATCCAATTGTTGTGGTCGCCGCCGTGATTGCGCAGCACGGTGGGCTTGCCGTCAAGATTGTTGATGACGACATCGATATGGCCGTCATTGAAGAGATCACCAAAAGCTGCGCCGCGGCTGACCCGCGGCACCATGAGAGCCTCGCCGGTCTGTGCTGCCACTTCCGTGAAAGTCCCGTCGCCGTTGTTGTGGAAAAGCAAGATCCGCTGCGCGTACTTAGACCCCACATCGATGTTGTCCACCTGTGGATAGACGTGGCCATTTACCACCATCAGGTCGGGCCAACCGTCGTTGTCGTAGTCGAAAAACGCAGTTCCCCAGCCCACCCATGGTCCCCGCACCTTGGCAATGCCTGAAGCAAAGGAGACGTCAGTGAAAAACAGTGGCTTGTCGTGGCGGTAGAGCGTGTCGTATTCATCCACGAAATTGCTTACAAAGAATGCCACTCGCCCGGTATGAAGATAGTCGGCGACGGCGACGCCCATCGAGCCCTGTTCGTTACCATCTTCCCCGACTGCAGTACCTGTCAGATAGCCGATTTCCTCAAACGTGCCGTCGTGCTTGTTGTGGTAGAGAAAGTTCGGGCCGCTATCATTGGCTACGTAGATGTCCTGCCAACCGTCGCCATCTACGTCAGTCCATACCACGCCTAGGCCATAGCGGCCGTCGGGGTCACTCACGCCCGCCTTTTGCGTTACGTTCGTGAAGGTGCCGTCGCCGTTGTTGCGGAAGAGAGAGTCGCCGGCACCGGGTAGACCGCGCGGGCCGCACTGCACGGGCACGCCTCGATATTCGCAAAACTTCCCTTTGCCGAACTTCGGAAGGTCACTGAGTTTGAAATCGACGTAGTTGGCGACGAACAGGTCTGGCGCGCCGTCGTTATCGAAATCACCGAGGGCCGCGCCGGTGGACCAACGGGGGTCGTCCACACCTGCCTTGTCCGTAATGTCGGTAAACGTGCCATTACCATTGTTGTGATAGAGGTGGTTGTGGCCGAGGCAGGTGACGTACAGATCTTCCCACCCGTCGCCGTCGAAATCGCCAGCTAGAACGCCCATGGCCCATCCTGGATAGCCCACGCCTGCATGGTCGGTCACATCAGTGAAGGTCCCATCGCAATTGTTGTGGTACAGGGCGCTCCGCGAGCTTTTCGGGTCGGAAGCGGTTTCTACAGTGAGCGCGTTCGTGAAGTAGATGTCCAGGCAGCCATCTTTGTCGTAGTCAAACAGCGCGACACCACCACTCATCGACTCGACGATATATTTCTTGTCCGGCGCCGAAATGTGTTTGAAACGAATGCCAGCCGCGTCGGTGATATCCACGAAGTGTGAGGTCGGCAGTGCTTGAGACGGTCCGAGCAATGAAGCGACGCCGGCGTAAGAGACAAGCGCGAATATGAGCACACCCAAGAACAGCAGTTTCATCTTATGGCCTCGGCTGTCCGCCCCTCACTCCCGAAGGGAGTCGCTGGCTGAGTTTGATTCGCTCGTCGGATTTCTTTTGCGCTTCCTGGTATAACCGAAGCTCGCTCCGGGCGCGCTCCGACTCACCGAGCCTGGCGTAAACCTGGCTCAACTGATAGTGCACTTTCGGTTCGTCAGGATCGAGGTGAGCGGCGGCTTCGAATTCGTCTCGAGACTTTTCATAGCGGCCCTCGCGGGAGTACACCATACCGAGGCCCCAGTGCGCACGCGCGTGCCCGGGATCCACTTCCAGCGCGTGCGTCAAGAACTCAAGAGCTTTCTCGCTGTCGTTGGTCTCGTACGCAATCATGCCGAGATGGTACCAAGCGTCGGCCTGCTTCGCGTCGAGCCGGAGTGTTTCCTCTAAGTGCTGTCGCGCTTCCGGAAAACTCTTCTCAAGGAAGAGCGCCCAACCAAGCGAAAGATGGCCGCGGGGATCATCCGGACGTAGCTCGACGTAGCGCCGGAAATAGGGCAGCGCCTCATGGAAGTCGGATGTATCGAGTAACGCGTCTCCCAAAAAGAAGAGGAAGTCGGGCCGATCAGGTTCCATCAGTAACGCCTTGCGCATGGCAAGGACAGCTTCGCTTGAAAGCTTGTTCTGAAGGGATACCTGGGCGTACTCGTAGAGCAACTCGGGCGAATTCGGCGCGAGCCGGAGAGCGCGTGCCACATATTGCCACGCCCGCGCCGTGTCGCCGCGCTTCAAGGCAATGCCTGTTAACTGGCGCAGCATTGTTACCGACTCTGGCTTCCCATGAAGCGCACGGAGCAGGGCCTCTTCGGCTTTGGCAAAATCACTGTTCGACAGATAAACACGTCCTAGAAGCTCCCAATAATCGCTGAAGCGGGCTGCCGAAGGAACCGCCTGGAGTCGGCGCACGGCCTCCGCGAATTGCCCACGGTCTGCCAGCAGCGTAGCCGTTTCGGACAGCAACCGAGGGTCGTGAGGCGCGTGGCTTAAGCCCTCTTGGAGTGTTTGGAGCCCATGCTCTTTATCATCCCGCTGCTCATAAAGCTGCGCTAGATTCAACCAAGCGGCGGGAAGTGAGGGATTCGATTTGGTGGCTTTGCGGAAGATCGCTTCCGCTTCATCTACACGACCCTGCTTGACCGTGGCCACGCCCAGGAGGTTGAGCGCATCAGCATCGTTCGGATGCGCGCGGAGCACCACTTGCAACGTCTGCTCCGCTTTCTGCCAATCACCAGCATCCATAAGGCGGACGGCGTGCTGAAATTGGGCAGCGATTGGGGCTTGTGCCCGCGCACTGCGCCAGCCAACTAGGGCCACCAGTACGAGTGTGCTAGAGCGCAAAATCGGCACTCTAGGTAGATACGCTCGGAAAACACGCGCACCAGCACTAACAGTGATACGCATCGTAATGAAGCGCTCCAGACAAGTCAATTTCCGCCCACGTCGTCCTCAAACCTCCGACGCGCCTGAGAACCATGAGCGCTGCACACAGGCGCTCACGTCACATATCTTGCTTCGCGGAGGGGATGGGCATAGGATAGCACCGAAATTTTTCTGCAGGAGTTTTTCACATGATTTTCCCAAGGGCGCTGCTCTTGTGCGTTCTGCTATCCTCGGCTTCCTGGCTGCTGGCCGACGACTTCTGGCAGCAGCCCTTTGACACGTGGAAGCGTGAGCAGGTGGTGCGGATGCTCAATGATTCGCCCTGGGCGCAGATTGAGACCTTTACGGCGCCGATCGTTAGTAAAGACGCCGGATTAGCCGGAGAGAAAGAACTGTACTACCGCTTCACCGCGCGTTTCTTTTCGGCTCGTCCTGTCCGAGAAGCATACGTACGCATGGCGCGCTTGATGAACAACTACGATCAGATGGCGCCCGACCAGCGGCAAGAATTCGACAAGCGCTTCCAGCGCGCACTGAATCTTGACGTAGCCGACCGCGTGATTGTAGCGGTCGAGTATGCCACAAATGATCCGAACACCTCCCGCGACCTGCGCCCAGCGTTCGAGTTGGCGACCGCGGAAACGCTGAAGCAGCGCGTTTACCTCATCAGCCAGAGACTTGGACGCGTTGAACTGCTGGAATACTTTCCGCCAAGCGCCGATGGCACGGGTGCGAAGTTTGTCTTTCCTCGCACGGTGCATGGCCAACCGATTTTCGGGCCTCAAGATAAAGAGATTCGTTTCGATTTCACAACGCCTGTCACCAACCACCGTATCTTCTTGACCTTCAAGTCTGCAAAGATGGTGTACCGCGGTGAGCTGAGTTATTAAAGCCTGAGCCTACAAGGGAAACAGCCCTTGAACCCGTAAGCGAGCTGTCAGACCAGGTCGCAAAAAGCATGCGTTCGCTCCCATGTCAAACGATAAGCTGAAGAAATTTCATTGGTTACTGCCTCGTCGCGCAAACAGCTATGGAATAAGTGAATCCATCCATTCAATTTAATTCGTTGAATTGGGGTTTTTTTAATTCAAAATATCGATTTTTTGCTTGACAAACGCCTCATCCAGGAGTAGATGGTCTGCATTCGGTTTGGTGGCCCATCCCTGCGGGGCTATTGTGGTGGAGGTGTGAATGCGACAAAAAACATTGGTTGGCATGGTAGCTATCTGCTGGTTGGTGAGCTGCGCCGGAGTTCTGCGCGCCCAACGGACCCAAGGTACCATCAGCGGAACGGTCAGCGATTCATCTGGGGCAGTAATACCGAACGCTGAGGTTACGATTACACACCAACAGACCGGCACGAAGCGTGTCGTCACGACTAACGAGTCCGGCTTCTATACGGCCACGGCTCTGGATCCAGGGACCTACACGGTGACGGCGAAAATCGCGGGGTTCAAGACCCTCGCCAAAGCTGGCATCGAACTGCACGTGGCCGACGAAGTCGTTGTTCCAATTGTGTTGGAGGTTGGTACTCCTACGCAAACAGTTGAGGTCACAGCGGCCGCTACAATGGTGGAGACGCGTTCCGGCGAAGTTTCCAATGTAATTGGGACGCGGCAGATTCAAGAACTTCCGCTCAACGGTCGCAGCTTTGTGCAGCTCACGTTATTGGTACCTGGCGCTGCGGCCTCGGACACCGAGAATCCGCGGTTCACTGGCCTGTTGGGTGGCGTGGACATTTCTATGAGCGGCAGCCCTGCCAATTCCAACGCTTGGCTGGTCGATGGCGTAGATAACGTTGACCATGGTTCCGGGCGCACCATTCTGGTGTACCCGTCCGTGGACTCGATCGAGGAGTTCAAGGTGGAGCGAAGCTCCTACGGAGCGGATAGTCCCTCGGCGAGCGGCGCGCAGGTCAATTTGGTCACCAAGTCGGGGACCAACAAGTTCCACGGTTCCGTCTACGAGTTCTGGCGAAATGACTTACTCGATGCCAATAACTTTTTCCTCAATCAAGCCGGCAAGCCCAAGGCTGAACTGCGGTCGAACAACTTTGGTTATACCTTTGGCGGGCCCATCAAGAAGGACAAACTGTTCTTCTTTTGGTCGCAGGAGTGGCGCCGCGAAGTGCGCGGCGTGACCCGGCTCTCCACCGTCCCGACCGACGAGGAACGCGTTGGTAATTTTAACGTCCGCGACCCGGCTAACCCAAACGTGCCGACCAGTCCGTTCACAGGTCTGCCGTTCCCGAACAACACCATTCCTTCGGACTGTTCCAACCCCGCAGGCTGTCTCAGCACGGGTGGCTTGTCGCTCATGCAACTATTCCCGCACCCCAACGCGACGCCAAACGCAAGCTCACCGTGGAACTGGGTGGCGGCCGTGCCAACCCATCTGAATACGCGTCAGGAACAAGTCCGCGTGGACTACAACTTCACCTCGAAAACCAACCTGATGGTGCGCTTCACTAACGACTACTGGGAGAACCCCGCCCCGAACTTTGGCAGCGACGGCGGTCTTTGGGGCGACACGGGGTTTCCTACAGTAGATTCCAGCTGGTCACAGCCCTCCAAGTCGCTGGCTGCTCGGCTCACCCATACTTTCGGGCCTTCGATGGTCAACACGTTCCAGTTTTCCTATTCAAATAATCGCATCTACATCACCAACGGCCTTGGGGCCAGCATTAACGCCGATATCAACTCTAAGATCCCGGATGTCTTCCCAGGAATGCCCGGCCACGCCCATGCAGTCTTCTGGGGAGCGCCCGAAAATGGCATCGGAAACAATCTCTGGAACGCCGCCCCGTGGAATAACGCCCACGACATCTTCACCTGGCAAGACGATTTCTCGATGACCCGCGGCAATCACAATCACCGCGTGGGTGCGTTCTATAGTTACGATAAGAAGGACGAAGATTGCTGTGGTGCCAGTGCAACCCAGGCGCAATTCTGGGGTCCGAATGCAGTTCCAGGAGGAGCCGGAAAGGGCGGCGGCTGGGGACCTGCTGCGGCGCCGGGCAACGGCGGCCAGGTAACGGGCAACGGCTTGGCCGACCTGCTGTTGAAGGGAGCTTACTTTGGCGCGTCGGAACAGTCCAGCCAGCCGCGGTCTAAGGTCCGCTGGAAGGACGTTGAACTCTACTATGCCGACACCTGGCGAGTCACCCCGCGCCTCACCCTTCAGTATGGCGCCCGCTGGTCGATTCTCCCACCCAGCATTCAGGCGGACAACCTGATCGGCAACTTCATTCCATCGCTCTACAACCCGGCGCAGGGTAGCAATCCCCAGAACGGGATGATTTACCCGGCCGGGTTGAGTATGCCCTCGAACGGCATTCCCGGAGGATCTGCTAACCTGCGGGGTATTGACGTGGGCCGCGCCTTGCGCAACAGCAGCTATGACACGATTGCGCCGCGGTTCGGGTTTGCCTTTGACCCCACCGGCGCTGGCAAATGGGCCATCCGCGGGGGCTTTGGGACATTCTTCGGCCGAGCCGACCTGAGCCAGCCCATCGGCGAGCTTTTGCTCAATCCGCCATTCAACACGACCATAGGCTTTGGCAATGGCCGTACCTTGGACGACTTGTCGGCGGCAGCGACCTCGTCAGGCGCCGGCGTGGCAGGCAACGCAGCGGATATTCACTGGAAAACCCAGGACAGTTATCAATGGAACCTCACCGTGGAGCGTGAAATACTGCGCGACACGAAACTCGAGGTTGCCTACGTCGGCAACCACGGCAACCATCTGCCCCTGAACTACGATTTGAACTCGGTTGCGCCTCAGAACCGGCTGCAGTGGGCGGAACTTAACTTTACCCCCGGCGCTGATTCGAATTCATCTCTGAGGAACGCGCTCCGGCAACTGGGGCCCCTGGAGGGTACCAACAGCCTGATCTATATGACCAACGGCGGCACCTCCAGCTATCACGCTTTCCAGGCATATCTGCTAAAGCGATTTTCCCATAACTTCTCGATGAGCAGTTCGTATAGCTTCTCGAAACTGATCTCCGACGTTTCGCTGGATTGCTGCGGCAACGGGAGCGGAGCCAGGATTTACGATACCTTTAACTTCCGCTATAACCGCGGGCCGGCTGATTTTGACCGGCCGCATGTCTTCAGCACCAACGTGATCTACGACTTCCCGGCGTTCGCGGCTAAGCCTGCTTACATGCGCTACACCCTGGGTTCATGGGAGGCCACGGCGGTATACTCTTATTCGACAGGCGTGCCCCTAACCGTGGCCCTCAGCCAAAACTTGACTGGCCTCACCAGCGGTGGCGCCGGCGACCGCCCCGACTTGGTCGGCAACCCCGCAGGACCGAACACCGCTTCCGGCGGTTGGTTGAACCCCAATGCGTTTCGAATGCCAGTGCAGCTCGGTCGTCCCGGCACCGAGGGCGTGGGCATACTTCATGGGCCACCTACGAACAACACCGACATAGGCATCTTCAAGAACTTCAAATTGACAGAGAAGATGACCATGCAATTTCGGTTCGAGACGTTCAATACGCTCAACCACACGCAGTTCTTTTCCACCTCCATCAGTGGAACCACTGCGAGTGGCACAAAATATCAAATCTCGGGTCCGACGATCCTTGCGAACCCGTTTCTGCCCTATCAGCCCAATCCTAATTTAAATGACCCCACTAAACCTTACAACCCTGCCACAGACCACTTCACTGGTTGCAGCGTCAAGGCGGATCCACCCAACCCGGTCACCGGAATCCCCCCGGGTACAGGGATTAACCCCTTCCCGAATTGCAACACCAACGCCGCCTTTGGCCTGCCGACCAAGGCGCGCGATCCCCGCGAGCTTCAGCTAGCTTTGAAGCTTTCCTTCTGACCAGATTACGCTCGTTCTGGGGCTTGCAAGTTCCGCTTGCAAGCCCCTTTTTGTTTTTGTCGCAATGAGAGAAAATCCTGTATATGGCTGCAGCCATTCTCCGATTCCTCCACGTGGGCCTGCTGCTCTGCGCGGCTTGGGGCGCCCTAACGGCTGGGCAGACAGCCACAACAGGTCCGGTCCAGCGCCAAGCGCCAACTCGGCCCGGCGCTAAAAAAAATGCTCCGGCGCAAAAACATACAACTGATTCACCGAGAATGGCAGGTGACGAAGGCCCCGCAGCGCTCCTTCAGAAACGGTTTGATGCCGCTCAGGCAGCAGAGCAGGAAGGCGACTTCATCCGCGCGGAGAGCGAGTATCGCCAGGTATTGGGCTTGGCCCTAGAACAGTTAGGGGACGCAGACGAGACGCTAGGGAATTTGCCTCAAGCGGAAGACGCGTATAAGGGCGCAGCAGAGGCCAGCGCCAATTCCGAGGCGGCTCTGCTTGGCTTGGCGATCGTCTATCTGCGCCAAGGCGAGTTCCAAAAGGGCGTCGACACTGTGCGGACACTGTTGGCGCAGAAGCCGGAGCACGCGCAAGCGCGGCAACTCCTAGGCAAACTTTATTTCAGCATGAACCGCTTCGATGCCGCCGCTCTGGAACTTCAGGAAGCTCGGCGCCTGGCACCAGATGACAGCGAAACGGCCGTCACGCTTGCCTTTACCTATCTGCGGGAGCAACAGCTCGAAAAGGCGCAGAAGATTTTCGCGGAACTCTTACAGCGGCATGGCGAGTCCCCGCAAATGCACATTATGTTCGGCGCCGCCTATAGGGAAACGGAATACGTGAACCAGGCCGTCGCGGAGTTCAAGCGCGCCGTCGCGCTCGATGCCAACTACCCGCGTCTGCATTACTACATGGCTTTGGCTTACCTTTCTCAGGAGGGCAGCCACGCGATTCCCCAAGCGCTGGCCGAACTTACAGATGAAATCCTGCGTCATCCCGGCGAGTACTCGGCTCATTATCTGGCAGGCCTCATTTATGTTCAGGAGAGGAAACTCCAGGAGGCATTGCCTTATCTTGAGAAAGCGGCAAGCTTGGAACCGACGAATCCGGACGCGCCACTCTATCTAGGGCAGGCGCTCTACTTGCTCGACCGCACGGATCTTGCCGTGTCCGTGCTTCAGAAGAGTGTGGCACTTACCAAGGACCCGAGCCGGAATCAGTACCAGGTCGCAAAGGCGCATTATTTGCTGGGGCAGTTTTTTAACCGGCAGGGAAAGGCCGGGGAGGCGAAGGAGCAGCTGGCCCTGGCTGAGAAATACAAGGCCTTAGCCGCAGTGCAGGACCAAGAGCGCCTCCAGATTTACTTGGGCAGCGGCATGGGTGGTGGGGATGACTTGAAGAATGCCGTCAACAGAATGGAAGGGCGGGCGGTGATCATTGCACCTGAACCACCCAATCCCGAACAGCGGGCCAAGCTGGAAAATGCGACGCAATTCTATGGGGACGTAGCAGGAAAGGCTTACAACCAGCTCGGCCTGCTGAGTGCGCGCGAAGCAGACTTCAACCGCGCTATCCAGCTTCTGGAGCACGCTGAACGGTGGAAGCCCGAGTTGCCTGATTTGCAGTTCAACCTCGGACTTGCCCAGTTCAAGAATCAGAATTACGCGGCCGCGATTGCCCCGCTAGAAAAGGCCCTTACGCGCCAGCCAGACCGCCAGGACATACGTATTCTGTTGGGAATGAGCTGTTTTTTCCATGCAGACTACGCGCGCACGCTGGAAATATTGGCACCCGTGTCAGACAGCGGCATCGAGGACCCGCAGGTAGCCTATACGTTCGGTCTTTCGCTGGTTTACTCCGGCAACCGCGAACAAGGCGTTGAAGTGTTGCGACGGCTCGTGGAGAAATACTCCCAGGTAGCTGACGCGCATATGGCCATGGGGCAGGCCTATGCTGTGCAAGAGGAGTTTGGCAACGCCGCCTCAGAATTCTCCAGGGCTCTGGAATTGGATCAGACGGTGCCCGAAGGGCACTACTACCTTGGCCTCGCGCTGCTGAGGCGGGCTCAGTTCGCCCAGGCTGCGGCCGAGTTCCGCCGCGAGATCGAAACCAATCCGCGGCATACGAAAGCGCAATACCACCTCGGCTTGGCATTTGCTTCTATGGATCAGACCGATGATGCGGTCCGGCAGTTTGGCACGGCGATCCGGCTCGATCCTTCTTATGGCGATGCGTATTACGAGATGGGCAAAGCGCTGTTGAAACAAGGCAAAGTCGACGAAGGGGTGATAAGTTTGGAGAAAGCCGCAAAGCTCGAAGCCAACAAATCGTATATCCAGTACCAGCTCTCGCAGGCCTACCTAAAGGCTGGACAGAACGGTGCAGCTCAGGAGGCGCTGGCGCGGTATCGTGACTTGAAAGCACGCGAGCGCGCCACGCCCGGTGCCAGACCAACGGAGACACCATCCGAACCGCGTCCATAACTTATAAGATCAGTTGACCACGGTGAAGGAAGCGTGCGCGCTCTGGCTTTGCTCCGCAAGAGCGTCCCGGACGTTCACCACAAGCGAGTAATCGCCCGCGGCCAGGCCAGCCAGTTGGATGAAGCGAGCTACTGTGACGCGCGGAAACGGTTCCGTGACCGATTGAGACAGCCGATAGCTGGGCAGATTCAGGTTCACACGCCGCCCATCCTGGAGGAGGAACACTTCGACGCTGAGGTCCGTTTTCTTATCTGCCTGCAGCCGCACGTTGTAGACGTCGAAGTAGAAGATTAGATTGTCGCCATTGTGAAACTCGCACCGCGCCGAGGGGAGAATCTTCACATCGCCGGCGGAAAGAAACTGGCCGCCCGAACGCCCGGATTTCTCCACGTCGCGCGCTAGCAGAATGGTGCTGAGCGCGAGTTCAGGGTCCGGTTCGCGAAGATAGAGGCCGGACTCCCCGCGGGAAACCTTCCCGGACTGCAGGTCCTTGACCAGGACTTCAAAGGAGTAAGAGTTGCCTGCGGGCAGGTGCAGTGTCTCCAGAAAACTCATGTTGCCGGCTTTCAGCACCTCGTGTTCGGCGTTGGTGGCGTTGAACTGCGTGCGGCCACCAAACCGCATCAGCAGGTTGTTGTGTACATCACGCACCAGCCCAAAGATCTGAAAGAGGGCCCGATTCATGTCGCCGTTTTTCTCAAAGCGCACGGCAGCTGTGGGAATCTCTATTATGACCGGTACGCGGTAGTCTTGGCCCGGCTCACGAAACGCGCCCGCGCGGAGATACAGTGGCATGCGGGCTCCTGGCTCGGCGGCGCGCCATTGCGCCACTACTTGGTACTCTTCCGGCGACAGCAACTCGAAGCCCGCCGGGATCGCGTAGTAGCCGCCACGCGCCCGAACTGTGAGTTGTGGAACGCGCAACTCGACCCGCACTTGCCGGAACTTGCCGTCAAAAGTCTGGTTGGTCGGCTGATAGGAAAGCAGGTAGTAGGTGCGCATTTCCTCGCTGACTCTGGCGAGGCCCAGTGCCAAGTCGTTGGTGTTGTGAATCAGGAAGCCCCCAGTCGAGTTAGACAGGTACCGCAGTGAACTCTCCGGCAGGTCGTGGCCCACCTGCCCCGCGCGGTCAAAAACGTTTTCTCCCCCAGTAGCCCGCATGCGGTCTTGTTGGCTCAAAGGGTTGCGTTCGTTTTCGCTCGGACCGAGCGCTGCCGTGAGTTCGTCGCGCTGCACCAGTGCGCCGCTGAGGGTGTGCGTCTCCATTCCGCGAGCGTCAATCGAGTAGATGGCGAGTTGTGCCCGGTTGGCCGCGTCGACCACAGAGTTCAAATCCGGCCACAGAAGTTGCGAGATAACCACGCCCTGCGAAAACAGCACCAAGCTCTTTCGCCCTTCGATGTGCCTGACGCCGAGCGCAATCGCCCGTATGGCGGTCAGCAATTCGCGAGCCTGTTGGCGATCCATCGCCGATCGCAGCGCGGCGTACTGCGCAGCGATGCGCGTTAGAGCCATGGCTTCTGCGGCGTTCGAGCCGGCGGCGCCCATCCCGGCACCGGCCGAGGCGGCCCCCGCTCCTGACGCAACCGACGGCTCCGCCACACCGGAGCGCGTCAGGGCAGATTCTCCACTGCTAATCCCGCCATTGAGGTCGGCACGATCCGCGGCTACAGCCGACCCGGTAATGTCACTCGTCTTCAGCGCTGCCATGAGTGTGTCGCGGTCGTCGGTGAAGTCGGTGAGGAAGCGCAGGCTCGTGCCCAGGGCAAACACGGCCATCCGTTCGTTGGGCTGCAATTTCTCGCGAACGTATTTCGCCGATGCTTCCCGGACGAGTTTCTGGTTCTGGAGTTCGACGGTCGAGTAGTCAAGCAGCAGAATCGTTAGAGTGGCCGGTTGTGATGGTTTGGCTGGTGCAACTGGAGCAGCGGACCCCGCAGCGGCAGGAATAGCCGGATCTTGCTCTTTAGCCAGCGGCGCTCCCCGGTACAGGTGGAACGACGCCAGCTTCTGTGCCACTCCGTCCTCGTAGACCACGAAATCGTCGGCCTTCAGGTTGGTCACGATGCGATTGTGCTTGTCGGTGACGATCGCATCGACCACTACTTCAGCTGCATGAACTTTGACGGTGCCTGTTGTGGGAGCTTGCGCCGCCGCGACAGACTTTGGGCATACCGCAGGTACAACCGAGAACACAAAAATGGGCAATAAGCCAAAGGGATGACGCAACGACATGGCAACCTCCTGGCTGCAAATAGTATTGCACAAAACCTAACTTGGCGGGGCCGCCC
>Ga0066683_10000084_pt1 | contig 18703 bp, 16 predicted proteins | sample GraSoiAngelo_132_FD_62296 | JGI IMG/M metagenome (GOLD analysis project Ga0066683, IMG submission 62296) | Grasslands soil microbial communities from the Angelo Coastal Reserve, California, USA - 14_0929_02_40cm | ecosystem: Environmental > Terrestrial > Soil > Grasslands | place: USA... | reverse complement strand
TGGGCGAGGAGAGCCTCCGCCGCACGGCGCGGGAGGGTCGGGTCGAGGGGACGCCCGGTGGCCTGGGCGTGCTCGAAGCGCGCCAGGCCGGAGACGATCTGCTCGACCGACCTGGCCACGTCGGCCGGGCGCTCCCGGTAGGCCCGCGCCACCGCTTCGAGGACGCGCGGAAAGCCGGGTAGCCCGTGCCGGTCCACGGGCGGGAAGTAGGTGCCACCGTAAAAGGGCTTGCCCTCCGGCGTCAGGAACACGGTCATCGGCCAGCCGCCGCGACCGGTCAGCGCCTGCACGGCCTTCATGTAGACGTCGTCGATGTCGGGCCGCTCCTCGCGATCGACCTTCACGCTGATGAAGAGCTCGTTCATGAGACGCGCGATGTCCGGGTTCGCGAACGACTCGCGCTCCATCACGTGACACCAGTGGCAGGCGGAGTAGCCGACGGAGAGCAGGATCGGCTTGTTCTCCGCGCGGGCCCGCCCGAACGCCTCCTCGCCCCACGCAAACCAGTCGACAGGGTTGTCCGCGTGCTGGAGGAGGTAGGGGCTGGTCTCGCGGGCGAGACGGTTCGGGGGCACCACGCCCGCATGGTGGCAGCGCGCCCGCGGCGGTGCAACGCCCGTCATCGATTGACAGCCGGGCGCCCCCGGCGCTAGCTACGCGCCGATGCGGACGGTGTACGTGGCCGACTACCCCGCCATCCAGCATCGCCACGACAACGGCGATGTCGTCACGGTCCGGTTGAAGCGCCGCAAGGGCGGCTTCCGCACCACCTGCGAGGGATGCAAGACGGAGTTCGTCTACCGCAAACCTGCACCCAGCACCATGCCACACTTCAAATCGCCGCTCCTGCCGCCGATCAAGGGCAACTGGGACAGCGGGGACGACGACCACTGAGGTGCCGGCGTCGCTGCGCCTGCCTGCGCCCGTGAAGATCCTCCTCAACTTCCATCTCGGGCAGGATGTGCGGATCGGCGTGCCCGAGGGGACGCTCGCGACGCTGCGCGAGCGGTTCCCCGCCGTCACCTTCGTCGGCGCCGACGACGCTGAAACTTTGGTCCGGCAGGCGGCCGACGCCGAGGTGTTCTACGGCTTCCAGTTCCCCTCGGAGCTGGTTCCAAAGGCGCCGCGGCTGCGCTGGATCCAGTCGGCGTCGGCAGGCATCGAGGGCAACCTCTCGCCACCGGTCGTGGAGCGCGGGATCCTCCTCACCAACGGCGCGGGGATCGCATCGACGGGGATCGCCGAGCACGTGCTCGGCGTCATGCTGGCGTTCTGCCGTAATCTCCACGTCGCCGGCCGGCTGCAGCGCGAGGGGCGCTGGAACCGCCCCGCGGTCATGGCCGGCAGCGGCATCCCGATCCGCGAGTTCCGAGGGAGCGGCGTGGCCGTGCTGGGCCTCGGGCCGATCGGCGCAGCGGTCGCAGCCGACTCGGCGGCTCTGGGAGCCACTGTCCGGGGCCTACGACGCCACCCGCCTGCGCAGGCACCCCCGCCCTACGAGGCGGTGGTCGGGCCGGAGGGGCTCCCGGATCTCCTGGGTTGGGCGCACTTCGTGGTGCTCGCGGTGCCGCACACGCCCGAGACCGAGGGCATGATCGGCGAGCGGGAGCTCGGGCTCATGCGCCGCGACGCCGTGCTCGTGAACGTCGCCCGAGGATCGGTCGTCGACGAGGCGGCGCTCCTCGACGCGCTCCGCCGCGGGTTGATCGCCGGCGCGGGACTCGACGTCTTCGCGGAGGAACCCCTCGCAGCGTCGAGCCCTCTCTGGGCCCTACCGAACGTCATCCTCACCCCGCACGTCGCGGGGGCGACGCCCCGCTACCTCGAACGGGCTCTCGAGCTCTTCATCGAGAACCTCGGGCGCTATCTGGAGGGACAGCCGCTCCGGAACCTCGTCGACCACGCGCTCGGTTATCCCAGAAACCAGTGATTCCGTCTAGTTGGGAGCGGGTAGCATTCGCTGTCGGGCCTGCGTGATTGACAGGCCCGCTGGTCCTCCGGCAATACGGCGGCAATTGGAAGCGACATACGCCTAATCCCCGCAGGGGAGCGGAGGACCCAGCGCCTGGGGTCAATCCGGGGCCACCTAGGTGGGCCCGGACGGGCTAGCTCTTTGAGCCCGAACCCGTCAGCTAACTTCGCCGGCGTTCAAGGAGCGGGATCATGCAGACTGTGCCCCGTGGGGCCGGGGGAGCAATCCCCCGGCACCCTTTTCATGCGCGAACGAGTGCGTCCTGGCTCTTCGCGGTGGCCGTCGCGTCGCTGATCGTCTGGGTGTGCCCCGCCCGCGCGGACATGGTTCCGGGCGAGCCCGTCGTCGGACACGCTTCGTGGTACGGAGGGGAGTTCGCGCGCCGTCCGACCGCGAGCGGCGAGCTCTTCGACCCATTCAAGCTGACCGGCGCCCACCGCACGCTCCCGCTCGGGAGCAAGGTCAAGGTCACGAACCTGCTCAACGGTCGCTCCGTGATGGTCACGATCAACGACCGCGGACCCTACAAGCGGCGCCGCGAGATCGACCTGTCCTACAGGGCGGCGAGCGTCCTCGGCATCGTGCGTCGGGGCGTCGCGCGCGTGCGCATCGAGCTGGTCGACTCCTGACGAGGGGTGCCCCGGGCGTCCGAGCACGTGGACACGCTCGCCCGCCCCCTCGAGCCGGGCACGCCAGCCCCTCGGTGACCGAGCCGACCCCCGCCTGTCGCTCAGTGAGCCCCGGCATGGAGGCGGCCGAGTAGCCCCGGAAGGTGCGGGGCGCAAAGGTTCGCTCCGCGCCGCCGGACGGAGCGCGCAGAGTTACGCGGAGTGGCGCAGCCCGACGGGGCGTCCCGTGATGGAGTGTCGGCGGCCGTTCACACGACGGAACGGGAAGCGCACGACCTTCGCCGAGGACGGCACCGGGGCACGCTGCGCGTCGCGCCATCGCCTGAGGCCCCCGCCGAGGTACGCAGCGTCCAGGCCGAGGGCCTGGCAGATGCTCTCGAAGCTGAACGGCCACTCCGTAGCGGGCGCCGCGAACCACTCTTCTGCCTCGGCGAACAAACGCTGCCCGCGGCGCGTGGAAGAGGTCACGTACTTCTGAAAGGTGCCGACTGCATCCTCGAGCACGGCCAGCATGAGCCGCTTCTCGGGCTGCAGTGACGCGTCGAGCTGGAAGCGACCGAAGAACTGTGATGGAAGGATGGTCTCGGGCTCCAGCCCCGGACCACCGGCCGGTTCGTCGAGCCTTCTCGCTGCCTGCGTTTGCATGCGTGCTCCTCCTCCCCCCGGGGGTACCAGCAGCATGCAGCGTGCCATGCTCCCCAGCCGCGCAGAGCCACGATCGGGCGGAGAAAACGCTCCCCGTCGCATGAAACGGCGTAACAAAACGTGACCACACGCCGTAGCGAAGCGCGACAGCGACGTGGCGCCTCGGCTACGACGGGCTCGGACCTGACGGGGGTGAGGTGGCGTCGAGCTGGCGGTCGATGAGCCGCCGGGTCCGCCTGAGTGCTCGGCTGACACGAGGCGTCTCATTGGCGGGAAGCTCGTCGGCCAGGAGCCGCGCAAGGGCCCGGTTCATCCGTCGTGCCAGGGCGAGCACCTCCGCCACCGCCGCGCGCTCCCGGCGGCGGCCGGCCTTCTCCTCGCGGAAGCGCCGCACCGACAGCACCCCGAGCTGCAGGCGGCGCCAGAGCGCGAGCGCCGCCAGGGGATCCTCTTGGCGGGCGACCCCCATGAGCAGCTCGCGCGACACCGCCCCCCCGTCACGCTCGAGGTCAGCCTTCACGGCGTCCGGCAGGCGGGTGATCGCCAGAATGTTCGACACGTAGGGCCGGCTCTTGCCGAGCAACTCCGCCACCTCGCGGTGGCTGTAGCCGTGCCGTGCGATGAGGGCCGCCAGGCCCTCGGCTTCCTCGAGCGGCGAGAGGTCCTCGCGCTGCAGGTTCTCGATGAGGGCGAGCTCGAGCGGGTCCTCGACCTCGCGCACGAGCGCGGGTAGCCGGTCGACGCCGGCGAGCTGCGCCGCCCGGAAGCGCCGCTCGCCGGCCACCAGCTCGAAGCCCGCCGCGACCGGCCGCACCACGATCGGCTGCAGGAGCCCGTGCGCCTTGATCGACGCCGCCAACTCGCCGAGCTTCTCGTCGTCGAAGTGCTTGCGCGGCTGGTCGGGGTTCGGGTGCACGTCCCGGAGCCGCACGAGGGTCAGGACGGTGCGCTGCCGACGCTGGAGCGAGCCCGCTACCGCGAGCCGCCGTACCGGTGCCTTCTCGCCCTCCTGCTCCCCGGCTCCCGCCTCAGGCATGGTCCACCACATGACGCACCTCCGCCCTCCCCCCACCACCATCTCGACTAACGGAAAGTAGACCCGCAGGCGCGCCTCCGGAGCACCCATCACGGAGCGCGAAGAGCGTCGGACGGGAACGGGGCTCGACCGGCCGGAGGCCGTGGACTCTCCGGCCGGCGCGCCGGGCGATCAGAGCGAGGGAACCTTCCCGTACAAGAGGATCGCGATCACGAACGCGTACAACGCGAGAGCCTCCATGAGGGCAAGCCCGACGATCAGCGGCGTGAAGATGCGATCTGCGGAGTTCGGGTTCCGCCCGATCGACTCCATGGCTGCCGCGGTCGCCCGGCCCTGGCCCAGCCCGGCCCCGAAGGCCGCGATGCCTAGTCCGAGCCCGCCCGCGAGTGCGACAAGGCCCCTCCACCATGACGCTCCGCCCCCTTCCCCTGTCACCTCCGCCAGAGCGGGGTTCGCCGCCAGGAAGATCCCGACGGCGACCAGTGTTCCACCGATTCGCTTCATTCAGTTTCCCTCTTCTGAACCGCCGGCTCTCCCTTCCTCTCCTCTTATCCTCTTCCGCTCCCGCCGGGATGGCGGCCCAACCTGAACTCAGTGCTCGTGACTCACGGCCAGCGCTATGTAGATCGCGCTCAGCATGGTGAAAATGAAGGCCTGCACCACGGCGACGAATGCCCCGAGGAAGTAGAATGCGACGGGGATCCCGATCTTCGTGAGGCCGGTGAAGATCTCCACCACCTCGTGGTCCGCCACCATGTTGGCGAACAGGCGGATGCCGAGCGACACGGGTCTGAACACGTGGGTGAACAGCTCGACGACCAGCATGAGGGGGTACAGGAGAACGACGGAGCCGAGGAACTGCTTCACGTAGTGGAGCCCGTGCTCGCGCGCACCTGCAAAGTGGTACGCGATGAACGAAACGATGCCCAGGCCGAACGTGATGTTGAAGTCGGACGTGGGAGGCGAGAAGCCCGGGACGAGCCCGATCAGGTTGCACGCCAGGATGAAGACGAAGAAGCTGGCGAGCAGCGGCACGTAGCGCTCGGCGCCATGGCCGATGACGCTCTCGGCAAGCCCCGAGATCCCCTCGACGACCGCCTCCGCCAGGTTGCGTGTCGTGATGCCGTCCTCGGGATCGAGAGCGGCTTCCGTCGCGCCGAGCTTGCGGCTCACGCGTACGGCGAACACGACCAGAAGTGCGGCGACGAGCCCTCCCGTCGCGATCTTCTCGGGAAGCCCGAGGGCCCCGATCCAGGTGAACGGCTCGTGTTCCATCAACTTCCCCGCACCCGCATCGCCTCCCACACCGCCGCCGCGGGAAAGCAGGTGAGGCCAACTGCGAAACCGATCGGATCCGGACGGTGCTCTCGCCCCGAGGCGAAGGCCCACCAGCCAAGCCCCAGGAAGGCCAGAAGTTTAGCAAAGAGAAGAGCAATAGCAAGGCGCGGGCCGGCCCTCTGCAAGAGGGCACGGAGCCCGACGGAGTATAGGAGGACGGAGAGCCCCATGATGCCGCCACCCACGACCACACCGCCCACGCCGGGGCGACCGGCCGCGCCGGAGGCGCTCGCCGCCAGAGCGACGAGCGTCCAGTGACGCACCTGCAGCCGGCTAAGGCTCGGGCTCGTGGTCCCTCCGCTCGAGCTGTCTGAGCGCCTGGATGAGCCAGATGAGTCCGCCGACCAGGCCGAGCACGGTACACGTGAGAAGCGCCCACGGCGCAGAGCCGAACCAGCGATCGATCACCCAGCCCAACAGCGCGCCTCCGGCGATCGTGCCCGAGAAGTTGATGCCGAGGGCCGTGTACCACCCGGCTCGTACGAATGGATTGGACTGCGCCACTCAGTCAGGAGCCTGTCGGGGTAAGCAGGGTGAGCGACGCGAACGAACCGGGGAGCGGGAGCGGCTGGCGCAGCGACGATCGACGACGCGCAGCGCGCCGGGCCTAGAGGCCGCCAAGGACTTTCCTTGCCGCGCGGACGAGCCGATCGATGTCGCTCTCGGTGTGTGCCAGCGAGACGAACATCGCCTCGAACTGCGACGGCGGCAGGTAGATGCCCTCGTCCAGCATGGCGTGGAAGAAACGGGCGAAGCGGGCGGTGTCCGCGCGACGTGCGCCGTCGTAATCGGACACCCGCTCGACCCCGAGGAACAGGGTCAGCATCGAGCCGACCCGATTGACGCACGCGGCGACGCCGGCGGCGCGCGCCGCCTCCACGAGCCCCCGCTCGGCCAGGGCTCCGAGCTCCTCGAGGCGCTCGTAGGCCGAGCCCATCTCGCGTACCTTGGTGAGCATCTCGAGTCCGGCCGCGACGCTGAGCGGGTTTCCCGACAGGGTGCCCGCCTGATACACGGGGCCGGTCGGCGCGAGACGCCCCATCAGGTCTCGCCGGCCCCCGAAGGCGGCGAGCGGTAGCCCGCCGCCGATTATCTTGCCGAGGCAGCTGAGATCCGGGGCGACCCCGTACCTACCTTCCGCCCCGCTCCACCCGACCCTGAAGCCGGTGATGACCTCGTCGAACACGAGGAGGGCGCCCGCCCGCGACGTCTCCTCGCGCAATGCCTCGAGGAACCCAGGCGCGGGGGGAACCACACCCATGTTGCCCGCCACCGGCTCGACGATGACGGCGGCGATTTCCGGGCCACGATGGCGCATGAGCTTCCGGACTCCCCCGGTGTCGTTGAACTCCGCGGTCAGTGTGAGCGCCGCGAGCGCCGCCGGGACACCTGGGCTGTCCGGCACGCCCAACGTCAGCGCGCCGGACCCTGCGCGCACGAGCAGCGCATCGACGTGCCCATGATAGCAGCCCGCGAACTTGACGATCAGGTCCCGTTCGGTGGCCGCACGCGCGAGGCGAAGCGCGCTCATGGTCGCCTCGGTGCCCGAGCTCACCAGACGCACCTGCTCGAGCGAGGGCAGCGCCGCGACGAGGAGCCGCGCGAGCTGCACCTCGCCGGCCGTCGGCGCACCGAAGCTCGTCCCGTACCGCGCGCGCGCCGCGATCGCGGCGACGACCGCCGGATGCGCGTGGCCGAGCAGGAGCGGTCCCCAGGAGCCGACGAAGTCGAGGTACGAGCGGCCGTCCGCATCGACCACCTCCGCGCCGCGCGCGCGCTGAACGAAGAGTGGCCTGCCGCCCACGGCGGTCCAGGAGCGCACCGGGCTGTTCACGCCGCCTGGAATCAGGCGACACGCCTCGGCGTAGAGCTCTTCGGAGGTGCGCGACACCGCCTCGGCGACCGTTGCACCCGGCTGGCGGAGCGTCAAGCGCGCGGCCCCGCCGCATGTACCAAGATTTCGCTTGCAGCGCGATGGACACATCGCCTATACGGAAGCGCTTCGAGCAAGTCTCGCCGGCGCAGACACCGTGCAGCAGGTCCACCCCCCCGTCGCAGGTTGCTCGGGTCGGGTCTGTTTCGCGCTCACCCGGGCCACTTGCGGCCCGCCGACGGACAGCGAACGGTCTGCGATTGCCGACGGTTGGCAGCTTCTGAACAGCTGTGGAAATGCGTGTGCGTAACTCGCCCGCCTCCGATCTCGAGCGTACGTGGGACCGCGTCCTCGAGCGGGTGGCGGAACGCGTGAGCATGGAGGATCTCCACCAGTTGATCCGCCCACTCAGGCCGACGGCGGTCACGCCGGCCCAGTTCCAGCTCGAGGCGCCGAATCGCCTGGTCCTCCATTGCATCAACGACAGGTACCTGCCCGCCATCCATGCGAGCGTTGCCGCCGTTCTCGGGCCACGGCAGGTCGTCATCCAGCTTCCGCTCCGCAGCCAGGGAGAGCTCTTCCCGGATACCGGCCGCCGACGCGCCGAGCGCCGGGCTCGTCCCCTCCACGGCACCCTGAATCCCAAGTACACGTTCGCGAACTTCGTCGTCGGCGCCTCGAACCAGTTCGCCCACGCGGCGAGCAAGGCCGTAGCCTCTCAGCCCGGAGGCCACTACAACCCACTCTTCATCTACGGCGGGGTCGGCCTCGGGAAGACGCACCTGGTGAGCGCCATCGGCCACCAGATCCTCGAGCGCAACGAGCTCGCGCGCGTCGCCTACTTGTCCACCGAGGTCTTCATGAACGACCTCATCTCGTCGCTGCGACGGGACCGCATGGGGGAGTTCAAGGAACGCTTCCGCAGGGTCGACGTCCTCATCCTCGACGACGTCCAGTTTCTGGCCGGTCGCGAGCGCACCCAAGAGGAGTTCTTCCACACCTTCAACGCGCTGTACGATCAGCGCCGGCTGATCGTGCTCACCTCCGACAAGGTCCCGAAGGACATCCACGGCCTCGAGGAGCGGTTGCGAAACCGGTTCGAGTGGGGGCTGATCGCCGACATCCAGCCGCCGGACGTGGAGACCCGTGTCGCGATCATCGAGAAGAAGGCCGAGATGGAGGGCATCCCCCTTCCGAACGAGGTGGCACTCTTCCTCGGGAGCGAGCTCGCATCCAACGTGCGCGAACTCGAGGGGTCGCTCACCCGGCTCGGGGCCCACGCATCGCTTGCTCGCCGCCCGATCACCGTCGAGTTCGCGCGTGAGGTCCTGCAGACCGTGCTGAAGCCCCGGGTGCCCAGCGTGTCCTTCGACGCCATCGTCGACGCGGTCTGCACGCATTTCTCGCTCCGCCCGATCGACCTGCGCTCCAAGCGCCGTAGCCGGAACGTCGTGGTCCCCCGCCAGCTCGCCATGTACCTCTGCCGCCGCCTCATGAGTGCGTCCTTCCCGCACATCGGTGAGCTCTTCGGGCGTGATCACTCGACCGTGATCCACGCCACGGCGGTGACCGAGCGGCGTATCAAAGAGGACGCCGCCTTCCAGGCCACCCTCGAACGGCTCGAGCGCAGCTTACGAGAACACTAGCCCGAGAGAACAACTCGTGAGCCCGCAGTGGACAACCGTGACGTACTCTTCTACATGGCATTGGGCCGTTGCGGGCTTGTCCACGGGGTCCACAGCTCCTACGATGACAACGACTCTAGGAAGTAAAGAGAACACGGAGTACTCGGAGAGCCTCTGGGTAACCGGGACAAGTCAGGAAGCGTGAGGTAGCGCATGGAGGTTACGGTTCGGCGCGAGGATCTCGTTCGGGGTCTCCATCTGGCCCAGGGGGTCGTTGAGCGACGCAACACCTTGCCGATCCTCTCGAACGTCCTCGTAGAGCCTGTCGGTGAGGGGATTGCGCTCACGGCCACGGACATGGAGGTCGGTCTCCGTAGCCTGATCCCAGCCCAGGTCAGAAGGAAGGGTGTGGTGACGCTGAGCGCACGCAAGCTGTACGAGATCGTGCGCGAGGTCACAGCGGACGAGGTCGTCCTCAGGGTCGTACAGGGGGGCTGGGTGGAGATACTTGCCGGCCGCTCGAAGTTCAAGATCGTGAGCCTCGACGCGAAGGACTTTCCGGAGCTTCCGCTTGGGGCTGACGCGCCGCAAGGGACCACCATGGCGATCGCGGTGGGGACCCTCCGCGAGATGATCGACCGGACGCTGTTCGCCGTGTCCTCGGACGAGACGCGGTTCAATCTCTCCGGTGTCTTCCTCAGCAACGACGATGATGGGGTGCTACGCATGGTGGCCACTGACGGGCACCGGCTCGCACTGATCGACCGACGCCTACCGAGCGCCAAGATGGAGCGGGGTGTCGTCATGCCCCGGAAGGGATTGATCGAGGCACGGAAGCTCCTCGACGAGGCGGAGGACGCCGAGGTGACGATGGTCGTGTCGCCCAAGGACGTCCGCTTGGTCCTGCGCTCGGTGTCCTTCTTCATGCGGCTCGTGGAAGGGGAGTTTCCGGACTACCGCCAGGTTATCCCCGGGGCGGCGAGCGTGCAGGCGCGCGCCAACCGCGACGACTTCCTCGCTGCGCTGCGGCGCATCTCGTTGCTGGCGAGCGAGCGCTCGCATGGCGTCAAGCTGCACCTCGAGCGTGGCAAGCTCGAGCTGTCGGCCAGCAACCCGGATCAGGGCGAGGCCTCGGAGGAGGTCGATGTGCAGTACACGGGGGAGCCGCTCACGATCGGTTTCAACGCGCGCTACCTGATGGACGTGCTGGCCGTGCACGCGGAAGGGGATGTCATCGAGCTCGGGTTCACGGACGAGGTCGGGCCGGGGGTCGTGCGGGGTTCGCAGGACCCCGAGTACACGTATGTCGTGATGCCGATGCGGCTCTGATCCGCCCCCCTCCACCCCCCCCGTATCGAGCCCTGGGCCGCCGTTCTATTGGCCCCGCCAGAACGGCGGTAACATCTGAGAATGACGACGTAATTTTCGTCGCCGTGCTATGGCGTCGGACCTCTTTAGCGAGTACAATGTAGGGTGCAACAAAACTGCTTTTCGGAGGTCCATTGAACACGCCCGAGACCGACTCCACCTACGGGGCAGCGAACATCAAGGTTCTCGAGGGGCTCGAGGCCGTTCGCAAGCGTCCCGGGATGTACATCGGCGACACGGGCGAGCGCGGTCTCCATCATCTCGTCTTCGAGGTCGTCGACAACTCGGTCGACGAGGCGCTGGCCGGCCACTGCACCCGCATCGCCGTCACCATCCACATCGACTCGAGCATCACGGTCGATGACAACGGGCGCGGCATCCCGGTCGAGATGCACGAGGCCGAAGGCGTCTCGGCCGCGCAGGTCGTGATGACCAAGCTCCACGCCGGCGGCAAATTCGACAAGGCGGCCTACAAGGTGTCCGGCGGGCTCCACGGCGTCGGCGTGTCGGTGGTGAACGCACTGTCGGAGACGCTCGAGATGGAGGTGCGGCGGGCCGGCAAGGTGTATTTCCAGCGTTACCATCGCGGTGAGCCGGAGGCGCCGATCGAGGAGACAGGCGTCACCGATCAGCGTGGTACGAAGATAACTTTCAAGCCGGATCCATTGATCTTCGAGACCACGTCGTTCAGCTTCGACATCCTCTCGCAGCGGCTGCGCGAGCTGGCCTTCCTGAATCGTGGCATCCACATCATGATCGAGGACGAGCGCGATCAGAAGTCGCATGAGTTCCTCTACGAGGGCGGCATCGTCTCCTTCGTGCAGCACCTGAACAAGGCAAAGACGCCCATCCATCCCGACGTCATCACCCTGCAGGGGGCGCGCGACGGCATCGAGATGGAGATCGCGCTGCAGTGGAACGAGGGCTACGCGGAGAACGTGTATGCCTTCGCGAACAACATCAACACGATCGAAGGTGGGACGCACGTGATCGGCTTCAAGTCCGCGCTCACGCGGACGATCAACGCCTACGCGGTCGGCAACGGGCTCGTCAAGAAGGACGACGAGGCGCTCCAGGGCGACGACGTGCGCGAGGGGCTGACCGCCATCGTCAGCGTCAAGGTCCCCGAGCCGCAGTTCGAGGGCCAGACCAAGACCAAGCTCGGCAACAGCGAGGTGAAGCGGACGGTCGAGGCGCTGGTCAACGATCGGCTGGCGGTCTACCTCGAAGAGCATCCAGTAGAAGCACGACGGATCGTGCTGAAGGGCCTCGAGGCCGCGCGCGTCCGGGAGGCGACCCGCAAGGCGAAAGAGTTGGCCCGGCGCAAGGGTGCGCTCGACGGGAGCGGGCTTCCGGGCAAGCTCGCCGACTGTCAGGAGCGCGACCCGGCGCTCTCCGAGCTCTTCGTCGTCGAGGGCGACTCGGCCGGTGGCTCCGCCAAGCAGGGCCGCGACCGCCGCAACCAGGCGATCCTCCCCCTGCGCGGCAAGATCCTCAACGTCGAGAGAGCCCGCTTCGACAAGATGCTCTCGTCGCAGGAGATCCGGCTGCTCATCACCGCCCTCGGCGCGGGCGTGGGCAAGGAGGACAAGGATCTCTCGAAGCTGCGCTACCACACGATCATCCTCATGTGCGACGCCGACGTCGACGGCGCTCACATCCGCACCCTGCTGCTCACGTTCTTCTACCGGCACTATCAGGAGATCATCGAGCAGGGTCATCTCTTCATCGCGCAGCCGCCGCTGTATGGCGTGAAGCGGGGGCGCAAGCAGCAGTACCTGAAGGACGAGGCGGCGCTCGAGGACTATCTGATCGAGCTCGGCGCCGAGGACATGACGATCCACGGTCAGGGGGCGCCGGTCGTCTCCGGCACGCCGCTGAAGCAACTCGTGAAGAAGGCGATCCGCTTGGACAAGGTCCTGGAGATCCTGGAGCGCAAGGGGCGGAACCGGCACCTCGTCACGGCGCTCGCGCGCCAGACCGCCATGGACGCGAGCGCGCTCGCGGACGAGGCTCGCCTGCAGGAGATCGTCGCTGCCGCCGAGGCGTACGTCCGGGTCGCCGCGCCCGGGCTCATGCCGGTAAGCTTCTCCTTCGAGGAGGACCGCGAGCACGCCTGCCTCGCTCTGATCGCCTCCACGCGCGCGAACGGCAGCGCACATCGCAACGTCATCGATCGAGAGCTGGTTCTCACCCCCGAGTTCGAGGAGGTGCGCCGGCTCGCCCGCGAGCTGGCCGCGGCCGGCGATCCGCCGTACGCGCTCGGAGAGGGCGACGGAACCGAGCAGCTCCCGAACCTGCAGCAGGCGGTGGCGCGCGTCATGGCGCAGGCACGCAAGGGGCTCGAGATACAGCGTTACAAGGGACTCGGCGAGATGGATTCGTCGCAGCTGTGGGACACGACGATGGATCCCGGGACCCGGACCCTGCTGCAGGTGAAGATCGAGGACGCCTACGAGGCGGACGAGATCTTCTCGACGCTCATGGGTGACGAGGTCGAGCCGCGGCGGAAGTTCATCGAGGCGAACGCGCTGAACGTGCGCAACCTCGACATCTGAGCCGCATGGACGAGAGGAGTCAGCGGGTTCCGGTCAACATCGAGGACCAGATGCGCGAGTCCTACATGGACTACGCGATGTCGGTCATCATCGGGCGCGCGCTGCCCGATGCCCGCGACGGGCTCAAGCCCGTCCACCGGCGGATCCTCTACGCCATGTTCAGCGAGGGACTCCTCCACAACCGCCGTTACTCGAAGTGCGCGGGCGTGGTGGGCGAGGTGCTCAAGCGCTACCACCCGCACGGCGACAGCGCGGTGTACGATGCCCTCGTTCGCCTCGCGCAGGAGTGGAACCTCCGCTACCCGTTGGTCGACGGGCACGGGAACTTCGGGTCGGTCGACCCCGACCCGCCCGCCGCCTACCGGTACACGGAGTGCCGGCTCACGGAGCTCGCGGAGGAGCTCCTCGCCGACATCGACAAGGAGACGGTCGAGTTCGTCCCGAACTTCGACGATTCGACCCAGGAGCCGCTCGTCCTCCCGAGCAAGGTGCCGAACCTGCTCATCGACGGGTCGGCCGGCATCGCGGTCGGGATGGCGACGAACATCCCACCCCACAACCTGGGCGAGGTGTGCGACGCGCTCGTCGCCCTCGTCGACCATCCGGAGCTCACGGTCGACGAGCTGATGCGGTACATCCCGGGGCCGGACTTCCCGACCGCGGGCTTCATCTGCGGCCAGAACGCGATCCGGGAGGCGTACCGGGAGGGCCGCGGCATCCTGACGGTGCGCGCCCGGGCCACGGTCGAGACCGACGAGAAGAGCGGGCGCTCCGCGATCGTGGTCACCGAGATCCCATACCAGGTCGGAAAGGCGCGGTTGCTCGACCGCATCGCGGAACTCGTGAACGAGCGGAGGCTCGACGGCATCGCCGACCTGCGCGACGAGTCCGACCGCGATGGCATGCGCATCGTGATCGACTTGAAGCGCGATGCGGTGGCCGAGGTGCTGCTGAACCAGCTCTACAAGCACACGCCGCTTCAGGAGTCGTTCGGCGTGAACATGCTGGCGATCGTCGAGGGGCGCCCGAAGCTGCTCAGCCTGAAGGACGCCCTGCAGGTGTTCCTGAAACACCGCCGCGAGGTCGTCGTCCGCCGCACGAGCTACGATCTGCGCAAGGCCGAGGAGCGCCTCCACATCCTGGCCGGGCTCAGGATCGCCATCGAGCACCTGGACGAGGCGATCGGCATCATCCGCGGGGCGCCCGATCCCGCCACCGCGCGCGAGCGCCTGATGGCGGCCTTCGCCCTCTCGCAGCTCCAGGCCCAGGCCATCCTCGACATGCGTCTCCAACGCTTGACCAGCCTCGAGCGCGAGAAGGTCGTCGAGGAGCACGCCGAGACCGAGAAGGCGATCGCGCGCTACCGCGAGATACTGGGCGACGAGCGGGAGATCGCGAAGATCATCGCCGACGAGCTGCGCGCGCTGCGAGCGAAGTACGCCGACGAGCGGCGCACGCGGATCGTGGACGAAGCGGCCGCGATCTCGGTCGAGGACCTGATCGTCGAAGAGGACATGGTGGTCACCATCTCGCATGAGGGCTACATCAAGCGGAACGCCGTGGCCCTCTATCGCGCCCAGCGCCGCGGCGGGCGAGGGAAGATCGGGGCCACCACGCGCGACGAGGACTTCGTGGAGCACCTCTTCGTCGCCTCGACGCACTCCTACCTCCTCTTCTTCACAACCTCCGGGAACGTGTACTGGCTGAAGGTCCACGAGATCCCCCAGGCCGGGCGGGCGGCGCGCGGGCGGAGCATCACGAACATGCTCAGCTTGAAGCCCGAGGAGAAGCTCTCGGCCTTCCTGCCCGTGCGCGAGTTCCAGGAAGGACGGTACGTGGTCTTTGCAACCCGCCGCGGCCTGGTCAAGAAGACGGACCTCATGCAGTACGCGAGCCCGCGGCCCTCGGGCATCATCGCCATCGCGCTCGAGGAGGGCGACGAGGTCATCGGCGTCCGCATGACCGACGGCTCGCGCGAGGTGATTCTCTCCACGCGCCTCGGCCAAGCGATCCGCTTCAAAGAGGTCGAGGCTCGAGCGATGGGCCGCGACACGTACGGCGTGCGGGGCATGAAGCTCGACCAGGGCGACGAGCTCGTCGCCCTCGATCTGGTCGAGCCGGGTGCGACGCTTCTGGCCGTGTCCGAGAACGGCTACGGGAAGCGTACCGAGATGGACGAGTACCGTCTCACACGGCGCGGCGGCAAGGGCATCATCACCATGAAGACCACCGACAAGACCGGCCGCGTGATCGGCGTGCGCATGGTGACGGATGACGATCAGATCATGCTGGTCACGAGCGGCGGGAAGGTCATCCGCCTGCGCGTGAACGAGATCCGCGTGATCGGTCGCAACACGCAGGGTGTGCGCCTGATCGGCCTCGAGGAAGGGGAGCGCGTCGCGTCGGTTGCCCGCCTCGCCGAGCGCGAGGACGAGAGCGAGGCGAGGGACGAGCCCGTGGCGCCCGACTCCGATCCGGCTGCCGGCTCGTAGCCGCACAGGGTTTGGCGTCGAACCACCACCGCTTGCGCGGCGGCGGGCGTTCGTGCCAGCCTCCCAGCCCCAGCAATGGTGAGGATCACTATCCTCGGAGCCGTCAGCGAGGGCGCGGCTGTGGCCACGCGTCTCGCTCGCCTCGGGCACGAGGTCGAGCTCCGGGCGCGGAACCGTAGTTCGCCGCCCAGCTGGCAGCGGCGGGGGAGAACGAGGACAGGCTGCCACGTCAGGCCGGCGTCGACCTGATGCCCCACGGCCTCAAGCGAGAGACGGGCTGAGGAAGGAAGGCGCATGCCCAAACGCTCCACCTCCTGCAAGCACGAGGGATGCACCCAGCCCGCCGACGGTGGGAAGGGCTACTGCGGGCGCCATTACGCCAGGTGGAGACGCGGGGCGCTGCCCAAGGGTCGCTACAAGACGTGCCGCGTGGAAAGCTGTCGCAAGCGGGTCGTCGCGCGCGGGCGGTGCGAGGAGCACTTCGCGCGTGACTACCCGGGCAAAAGTCCCGCGCGGGCTGCGGAGGGGCAGGCGTCGGGTTGAGGCCCGCGGCTCGCCCCCCCTTGGGCGATCTGAGTGCCCTATCGCCTCCGCCTGACGGCAGGGTCCGTCGTCGCGATGGCGCTGTCCTCCAAGTCATGGTGCCTACCTCGGTTGCTGGCTTAATGCAGCCAGTACCCCTTCGAAATTGACATTCCTCGAGCGGTGTGTTCGTGTACGTCATCCCGTCGGACGCAGTGAGCGATGAAGAGGACCTTCCAGCCGAGCAACCGTCGGCGCAAGCGAACGCACGGCTTCCGGGCACGAATGGCGACACCCGGAGGGCGCGGCGTCTTGAAGCGCCGTCGCAGCAAGGGGCGGCGGCGCCTGACGGTCACGATTCCCCCAAAGCAGCCCGGGTGAGCCTTGCCCGCCTCGCACAGCTACCCGAAGGCGGCCCGCTTGCGCCGGCGCGCTGAGTTCCTTGTCGTGCAGCGCGAGGGGCGCCGCCGGCACGGCGAGCACCTGGTGGTCATCCGCCGGGCGACTCCCGGGCCGTGCTCCCGCCTCGGCGTCACGGTGAGCAAGCGGGTCGGGAACGCGGTGGTCCGTAGCCGCGTCAAGCGGATCCTCCGCGAGGTTTTTCGCGCGCGCCGTGGCGACATCAGGCCGCCGGCCGACGTGGTGGTCATTGCGAAGCCTGGTGCGGACACCCTCACGTATGCCCAAGCGGCCACCGAGTTCGCGCGAGCCCTCGAGCTCGCCGCCGACGAGTGACAGACCTCCCCCGCCGCTGTTCGCGCGGGCGCTGATCACGCTGCTCAAGACGTATCGTCTCGTGCTCGCTCCCTCGTTGCTGGCCACGTGTCGGTTCGCTCCGAGCTGCTCGGCGTTTGCCATCGGAGCTATCGAGGAGCACGGGGCGCTCCGGGGCGTATGGCTCGCCGCGCGGCGGGTCGCGCGCTGCCAACCATGGCATGAGGGCGGCTACGACCCGGTCCCTGCGCGGAGAACGTGAGTCGTGGACCAGCGGCGACTCCTGGTCGCGACGGCGATCTCGCTGCTCCTGCTCTTCGCCTATCAGGAGCTCGTGTTGAGCCGGTACCAGAGGCGGCAAGCTGCCGCCCCGGGACCCGCTGCATCGAAGGCGGTGCCGTCACCCAAGCCAACCCCCCAGCCAACCCCCCAGCTCGCCGGCGACCTGGCAGCCGACCCGACGACGGGCCGTTTTGTGAACGTCGAGACCGATGTCCTCCGGGCCGCCATCACTACGATCGGCGCGCGCGTCGTTCACCTCCAGCTCAAGGGGTATCGGCGCTCCGTGTCCGATGATAGCCCCCTGGATCTCGTGGAGGCGGACCCCGTACTGCCCCTCACGCTTCAGCTCGGCGCCGGTACGAGCGACGCACGCCTGGTATACCGCCCGTCGCTGACCGACGTGGTGGTCCGTGGGGGCGACGTCGCCGAGGTGGCGCTCACGGCCGAGTCGCCCGCGGGCATGCAGATAGAGAAGCGGTACCGCTTCACCGGGAACGGCTACCTCTTCAAGTTCGCCGCGACGCTATCGGGCAGCTCGCACCCGCCGCCCTCGCTCGGGCTCATCGTGACGCCGTTACCCCCCGACAGCCCGACTGCCACTGCGAGCGCCATCGCCCTGGTCGGGGATAGGCTGGTGGAGAAGGCGCTCAGCAAGACTGCACCGGCCGGCGAAACGCCATTCGAAGCGAGCGCTTGGGCGGGATTTGCCACGCAGTACTTCCTGGCCGTTGCAATGCCGGTGTCGGGCGCGATGTCCGCCGTACTCGCAGGGGCAGGAACCCTCCCGATCGTCAGGATGGACGCGGAGGTCGTCGGTCGAAGGGCGAAGTTCGCGATGTACGCCGGGCCGAAGGATCCCGAGGTGCTTGCGCGTGCCGGCCATGACCTGGGGCGCGCCCTCAACTTCGGGAAGTTCTGGTTCGTCGCGATCCCCCTGCTGCACGCTCTGCGCGCACTTCACCGGGTGACGGGGAACTATGGCGTCGCGATCATCGTGCTCACCGCCCTGGTCAAGGCGGCGACCGCTCCCCTGACCCGGGTGACATTCCGTAACATGCGGGAAATGCAGAAGATTCAACCCCAAATGACCAAGCTTCGAGAGCGCTTCAAGGATGATCAAGTCGCGCTTCAGAAGGAGGTCATGGAGCTCTACCGCCGGCACCATGTGAATCCGTTTTCCGGCTGCCTGCCGATGGTGCTCCAGCTCCCCATCTTCATTGGGCTCTACACCACCCTCTCGTTGGCTATCGAACTCCGTCACGCGCCCTTCGCGCTCTGGATCAACGACCTGTCGGCACCCGATCGGCTGGTCGTGGCTGGCGTCGGCGTCCCGGTGCTGACGGCCCTCATGGGGGCCAGCATGTTCCTGCAGCAGTGGCTCACACCGGCGCAGGGCGATCCCACCCAGCAACGGATGATGATGTTCATGCCACTGGTGTTCACCTTTATGTTCCTCAAGTTCCCCGCTGGCCTCGTTCTCTACTGGTTGGTGAACAACCTGCTCACCATCGGACAGCAGTACCTCATGTTGCGGTCCATGAAGTGAGGATACGACATGGGATCCATCGAAAGCGAAGGGGACACCATCGACCAGGCGATCGAGCGAGCGCTCCGCGCGCTCGATGTCACGCGGGAGCAGGTGCAGATCG
>Ga0066683_10000082_pt1 | contig 18856 bp, 16 predicted proteins | sample GraSoiAngelo_132_FD_62296 | JGI IMG/M metagenome (GOLD analysis project Ga0066683, IMG submission 62296) | Grasslands soil microbial communities from the Angelo Coastal Reserve, California, USA - 14_0929_02_40cm | ecosystem: Environmental > Terrestrial > Soil > Grasslands | place: USA... | reverse complement strand
CGGAGGCTGGTTGATCCAGACCGGCGAGGACAGCGCCGTCCCCCTCGCGGACGGGGAGGAGACCATCAGCATCACGTCGGGCGGCGTCGCCACCTCCGGCACCACGGTCCGCCGCTGGAGCCGCGGGGGCGTCGTCCTGCATCACATCATCGATCCCGCGTCCGGCCTACCCGCCAAAAGCTGCTGGCGGACCGCCACCGTCGCCGCCGCAAGCTGCGTCGACGCGAACATCGCATCGACCGCCGCCATCGTCATGGGCAAGAACGCGGCGGCCTGGCTCGAGATGAACCACCTGGCCGCGCGCCTCGTGCACCGTGCCGGCACCGTTGAGCGTACGGCCGGCTGGCCTCAACCAGAAAAATCGAAGCTGATCCCCACTATTCTCTGAGCAATTCCCCAGGAAATCCGATCAGCATGATCATCGTGAACAAGGATGGCGCCCGGGTGCTCGTGGTCGACGACGAGCCGAACATCACCGAGCTCGTAGCCATGGCCCTCCGCTACGAGGGATTCAACGTCAAGACCGCCGCGACCGGCCGGGGCGCCCTGAGTGCGGTCACCCAGTTCGCCCCGTCGCTCGTGATCCTCGACGTGATGCTCCCGGACATCGACGGCATCGAGGTCCTCAAGCGCATGAACAGCGCGGGCAACAAGGTGCCGATCATTTTCCTGACCGCCAAAGACGCCACCGAGGACAAAGTCCACGGGCTGACGATCGGGGGCGATGACTATGTGACCAAACCTTTCAGCATCGAGGAGCTGATGGCCCGCGTGAGGGTCGTGCTGCGGCGGCACGGCAGCGACTCGGAGACTGGCAAGTTGTCCCTGGCCGACCTCGAGCTCGACGACGAGGCCCACGAGGTGCGCCGTCACGGCCACGTGATCGAGCTCACCAACACCGAGTACCGCCTGCTCCGCTACCTCTTGATCAACGCGGGTCGCGTGCTGACCCGGAGCCAGATCCTCGACCACGTCTGGCACTACGACTTCGGCGGGGATGCGAGCGTGCTGGAGACGTACATCAGCTACCTGCGCCGCAAGGTCGACCGTCATGACCCGCCGCTGGTCCAGACTGTGCGCGGCGTGGGGTACGTGCTCCGAACACCACGAAAATGACCCTGTCGCTCCGCGGGCGGCTCCTGATCGGCGTCATCTCTCTCGTCGTCATCGGACTATTGGTCGCGAACGTCGCCACCTATCTCTCACTGCAGAAGTTCCTGGTGGGCCGCGTCGACGATCAGCTGCGAAGCGGCGTGGCCGAGGTGAGTACCGAGCTCGGAGCGCCCGGACCAAGCAGCAACCGGTCGACCGCCTTCCCTCCTGGCACAGTGGCCGAGCTGCTCGGGACCGACGGCTCGGTGGTCAAAACCAAAGTTGCCGAATCCGGATTTGGCACGACCACATCGGCCGTGACGCCCGTATTGCCAACGGCGCTTCCGAGCAAGGGTCTCGACACGCCGGCCGATCCATTCACGGTCACCGGCTCTGATCACGTGACGCAATTTCGGATGACAGACTGGCCCGAAGGGCGCTTCGGCGGCCAGTACATCGTGCTCGCGATTCCTCTCACCGACGTAGCTTCGACCCTGAGCCAGCTGCTCCAGCTGGAGGCGTTGATCAGCCTTGGCGTGGTTTTGGGCACCGCCCTCCTGGCCTTTGTGATCATCGAGGTCGGATTGCGTCCGCTGCGCAGGATGGGCGTGGTCGCGGGCGATATCGCAGCCGGCGACCTCAGCCGCCGCGTCGAACCGGCGACGCCGAAGACGGAGATCGGACGTCTTGGCCTGGCGCTCAACGCGATGCTCAGCCAGATCGAAGCCGCGTTTGCGCAGCGAACAGCATCTGAAAAGCGGTTGCGCCGCTTCATCGCCGACGCGTCTCACGAGCTGCGCACACCTCTGACCTCGATCCGCGGCTACTCCGAGATGCTCAGGCGCGGCGCAGCCGAATCCACAGTCGACTCCGACCTGGCGCGGCGGCGAATCGAAGAGGAATCGGTCCGCATGTCAGCTCTCGTGGATGACATGCTCCTGATCGCCCGACTTGACCAGGGCCGGCCACTCCAGACGGAGCCGGTCGACCTACAAGTCATCGCTCGCGACGCCGCCGCCGACGCGCGGGTGGTCGCGCCCCAACGCGAGATCACGGTCCACGCGCCGGACCCCATAGTCGTGTCTGGCGACGACACCCGCCTGCGACAGGTGGTTGGTAACCTGGTTCGCAACGCCCTCGTCCACACCCCCGCGACGACGCCGATCGAGATCGGGGTGACGACGCAGAACGGCAGCGCCCGGCTGTCGGTCGTCGACCACGGCCGCGGCCTGCGGGTCGATGACAGGGAACGAATCTTCGAGCCTTTTTATCGCGCCGATCCAAGCCGCAGCCGCGATAGCGGTGGTGCAGGGCTGGGGCTGTCGATCGTCAACGCGGTGGTCGCGGCCCACGGTGGACGGGTAGAGGTCAAGGAGACCAGCGGCGGCGGGGCAACCTTCGAGGTGGCGCTGCCGCTGGTCCCCAGGTCCTCCTAGCGGCCAGCGCCGGCTACGACCTCGGCCGGAAGGCCATCACCTCGCCCGCGTTGTCACCGACGACGACCAGGTCTCCGGCGATCGCCGGCCCGCTGCGCACCGCCGAATGGACGTCACGACTCCACAGGACATGCCCATCGGACGCCGAGACTGCCAACAGCGAACCCACGCCAAGGTCGCCGAAGACCGCCCCCGTGCCAAACAGCACGAGACCCTTTGCCACAGCCGGCGCCGAGTACACCGGCTGACCGGTGTCGCGACGCCACCGCACGCTTCCGTCTGCGGGACTGAGCGCATACATGCCGGTCGGTGGACTTGCCGATCCGGCGTAGAGAGCGCTCCCGTCATAAGCCGGGGAGGCGATCAGGCCATGCACGGCGCTGCCTTTGACGATCTCCCGCGACCAGACGAAGGCGCCGGTCGCGGCGTCGAGGACGGCAAAAAGGCCTTCCACCGCGGCCTGCGCGACCACCTCTCGCCCCTCCAGCTCGAATGTCACCGGCGCGGCTCCAACGTCAAGATCCAGGTCACGGTCCGGATACAGGCTCGCCAGCCACTTGCGGGCGCCCGTCGAAGGATCAAAAGCGAGCACTCCGTCATCGGGGTTGCCGACGCCCACGAATGCGACGCCGTGTCCATCGATGGCGGGCGTCGACCACACGCCGTCGCCTGGAGCGCAGTCGATGCGGACGCACACCGTCCACCGCACGCGGCCGGTCGCGGCGTCGAGACCGAACAGCCGCCCCGGCACCAGTGGGATGTCGCCGTACGGTGACGACACGCCGACGATCACCAGGTCGCGGTATGCGACCGGTGACGCCCACACGGCCGCATTCGGGGGGGCAGACCAGTCCCAGATGGCGTCGCCGCCCGAGATGTGAGATGCGTACACGCGGCCTGTGAGGGTGCCGACGAAAACGCGATCGCCGGCCACAGCCGGAGAGTCCGCGATGGCGCCCAGGCCATGCCGGGCCCACATCGTCGCCCCGGTCCTGGCGTCGAAGGCGGCCAGGGTTCCACCCGCGCTGCCCGCGATCACCAGGCCGGCGATGACCGCAGGCGTCCCATCGACCGCGCCGTCGAGATGCGCTAGCCAGGAAGGGCCGAGACGCGAGACGGCCTGTACGTCGAGGGTGGCGGCGGGCGGGTGGCCGTCGCGCGCCAGGTCGCCGCGGTACATGGTCCAGCTCTCAGCCTTGTTGCTCGCAGGCGCCGGTGAGCCGCACGAGCACGCGATCAGCAGGACGAGGGCAGCGGCTCTCTGAGCAACTTCCAAGATTGGTCTCAGCCGGCTGTGAGGGCGCAACGGCATCTTATGAGCAGAGCCCGATGCCACCTCGGGCCTATCCCCTAAAGCGTAGGGGGCGACCCTAGACGCCCCCTACACCCCCTCCCCCTGCGGGCAGGCTGAGGGACGCCGGATGATCGCCGGCGCCGATGCGGCGGTGAACGATCGCCAGCGGCCGCGGCGCCCACCAGTTGGCACGGCCGAGGACTCGCATCACGGCCGGCACGATCAGGATCCGGACGATCGTGGCGTCGATGGCGATCGCGACCGCCAGGCCGACCCCGATCGACTTGATGATCACGACCTGCGCCAGCCCGAAAGCGATGAAGACGGTGCACATGATGGCGGCCGCCCCGGTGATCAGCCGGCCGCTCTTCTCCAGCCCCATGGCAACGCCGGCCTGGTTGTCTCCGAGCCGCAGGTATTCCTCCTGAATGCGGCTGATGAGCAGGACCTCGTAGTCCATCGACATCCCGAAGACGATGCTGAAGAGGATCACCGGGATGCTGGGATCGATCGACTGTGGGGTGAAGCCAAGCAGCCGGCTGAAGTGGCCCTGTTGAAAGATGAAGACCAGCGCTCCAAACGACGCCGAGATCGAGAAAAGGTTGGTCAGCACCGCCTTCAGCGGCAAGACAACCGATCCGGTCAGCAGGAAGAGGATCACGTACGTGACGGCGATCACCGAGCCGACTGCGAGCGGCGTCTTTTGCAGGATGAAGTTCACGACATCGAGGTCGAAAGCGGTGCCACCCGTGGCCAGGACCTGGCCGTCGGGCACGTGTTCGCCGCGCACCGTCCTGACGAGCGCGCGCGCCTCATCGCTGGGGTATGGCTTGTTGGTCAGGATGTTGAGAAGGACGATGTGCTTGCCGGCGCCGATCGCGAGCGCTTCTTGCATCGGCGGCGGCAGTGCGTCGTGCGGGCCAGAGTAGAGGTTCTGGTAGTCCGGCCGGCTTAGGTTGGGGTCGATGTCGAAGATGCTCTGCACGCGAATGACGTTCGGCTGGGCCGCAAGCCGGCGGCTCAAGTCGTACACAGAGCCGATGTGCTCCGCTGTGAACGGCGACGAGTCCGGGTAATAGACCACCCCTTCGATCGAAGTCTCGTTCCGACCCGGGAACTCGCTGATCAGGATGTCGTAACCCTGGCGGGCCTGGTTCGATGGCGGCAGCGCGTCGACGTCACTGGTGGCCATGCGCAGCTGCAGGAAGGGAGTGCCGGCGACGACCAGCACGATCAACGCCGGCACCAGCACAAACCACGGCCGTCGCATGACCCAGATCGCCATCGCATGCCACGCCCCGGTCCCTGCGGGCCGGCGCGATCCCAACCACGGGATGATCCGCTTCACCCATCCCGGCCACCAATCGACCAGGCTTCCGAGGACAGCGAGCGACGCGGGCAGGAAGGTCAATCCGTAAAGCACGGCGATGGCGACCACGATTGCTCCGGCCGCTCCCATCGAGGCCATGAACGTGCCTTGAAAGAACAGCATCGCGGACAGGCCGATGGCGACCGTGATGCCCGAGAAGGTGATGGCCCGCCCGGCCGTGGACATGGCGATCGCGATCGCTTCCTCGCGACTTGCGCCAGCTGAGAGCTCGTCGCGAAATCGGTTGACGATGAACAGCGAGTAGTCGATCGCGACCGCGAGCCCGATCAGGGTCACGATGTTGGTCGCGTATTGTGAAACGTCGGTGAAGCGGGCCAGGAGCATCGTGGCAGCCAATCCGCCGACGATCGCTAGCAATCCAACCCCGAGTGGAAGCAGGGCAGCGATGACGGCGGCGAAGATAAGGATCAGCATCAGGAGGGTGACGGGCACAGCGACGTACTCGGCGCGTAGCAGGTCCGAGTCGAGGGTGGAGTTGAAGGCGAGGTTGATCGGCACCTGACCTGTGGCGACGGCTGCTAGCGGCCCCGGATTCACCTCGGCCACGATCTCGTTCACGTATCTCTGGGATTTCGATGAAGCGTCCTTGAACTCGACCATGACCAGCGCCCTGCGGCCGTCGCGCGAGATCAAGCCGGCTTGCTGGCTCGCGGGAACGCTGTAAGGGGTTGTCACCCCGGAAACCCGCGAATCTCGTTGCAGCGGCGCGACTGCATCGCCGAGAGCAACCTCAAATGCAGGGTCGGTCACCCTCAGGGTCGAGCTGCTGAAGATCAAGGTCATCCCCGAGCTCACCGCCGCGGGCTCGAAATGGATCTCACGGGCGATGAGGTTTGCCGTGCGACCGGCCTCGAGGTCCGCTCCAAATCCGCCGTTGCCGGCAAGCTCTCTCCCGGTGAGGACGCCGAACACGGACAACCCGAGCAGTAGGGTCGAGCTCGCCAAAGTCGCCCAGCGGAAGCGATAGATGAAGCGGCCCCAGCGGGCAAACACCGCGGCAAACTCTACATTCGCCGGCCCGCCTGCGCGGCAAGCGCCTCTAGCCGGCGAGCAGGCTCAGGAAAGCTTCCAATGGACCCCTTGCAGCACCGATTTTGATTCGTTCTGGTAGGTCTGCAGGTTGTCCTGGCGCGTCAACTCCATGACCACGTAATAGACACTGCCGCTGGCGTTCGCGCCTGCGAAAATGGAGGCGGCGGCGGGGACTGAATTGGCTCCCTGCGTGATCGTGAAGCACATCGTCCACGAGATTCCCTTCGCGGTGTTGAAAGAACCACTGCTCGTCGCAGTGTTGGGACAGCTGCGCGCGTCCGGGTACTTGCTCTTGAAGTAGTCATCGATCGTTGTCTTGTTGTCCTGCGCGGTCTGCGCCGGGCTCGACGCTCCGCTCGCCAGCGTCACCGACCCTTCGCTGTTGGGATCCGTCAGGACGATCGTCTCGTTGTCTTGGTCCGCCACCGACCATCCCATCGGCACCGGCACCGACAGACCGTCATTGGTGGCGGTGGTGGCTCCGAGCTTCGGGCTCGGCGAGGCGATCGGACTCGGCGTAACTCCTGGCGTCGGGCTCGGGACCTCGGTGCCTATGCCTGACCCGCCAAAGTTCGAGTTGCGGTTGCCGAGAATCGCGAGTGCGGTGCCGCATCCCGCCATCAGCAGTGTCAGCGCGACGATGCCGGCGATGATCAGCAGCCATGGCGTGCGGTGGGCCGGCGGCGTCGGCCCGATCGGCGTGTAGAAAGGGCTCTGGTAACCGGTTGAGCCCGCCATGGGCGGCGCGATTCCCGGTGGCGGCCCTGCTGACAGGCCCGGAGGCGCCGCGGTGGCGACCGGGGCCGCCGGCGCCGTGAGCGGGGTCCCGCAGGCCTGGCAGTACAGGTTGCCGTCTGGGTTCTGAGTGCCACACCGGGCGCAGGTGAGCGGCATTTAGTCCCTGACTGACCCCTTCGCGGTCGAGTCGGCGCGGGGCTTGCGAGCGCGCTTGACCGCCATTGGCGCCGCGGTCAGCGCCACGCCGCAGTTGGGGCAGAAGCCGGACGCGACGATGTGCATATGGCAGTTCGGGCACACCGTCTCCGCGAATCCCATGTGCGCCGCTTCCTCGAGCAGCGCGTGATGCAGAAGGTAGCGAACGTAGATCAGCAACCCGCCGACCACCGCCGCCTGCCACACGAGGATGAACAAGGGATTGACGAGCAGATCCTTGAGCAGCAGCGTGCCCAGTGCGAAGGCGACATGAGCGACCACCGCCACCGCCACGCCGCCGAGCTCGCGTCTGCCCAGGCGCCCGCGCCGGTAGCGCCAGATCGTGGCCACCACCATGCCGGTCGCGCTTCCCTGGAGCAGCGGTTGGAATACAGCCAGCGTCGCCAGCTCGTAGATCCAGTTGCCCGGGGTCATGTGCGCGGGCAGGCTCGTCAGTGCGCTGGAGAAAGCGACAAGTGACTCGGCCACGCTGAAGCCGAGTCCTGCTGCGATTCCGAAAACGAGACCGTCGACCGTCTCCGGAAAATCGGTGCGATTCGGAAGCAAGAGTGCCGGTAGAGGTTTGAGGGCCTCCTGGACGACCGGCACCACCAACCCCAGAAACAGCACCGTGCCCGCGCTGACGCCGGCATTGCGGAGCGGATTGCCGACGCTCGCATACGGGTTGTTGACGGCGCGCTCGATCAACGTCAGAACGAGTCCGATGGCCGCGCCGCCGCCGATGATGAAGCCGAGCACGGTCGCGGGCTCGTCGCGATAGACCTGTGCCTCGTAAAGGTAGATCAGATAGAGGACCGGAACGAGGAGGGTCGCCGCGAGGATCGCCGCCGTGATGAGACCGGCGACGTACAGGATCAGGATCCCGGCGAGGCCTGCCGCGAAGGCCCAGCGGAACTCGTGGATCTTGCGCTGGCCAAGGTGCGGAAACAAAGTTGTGAAAACCGATGGCTGGACGACGTGCTCGGCCGGATGCGCCGCGTAGCGATGGACGCGCGTCTTGGGATTGGCGCCGAGCTCCGCCTGCGTGCCCTGGTGCGCTCCGCAGCGGGTGCAGAACACCCCGTCGGGCACGTCGTGGGCGCAGTGGTCGCAGCGCACGGCCGGTAAGGATATCGGCCGGCGCCACGTCAGGCGGCGCTAGGCGGGCTTGGCGCCCTCCGTCTCGGCCGGCACCCAACCGCGAACGAAGTGGCAGGAATAGTGCCCCGGATGCTTGTCGAAGTAGCGCTGGTGATAGTCCTCGGCTCGCCAGAAATCGGTCGCCGGCGCAATCTCGGTCACGATCTTGCGGTCGAAGAACTTCTGCGCCTCTTCCTTCGATTTCTTGGCCAGCTCTTCCTGCTCGCTGTTGTGGAAGAAGATGGCTGACCGGTACTGGTGGCCCATGTCCGGCCCCTGGCGGTTCAGCGTGGTCGGATCATGCATGTTCCAGAACTGGTTCAACAGCTGCGCGTAGGACACCTTCGCCGGGTCGTACGTGACCTCAACCGCCTCCGCGTGACCCGTGCGTCCCGAGCACACCTGCTCGTAGGTCGGGTGGTCCAGGGTTCCACCTTCGTAACCCGAGACGGCCTCGATCACCCCAGGCACCTGGTTGAAAAGATGCTCGACACCCCAGAAGCAGCCGCCCGCGAAAGTCGCTTTCTCCATATCTCCCCTCCAGACCCTAGGCCCAACCCGTGGGCAAACTTCCGACACATGATGATTCCCGAAGATCGCAATTCACTAACGGGATCGCCCCGGCCCCCCAAAGGCCCTGGCCGCCTTCCCGGCCCACGGCGCACGCCTGTACCATCTCGCGCCAGATCCACAACCCGGCGACGTCAAGCGAGAGGAGCAATGAACTCAGCCCAAACCGTTGTTCTGTTATCGATTGCGACGGCGGCGTTCGCCCTGTGGGCGGCGTTTTTCGCCACGCGTGCCGACTTCGCGACGCGACGTGCGATCAGGGAGGCCAACACCCGTTGGGAAGCCAGCATGAGGCCGGTGCCGCACATCACCTTCACCGAGTTCGCGGCTCCGGGGCAGTCAATCCAGGTCCAGGTGGAGAACCTGGGCGGCATCCTCGCCGGATGCGGAGTCATCTTGCAGAATGGCGACGAGATCTACGCCACCGAGCTGACCCTGCCTGAAAAGGCGCCGGCGCGCCCGATCTCGCTTCCGTTCATCGTCAAGGCCTGGCAGCGCTCGGCGCAGCCCCGCCCACTCCTCCTCATCGCTCGCGACGTGGCCGGTCGTTGCTTTGACTGCCTCGACGGCGGCAAGCAGATCAAGGATCCACGGAGATGGGTCGCGAGCCGCCTGCGCGAGCTCCGCATGCAAGGCATGGTCGACTTCCCGTCCGTGACCGGACCGGCTAAGGGTTAGTGGACGTGATCGAGCTCCGCGTTGAGCTTTAGCTGGACGTTGCCCTTCAACGCCTGAGACACCGGGCAGCCATCCTTAGCCTCCTCGGCCAGCTTTTGAAACTCACCGGCGCCGATGCCATGGATGTGTCCTCGTACGGTGATCGTGCTCGTCGTGATGCCGGTGCCTGGCACGAACTCGACCTCGGCTGTCGTGGTCAGACGTTCCGGCTTGTGGCCGGCTTTGCTGAGGCCGTTGGAGAGAGCCATCGAATAACAGGCCGCGTGGGCGGCCGCGAGGAGCTCCTCGGGGCTCGTCCCGCCATGCTGGCGCTCAGCGCGCGACGACCACGTGACAGGAAACTCGTCGAAGGTTCCGCTTGCGACCTTCACGCGCCCCTGACCGCTCGTCAGGTCGCCTTCCCAAACCGTGTCTGCCCTGCTGACCGCAGCCATGCCATACCTCCCAACCGCGTGTTGAATTGCAGGATAGTTGTTGCGGTGAAGCGGCAATGAAGGCGTACGAGATTCCCGACATCGACCCCCACCCGCGCGAAGCCGATGGCCACGGATACGTCGACTTTCTCGCTTCGGAAAAGCTCAGCGTCGGCCTCGCGATCTGGCCGGCCGGCTCAATCGACCGCCAGCGTCCACACAAAGAGGACGAGGTCTATTACGTGATCAGCGGCCGCGGCGTGATTCGGGTCGCGGATGAGGACCGGCCGGTCAAGGCAGGCAGCCTGGTCTTCGTCGCCGCCGGAGTGGAACACCGGTATCACGACATTGAAGAAGACGTGCGCGTGCTGGTGTTCTGGGCGCCTCCGCACAACCGACCGCCTGCCTAGAGCTGGCCGCCGCCCGTCCTTTCCGACTCCACGCTTTCGGTCGCGCCCCGGATCTCGGCCATCGTGCCCGCCGTCTTGTTGCGCAGGTGGCGCGTGATCTCCATATGGAGGAAACGATCCCTTTTCGGCTGCTACTCAGGGCTTGAGTCGGGCTGGATTGCCTGCCATGTCGAGGATGATCGCCGGCAGGTAATCGCCCGCCGGCGTGGGTACCCACCACGCGCGGTCCTTGCGCCACTCCTCAAAGGTCGCGTAGCGATAGAGGTAGAGACTTGCCCGAACCGCCCCCGGAGGATGGTCGGGGAATGGATTGTGCCGCAAGAGCTTCAACGTCGCGCGGTCGCCCTCGAGGAGCTTGACGACGAAGGCGATGAACCACTGATGGCGGAAGGGCGACTCCATGGCCGCAAACCACATCAGCCAGTCGAGACGCAGGTGATATGGCGCGTACTGGCGCGGCATGCGATGCGGGTCACCCGGCTTGCCCCTGAACTCATATGACTTCCAGCCGGCGTCGCCCTGCGCGGGATCGGCGGTGCCCTCGACGATGATCTCGTAGCGCTTCTTGGTCACCGAGCCGAACGCGCCGTACGTGTTGACGAGGTGAAACGGGTCGAAGCTGAAGTTCATCAGCTGGTGGGGTGAGATGAGGTTCAACACGGGGCGGTAGCTCAGGACGATGACGAGAAGGGTCACCACGAGGATCAGCCCCTGCCACCACAGCGGGAGCGCCACGAGATGTGGAACATGGATCGGCAGGACCACTGAAAACGTGCGGTCGTCGAAAGCCGAGAAAGCGAGCGTCATGGTCAGGAAGTTCAGCCATGAGAAATTGCCGCTCAGCACCAGCCAGGCCTGCGTGAGGACGATGATCGCGCCCGCGATCGAAGCCACCGGCTGGGGCGCAAAGAGTAACAACGGCACCACCAGCTGGGCGAAAAAGTTGCCCAACACCTCGACCCGGTGGAGCGGCTTGGGGAGGTGATGAAAGAACCAGCTCAGAGGATTCGGCATCGGCTGCGTCTCGTGGTGGTAATAGAGGCACGTGAGGTCCCGCCAGCAGCGATCGCCGCGCAGCTTGATCAGACCGGCGCCGAACTCGACCCGGAAAACTAGCCAGCGAAAGAGCAGGATCAGCGGCCACGCGGGAACTGTGGGACCGGCGCCGAGGAAGATGGCGAGAAAGCCTGCCTCCAGGAGCAGCGTCTCCCACCCGAACGCGTAGAAGATCTGACCGACATTGACGATCGACTGGTAGAGCGCCCAGAGCGCGAACCAGATCGGAATCGAGATCCACGGCGGCGCAATGTCGGGCAGCCCAACCACGACAGCGAGACTGAGAGCCACACCGGTCCAGGCAACGGCGCTCAGCCGCCGGTCGGAGTAGCCGAGGTGGAAAAGGCTTGGGGCCTGAAGGAAGGAAACGCGGCCCAGAAACGCAGGCACCGGCAGCAGACCCTTCTCGCCCAGCAGGGGCCGGAACTGGTTGACGGCGACCAGAAACGCGACGGTGTAGATGACCCCGAGGGCCCGCTCGATGACAAGCCTGGCCAGCCAGTAATCCGGTGCCTGGAGCCAATCCATATCAGCGCAGTCGAGATTTCAACGCCGCGCGTGCCGCGTTCACGCCGCACATCCCGTGGATGCCGCCGCCTGGCGGAGTTGACGCGGAGCAGATGAAGATCTCGGGATCAGGCGTTGCGTAGGGGTTGAGGCTCAGCACGGGTCGCGCGAGGAGGCCGCGCAGGTCCATGCGGCCGCCCATGAAATCACCGCCGACGCAGTTTGGCTCCTCCGACTCGATCCGCCTGGCCGTCCAGGCGCTTCGCTTGCGAACCACGTCGCGAAAGCCCGGAGCGAAGCGCTCGACCTGGTCCTCGATCGCCCTGGTCATATCCATGTCGGAACCGTTCGGGACGTGGCAGTAGGCCCAGGCGACGTGCCTATCGTCAGGCGCGCGCGCGCGGTCGAAAAGCGTCGGCTGCGTGAGGAGGACGAATGGGCGCGATGGATGGCCGCCGTGCGCGACCTGCAGCTCCGATTCAGCGATCTCGTCCATCGTGCCGCCGAGGTGCACGGTGGCCGCGCGCAGGCACTCGGCCGACTTCCACGGGATGGGCGCATCGAGCGTCCAGTCGAGCTTGAAGGCGCCAGGTCCGTACCGAAAAGCTGCGAGGTCATTGCGGTACCGCTGCGGAAAGCGACTCCCCGCCATCTCCAGCATTCCCTTCGGGGTGAGGTCCAGCAGGACCGCGCGGTGCGGCGGCAGCTCGTCCACAGAGGCCACGCGGTGGTTGGCGCGGACGGAGCCGCCGAGCTCCGTGAGCCGGCGAACCATAGCTTTCGCGACAGAGGCAGATCCGCCCCGGGCGACCGGCCATCCGCCGGCGTGGGCGGAGGCCAGCATCAACAGTCCGATCGCTCCGGTGCCGGCCTCGTCGAGCGCGAGCAGGCTGTGAGCGGCCGCGCCCGCCAGCAGGGCACGCGCTTCTCGTTCCCGGAAGAACACGCCGGCCAAAGCCAGCGCTGAGAGCAGGCCCGGCACACCATACCGCGCCAGCAGCAGCGGATGGCGCGGCGGCCGAGGTGGTCCGAGCACCATCGACAGGAGTTCCGGCGCCCGGGCGGCGAGCGGGTGCATGAGGCGCCGGTAGTCGGCAGCATCACCGCGGAGCCTCGACGCTGTGTGCTCGACCGATCGCTCGACGATGACCACCGTGCCGTCGTCGAAGGGATGCGCGATTGGCGCCGGTGGAGTGACGAGCTCGAGCCTCAGCGGCGCGAAGAACGGCAGCAGTGGAGGAAGGGCCATGATCGTCGAGCAGACGTCGTGGCGAAAGCCAGGCTCGAGAAGCTCCTGCGTCCGCAGGCCTCCGCCAGGGATGCCCGCCGCCTCCAGGACGAGGACAGACTTGCCCGCTTCCCCCAGCGTGATGGCGGCCGCCAGGCCGTTGGGCCCGGAGCCGACGACCACGGCGTCGAACTGCTCGGCCATGCCTCTAGGGTGACGTTTCCGTGAGATCGGGATCGGGAATCGTTAACTCAGAAGAACTGGGGCGACGTGAACCTGAAGTCAGCCGCGCACTGACGCGGTAGCAGGCGGTGTGGACAGGACGCGGCGCACCTCCCGGGCGACCTCGATGTCCTCGCGGGACTTGATGACCAGGGTCGGCACGCTTGCGCCCGGGCCGCTGATGTCGTAGTCGCCGCTCAGGCTCGCTTCTAGCGTGGGACCGATCTCGACTCCGAGGAAACGCAGGCCGGCCACGGCCGCCCCACGCACCGGCGACGCATTCTCCCCCACCCCGCCCGTGAACACGAGCACGTCGAGCCCGTTCATCGCCGCGGCCATGCCCGCGATGAGCGCCCGCAGCCGGTGGATGTAGACGTCGAATGCAAGCTCAGCCCTCTCGTCTCCGTCGGCGATGCGTTTGAGGATCTCCCGCATATCGGCGGTGCCGGCGAGCGCCATGAGCCCACCCTTGCGGTCGAGCGCCTCGTTCAGCTCGGATTCGGAAACGCCTGCGTGACGCTGCAGGTAAAGCAGCGCGCCCGGGTCGACGGTGCCCGACCGCGTCGCCATGACGAGGCCTTCGAGCGGGGTGAACCCCATCGTCGTGTCCACCGAGCGACCCCCATGCACCGCGGCCAGTGACGCTCCCGACCCCAAATGACAGGTCACGACTCTGAGATTGCGCGGCGGGCGTTGCATCATCTCCGCCGCGCGGCGCGCGGCGTAGGCATGCGAGAAGCCGTGGAATCCATACCGCCTGATGCCGTGCCGTTCCCGCCACTCGTCGGGGATCGCGTACGTGGAGGCGGCTGCCGGCATGCGCGAGTGGAAAGCGGTGTCCAGACAGGCCACGGCGGGAATCCGCGGTAGGAGCTCGCGCGCGGCGGCGATCCCGGCCAGCGCCGCGGGCAGATGAAGTGGCGCCAGGTCGGTGATGGTGATCAGGTAGCGAATCACATCCGCGTCGATGCGCACCGAAGCGCGGTAGCGGGGTCCCCCATGCACGACCCGATGGCCGATGGCCTCGATCCCTTCCATGTCGCGGATGGCGGTGCCGAGCTGCGTCTCGTCAAGGCGTCCCTCCGCGACCTCGAACTCGCGGTCGGCGAGAACGCGGTCGTCGTCGTCAACGAGGCTCAGCTTGAGTGAGCTTGACCCGGCGTTCAGGACGAGGACACGCAAGCTGCTAGTGCGGCCAGGTCCAGTTGGTGATCTCGGGAGCGTCCTGCCCGTGGTCTCGCGTGTACTGGCGGCTGCGCAGACGCTGGTCGACCATCTCCTGGCGGACATGCGCCGCCCTGGAACCGAGCGACGCCACGCGGTCGATGACATCCATCACGAGGTGATAACGGTCGAGCTCGTTGAGCATGACCATGTCGAAAGGCGTGGTGGTCGTCCCTTCCTCCTTGTATCCGCGGACATGGATGTTGGGGTGATTCGTGCGCCGGTAGGTGAGGCGGTGGATAAGCCACGGGTAACCGTGGTACGCAAAGATCACCGGCTTGTCGGTGGTGAAGACTTCATCGAACTCGGCGTCTTTCAAACCGTGCGGATGCTCGGTCGGGGGCTGCAGTCGCATCAGGTCGACCACGTTGACCACGCGCACGGCGACCTGTGGGAGATGCCGGCGGATCAGGTCGGCCGCAGCCAGGGTCTCCAGCGTCGGCACATCGCCGGCGCATGCGAGGACGACGTCGGGATCGCGGCCATCGTCCGTGCTCGCCCAGTCCCAGATGCCGAGACCTCGCGTGCAGTGCGCGACGGCGTCCTCCATCGACAGGTAGTTGAGCGCCGGCTGCTTGCCGGCGACGATCACGTTGACGTAATTGCGGCTGCGCAGGCAGTGGTCGGCCACCGAGAGCAGGCAGTTGGCGTCGGGCGCGAGATAGACACGAATGACCTCTGCTTTCTTGTTGACCACGTGGTCGATGAAACCCGGATCCTGGTGCGAAAAACCATTGTGGTCCTGGCGCCACACATGTGACGAGAGCACGTAGTTGAGCGATGCGATCGGCCGCCGCCACGGAATCGAGCGAGTGGTCTTCAACCACTTCGCGTGCTGGTTGAACATCGAGTCGATGATGTGGATGAAGGCCTCGTAGCAGTCGAAGAGGCCGTGGCGCCCGGTGAGAAGGTAGCCCTCGAGCCAGCCTTCGCAGAGGTGCTCGCTCAGGACCTCCATCACGCGACCGTCGGCAGCGAGGTGATCGTCCCCAGGCACCATCTCCGCGTCCCACGCCCGATTCGTGGCCTCGAGCACGGCGCCGAGCCGGTTGGAGACGGTCTCGTCCGGACCCATGATCCGGAAGTTGTCCGGGTTCATCTTCACCACGTCGCGCAGGTAGGTGCCCAGAACGCGGGTCGCCTCACTCGTGGTCGTGCCGGGTTTCGCAATCGAAACGGCGTATTCGCGGAAGTCGGGAAGGCGCAGGTCCTTCAGCAGCTCGCCCCCGTTCGCGTGGGGGTTTGCGCTCATACGCCGGTCGCCGCGCGGAGGCAGCTGCGCCAGCTCGTTCGCGAGCTTGCCGTCGGTGTCGAAGAGCTGCTCGGGCTGGTAACCGAGCATCCAGTCCTCAAGGACTTTGATGTGAGCCGGTTCCGAAGCGAAATCGGTGACCGGGACCTGGTGCGCGCGAAACGTGCCTTCGATATGCTCGCCGTCAAGCGTCTTCGGTCCGGTCCACCCTTTCGGGGTGCGCAGGATGATCATCGGCCACGAGGGCCGGCGGGCCTGGTGATTCGAGCGGGCTCGACGCTGGATGCGCCCGATCTCGTCCAGCGCCCAGTCGAGCGCGGCGGCCATCTGCTGGTGGACCTTCATCGGATCGTCGCCGCTGACCAACACCGGCGTGTGGCCATACCCCTCCATCAGTGCGAAAAGCTCCTTCTCCGGGATCCGCGCGAGCACGGTCGGGTTGGCGATCTTGTAGCCGTTGAGGTGGAGAATCGGCAGCACCGCGCCGTCGCGCGCCGGGTTGAGGAACTTGTTCGAGTGCCAGCTTGCCGCGAGCGGCCCTGTCTCCGCCTCGCCGTCGCCGACGATGCAGAAGACGGTGAGGTTTGGGTTGTCAAACGCGGCGCCATACGCGTGGACGAGCGCGTAGCCGAGCTCGCCGCCCTCGTGGATCGACCCTGGAGTCTCGGGCGAGTTATGGCTTGGGATGCCACCCGGGAATGAGAACTGCCGGAACAGCTTGCGCAACCCGGCCTCGTCCATGGTCGCGTCCGGGTATCGCTCCGTGTATGTGCCCTCCAGATAGGCGTTCGCCACGCCGGCCGGCCCTCCGTGGCCCGGGCCCATGATGTAGATCGCGTCGAGGTCGCGGTTCTTGATCACGCGGTTGGCGTGCGCATAGATCAGGTTGAGGCCTGGCGTCGTGCCCCAGTGCCCCAGCAGCCGCGGCTTGATGTCTTCGAGGCTGAGCGGCCGCTTGAGCAGCGGATTGTCGAGGAGGTAAATCTGTCCCACCGAGATGTAGTTGGCCGCCCGCCAGAAGGCATTGATGAGCCGAAGCCCTTCCTTGTCGAGCGGACGAGCAGTGCTGAGGTCAGGGGCGGCAGCAGTCCTGGTCTGGCTCATGGGTGGCCCACCGCTCATCATGAATCAGGTGCCGAAAGAGCATGAGCTGCGCGAGTCGATCCCGTGGATTCGGCCAAACGCAAGGGCGGTCCGCTCGTTTTCACCTGGCCTACCGCCGGCGGTAGGCGGCTGCGCGGCCGTACGTTCTAGGATGCCAATGGCCGTCGGACTGGGTCCGATGCGGCGGCGATTGGGGGAGCCCGCCGTGTCCCATGCCTGAATTGCGGCCGGTCGCGGTGATCGCCGCGCTCCAGGAGGAGGCTCACGCGCTCGTCCGAAGGATGCCGCGGTCGGAGAGTGTCGGACCACGACTCTCGGTCTGGGATAGCGGCGGGTTGGTCGTCATGGTGGCGGGTGTGGGCAAGGTCGCCGCGGCGATGGCGGCCCAGTACGCGTGCGATGTCTTCAAGCCCCGGTGCGTGATCGCAATCGGGCTTGCCGGCGGCGTCGAGGACGACGCCCGCCCGGGCCAGGTCATCGTTGCGACAGGCGCGGTGCAGCACGACATGGACGGCAGGCCGTTGACCGCCGCGAAAGGCGTCATCCCCGGGCTTGGGCTTGCGATCATCGCTGCCGATGCAGCGGTGGCCGAAAAGTTGCTGATCGCGGCGCGATTTGAGTCCAAGGACGCGCGTCCGGGTTTGGTGCTCACCGGGGACCGGATCGTCAGCTCACGGTCCGTTCGAGGAGGACTCGTGAAGGATTTTCCCGACGCCGCCTGCATCGACATGGAGACCGCGGCGGTGGCACAGGTTGCACATCTGAACGGCTTGCCGTGGTCAGCCCTCCGAGTGATGTCTGATTCCGCCGATGAGACCTTCGACCTCCGGCGTGTGGTCGGCTTCGGGATCGGCACGGCCGCCAACCTGTTCGAGAGCATCATTCAATCGGTGGTTGACGAGCTGTGATCGAGGCATCGGTGCGCTGGCTCTCGGCCTCGGACGCGTCTCAGAGGGTGGGCGCCGGCAACCTCAAGCCTCAAGAGGTGGTCGATGCACATCTCGACGCGATCGATCGTTTCGATTCACGCGTTCACGCGTACATCCACGTCGACCACGGCGCCCGTTCGTCGTCCGGCGTGACGCTGGCCGTGAAGGACAGCCAGCCGGTGGCGGGCATGCCTTACACGTACGGTACGTCGTCGTGGCGCGACAGGATCGCCAACCAGGACGCGGTGCCCGTCGCACGAGCCAGGGCGGCCGGGATGGCGATCCTCGGCAAGACCAACCTCCCCGAGCTGGCCGCGTCGATCGGGACCACGAACATGATCTTTCCCGCGACCCAGAATCCCTGGCGTGACGGCATCACCCCCGGCGGCTCGAGCGGCGGCAGCGGAGCGGCGGTCGCGGCCGGGATGGCGTCGGTGGCGTTGGGCGGCGACACCGGCGGATCGATACGCATTCCCGCCTCGTGCTGCGGCGTCGTCGGCCTGCGACCGACCCCGGACCGCGTGCCTTCTGAGGAAGTCGACGTCACGGTGCTGCAGTCGAGAGGCCCGATGACGCGCACGGTCGCGGACGCGAGGCTCCTGTTTTCGGTGATGACCGCGACCCGGCCGAACGGAGCTTCGGCGAAGCGGCGATTCCTGGTCGGCACCGCATACGCCGGCGCTGACCCGGGGTGTCAGGAAGCCTGCCGTCGCGCCGCGACGGCTCTCGAAGAGGCTGGGCATGAGATCGAAGAGATCAGGTGGAATCCCGGACCCGTGACTGAGGGATACGGTGTCGTGCGGCGCGCGAGCATGGCGAGCTTCCCCGCCGACCTATCGACGTTCGGACCCGGCATTCGCAAGCTCGCCGAAGAGGGCCGCAGCCTCACCGCGATGGAGTATTTCCGCGCGTTTGAGTCGGCGACGGAGGCGGCGAATCTCGCCGT
>Ga0066683_10000081_pt1 | contig 18857 bp, 13 predicted proteins | sample GraSoiAngelo_132_FD_62296 | JGI IMG/M metagenome (GOLD analysis project Ga0066683, IMG submission 62296) | Grasslands soil microbial communities from the Angelo Coastal Reserve, California, USA - 14_0929_02_40cm | ecosystem: Environmental > Terrestrial > Soil > Grasslands | place: USA... | reverse complement strand
GTAGATTCGGTCGCTCAGGCCGGGAAGCAGCGAGCGCTGCGCCGCGAGTGCGAGCGCAAAGTAGAGCGCGGTGCGCCCCGCGAGCGCGCTCCAACGCCTCGACCGGGACCTCGCGTGTCTCTCGCCGTCGTCGGGCACCGGCCAGCTAGAGGCGCCGGGACAGGGCGAGCGCGCCCCCATAGAGCGCCGCCCCGGCGTAGAACATCGCCGTGTAACCCGCGACCATGCCAACGAAGTAGCTCGCCAGCGAGGAGACGACCGAGAGCATGCCGTTGATGCCCCACGCCCACGGCACGAACGGACCGGCGCGCTCCGCGACGCGGGCGAGGCCCGCGGGGAAGGGCATCCCCATGGGGAACCCGACCAGCGCGACGAGCAGCATGCACACCGCCGCGCGCAGTGCCAGGGGCGCCCACAGGAGGTCCCGGAGGAGGCTGCGGCAGGTCGGCGAGGCGAAGAAGAACAGCAGGACGAGAATCCAACTCACGGCGAGGGGCAGGACGCGGAGGCCGGCGCGCGAGCGCGCGGCATAGCTCCCCAGCCCCGAGCTCACGAGCAGCGCAGCGAGCACGGTGGCCACCGCGAGGACGGGGTTGCCGAGGAAGACCGTGAAGCGCTGCATGAGCGCAACCTCGACCAGGATGAAGCCGGCGCCGAGCGTCGCAAAGTAACCGACTGCCACGGCCTTGCCGCGGGTCTCCCGCCAGGCGTCGCGGAGCCGCCAGAGCGGCCAGCCGATGAGCGCGACGGCGAGCACGACGAGCCCGAGCAGGTTCACGATGAGGAAGACGAGGGGATTGAGGAGCGGGTTCCGCTGCCGGCCGAGCGCAGGCAGGAGCGAGCGCCAGCGAAAGCTCAGGAAGAAGAACGGCCAGTCGTCCGTCGCCGGGCGGAGGTCGAGGTCGCCGTCCCGATCCGCGCCGTCGCGGATGACGCGGTCGAAGGCCTCGGTCGACGGGACGAGGGGGTTGTAGAGGAGCGGGAAGCGCCAGCGGCTGGCGAAGTCGCCGAGCGTCGCAACTTCCTCGGGGGTGAAGGGTTCGCGCTTCACGAGCACCGTCGCCCACCCGTAGCTGGCCCCCTTCAGGACGGCGATGCGTGGCGCGGGCTCGAGGCCCTCGGCGAGGAGCGCGGCGCGCACGACGCTGGCGAGACGGAGCGCCCAGCCGAACTGGAGGTCACGCGTGACGGAGAGGACGCCGCCGGGGGCGAGCCGCGCCAGGAGATCGCGCATCGCCTCGAGCGTGTAGACGTAGCTCTCGGGCATCGTCCCCAGGCCGTAGGCGCCGAGCGCCGCCCCGGTGTCGACCCCCGACAGCTGGATGATGTCGTAATGCTCGCGATCCCGGGCCGCGAAGTTCCGTCCCTCCGCGACGACGAACTCCACGCGCGGCTCGGAGAGTACGTTGCCGACGTAGGGGCCGTAGACTTCGCGCACAGCGTGCGCCGTGACCGGGTTCAGCTCGACACCGACCACGCGGGAGGCCCCCTGGGAGATCGCAATGAGGACGTCGGTCGCGCCCCCGACGCCGATCACGAGGACGCGCGGCGCGGGGCGCAGCCGGTAGGCGGGCGACTGTGAGGTCGCGCCGAGGAAGTCGAGCGCGGCGGGTGAGGCGTCGACGCGGTAGAGGAAGGCGGGCGCCGCCCCATCGAGCGTCAGCATGCGCTGCTCGATCCTGAGATTGGCGAACACGGGGCTCACATCGCCCCCGAACTGCGGCGGGAGGGTCGTGAAGGGCTCGGTCACGTCGACCCGTCCGAAGCGGCTCCAGCGCGAGAACGTGATGGCGAGCCCGCCGGGCTTGGCCGAGCGCGCGAGAATGGGGCCGTGCTTGTCCGTGGCGACGCGCACCGCGACGGGGTGCAGGGCAACCAAGCCCACGAGCAGCCCGAGATCGAGGGCGCCGACGAGAAGGGCCGGACGGCGGCTCTCGCCCGCTGCCGTGAAGGCACAGGCCGCGCCAGCGGCCGCGACCAGGCCGCTAGCCGCCACGAGTGGCACCCCTCCCAGCCAGGGGATACTCGCGATCGCGAGCGCGCTGCCCGCGCCCGCCCCGAGCAGGTCGGCGAAGTAGAGCCGGTTCACGTCCGCGGCATAGGCCGCGAAGGTGCCGGCGATGCCAAGCCCGAGGAAGACGAAGGGCAGGGTGAGGAGTGCGTACGTGAGCAGCAGGACCGGCAGGCCGCGGAGCGAGCCGAAGAGCTGCTGCGCAGGCAGGTCGATGGCGTTCACCACGAGGAAGACCGGGACCACCGCGACCGCGAAGGCGGTCAGCCAGCGCGCGAGCCCGCCCGCGGGATGCCCGCCGTACCCCCCATGCCACACCGAGAGCAGCGAGCCTGCCGCCCCGTACCCGAGCAGCGCCACCCCGATGATGGCGTAGACGAAGATCGAGTAGAACATCACCGACGTGAGCTTCATCAGCGACACCTGGAGGTAGACGCCGGCGAAGGAAGCAGCACCCACGGCAGCGAAAGGGGGCCCGGCAGGGGCCAACGCCCGTCTCGGCCCGGGCGGAGCCAGGAAGGGTGTTCCGGTCTCGGGACGCCTCACGTCGAGGGGAGGTGCTCCGGGATGCTCACCCTCGCCGACGGGCGTGCGCCAGTGGGGTGGAGGAGAAGCAACATGAAGCCCCCGCTTAGCTGCCCCCTGTGGCCTTTGCAATCGCAGCATGCCGCGCATCAAGGGGCGAGGAGCTGAAAGAGGTAAGCGACGCCGCTGCGGAGGTCGGAGTATACGAATGCGAGCGAGAGAGCGAACACGTTGAACGTGAGAAACGTGCTCAGCGCGTTGGCCAGGCGGCTCGTGCGCCACCAGCTCACTACTCCAGGCGGGAGACGCGAGCCCAGCTCGCGCGCGGCGATGCCGGTCCAGACGAGGCCGCACGCCTGCCACAGCCCCCAGACCAGGAAGTTCCAGCCGATTCCGTGCCACAGGCCGCAGAGCGCCATCGCCCCCACCTGTCCCGCCGCCACGGAGGTCCGTTCGCCCCACTCACGGCGCATGAGGCTCCGGCTCAACGGAATGAAGACATAGGTCCGAAGCCATCGAGTGAGCGTCATGTGCCAGCGCTGCCAGAGGAGCACTAGGTTGCGTTGCACGAGCGGACGATCGAAGTTCTCTTGGATCTCGTATCCGAAGAGCGCCCCGAGCCCGATTGCGACGTCGCTGTAACCGGCGAAGTCGAGATAGAAGCGGAGGGTGAAGGCGTAGAGTCCAAGGAGCAACGTCGCGCGCTCGTGCGCAGCCGGCTCCGACATGACCGACGCTGCCCACTCGCCGACGTAGTGACCGAGCAGCAGCGCCTTGACGAGGCCAAACAGAATGCGCTCGAGTCCGCGCAGCGTCCGCGCCCGCTCGAAGGACGCGTGCTGCCCCCGAAAATGCTGGAACTCCTCGATGGGCCCGGCGGGGTACGTGGGCAGGAACGCGATCCACGCGAGCAGCTCCCCGAAGCCGGCGTCGCCGAGTGTTCCTTGCAGGCTGTCGAAGAGCACCGCCGCAGCTCGGAGGACGAGGTAGGACACACCGACCAGCACGATCCCGCTCTGCGACGGCAACACGCCGTGCCCCGGGGCGCTCAGTTTGTTCCAGGCGAAGAGCGCCACGAGGGCTGCCAGGCCAGTCGCCGTGAGGGTCCGAGCGCGCCGGGGTTCGGCGCCGCCGATTGCCTGCGTCAGGCCGAACAAGGCGGCCGCGACCCCGAGCACCAAGCCGAGCAGTCGCCTGTCGCACGCCGCCAGCGCAGCCAGGCTCGCGACGGTGATCGCCGTGCGATGATATCGCGCGGGCACCAACAACCAGTATGGCGGTGCGAGCACGATCGCACCCAGGAGAAGAGGCAGCATCGCACGCCGCGCGGCCGTTCAGCCGCCGCGCCTGCGCTCGACGTAGGCCTCGATACAGCGGATGGACTCGAAGTGCTCGACGGTGATGTCGCGATCCGGAATGTGGATGCCGAGCCGCCTTTCGAGGAATGCGGCCAGGCGGACGAGCGCGACGGAGTCGAGGAGGCCCGTCGTGACCAGCGGGGCATCCGGATGAAGGTCGGCGCCGGGGACCTTCAGCTCGCCGGTGAGGAAGCGCAGGACCTGCGCCCGAAGATCCTCGAGGGGAAGAGCCATGGCCGGGGGCGCAGAACGCTACACCAGCTGCGCGAGCTTTCCAAATGCGACCGCGTCGCTTGACCTGGCCGGAGGCCGCGGCTACGCGGGCGGCGTGACGCGCGACCCGACACCTTCTCCCCTGACCTGGGCCCTCGCACTCGTCTTCCTGGCCCTGCTCGATGGCGTGGTTACGCGGACGTCGGTCCTGTGGGGCCCAACGGCGTTCGAGCACACCCGCGACATCCGGAAGGTCGTTTTCGCCCAGACATACCAGGCCGCGCGGAAGCTCTACGCGACGACGAGCGCAAGCCCGGCGCGCATCGCGCTCCTCGGCAACTCGCGCATCTGGCTCGCCGCCCGTGAGACCTTCCTCCAGCCGGAGCTGGCGCGGCTCGCTCCCGGGCCGGAGACGAGCGTCTACAATCTCGGCATCTTCGGGGCCGGGCTTGGGGACATGGAGGTCGTGTCGCGCCACCTTGGTCGCGTTCGTCCGTCGCTCGTCGTGCTCGCGATCGGCTCCTCGGACCTCCTGGCGACACCGTCGAGCCCGCTTGAGGGGTTACCGGCCCGCCTGCTCCGGGTGGGCTGGGCGGACGGGCCGCTGCCGCCGCGGCACGCAGTGGACCGGCTCGACCGCTGGGCACGGACGGTGTGGCCGCTCTATCGCTTCCACGAATTCGCGCGTGCCGCGCTCGAAGACCGGGTCGTGCGCCCCACCCGACCCGAAGCGTTCCCGGACCACGTGCGCAGCACCCGCGCGATATTCGCCTACATGCACGGGAAGCAGGCCGCCGCCGTCGAGCAGGCGTACCGCGCGTGGCGCGCGCGACCGAGCCTGGCAGCCTTCGTCGACTACCTGCGGGTCGGCAGCAGCGGGCACGTCGAGATGGTACGCAACCGGGTTCGGGAAGCCACTCTCCCATCGCTCGAGAGTCCAGCCGGCCGCGTGCTCGACGCGCTCCTTGCGCGTCTGGCAGCGAACGGGTGGAGAGCGGTCGTGCTCCTCATGCCGGAGAACCCACTCCTCGACGGCGACGTGGCCGGTGAGTACCATGTTGCGGGCTTCTCCGCCGCCGCCGCGGACGTGATCCGCACCCTCGCCGCGCGCCACCACTTCATTCTCGTCGATGCTCGCCGATGGCTGCCCGCCGAGGCGTTCCTCGACCTCGATCATGTCCTGCCCGAGCTGAGCGGGTTCCAGCGACCGCTCGCCGCGGAGATCGTGCGTGCTCTCCGCAGCTGAGCCCGGCCTGCGCCTGCCGGCGATGGTCGTGCGCGCGTTGCTCTACGCGCTGGCGATCGCCGCCCTCGTGATCTTTGCGCCGGGCGCCCAGCACGTGTTCATCTACCAGGGCTTCTGACCCACGGCGATGCTGCTAGTGGGGAAAATGCGCCGCGTGGCGCTCGCGCGTCGCCCGCCGGGCGAGCTTCCCGCTCGTGGTCTTCTCGATTCCGCCGGGCGGCACGAGCAGGAGGTGGCGCACCGCGAGCCCGACGGCCGTGATTACCTCCCAGCGAATGGCTTCACGCAGGGCGGCGAGCCGAACCGCGTCCGTCTCGCGCGTCTCGACGACCGCGGCCAGGTCCTCGGTGCCGCGCTCGGCGTCGAGCACCCCGAACGCCACGGCACACCCCTCGCGCACGCCAGGCACACGGTTGATCGCGGTCTCGACGTCGTGGGGCGCGTACTTCTCGCCTCCGATGATGATCACGTCCTTGGCGCGGGCGACGAAGTAGAGATCACCGTCCGCGAGGTAGCCCTGGTCCCCGGTGTCCAGCCACCCCTCCACCAGGATGCGCGCGGTGAGTTCGGGATCGCGGTGGTAGCCCTGGAACAGCGAGTCCGAGCGGAGCCAGACCGCTCCAACCCGGCGGTCGGGAAGAGGCCGGCCCGCGGCGTCCCGGATCTCGACCTCACAACGCGGGAGGCAGCGGCCGATCGCGACCGAGGACAGGCCGTCGGCGGCGACCGAGACCGCGACGCTGTCGGTCACGAGAGAGTGGCGGTTGATCCGCTCTACGCGCGGGCGTTCCGGTACTGGATGGGCCGTCGCGATGGTGACGTTCTCGGCCAGGCCCCAAGCCGGGGTCATCGCCTCGGCAGTGAACCCGTGGGGCGCGAAGTGGGTGGTGAAAGCATCGATCGTGTGCGCGAGGACCGGCTCGGCGGCGTTGATCGCGATCCGCCAGCTGGACAGATGGAGCCCGACCAATTCTTCCTCGGCGATGCGCCCCGCACACAGCGCGTAGGCGAAGTTGGGCGCCCAGGATATCGTGCCCCGGTACCGGGTGATCGCCCACAACCAGAGCGCGGGCTCGCGCATGAAGTCGGTGGTCGGGATCAACACGGTCGGGCATCCGATCACGAGCGGCATCAGGAAAGCATCGATGAGCCCCATATCGTGGTACAGAGGGATCCAGTTGACGCTCACGTCCGCTGCCGTGAGGGCGAGCCCGTCGCGCACAGCGCGGATGTTGTTGAGCAGGGCGCGGTGGGCGAGCAGCACACCCTTCGGGATGCCGGTCGAACCCGAGGAGTACTGGACAGTGGCGATCGCTTCCGACCCGACTTCGACGACGGGAGGCGGCGCGCCGGTCGCGCCTGCCTCGGCGGGGGTTAGGAGCGCCGCGCCAGCGAGCAGGGCGGGGTCGTCGCGGAAGAGGGCTGCGACCTCTTCCTCGCAGTACAGGAGCCTGGCACGAGCGTTGGCGAGGAGAGCACCGATTCGCGCCGCGTAGACGCGGCGGTCGGCCACCCGGTTGGACGGCGTGGCGAGCAGGCCCGGGACGCCGCCAGCGAGCATGACGGCGAAGTAGGCGGAGACGAGCTCGGGCCCCGTCGGGAGGACGAGCAGCGCGATCTCTCCCGGCGCGAGCCCGGTCCGCACGATCGCCGCCTGTACCGCCCGGGCGCGCGCCCAGAGGGCCCCGAGCGTCAGGCTGCGCTCCTCCCGAGCACGGTCGAGGATCGTGAGGCATTCCCAGTCAGGGAAGCGATCGGCCAGCGCGGCGACCAGGCCGGTCAGCGTTTCCGCCTCGTCGAGGAGCTGCGGCCCGATCGGGCTGGGAGGGAAGTGCCGGACCTCTCGCAGATCGACGTTCACCGGTGCGTGCCAGCCGATGCCGTTCGCTCCGTCATTACGGCGGCGACGCCTGGAATGTCGCTGCCACCTCCGGCGCAGAGCCTCTAGCGCAGGCCCGGCGCGTTTGCAACGCGCCGCGCTCGAGCTGGTGCGGCCGGCGCGACGGCGCTAATGCAGCCAGATGCTGCCGTACGGCGCCCTCGCTGTCCGCGCCCACCACATCTTGGCCCTCGTCTTCACCGAGTGGATGGCGATCGGCTTCGGGTTCGCCGCGCTCGTGTGGATGGTGCGCGCGCGGCTCGGAACTGCCCGCGCACGCGACGGCGTCCTCACCCTCGCGAGCATCGCCTTGCTCATTTGGTTCGTGTCAACGCCGCTCGCCGCCGCCTGGCTCGCCTACGTGGTCATCTTCTACGCCGCGGTGGAGCTCGCCGTCTCGTACGCGGCGGTCGCAGTGCTCGTGCTGGCGTTACTCGCCGTCCTCCTCGTGCTCCCGGTGCTGACCGTCGGCCCCATCGGTGAGTATGGCCGGCACGCACGCGAGTTCGTCGCCTTCGCCACCAACGTCGCCTTCCTGCGCCTGCTCGCATATGCCGCCGATCGCCGGGCCGGGCGGCAGGCTCGACCGTCGCTCGGCCGATTCCTGCTCGTCATGTTCTTCTTCCCGACCGTCGTGAACGGGCCGATCGAGGCGCCGCGCCGGTTCGCGGAAGGTTGGAGCGGTGAGCACGGGCAGGCGCGCCGGGACGACCTGCTCGCTGGCCTCGCGCGAGTCGCGGTGGGGGTGGGGAAGCTCTGGCTCGTGGGGGTCGCCCTTCGCCCGGGCTGGATGTCGGAGGCCGCCGGCCTGCGGGCCGCGCCGGCCTACGCGCTCTGGTCGCGGGGCATCCTTCTCTACGTCTGGTTCTACCTCAGCTTCTCGGCGTGGACGGACGTTGCGGTCGGCCTCGCGCGTCTATGCGGACGGCGGGCGCAGGAGAACTTCTTCGCGCCCTGGCAGGCGGTCGATCCCGCCGACTTCTGGCGGCGCTGGCACGTCTCGCTGGGGCTCTGGCTGCGCGACTACGTCTACATCCCGCTGGGTGGGAAGCGCCGTCACCGCGCGCTCAACGTGTTCGTCGTCTTTGCGGTGAGCGCGGCCTGGCACGTCTGGGGATCGGCGAAGCTCCTCGGCCTCGGCTTCTTTCCGCCCAACGCCTGGGGCGGCTTCTTCGTGTGGGGCGCCCTGAATGCGCTCGGGGTCCTCGCGGTGGGCCCGGTCGAGCGGATGCTCCCGGCCACGACGCCGTGGGCCGTCGCTGTCCGGCGCTTTGGGACGTTCCTGTTCGCCTCCCTGTGCTGGGTGCCGTTCTTCATGCCGCCGGAGTTGCCGTTCAATGCCGGCCTCGAGATGCTGCTCCGCATGCTGCTGCCCTTCAGGTCCTAAAGGACGGCCTCCCGGCGGAAGGTGCGGAGCCGGTAGATGGCCAGCTCTCCGTCTGCTGCGACGAGCTCGCCCTGGGTGCGCGCCACCGCCTCGACCCGCTCCGCCTGCGCGCGAGCCGCTGGGAGCGCGGCGGGCAGGGCGTCGCGGTGGATCGCCACGTACTTGACCCAGGGCAGCGAGGCGAAGTCGGTGATCTCCAGCCCGATCACGAGGCGGCGCCCGGGCGGCAGGCGCGACACGGTGCCCTCGAGGAGGAACTTCCGGTGCGCCGTCTGATAATACATCCAGCGGCTCGTGAATGCTGCGAAGGTGCCGGCGACGAGCCCGGATGGTAGCTCGAGGATGGCCGCCGGGTCGGGGTCGGCCCGCACGCCGTCGTAGGCGGCCGGGATCGCGGCCGAGGCGAGGGGCGCGCGCAGGCCGCGCGTGTCGAGGGCGCCGCCGGCGACCACGAGCGTGAGCGCCAGGGCGGTCGCGGCCGCGCGGGTACCTGGCCGCACGATTGCCGCCCGCAGGCCGGCCAGCCCGAGCGCAGAGACGACCGCGAGCGCCACCTGGGCGCCCACGATCCATCGGTACGGCGCGCGGAAGAAGCGGACGAGCGGGAGCCAGCGGGCGACGAGCAGGTAGGGGCCCGGGACGCCCTCCGCCTTCGGCCCGCCCGGCGGTAGCCGGAGGTCGGGAAAGGGGTTGTGGAGGTGGAGGTAGGGTCCGAGCGCCATGGCGGTGGGCAGGAGGAAGGAGAGGAGCCAGACCGCAAGCCGGCGCTGCGGTCGCACGAGGGCAGCGAGCGCGAGGAGCAGCGGCACCGTGCCGAGGTAGAGGATCGTCCAGAAGCGGGCTGGCGGCGGCGCGAGCCACGGGGGGGAAAGGAGTCCGCTCACGTATCCGGAGGCGACCATCACGTGCGACGGCGGCGGCGGCGCGGCAGGCGCGGCGAGCGCGGCCGCGGCGAGTGCGCCGAGGCCACCACCCGCGAGTCCCCAGAACGCAAGCGTGCCCCGCGCCCATGGACGTTCGAGCCCGAAGAGCCGCGGGGCGACAAGGCGGAGGACGACGTCGAGCGCGACCAGCGCGAGCGCGATCATCGCGAACTCCTGGGAGGCGAACACGAGCGCGACGAGGAGGCCGAGGGCGGCGGCGACGTCGCGGGCGCGCCGGAGTCGCTGCATCCGCCACCAGGCCCACAGGACGGCAGCGATCAACCAGCCGCAGTTCAGGTAGAGCACGGGTAGGAACCACACCGCGATCGGATTGACCGCGGCGACCAGGCCGGCGGTGAGGGCAGCCCACGGGTCGTCGACGACCTCGCGCGCCAGGAGTGCCGCGAACAGGACCGACAGCGCCGGCGCTGCGATCACGAGCAGGTTGTGCGCGGCGACCAGGCCGAAGGTGAGCTGGAGCGGCACGCTCGCGAGGCCGAGTGCGAACGAGAAGGTGTGGAAGAGGAGGGGCACACCCTCGGGGTAGAAGAGGTAGCGGGTATAGAAGGGGTTCGTGCGCAGCGCGACGAGGCTCTCCCGCACCCACCAGACGTTCCACAGAAACTGGAAGGCATCGTAGGAGCCGTCTTCGAGGACGGCGCGGCCGAGCTGGAGCGGGAGCGGGAAGGTGAGCGCGAGGCCGCCCGCAACTCCCACCGCCGCGGCGGCAAGCGCGAAGCGCTCGCGCGACACGTGTGCGCCTCTACCACAGGCGCGGGGGAGCGCAAACTTCGGGATCGGTTGCAAGCCCGATGAGGTGTGTCTATGCACGGCTCGGGTGGAGCCTCCTCGCGTCGGTGTCATCGCCGCGGCTGGCAAGGGCCAGCGTGTCCACCCACGCAGCGCTCGCCTCCCGAAGGTGCTGCTCGAGGTGGCGGGCAAGCCGCTGCTCACGCGGAACCTCGAGCTGCTGCGCGATGCGCTCGGCATCCGGCGCGTCCTCCTCATCGTCGGCCACCTCGGCGAGCAGATCCGCGCGGCGTACGGGGACGGCCACCGCCTCGGCGTGGCGATCGAGTACGTCGAGAACCCCGAGGTCGACCGCGGCCTCGGCACCGCGCTGCGCGTGCTGGAGGGCCGGATCGAGGAGCCCTTCTCGATGCTGCTGGGCGACGAGCTCTACCTCGAGACGAACCACGCCGGCCTGGCCCACGTCGAGCAGCCCTACACGGCGGTCTGCGCCCTCCATCCCACCGACGACCTCGACCTGATCCGCAAGAACTACGCCGTAGCCCTACGGGACGGCCGGATCACCGCGCTCGTCGAGAAGCCGGAGAGTGCCCCCACCCCCTATGTCGGCTGCGGCACCTACCTCTTCACGCCCGACATCTTCCGCGACGCCCGCGAGACGCCCGTCTCCACGCGCACGCGACGGCTCGAGCTCACCGACATCATCGATCACGCCGCCCGCCGGGGTGCGCGGGTCCTGCCCTACGTGCTCGGGGGCCAGTACGTGAACGTGAACACCGTCGAGGACCTGAACCTCGCCAACTTCCTCTGCCGGGCGCTCCACTTCGAGCGGAACCGCGTGAGCGTCGTCATCCCTGCCTACAACGAGGCGGCGTCGATCGGACACGTCATTCGCGACTTTCACCCCTACGTCCACGAGACGGTGGTCATGGACAACTGCTCGTCGGACGGTACAGCGGCGATCGCGCGCGAGCTCGGGGCGGTGGTCCACTCGCGCCCGCTCAAGGGCTACGGCGACGCGCTCCGTCAGGGCATGGAGGCCGCCAGCGGCGACATCCTCGTCCTGGTCGAGGCCGACGGGACCTTCCGCGCCCGCGACCTCGGGAAGCTGCTCGAGTACCTCAAGGACGCCGACATGGTGATCGGCACCCGCACCACGCGTCAGCTCATCGAGCAGGGGGCCAACATGGACGGGCCCCTGCGCTGGGGGAACGTCGTGGTCGGCAAGCTGATCGAGGCCCTCTGGTGGGGCCTCGAGCCGCGCTTCACCGACGTCGGGTGCACCTACCGCGCGATCTGGCGCGACGCCTACTTCAAGATCCGGGAGTACCTGACGCGCGACGACGCCGCCTTCTCGCCCGAGATGATGATCGAGATGCTGCGCGTCCGGGGCCGCGTGATCGAGGTGCCGGTCAGCTACTACCGGCGGCGCGGGGGCGAGTCCAAGCACTCGGCGAGCCGGTGGCAGAGCGCGCGGACCGGGCTCAAGATGCTCGCCCTCGTCCTGCGCAAGCGGTTGAATCTGAGCTAGCGGCCCGTGCATCGCGCGTGGAGAGCGGTCACGCGACGGCGCGTGGTGCATAGCGCGCGACGAGGAAGCCCTGCGGGAGCGGCCGTCGCGGCAGGGTGAGGCCGCGCTGTTCACCATAAAGACCTCATCGGCCGTTATCCGGCACCACCCGCGTAGATCCCACTCGTGAGTCCCCCGGAGAAACGTGTCTCCGGACCGTTGGCATGATCGCGCGGCGCCTCTCCGTGCGCGAGTGTGGGCAACATGAAGCGAGGCCGCTGGCGCCACTGCCCAGAACACCGGAGCGCGATGCCGATTCCCGCCCGCAGTCAACGCACCGAGCTGGCCTTCACGTGCGACGTGCGCTATGCGCGGGGGGAGGCGGCCCGCGCCGCCCGGGTGCCATGACACAAGCCGAGCTCCTCGCCGAGCTGCACATCGCCGTTGTCATTCCTGCCTACGAGGCGGCGAGCACGATCGGTGCCGTGCTCGAAGCGATGCCGGCCGAGGTCCGCGTGGTGGTCGTTGTCGACGACGGCTCAAGCGACGGCACGGCGGACGTCGTCGGCCAGTTCATGCGCGCCGATCCGCGCGTGATCCTGCAGATGCACGAGCTGAACCGTGGTATCGGGGCGGCCATGCGTACCGGCTACCGCCGGGCGCTCGACGAAGGGGCGGAGATCATCGTCAAGATGGACAGCGACGGGCAGATGGACGCCGCGTACCTGCCCGCGCTCGTGTTGCCCGTCGCGCTCGGTGAGGCGGACTACGCGAAGGGGAACCGCTTCCTCCGCCCCGAGGCGCTGCACCAGATGCCCCGCCTGCGGCTGATCGGGAACGCCATCCTCTCCTTCGTCACCAAGCTCTCCTCCGGCTACTGGAACCTGCTCGACCCGACCAACGGTTTCACCGCAATCAGCCGCGACGTGCTGGCATCGCTCGCCCTCGACCGGCTGGAGGACCGCTACTTCTTCGAGTCGAGCATGCTGATTGAGCTCCAGATGCTCCGCGCCGTCGTCGTCGACGTCCCGATCCCGAGCCGCTACGGGAGCGAGGAGAGTCACCTCTCGGTCGCGCGCAACGCGTTCAGCTTCGCCCTGAAGCACGTGCGCTATGGCGTCCGGCGCGTTCTCTACCGACACTTCCTCTTCGACTTCTCGCCGGTATCCCTCCTGCTCGCGCTCTCGCTGCCGCTGCTCGCCTTTGGAATCGGCTTCGGCGCGCGGAGCTGGTTGCGTTCCGTGCTGTACGGGACCCCGGCGACGGCTGGCACGGTCATGCTCGCGGCCTTCACGACTGCCGCGGGTGCCTTCTGCCTCGTACAGGCGCTCATCTACGACGTGCTCTCCGTGCCACAACGGCCGCTCACCCCTCCGCGTCTCGCGCGGCTGCGGCGTGCGCCAGCCGGCCGCGTCGCGCCCTAGCAGCCCGCGGGCACGTAGCGGGTCACGTCGAAGGCGTGGGGCAGCGGAGGCGCGGGAACCCGCACGCGCTGCTCCGCGCGCCATCGCTTCTCGAGCACCCGCTCGATATCGAAAATGCTGCGGTGGTGGTAGGCGTTGTGGAAGCCTGCAACGCGACGGGCGAGCCGGTACATGAAGGATTCGGTCGGGCCGGAGACGATGAGCCGCCCTCCCGGCGCCAGCAGCGCCTGGAAGTCGGTGCTGCGCGCGGGGAGCTCCGCCTCCTCGACGTGCTCGAGCACGTCGAGGGCGAAGATGCACGCGAAGCGGCCCCGCTGGCCCTCGGCCCAGACTGGGAAGCGCTCGAGCGGCACGAGCTCGACGTCACCTCCCACGCGAGCTGCCATCGCGCGCGCCGGCTCGAGGTGGAGGTCCGTGCCAACTAGCACGCCGCAGAGCGGCCGCAGCGACGCGAGCAGTACGCCCGATCCAATCCCATAGTCGAGCACCGCCTCGCGCGGCGCAAGCGCGGCGAGCGCGAGCGCCGTGTCCAGGCGCTGCCAGAAGACCCAGCGCACGAGCGGGTTCGGGTGGCAGTACGCCGCCACTGCCGTCTCGGCGCGGTCGGCCGCTGGCAGCCCAGCCACGACCTCGCGCAGGAGCGCGCGGGGGACGCGGACCGCCTTCACCGGGGCGCGTCCCGAGGCGCGCTGGTGACGAGGACGAGGTCCAGCGCGTGCTCGAGGCCGTCCTCGCGCGGCGCGAAGTCCTCGGAACGGACCGCGCGGATGCGCAGCTGGCGGCGCATGACGACGTTGGTGCGCGGGTCGCGGGCGGCGATCTGCGCCACCACCCCGCCGCCGTTCGGCGACTCGTCGTCCGCCACGTGGTAGTCGATCGTGTGGAGAACCCGGGGGACGATCCGCCAGATATTCTCGCGTTCGTTGTAGGTGGGGAGAACGACGACGGTCTCGGGCACCGGCGAGACCATAGCCGAGGGGGGTCGCCAGGGCGAGGACCCGGCGCTGCCGGCACTAGGGGTTCGGGGTGGCCACCTCGAAGAGGGACGTCCTCGCCGAAGCGGGCGACGCCCCGGAGGTGCGGACGAGGCTGCTTGAGGTCGGGCGGCGCCAGGGCGGACGAGGCCGTCGTGGAGAATGATCCAGCGGGCCGCGACGGCGCGCAGGAACGCCGCCGCCCGCGCCGGATGGAGCACGTCGCCGGCGCGCCGCATGAGCTTCATGTAGGCGGGTAGCGGCACCGCGCAGCCGCTGTGAAGAGGTCGATCACGACCGAGACCTACGCCCCCTTCCTCTCCCTCAAGCGCCAGTCCGGAGACCACCTCCCGCGGCCGAGGACACCGAGAAGGCACCACGCGACGAGGCTGAGCATTGCCCCGGCTGGTACTGCCCGCGAGCGGTATGCGAAGCGAATGCGGTGCCGGCCGGCGGAGACGGGCACGCCCCGAAAGAGGTGATTCGTCGCCAGCACGGGGGCCGGCGATCCGTCGACGGTCGCCTCCCAGCCCGGGGCGAAGGTGTCGGTGAGCACGATGAGCCCGGGCGCGCTGCAATCCGCCTCGATCTCGACGGCGTGCGGCTGGTCGATGACGATGGTCACGGGATGACCATGCGGCGCCGTCGCATCGTCGGGCAGCGGCGCGGCGCCTTCGACGTAGCTCGCTTCGAGAGGATCGAAGTCCGGGCGGACGAGCTCGGGCAGCACCAACGGCGATTGGGCGGGCGTCGGCCGCGTGCGGTAGGTGACGTAGGCGCGCGGGACCGCGTGCGGGTTCTCGAGGAGCCTCACGCCCGGCGCCTCGATGGCCCGCGGTTGCATGCCGATCGACTGCAGCGCGTCGGCGAGCCCCCCATATGGCACGACGACGTAGCGGACGCTCGCGAGATCGAGCAGTCGGGCCCTGCTCACGAGCTCCTTCGTGTCGACGCGTATCCAGTCCAGCGGTGAGCCCCTGCCGCCGAAGAGGAACGTCAGGTAGTCCCTCTGGCGCGCGAGATAGAGCGGCTCCACGTCCTGGAAGGAGCGCACGCCGTGCACGGTCGCGAGCCGCGGCGGGAAGCCCCGCACGACAAAGTTGGCGGCGAACCAGATGCGCGCGTCTCCCTGCAGTCCCGCGAGCGTCGCGTATGCGGCGTCCTGCCGATGATATTCGCGCGCCTGCTCGGCCCCGTACGGGAGCTGGCCCGGCCACGGCTCGATCCCGAGCGTAGAGAGCGCCACCACGAGGGCGCCGAGCGCGTGCGAGAGCACCGGCGCCCGTCCCGCCCGCAGGCGGCTCTCGCCCGCCCGGACCCAGCCGAGCAGCACGTCGGCGCCGATGCCCACCAGGAGCGCGAAGGCGAAGCCCGAGAGCAGCAGAATGCGCTGTGGGTCGTGAAACCACGCGAGGAGCGGCAGCACGCGGTAGAGCGCGAACGTTGGATACCGCGGCCCGCCTGCGAACAGCAACGTGAGGCCGCCGAGGACGAGGCACCATCCGACCACCGGCCGGTGACGCCGCGCGGCGAGCGAGAACGACGCCAGCGCCCAGCCGAGCAGTGTAAAGCCGGCCATCCCGCCGGGCATGGCGAGGGTCCACACGCTGGCGCCGGTGAGGCCGAAGGAAAACATGCTCCGGGTGTCGAGCGGAGCGGCAGCACGTGCGCCGACGCCCGCGAGCTCGCGCGCGGGAAGCAGCTGGATCATCGCGGCGAGCGTGCCAAGACCGAGCGCGACGCTGAAGGTGACGCCAGCGCGGATGCAACGCCGCGGCGGAGTCGTGACGAGCAGCACGAGGAGCAGGCTCGCCCAGCCGTAGACGAGGAACGTCGTCGCCTGCGGGCCGCCGGCGAGCCAGCTCATGCCGAGCGTCACGCCGAGGAGCGCCGCCCAGCGGCGGCCGCCCTCCTGCACGAGGCCGTGCACTGCGAGGCAGCCGAGCGGGAGCCACGCGCTGGCCTCGAGCATGTACGGCCACCCGAGCCACCTCGCGAACTGCCCGCGCAGCGCAAAGGCGAGCGCGGCGGCGGTCGCGGCGGCCCAGGGGAGACCGAGCCGCCGAGCGAGCGCCGCCGTCGAGAGCGCCGCCAGGAGCACGTGGAAGAGGCTCGCGTAGAAGAGCGCCCGGTGCGGCGGGAGAACCAGGTAGAGGACGTGCGGGGGATAGAAGAAGCCCGCCTCCAGGGTGCCGATCCATGGCAGACCACAGAGCTGATAGGGGTTCCAGAGCAGCAGCACGCCACGAGCGAGCCACCCGTAGAAGGCCGCGTAGGTGGGAAGGAAGTACGTTCGCAGGTCGAACGTGCGCATGCTCGGCCGCACGGGCGGGGTGGCGAGGCGCACGTACCACACGACGCCGACGAGGACGGCGAGCACGGCCTGCGCGAGCAGGGTCGTGGCGCCACCGTTGGTGGCCGGCCAGCCCCCTGTGCTGCGCGACCTCTCCGATGGCGCGCAGCGCCTAGCGCTCCGGCGTGCCATCCTGAGCCGATGCGCGTGCACCTCGAGGATCACGTGCGGGCCGGCGCGCCCGGCCTCCTCGTGCTCGGGCGCATCACGCGAGCCGTCGGAGATTACGACGACCGTACGAACCCAGCGCGGGATCCCTTCCAGCACGCCGCGGAGCGTGCGCGCCGCATCGAGCGCGGGCACCACCACCGTCACGTGGAGCGCGGTGGGCACGGGAGATGGTTCGGGCATCGCGGGCGCCGTGCTCATAACGCAGCGGCTGGCCGGAAGACCAGGCCCGGTGGTCGTGAAGGTTGACAGGCCCGCGCGAGGGCTGGGATGCTGACCGCGGATGCCGGTTCGGCCGCGATGAGCGGGCGGGGGAGCGCGATGGCGGCGGGAGCGCTCTACCTCGCCGTCGCGCTTTGGGTAATGCGCGTGGTCCTGCCGGCGCCCGGCTCCCTCCTGCCATACCCCGTCCACCTCGAGGGCAACGCCTTCCTCCGCATCTACCAGCTGGATCAGCGGCTCGTCGTGTGGACGATCGCCCGTAACGCGCGCGCACTCCTCGCCTCGCCGACGCATATCTTCAACAGCGAACAGTGCCATCCGATCCGGAACGCCTTGGCCTTCGGCGAGCACATGCTCGGCGACGGGCTGCTCGGGCTCGTGCCCTACTGGCTCACCGGTGAGCCGATTCTCACCTGCAACGTGGTGCTGCTGTTCACGCAGTGGCTGCCGGCCATCGCCATGTACGCCCTCATCCGGCAGTGGACGGGGAGCGGTGAGGCCGCCCTCGTCGCCGGCTTCCTGTTTGCCTTTCACCCGCTGCGGATTGGAGACCCCGCTCATCCGTTCGTCCACGGCAACCACTGGATCCCGCTTGCCCTGCTCTTCGCGCAGCGGCTGTTCGTCCGCGCGCGCTGGCTCGATGCGCTTGGGCTCACCGCCTTCGTGGCGCTCTCGCTTCTGGAGAGCGTCTACCAGGACTTCGTCCTCCTGCTGATCGGGGTCCCATTCGGCCTCTCCCTCCTCGTCCGCCACTTGAGACGGCTCCCGCGGCTCGCCCCGCAGCTGCTCGTGTTCGCTGCGACCGTCGGCGCCGTCGCGGCGGCCGTGTTCGGGCCGTACCTGCGCGTCGCCGCAGCCTGGGGGACCCTCGCCGGTCATTTCAGCCCCCCGCTCCGCCCCTGGCAGCTCTGGCACGGGCGGGTGAACTATCCGGGCACCGTAGCGTGCGTGCTCGCCGGGCTCGGCCTGCTCGACCGCCTGCGGGGCGTGCGCGGCGCGGGGGACGGCGATCACCGGCTTGTCATGGCGGCCGGCGGCCTCGTGGTCGCATGGTTCGTCGTCTACCCGATCGTTCTCCCAGGCCTCGGCCCGATCCCGTCACTCGGCGCCCTTCTGACGGAGGTGCTCCCAGAAATCGGGGTTCGGGGCTCCAACAATGTCGTCCTCGGCATCCATCTCGTCGTCGCCGTCCTCGCCGGCTATGGACTCCTCGCCGTGATCGAGCGGCGGGGCGCGCTGGGGCGGCGGGTGCTCACGATCCTCGTCCTGCTCGCCGCGGTCCTCGAGCAGCTGCATCCGAGGCTCGCCACGGCGAGCTTCGGGAGGGCGAATGCGCTGCGCGCATGGCCGGGCCGCCCGCCCGACGAGGTCGTCGAGATGGTGAAGCGAGCCGGGCCGGGGCCCGTCCTGGACCTGCCGTTCGTGGGGCTCGGTGCCGCGGATTACCTGCTGCTCGCGGCGTTTCACCACCAGCCGGTCGCGGCCTGCGCCGACTCGTTCCTGCCGTCGACGCTGCCCGACGTGCAGGCGCTCGCGGCGCGCCTGCCCGCTGCCGCGGCGGCCGACGCGCTCTACGCCCTCGGCTTCCGGACCGTCGTAGTCCACGCCCACGAGCCCGCCCGCCTGCTGCCGGCGCTCGAGAGGTTCGCGCAAGCGGGGGCGCGATATGCGCGCCTGGCACTCGTGGGCGCAACCGAGACCGAAGCGGTCTTCAGCCTGCGGAGCCCCGAGCCCTTTGTGGCAGGCTTCGAGGCGATCGCGCCTCCCGATGGACGAGGGCAGGACGCGGGGCTCGTGGAGCCCCTCCGGGTCGCGCCGCCCGAGGCGAACGTCGACCTGCCGTTCCGAAACCACGCTGAAGCGACTTATCGTCACCCGGACCCCATCGAGCCGACGGTGGTCGTGGTGCGATGG
>Ga0066683_10000075_pt1 | contig 19027 bp, 15 predicted proteins | sample GraSoiAngelo_132_FD_62296 | JGI IMG/M metagenome (GOLD analysis project Ga0066683, IMG submission 62296) | Grasslands soil microbial communities from the Angelo Coastal Reserve, California, USA - 14_0929_02_40cm | ecosystem: Environmental > Terrestrial > Soil > Grasslands | place: USA... | reverse complement strand
TTCAGCGAGATGCTGGATGGCCGGGTCAAGACGTTGCACCCCAACGTGCACGCCGGGATCCTGGCGCGCCGTGACGAGCCGCGCCACCTCCAGGAGCTGGCCGACCGCGAAGTGAAGCTGATCGACCTCGTGGTCGTCAACCTCTATCCGTTTGTCGATACCGTGGCGTCCGGCGCGGGCCACGCCCAAACCATCGAGTCCATCGACATCGGCGGGGTGACGTTGCTGCGGGCGGCCGCCAAGAATCACGACCATGTGCTGCCGGTGGTCCGCCCGAGTGATTACCCGACGGTGCTCGCCGCGCTCAAAGATCCTGCCGGGATCCCCCCATCGCTGCGCCGGCACCTGGCGGCGGTTGCCTTTGGACACACAGCTGCCTACGACGCGGCGATCGGCGAGCACCTCCGCGATGGCCAGGGCAGCGCACCGCTACCGGAGGATTTCACGCTGGGCGGCCACAAGCTGCGCGACCTCCGCTACGGAGAGAATCCGCACCAGTCGGCGGCACTGTATCGGACGGCCGAGGGGGGAGGGATGGCGCAGGCCAAGCAGTGGCAGGGACTCGAACTCTCGTACAACAACCTGCTCGATGCCCAGGCCGCCTGGTCGCTGGTCGGGGATTTCTCGGCGGTGGCGGTCGCCATCATCAAACACGCGAACCCCTGCGGGGTGGCGGTTGGGACCGATGTTGCGGATGCCTTCGACCGAGCGCTGGCCAGCGACCGCCGGTCGGCGTTTGGTGGCATCGTCGCCTTCAACCGCCCGGTCGATGCAACCGTTGCCAGGAGCGTCGTCGAGCTTTTCCTCGAGGTCGTGGTCGCGCAATCGTTCGATCAGCCGGCGCTCGAGATCTTCAAAGCCAGACCGAAACTGCGGGTACTCCAGCCGGGACCCGGGCCGTCGCAGTTGGCGCTCGACGCTCGGCCGATCACCGGCGGATTCCTGGTCCAGAGTGCGGATCACACCGGTGATACGCTGGGCGATGCCCGTCTCGTGACCGCAAAGGCCCCCGATGACGCGACCTGGAACGACCTGCGGTTCGCCTGGACGACGGTCAAGCACGTGCGATCGAACGCCATCGTGCTGGCGCACCAGGGTGCGACCGTCGGCGTGGGCGCCGGCCAGATGAGCCGGGTCGAGGCCGTTGAGCTTGCCGTGCACCGCGCCGGCCCGCGTGCGGAGGGGGCGGTGCTGGCCAGTGATGGCTTCTTCCCTTACCCCGATGGCGTCGAGGTGGCCGCCCGCGCCGGCGTGCGGGCGATCGTCCAGCCGGGCGGCTCGGTGAAGGACAGCGAGGCGATTGCGGCCGCCGAGGCGGCTGGTGTGGCCATGGTCTTCACCGGCGAACGCCACTTCAAGCACTAGGCTGGTGTCCGACCCAACCGTCGATCCCGGCTGCGGTCCTTGGCGGCCGCTGCTATTGTTGTAGCTGGTCTTCGGGGCAGGGGTGTGAATCCCCGATCGGCGGTAAAGCCCGCGAGCGTCCTACGACGCATGACCCGGTGAAGGCGTAGAGCCCACTCCGGGGCCGACCGTACAGTCGGGATGAAAGAAGGCCCTCGGAGCGCACCCTGTGCGCCCGATCACTGCCCCGGCGGCCAGGGAGTAATGACGATGGCCGTTCCAAAGACCGAGGCTCAGCCCGTCGCGCGGCCGGCGAGGGGCGGTCTCATCGATCGCTTCTCGGTGGTGCTCGTCGCCGTGGCGGCCACGATGTGGGCGTCCGACACCTACTTTCGGGCCCAGCTGATCGGCCATCTGACGCCGTCCCAGATCGTCGTTATCGAAGACGCGCTGGTGAGCCTGTTCCTGGTCGCGTTTCTTCTCCGCGGGCTTCCGGAAATGCGGCGGTTGGATCGGCGTGGCTGGCTGGCGATCGGGTTCATCGCGGTCGGCCCGCAGGCGGTGGCGACGATCCTCTTTACGACGTCATTCTCGTACCGGCATTTCGCCGAGACTTTTGTCCTGCAGCAGACCCAGCCACTGATTGCGATCCTGCTGGCGTGGATCATCCTGGGCGAACGACGGCGGCCGTGGTTCTGGCCGGCGGCCGCCCTGGCGATCGTCGGGGTGTACATGGTCGTCTTTTCCCAGAATCTGATGGCGCCCTTCTCCGACCTTCAACATGGCCGGCTCGAGGCCGGACTCTATGCGCTCGGCGCCGCCGCCTTGTGGGCCAGCGGCACGGTGCTGGGCCGCTTCGTGCTTGGCAAGCTCAGCTTTCCGACAACGACGGCGCTGCGCTTCACGCTGGCACTTCCGGTCCTTGTCCTTGTTGTGCTGGTTCAGAACGGCCTGTCCGGCTTCAGCCATTACCACGCGGGAGACATCTTTCCTTTTCTCGGGATCGCGCTGATTCCGGGGCTCCTCGCCCTGCTCCTCTACTACCGGGCACTGGCGAGCACCCCGGCCACCCTGGCGACGATCGCGGAAATGGCTTTCCCGGTGGCCGCGACCTTTATCGCCTCGGCGCCGCCGCCGTATGGCTTCAACCAGCCGCTCTATCTGCCGCAATTCATCGGCACCGGGCTGCTGATCGCGGTGATCTTCGTCCTGAACTGGACGAAGGAGCGGACGCCGCCCGTGGTCGTCCAACACGAAGCCGCCGCGTAACGCTGGCCGCGAGCTGAGGTGGCAACGGGCTTCGGCATCGATCCAGACCAGGGCCTGAGCCAGGCCGACGAGCTGCGCCTCGTTCGGTTGGCCGCCGAGCTCGGTTACGACTCGGCCTGGACGAACTCCGGGGCGGACGCGGGGGCATTCGACCGCTGTCTGCGTTGGCACGAAGGGAGTGGACTGCCGGTTGGCATCTCCGCGGTCCCCGCGTCAGGCCGCCCGACCGCGTTTTACGCGGAACACGCGCGACGGCTCTGGGATGCGACACATGGACGATTCACTCTGGTCGTCGGCAGTGGGCGGCTCCCACGGCCCGCTCAGACGATGCGGCCCTACCTGACCGACCTGCGACAGCAGCTGCCGGCTGCGATGCCGCTCTATGTGGCGGCGCTCGGCCCCTTGATGTTGCGACTTGCCGCCCAGCTGGCGGACGGCGTCGCGCTCAACTGGTGTACGGCCGAATGGGTCGAATGGTCTCGGCAGACCCTTAACGATGCGGCGCTCGCCGCCGGCCGGTCCGTCCCACGGGTGGTCGAGTACGTCAGGACTGCCGTCGATCCGGACGCGGACGTCGCTCGAGGGCGAGTGGCAGCGACCGCGCTCCGATACGCCCTGGGCATCCCGGCGTACCGCAGACACTTCGAGCGGATGGGTTTTGCTGAGGAGTTGCGGCGGATCGAGGCCTTAGACGGCGCTCCCGACCCGGCGTTTGTCTCCGCGATCGGCGCATCGGGCGCGCCGGAACAGACGCGCCAGGAATTCGAACGTCTGGCGACCGGCCTGGACCTTCCGATCGTGCGGATCCTGGTCGTGCAACCCGGTGACGTCGAGTCGGCTCGCCGCGTTCTTGACGAATGCCGGCCGATTCGCTGACCGCGGCGACCTGTGGAAAACGTCGACACGCAGCTGTCGCAACGCGGTGCCATAATGCGGCCGGTTTTGAAGAAGGAACGCCGGAACTGGATCCTCCCCGAGCCGCTGCGGGCTCAACCAGGACTCGAGGCCTTCTCATCGGTTTTCCGTCAGATCCTCCATGGGCGGGGCGTCACCCGGCAGAGCCAGCTGGATCCGTGGCTGCAAACGGACCTCGAGCGAGCACCTGATCCTTTCTTACTGAAGGACATGGCGGTCGCGTGCGACCTGATTGCCGACGCCGTCCATCGGGGCGAGCGGATCGCGGTCTACGGCGATTACGACGCCGACGGGGTTACCGCTTGCGTCACCCTCGCGCGGGGCCTGCGATCGATTGGTGCCGAGGTCATCACTTACATTCCCAATCGGTTCACCGAAGGCTATGGCCTGAATGCCGAGGCACTCAAGGACCTGCACGCGCGCGGCGCTCGCCTTGTGATCACCTGCGATTGCGGGACCAACTCCGTCGACGTCGCTCGCGGCCGGCCCCCTGGCATGCGCGTGATCGTTACCGATCACCACGAGGTGGGCAGGGAGCGACCACCGGTGGATGCGCTCATCAATCCCAAACAACCGGATTGTCCCTATCCCTTCGATGGCCTGGCGGCCTGCGGTGTCGCCTACAAATTGTTGGTCGCGTTGGAGCGGCGGGCGTTTCCCGGTCGGCTCGACCCCACGCTGTCGCTGGACGCGGTCGCCCTCGGCACCGTCGCCGACGTGGTCCCGCTGCACGGCGAGAACCGGGCCATCGTCCGGGCCGGATTGCGGCGCTTGAATCAGGCGCCGGGCGCAGGCTGCGCGGCTCTGCTGGCAGTCGCCGGCATCAGCGGTCCCATAACCGCCGAGCATCTCGCGTTTCAACTCGGGCCACGCATTAATGCCGCCGGCAGGATGGAAGACGCGATGCTCGCGCTCGAGTTGTTGATGAGCGATAACCGCGAGTCTGCCGATCCGCTGGCGCAGCGGCTGCAGGATCAGAATTCGCAGCGTCAACAGCTCACCGCCGAGATTGTTCGTGAGGCGAAGCTCCAGGTGGTGGAGCTCGACAACGCCGCCGCGGTCATTGTGATGGGTGCGACCGGCTGGCCGCTGGGCGTGCTGGGTCTGGCGGCGAGCCGGCTGGTGGAGGAGTTCTACCGACCGACGTTTGTCTTCAACACCGACGGCGACGAATGGCGCGGGTCGGCGCGCAGTATCGAGGGCTTCCACCTCGTCGATTGCCTTCGCGACTGTGCTCCGTTGCTCGATCGGTTCGGCGGGCATGCCATGGCCGCCGGGCTCACCGTGCTGTCCAGCCGGTTCGCGGAGCTGAAGCAGCGTCTGGAGGCGTACGCGGCGGCCCGGCTGAATGGCGATGCCTTCTCGCGCCCCATACGGATCGAGGCGTCCGCGGCTTTCGCCGACCTGAAACCGAGCCTCCACCACGAGATCCAGATGCTGGCGCCCTTTGGCGTCGGCAATCGTGAGCCCTTGCTGCTCAGCCGTGAGGCCGAGATCGTCCGGACCGAGACGTTTGGCGCGGATCGACGTCACTTGCGTCTACACCTGCGTGACCGGACCGCTTCCGCGGAGGCGATTGCCTTCGACAAAGCGGCGGCCGCCCCTCACCTTCCTGCTGGCCGCCGCCTCGACGTCGTCTACGCCCTCCAGTTTGAGCGGTGGGACGGGCTCGACCGTCTCCGCCTGCATCTGCGCGATCTCCGTCCAGCCGCCCAAACAGCCCTAGTTCTCGCCAGCGTCTAACGGCGACCTGCGTACCGAACGCCTTTACGACACCGCTGGCCCTGTGCTACGGTAGCCGTCAAGCAGGTGCTTTGGGGAAGAGGCACCTTGTTTAGCAAGCGATAGCGAGGCAAGATGCTGGACGAGGTTCGCACTCCCAGGCTGGTCATCGCGGGGACCGCAAGCAACGTCGGAAAGACGATCCTGACTGCCGGATTGATCGCCGCTTTCAAGGCTCGCGGCCTGACGGTGCAGTCGTTCAAGGTTGGTCCGGACTACATCGATCCTGCCTACCTGGCCCACGTCAGTGGCCGGCCGTGCCGCAATCTCGACTCCTGGATGCTGGGCGAGGGCGCGCTCCGCCAGATACTCGCCCAGGGTGCGCTGGGCGCCGATCTCGCACTGATCGAAGGCATGCTCGGCCTGTTCGACGGCCGCGGCGGGAGTCCCGACGGCAGCACGGCCGATGTGGCGCGCATCGTCAAGGCGCCGGTTGTGCTGGTCGTCGATGTCGCCGACATGGCACAGAGCGCCGCCGCGGTCGCACTCGGCTTTAAGAGTTACGGCGAGTCGCCGAGGATTGCGGGGGTCTTGCTCAACAACGTCAGGTCGGATGCGCACCGCCGCAGCGTCGAAGACGCGGTCTGGGATATCGCCAAGTTGCCCGTCCTCGGCGCGCTGCCGAAGATGGCGGAGCTCGACATTCCGCAACGCCAGCGCGGGCTTCTGCCGGTGACGGAGAACAAGGAGTGGGACCGGATGATCGGGCTGCTCTCCGAAACCATCGATCGCGCTGTCGATCTGGACCTGCTGCTGAGGATCGCCAACAAGGCTGAGCTGGTGCCGCTGGTGCCGAAAAAAATCTTTCAGGGCAAACCGGCCGGCGGGCCGACGGTGCGGCTGGCGGTCGCCTACGATGACGCGTTCAACTTCTATTACCCGGAAAACCTCGAGCTGCTCGAAGAGCACGGCGCCCAGGTGGTTCCCTTCAGCCCGCTGGAAGACACGCACCTCCCGCAGGATGCCGCCGGCGTCTACCTCGGTGGAGGATTTCCCGAGAGCTTCGTCGAGCCGCTCGCCCGCAACCGCGCGATGGCCGAATCGATTGAGCGCGCCTACCGCAGCGGGGTGCCGATCTATGCGGAATGTGGCGGGCTGATGTACCTGGGCCGCTCACTGCGCACATCCGGCGGCGCGCTTCAGATGGTCGGTGTGATCCCGGTTGATGTCGAGATGGACGGCGAAATCCACCGCTTTGGCTATCGACAACTCCTGACGTTGGAGGACAGCATTCTCTCGCCCCGCGGCCAGTTCTACCGCGGACACGAGTTTCACTGGAGCCGGATCACCGGCCACAACGGCGGGCTCAAGTCCGCCTACCAGATGCTAAACGCCGAGGGCGAGGTGATCGGCTACGAAGGCTTCGTCGCGCCGAACCTCCTGGCCAGCTACGTCCATCTCCATTTCGGCCAGAATCCCTTGCTGGTCGACAAGTTCGTCCAGCATTGCCGGGAGTACGCCACGGTTCGGACGCCCCGGTAGGGCGGCGACGATAACCCGGGCCGTTTCGGCCAGCGGCGTTTCGGGCATCTATCCGTATTGAAGAATGGCCACCCCTGAATACAAGGACTACTACCAGATCCTGGGCGTTTCCCGGACCGCCAGCGAGAAGGAGATCAAATCAGCCTATCGCCGCCTGGCCCGGCTGTACCACCCGGACGTCAACAAGGACCCGAAGGCCACCGACCGCTTCAAGCTGATCAACGAGGCCTACGAAGTGTTGAGTGACCCGAAAAAGCGGTCGAAATACGACCAGCTTGGCTCCGATTGGGAGCGCATTGCGCGGGAGCAGGAGTTCGCCCGCCAGTATCAGTCGCAGGCAGGCCGAGGAACCGGCGCCGCCGGATTCGGCGACTTCAGCGACTTCTTCAACACGTTCTTCGCCGGCGAGGCCGGCGGCTTTTCCGGCTTCGATTTCGAAGGGCCACGGGGACGGACCGTCACCCGCGAACGCGGTGAGGACATCGAACACCCGATCGAGATCACGCTCGAGGAGGCGGCCCGCGGCGGCGAGCGAACCATCCAAACCGAAGTTCCCGAAACGTGTCCGACCTGTGGCGGGTCAGGCTTCACCGGCGAACGTCGCACGGTCGGCAATCGGACGGTGATGGAAAGTGTCACCTGTCCGACCTGTGGCGGTGCGGGCGTTCGGGCAACCCGGCGCCAGATCCTGGTCAAGATTCCGGCGGGCGTGATCGAGGGTTCTCGCATCCGAGTCAAGGGCGAGGGCCAGCGTGCCGCCCAGCACGGTGACCTCTACCTGCGAGTCCAGCTGCAGCCGCATTCGCGCTTCGCGGCCAAGGGACGCGACCTGTACACTCCGCTGCCGGTGCTCGACGACCAGGCCGCGCTCGGCGACGAGGTCACCATCCAGTCCTTGACCGGCGCCCAGCTCCAGCTGCGCATACCAGCCGGGAGCCAGGCGGGTAAAGTGTTCCGACTCAAGGGCAAGGGATTGCCCGCGCTCAAGGATGGCGTGGCGGGCGACCTGTACGCCACGCTCGAGATTCGCCTGCCGGAACCCATCACCCCGGATCTGCGCGAGCTCTACCAGGGAATCCGCAAAGCGCGGAGCAGCTGACCGATCAGCGGCGGAAAAAGAGGTTGAGCAGCAGGGTCAGCACCAGGCTCAACAGCAGACCGGTGACGATCGGAAAATAGAAATGGACGTTGCCGCGATCGACCGTGATGTCCCCGGGCAGCCGGCCGAGAAATGGGATTCGCACACCGAAGAAGAGCACGAGGCCGACCACCACGATGAAGCCACCGACGATGATGAGCAGCTTGCCGATTTCGGGCATACGGTGATGTTACGTCTCAAACGCTCGTATGGCACCTACCTCTCAAACGCTCGCATGGCACTGAAGCGCTGCTCGCGTGGGGCGAGGCCCCCCGGCGCCACGCGCAATTAGCGGACTAGAACCCGATCCAGCCGATCGCTTGCTCGATCTTCGCCTGTTGCAGGCCCGCGATCGGTACGCCGTCGATCACGGTGAGGGGAACGTCCTTGACGTCGATATCGAGGTTGCGCAGATCTTTGCCGTCGAGCTTGCCATCAGCGCAGATGTGTTCCTTGAACTCGACGCCCCGGTTCTCCAGAATCTCCTTGATCCGCCGGCTGCTTTCGCAGTCGGGCCGCGTGTACACGATAACTTCCATGTCGCCTTATGCCTCCGATGTGTTCCCGCTCGCCCCGGGGTGACACATGACTTGATAGCGCGCCTGTCAAACGCTACATCAACACTATCAAGCGAGGTGGTATTTGTCCAATTCTTTTCTCCGATGCGTTCGATAGACGACGTTGATATCATCACGCTCTATTTTCGGTTTGACAGCCGCCGCTGCCGCCCGTAGACTTACCGGGACCTTCGTCCTTTAACCCGGCCCAGTGAGGCCCAAAGGAGAATCGATGACCGACACCCTGACCGCTCCGCCCGCGCGGACGCAGGTCGCCCCCCGACATCTGACCGGCCCACAGGACCTCGATCATCCCCTGATCGCGCGGTTGCTCGAACGGGCGGCTATTTTCGAAAGCGGCAGCGGCGACCCGGATCGGCTCCGGCGACGGCTGCTGGCCACCATCTTCTATGAGCCAAGCACCCGGACGCGCCTCTCATTCGAGGCGGCGATGCTCCGGCTCGGCGGACAGGTCCTCGGTGCCGAAAGCGCCGGGACGACGTCGTCGGCGGTCAAGGGTGAGTCGCTCGAGGACGCGATTCGGGTGATCAGTGGCTACGCCGACGCCATCGTGCTCCGTCATCCTGAAGTGGGAGCCGCCCAACGGGCCGCTCACGTCGCCGACGTCCCCGTCATCAGCGCCGGCGATGGCCCCGGCCAGCACCCGACCCAGGCGTTGCTCGATCTGTACACCATCAGGAAAGAGCTGGGCCGCCTCGACCATTTGCGCGTCGGGCTTGCCGGCGATCTCCGCAACGGCCGTACGGCTCGCTCGCTGGCCGACCTTCTTTCGCGATTCGCCGGGAACGAGCTGGTGCTGATCGCCCCACCCGGCCTGCGCATGGGCGAGGACGTCTTGCGCTCGGTGGGGCCGCAGTTGCGGGTAACGGAGACAACGGACCTGGCCGAGGCGGCGCCCACGCTCGACGTGCTGTATCAGACCCGCATTCAGGCCGAGCGCTTCGAGTCGGCAGCGGAGTACGAACGGTATCGCGGCGTCTACGTGGTGGGTCCTGAGCTGATGCGCCGCCTGCCCGGACACGCCATCCTGATGCACCCGCTCCCACGTGCTGGCGAAATCGATCCGCAGGTCGACGCAGATCCCAGGGCCGCCTATTTCCGGCAGGCCCGCAACGGGCTCTGGGTTCGGATGGCGGTCCTCGAGTGGGCGATGGCAGGTTGATGTTGCACAGCCCACCGGTCAAGGCGGTGATTCTTGATGCGCAGGGCCTGCGCCGCGCCTGGCGACGGATCGCCCACGAAGTCATCGAGCGGCAGGCGGATCTCGCGCACTTGAGCTTGCTGGGGATCGTCACGCGCGGGGTGCCGTTGGCCGAGCGGCTGGCCGCCACCCTCTTCGAACTCGAAGGCGTGCGTCCGCCCGTGCTCCCTCTCGATGTCCGGGCCTATCGCGACGATCTGCCACGGGCAGCGGCCGCCCCCCTCCCGGTGCTGCCGGCGACGGCTGTCGACGGCCGGCCGGTCCTCCTGGTCGACGACGTGCTGTTCAATGGGCGGACCGTTCGGGCGGCGATCGACGCCGTCATCGCGGCGGGTCGTCCAACGCAGATCCAGCTGGCGGTTCTGGTCGATCGTGGTCACCGCGAGCTGCCCATCCGACCGGACTACATCGGCAAGAACGTACCCACCTCGCGACAGGAATGGGTGGAGGTGCACCTGCGTGAACGGGATGGCGAGGATGCCGTCCGCATCCTCGAACGACCGGAGCGCTGATGCAGCTCCAGAACGTGCGGGTGCTTGGGCCGGCCGGACTCTCGCCGCCGACAAGCGTCGCGATCAACGCGGCCGGCGCGGCGGATCGCGATGCCAGCGGGCTCATCCTTTCGCCGGGCTGGCTGGATCTGCACGCGCATCTTCGCGATCCTGGCTTTCTGCACAAGGAGACGCTGCAGACAGGCGCCACAAGCGCCGCCTTTGGGGGATTCACGCACATCGTGGCGATGGCGAACACCGATCCGGTCATCGACCGGCCCGAGCTGCTGCGCGAGCTGGTGGCCCGGGCGGCGGCCCTTCCGATCGGTGTGAGCTTCGTGGCCGCCGTCACGATGGGGCTCGAGGGTCGATCGCTCACGGACGCCGCAGCGCTGCGGCGGGCGGGCGCGGTCGCACTCTCCGACGACGGTCGCCACCTGATGGACCAGGCCACGCTGCGCCGCGCGCTGACCGCGGCGGCCGAAGCTGGGCTGCCGGTGCTCATCCACGCGCAGATTGAGCGGCTTGGTAAGGGTCCCGAATCGGAAGCGGCCGCGGTGACCCAGGCCCTGGAGGCGGTGGAGTCGGTCCCCGGTGCGCGCCTCCACATCCAGCACGTCAGCACTCATGCCGCCGTCGAGCTGATCCGGACTGCCAAGCGGCACCGGCTATTGGTGACGGCCGAGGCGACGCCGCACCACCTCGCGTTGACGGCGCAGGACGTGACGGCCCTGGGTCCGTACGGAGCCGTGAATCCACCGCTGCGATCTGCCGACGATCGCGACGCCCTCCGGCTGGCGCTGGCCGAAGGTGTGATCGATGCGATCGCGACCGATCATGCTCCGCACGACGTTGGCGCCAAGGCCGCCGGCGCGAACGGCTTCCATGGCTTCGAGACCGCCCTGCCGGTGGTGATGGGATTGGGACTGGACGAACGCGTCCTCTATCGAGCCTGTGTCGAGCGACCGCGCGAGATCATCGGACAGTCAATCGACGACGAGTGGATCCTGATCGACCCCGCCGCAGAGTGGATCGTGGACGGCTCCTCGTTCAAGAGTCGGGGAAAGAACACACCGTTTGCCGGGCGGCGATTACGCGGACGCATCGTGATGACCCTGTGCCACGGCCAGGTCGTGATGGAACGGGTGATGCAGCATGCCTGAGTCAATGGTCCTGCTGCTGGAGGACGGATTCGTGCTCGTTGGCGAGCGCGGCGGCCGGGCAACGCACGCGAGCGGCGAGGTGGTCATCAATACCTGCATGACCGGATACCAGGAGGTCCTGTCGGACCCGTCGTATGCCGGCCAGATGGTGGTCATGACCTATCCACTGGTGGGCAATTACGGCGCCTCAGTGGACTTCCAGGAATCGGCGCGGCCCTGGGCTCGGGCGCTGGTCACCCGGCAAGTCAGCCGCTTCGAAGAGCACTGGCGTAGCCATCAGTCATTGGTCGACTGGTTGGACGGCTTCGGCATCCCGATTCTGACGGGTTGCGATACGCGCCGGCTGGCGCGGCATCTCCGAGCAACCGGTGCTCAACGCGCGGTCATCGGACCGGGTCAGGAACTCGCATCGCTTCGGGAACGGGTCCAGCGGGTGCCATCGCTCGAAGAACAGGACCTGGTGCGCCAGGTGTCGGAAGGGTTCAGCGATGTGGTCGAGCCTCTCGACCCTGCGCTTTGCTCACCCTCGTCGTTCCAGACAGGTCAGGGTGGCGGCTTGCGCCAGTGGCCCGGGCTGCGTGTAGTGGTCATCGATTACGGGGTCAAACGCAATACCCTGCGGTCGCTGCGTTCCCGGGGGGTCGAGGTCGAGGTGCTGCCCCACGACAGCGACCTGCGGGCCGTCCTCGAGCACAGCCCGGATGCGGTGGTGCTTTCGAATGGACCCGGTGATCCAGCGCAACTTCAGCCCGCGGTGGCGATGACCCGGGCGCTCATGCAGCGCTTGCCCGTGCTCGGCATCTGTCTGGGGCATCAGCTGATCGGCCAGGCGGCCGGCGCCCGTACCTCGCGACTCCCGTTCGGCCACCACGGTGGGAACCACCCGGTGATGGACCTGCGCACGAGTCGGGTGACCATGACCTCCCAGAACCATGAGTTCCAGGTCGACGGCGAGAGCCTGCCGCGCGACAGCGGCTTCGTCGTCAGTCATCGAAACCTGCACGATGGATCGGTCGAGGGACTGACCCACGGGCGCCTCCCCGTCCGCTCGGTGCAGTTTCATCCGGAAGGCGGTCCCGGCCCGCAGGACACCCAGGTGATCTTCGACGACTTCCTCGACCTGGTCGTTGGCCGGCCGGCGCCGATCGCTCACATTCTTTCCCGACCCGCACGTCCCAACACCGTGCTGGTGATCGGGTCCGGACCGATCGTGATCGGCCAGGCTGCCGAGTTCGACTATGCCGGGACGCAGGCCTGCAAGGCGCTGCGCGAGGAGGGTGTGCGCACGGTGCTGGTCAACTCGAACCCGGCGACCATCATGACCGACGAGGGCGTGGCTGACCGGGTGTACATCGAGCCGCTGACGCTCGAAGCGGTGACCGCCATTATCGAACGCGAGCGGCCCGACGGCCTGCTGGCCACCCTCGGTGGGCAGACCGGTCTCAACCTGGCGGTCGCCCTTGCCGACGCCGGCGTGCTGGAGCGCTGCCAGGTTCGCGTGCTCGGCACGCCGCTGGCGGCGATCCGGGAAGCCGAAGACCGGGAGGCCTTCAAAAACGTCCTGCTCCGAATCGGTGAGCCGGCGCCGGAGAGCCGGACCGTCAATACCGTCGACGCGGCACAGGATTTCGCCGCCGCGATCGGCTTTCCACTGGTTGTTCGCCCTGCCTACACCCTGGGCGGCACCGGGGGTGGCATGGCCGGGAGTCCCCTGGAGCTCGAGGCCGTGGTTCGTGAAGGGCTCGCCGCCAGCCCGATCCGCCAGGTCCTGGTCGAGCGCGCGGTGATCGGGTGGAAGGAAATCGAGTACGAGGTGATGCGGGACGCCAACGATACCTGCATTGCCGTCTGCAACATGGAGAACATCGACGCGATGGGCGTCCACACTGGCGACAGCATCGTGGTCGCGCCCAGCCAGACCCTGTCGGACCGGCAGTATCAGATGTTGCGCTCGGCCGCCCTGCGGATCATCCGCGCGCTTCGCATCGAGGGTGGCTGCAATGTGCAGTTCGCGCTCGATCCCGCCTCCGATCAGTACTACGTCATCGAGGTCAACCCGCGAGTAAGCCGGTCATCGGCGCTGGCCTCCAAGGCGACCGGCTATCCGATCGCTCGGGTGGCCGCCAAGATCGCGGCCGGCCGGTTTCTCCATGAAATCCCCAACGCCGTGACGGGAAAGACCACCGCCGCCTTCGAGCCGGCCCTGGACTACTGCGTGGTCAAGATTCCGCGCTGGCCCTTCGACAAATTTCCGGCCGCCGATCGGACGCTGGGTACTCAGATGAAATCGACCGGCGAGGTGATGGCCATCGAGCGCACCTTCGAGGCCGCCCTCAACAAGGCGCTTCGCGCGCTCGAGCAGCGGCTACCCGATGCCGCCCAGCTTCGCGGTCGGCCGGACCTTCTGCATCAGCCCAATGACCGCCGCCTGATGGCGGTCCTCCAGTCCCTGCGCGATGGTGCGTCGGAGGGCGAGATCTGCTCCGCGACCGGCTACGCGCCCTGGTTTGTCGATCGCCTGGCCTATATCACCGGGCTGGAAGCGGAGCTGTCCAAGGGCTTACCTGACCAGGATGTCGTCCTCCGCGCCAAGCGCTGTGGCTTTGACGATGGTCGGATCGCCGAGCTGAGCGGCGGCCGCCTCCCGGTGCTGGCGATCGAGCCGACCTTCCGCCAGGTTGATACCTGCGCCGCTGAGTTCGAAGCGGTCACGCCCTACTACTACGCGACCTACGAGGACGAGGACGAGATCATCCGGAGCGGAAACACCGCCGTTGCGGTGATCGGTTCCGGGCCGATCCGGATCGGCCAGGGCATCGAGTTCGACTACTGCAGCGTCCACGCCTCGGCGGCGCTGCAAGCCGCCGGCTTCGACAGCGTGCTCATCAATAGCAATCCTGAAACAGTGAGTACCGATTTCGACGCCTCGACCCGACTCTACTTCGAGCCCCTCGACCTCGAGGGTGTCCGCAACGTCCTGCAACGGGACCCGGTGCTTGGCGTCGTGGTCCAGTTCGGCGGTCAAACCGGCCTGAACCTGGCGGATGCCTTGGCCGGCGGCGGTGTGCGCATCCTGGGGTCATCGGTCGATACGATCGACCTCGCTGAGGACCGCCGCCGCTGCGAGGGGCTGCTCCGTGACAATGGAATCCCGCAGTCTCCGGGCGGTTCGGCCACCACCGCCGCCGCCGCCCTGACGATCGCGCGCCGAGTCGGATATCCCGTGCTGGTGCGGCCGTCGTACGTCCTGGGCGGTCGCGGCATGGAGATCGTCCATTCGGCTCAGGATCTGCGCCGCTACGTCGACGCCGCCATCGCGTTTGGCGTTCGCGGCCCGATCCTGATCGACAAATATTTGTTGGGCCGCGAGCTCGACGTCGATGCCGTCTGCGATGGCGATGAAGTGTTGATACCAGGTATCCTGGAGCACATCGAGCGCGCCGGCGTCCACTCCGGAGACTCGTTCGCGGTTTACCCACCGATCACACTGAGCTCCGAAGAGACGCAGCGTGTGGTCGAGACGACACGGCTCATCGCCCGACTGGTCAAGGCGGTTGGGCTGATCAACATCCAGTTTGTACTTCAGGAAGGCATTCCCTACGTACTCGAGGTCAATCCCCGGGCCAGCCGCACGGTGCCATTCCTCAGCAAAGTGACCGGTGTGCCGATGGTGACGCTGGCCACCAATGCGGCGCTCGGCCATTCGCTGGCGGCGCAGGGATTCCGCGGCGGTCTTCAGCCCAACCGGCCCCTGTTCGCCGTGAAGGCGCCCGTCTTCTCCATGGCGAAGCTACCCGCGGTCGACGCCGTACTTGGTCCGGAGATGAAGTCGACGGGGGAGGCGATGGGCATCGCGCAAGACCTGGCGACGGCGCAGTACAAGGCGTTCCTTTCGACCATGCAGGAGCTGCCACCCGATGGGGCCGCTCTCTGCTCGATTGCCGACGCGGACAAGCCGGAAGCGCTCCCCATACTGCGCGCGCTCCATGCGCTCGGCCTCACGCTCTACGCGACCGATGGCACCGCGCGTCTGCTGCGCGAGTCCGGTATCCCGGCGACCATCGTGCAGAAACTGCGGGACGGCCATCCAAACGTGGTCGACGTGATTCGGGCTGGAGAGGTTCAGCTGGTCGTCAACACGATGTCCGCGGGGGGGCCGCTCGGCGACAATGGCGCCGGGGTGCCACTTCGCGACGGCTATGAAATTCGACGGGCATCCGTTGAGCGTCGTATTCCCTGCCTGACGTCGCTGGACACCGCCCGCGCCCTGGTACAGGCATTGCGCGCCTGGCGGCGCGAGCATCGGTCCCAGGTTGCCCCGCTCGGCGAATATGTCGGGTCGACCGTGTCCCCGGGAGTGCGCGCGTGAGCCTGGCCCTTAAGCCGGCGGTGGTGGTGGAGCGCTCGACGCCGATGACCGGCGCCATTGAACTCGTGGTTCATCACCCGCCATCCGCGGTCGCCGTGAATCCGGGGCAGTTTTTCCAGCTGGCGGTTGCAGCGCCACAGACCATCTTGCGCCGCCCCTACAGCGCGGCCTGGACGGATCCCGACAGTGGTCGGATCGGGTTTATCTTCAATGTCGTGGGGGCAGGCAGCGGTTGGCTTGCGGTGCGCCATGAAGGCCATGAGCTCGACCTGCTGGGCCCGCTCGGTCGAGGTTTCGACCTCGATGGCACCGAACCCGCGATTATCGTCGCCGGCGGACTCGGCGTCGCCGTTTTTCCCGGTGTGGTGCGGACGCTGGTTGGGCGCGGACGGCAGGTTACCGTGCTGCTGGGCGCGCGGACGTCCGCGCAACTCTTGCCCGTCGACCGTTTCCCGGGTGCCGAGGTCAGGAAGGCCACGGATGACGGCAGCGCCGGCCATCGCGGCTCGGTCGTCGACCTGTTTGGATCGACGCGGGGAGGGGCTGTAGAAGTTTTCGCCTGCGGTCCCACGCCGATGTTGCAAGCTCTGATCGAAACGGCCCGGCGGCTCGACGTGCCGTTGGAATCGATCCAGGTTTCGCTGGAGACTCCCATGGGGTGCGGCGTCGGCACCTGCCTCGGCTGTGCGGTCCCTCGACCAGGCGCCGGCTACTTGCTCACCTGCCTCGACGGGCCTTGCGTGCATGCCGATCGGATCGAGTGGAACCGGATGACGGACGCGTTTCATGGCTGAACAGCTGGACCTCAGCGTCGACCTCGGGCGCGGGCTGCGCTTGCGCAGCCCGGTGATGGTCGCCTCCGGTACCTTCGGCTACGGTTTCGATGCCCCACTGGTGGATCGCACCGCGCTCGGGGCGATCGTGACAAAGGGAACGACTCCGCGGGCGCGCGAGGGGAACGCTCCGACCCGGATCGCCGAAACGCCATCGGGCATGCTGAATGCCATCGGGCTGCAAAACCCGGGCGTCGACCATGTGGCCCGTGTCTACGCGCCGATGTGGGCGGCCTGGGATGTCCCGGTCATCGTTAACGTCGCCGGTGACGCGGTTGACGACTACGTTGCCGTGGCCCGCCGCCTCGACGGGGTCGCAGGGGTGGCTGGACTGGAGCTCAACATCTCCTGTCCGAACATCGCCAACGGCCTGCAGTTCGGGCTTGACCCGCGGCCGGCGGCGCACCTGACCACGGCCGTGCGGGCTGTCACCCGGCTGCCGTTACTGGTCAAGCTGACGCCGAACGTGACCGACATCGTCGCGGTCGGCCGCGCCGTCGAAGAGGCCGGCGCCGATGCCGTGTCCGCCATCAATACCTACGTCGGAATGGCGATTGATGTTCGTCATCGTCGGCCAGTATTGTCCCGGGGAAGCGGCGGACTCAGCGGACCCGCCATCAAGCCACTCGCGCTGCATGCGGTGTGGCAGTTATCTGGTGCACTGAGCATTCCGGTTGTCGGCATCGGCGGAATCATGACCGCGGCCGACGCCCTGGAGTTCTTGCTGGCCGGCGCGACCGCGGTACAGCTTGGGACCGTGAACTACGTGCGGCCACAGGCCGTCCGCGAGATCCATGATGGGATCGCCGCCCACCTTGAGGAGCACGATCTTCGTGACCTCGGAGCATTGCCGATCCGGCCTGCCCGAGTAGAGGCGCATGTCTGACCAGGATCGGGGGAAGCACGCCGCCCTGCAGGCATTTGAGTCGGCCGGCGCGTTCCTGCGCGGTCACTTCGTGTACACCAGCGGCCGACATGGGGCCGATTACCTCGAGAAATTCCGCATCCTCGAAGATCCCCGAGCGACCATGCAGCTGGCGGCGATGGTTGCCGGGTATTTCCACTCGTCCGGTGTCCAACTCGTCGCCGGTCCCACAACGGGCGGCATCATTCTTGCTTACGAGGTCGCCCGCCAGCTTGGCGTGGAGACGCTTTATGTCGAGCGGGGCGAGCGGGGCGGTCGCGTCTTGCGCCGTGGTTTTATGATCTCGCCCGGCACGCGCGTCCTGGTGGTCGACGACGTGGTGACGACCGGCGGCTCCGTCTTGGAGACCCAGGCCTGCATTGCGGAAGCGGGCGGCCTGGTGGTCGGGATCGGGGTGCTGGCCGACCGCACCGCCGGCCGAATGGAAACGAATGTTCCCTTTTTCGCCTGCCTCAGTCTCGACTTTCCCTCGTATGCGCCTGAGGAATGTCCCCTCTGCGCCGCTGGCGTGCCAATCGCGCCACCGCGCGGCAGCGGAAAGAGGTTCGCGCCCGTCTAAATCACTGCAACCAGGACGGCCCGGCAGCCGGCTGTCGATGCAGTTGCTCGCGCATCTCGCGGCGGAGGTTTTTCCGAGCTGCGACAGGATCGGCCGGTCGGGACGGCTGCGTCGGCGTAACCGGCGGGCGGATCGGCGTGGCTCCCTGTTCTTCGACCGTCGCACGCCGCGCGGCCCGCAACACATGACGCAAGCGCACCGTCCATGCCACTTTCCCGAAGTCCCACTGACCGAGCACTGGCTCGTGCTCCGGCTCGCGCTCGATTCGCGCGGTGAGGCTCTGTTCGTGGTCGAGGTCGGCAAGCTGAAGGGCGGCCGCCGAAGCGTTGACCGGTGCCATAACCGCAACAGCGGACGCGGCGGTATCGCGCAGGATGCGCATGATGGCGTGGGTCGGCACCAGATTATCGAGCGCCAGCTCCGGATCGAGGAGCAGCTGGACGGCCGATCCAGTTGAGGACCCGGTGAGCACCAGATGGTCGAGATCCCATATCGATTCCTTGCCACCGGGCTCAACCACGAAGACCGTGGTCGGCAATAGCTCGGTCGGTGCCAGGGCCTTGACGCGCTGCCGGGCAGTTCCATCCGCGAGCTCCCGGAGGCGATCGAGCTGGGAGCGCTGCGTTAGGCAGCCGTGTTCATCAATGTATTGCATGTTGTGCCTGCCCTTCTGAACCTGGGACGTTGCGCCACGCAACGTTGTCAACGATTCTATCAGCGTCGGCCGGCGATGCAACAGATTTTTTCGCGCTTAATCCAAGAGCAGCGCTCTTCCCTGAGCGAGTTCTCATAAACGGCTCGTGGCCGCCATAAGTTACGCCGGTTTTCAACAGGTCGCCGTTTCGTACCTATCCCCGCGGTCGGCGCGTTGTGAGGGCGACCATGAACATCACGAGGCTCGGAGCGATCATCGGCGGACTCGCGCTCGGCACCGCGGCCGGCGCGGCGCTACAGCTCAACGCTGCTAGTGCGTCGGGA
>Ga0066683_10000068_pt1 | contig 19175 bp, 12 predicted proteins | sample GraSoiAngelo_132_FD_62296 | JGI IMG/M metagenome (GOLD analysis project Ga0066683, IMG submission 62296) | Grasslands soil microbial communities from the Angelo Coastal Reserve, California, USA - 14_0929_02_40cm | ecosystem: Environmental > Terrestrial > Soil > Grasslands | place: USA... | reverse complement strand
TCGGGAGCTGCGGCGACGGCTCCGGATGAGATCTCGATCGGATGCATCGACCAGCAACCGTTTTCGAGCGAAACGAGAAGCACCTCGGAACCCTTCGTCGCCAGGCTTTGGAGTTTGCCGGTGAAGGCGCGGCCGGTGCTGGAATGGGCGAACTGGATGTCGAGTGCGATCCGACACGGTTCATTGGCGCGAATGGTTCCGAGCGCCGTCGCCAGGTTGGAGTCGTTGAAGTAGAGGATACGACCGGGAAACGGTAAGGCTTCCCGGATCGCGCGGAGACGAACCGCGTCGGCGATCAGCACGACGACGTCAGTGACCATTGTGTGTGAGGTCAACCATATTCGTCTCGGTGCTAGCGCCCGTCTGAGTACTGCCTCACGGGCTCCTGGTAGCCGCGCTTCGCGCGGAACGACCATGCGAATTCCAACTGTTTTTCGCCGGCCTGCCAGGAGTGTGTTCATGTTTGCCGCACACGCTCCCAGGCCAAACGAACGTTGGTAATTCCGGGAGTCCTACAATGTTCATGCCGCCAACGGATCCATTTTTCGCGCTTGAACTTCTTTCCTCTTCGTTCTACCTTCTGACGGTCAACGCGGCGTGGCGCCGCGTTCCTCCGATGTGTCCGGCAAGGCGTCCGGAAGGAGATCGTGGATGCGCATCGTCACCTCCGCATCTGCCGCGGCACGACTCGACGCCGCGCGCGAGTTCCTCAGCAACCGACCGCCAGCGACCGAGCTCCTGATCGTCGCCGCGTCGCGCGGCGCGGCGGACGAGCTGGCGCGCGCCGTGGCGCGGCGCAGCGGGTCCACCTTCGGGCTCACACGATTCAGCCTGACGCAGCTGGCGGCGCGCGCGGCCGCGGTGCGCCTGGCGGGGGCGCGGCGCGTGCCGGGCACGCAGGCCGGCGCCGAAGCGATTGCGGCGCGGGCGGCGTTCGACGCGCGGGCGGCCGGCGAGCTCGCCTACTTCGCGCCCGTGGCGGGGATGCCCGGATTTCCAAAGGCGCTGGCGCGAACGCTGTACGAGCTGCGGCTCGCGGGTGTTGGTCCGACGTCGTTGGTGCGCACCCAGGGCGAATGGAGCGTGAGGCTTTCAGCCGAGCGGAACGGCGCGGCTGACGGGAGCCGCTCGCCTGAAAGGCCGGTCCTGAACGAGACGCCCATCCTTCGACAGGCTCAGGATGAGCGGCGAGTCGAAGGGCTCGCGCTCCAAGTGACGGACCAAGGACCGAGGACGGACCAGGGACCAGGGACGGACCAGGCACCAAACACCAAGGACCAAGGACTGACAGACCTGGCCACTCTGTTGACGCGAGTGGAATCGCAGCTCGACGGGGCGGCGGTAGACGATCGGGCCGGGTTGTTCCGCCTGGGCGCCGAGGCCTGTCGTGCCGGGCAGGTCCGCTGGGCGGAGCTGCCGATTCTGTTCCTCGACGTGCCGCTCGATTCCCGCGCGGAACAGGAGTTCGCGGCCGCGCTGATCGCCCGTTCGCCCGACGTGCTGGCCACCGTTCCCGACGGCGACGCGACGGCGCGGGCCGCGCTCCTCGCGCTCGGTGCCACGGTGGAAACCCTCGAGAGTGCGGATTTCGGTCTTCGGATTTCAGATTTGCAGTGTCTGCGCCGGTACGTGTTCCAGACGGAACGTCCTCCTCTGCGTGAGCGCGCCGGCGACGTCCGGCTGTTTTCGGCGCCTGGCGAGGGGCGCGAGGCGGTGGAGATCGTCCGTCGCGTGCTGGACGAAGCGGCGCGCGGCGTGCCCTTCGACGAGATGGCCGTCTTTCTCCGCGCGCCGCAGCAGTATCTCGGGCTGCTCGAGCATGCGTGCGCGCGCGGCGGCGTGCCGGTCTATTTCGATCGCGGCACCCGTCGTCCCGATCCAGCCGGTCGCGCGTTTGTCGCCTTGTTGTCGTGCGCGGCCGATGGCCTGTCCGCCAAGCGCTTCGACGAGTACCTGTCGCTCGGGCAGGTTCCGCTCGTGAACGAGGTTCGCGCGGCTGAAGCCTCGCGCGACGAACGCCCCGCGCGGCCATCCGACGAGGTGTATGCGGACCCGGATGTCGCGCGAGGCTCGAGCCGGGCCTCCGATGAACCGATCGACGACATCGCCAGCTCTCCCGCTATCGACAACGACGAGGAGGCGATCGTCGCCGGCACGCTGCGGTCGCCGTGGAAATGGGAAGAGCTGATCGTGGAGTCGGCGGTCGTGGGCGGCCGGACGCGCGCGGACGGAAAGGCGCGCTGGCGGCGCCGGCTCGATGGCCTCGCGGCCGACTATCGCTACCGGATCGACGAGCTGAAGAAGGAGGAGCCGGAGTCCGCGCGGATCGCGCGATACGAGCGCGACTCGAGGAACCTGGCGCATCTGCGGCAATTCGCATTGCCGATCATCGACGTGCTGGCCGAGTGGCCCGAGCGCGCGACGTGGGGTGAGTGGCTCGATGGCTTCACGGCGCTGGCGGCTCGCGCGTTGCGCCGGCCATCGCGCGTACTGCAGACGCTGGCGGACCTCGGTCCGATGGCCGATGTTGGACCGGTGACGCTCGAAGAGGCGCGCGACGTCCTGCACGACCGGCTGGTGACGTTGGACCGCGAGCCCGCGCCGCGCCGCTACGGCCAGGTGTTCGTCGGCACGCCGCACCAGGCGCGCGGCCGCTCCTTCCGCGTGGTGTTCGTGCCGGGGCTGGCCGAGCGCGTCGTGCCGCAGCGCCCGCGCGAAGATCCGCTGCTTCTCGATGAGCGGCGGCGATCGCTGAACGCCACGCTCGGAGCCGGTTTGAGCAATGGATCGAGTTCACCTTTTTCGGGCACGCTCCTGGTTGAGCAGGACGATCGCGGAAGCGCGGAGCGCCTGCTGCTGAAGATCGCGATTGGCGCGGCGAGCGAGCGCTTGTACCTGTCGTATCCACGGCTGGACGTCGCCGAGACACGGGCGCGCGTGCCGTCGTTCTACGCGCTCGACGTGATGCGTGCGATCACCGGCCGCGTCCCCGATCACCGAGTGCTGGCATCGGAAGCCGCGGCGGAAGGTGGCGCGAGTCTCGCGTGGCCGGCGCCGGAAGATCCCGATCGGGCCATCGACGATCTCGAGCACGATCTCGCGATCCTCAGACCGCTGCTCGACGCGCGCGCGCCGGCGACCGTCAGGGGGCATGCGCACTACCTGCTCGGCCTGAACGAGGCGCTGCGCCGGTCGGTGATCCGCCGCTGGGCGCGTGGGCGGCCCGCGTGGTCGCCGAGCGACGGCCTGATCAAGGTCGCCCCGGGGACCCAGGCGGCGCTCGCCGCGCATCGGCTGGGCCGCCGGCCGTATTCGCTGTCGGCGTTGCAACGGTTCGCGTCGTGTCCTTACCAGTTTCTGCTGGCGACCATCCATCGTCTCGAGCCATGGGACGAGCCGGAGCCGCTCATGCGCATGGATCCGCTGACGCGCGGCAGCCTGTTTCACAAAGCGCAGGCGGAGTTCTACCGCGCGATGGAAGGGCGCAACGAGTTGCCCGTGACGCGCGAGCGGCTTCCGGGGGCGGCTCGAACGCTCGATGGCGTCATCGACCGCGTCGCCGCGGAGTACGCCGAGAAGCTCGCGCCGGCGATCGAACGCGTCTGGCGCGACGAGATCGACGAGCTGCGGCGCGACCTGGGCATCTGGGTGCAGAAGCTCGCCGACGACCAGGCGTGGCAGCCGAAGTACTTCGAGCTCAGCTTCGGCCTGAGCGACGAAGGACGCGATCCCCGCAGCCTGCCGGATCCGGTGGTCGTCGGCGGCCGTTTCGTTCTGCGAGGCTCGGTCGATCTCATCGAACACCGGGCGGATCTGGACGTCCTCCGCGTGACGGATCACAAGACGGGGAAGAACCGATCGACCCCGGATCTGATCGTCGGCGGCGGGTCGACGCTGCAGCCGGTCCTCTACAGCCTTGCAGTTGAGCGCGGCCTCGGCCGAAGAGTCGTCGCGGGACGTCTGTTCTACGCGACGACTGCAGGCGGCTTCGTCGCGCACGAGATTCCGATCAACGACTACACCCGCGGCCAGGGGCTGGAAGCGCTGGCGATTATCGATCGCGCGGTCGAAACAGGATTCCTTGCAGCCGCGCCGGGCGAGCGCGCCTGCACGTGGTGCGATTTCCGCCCCGTGTGCGGCCCGCGCGAGGAAGAACGCACGAAGCGCAAATCGCGCGAACGCCTGGCGGACCTGGAGGCCCTGAGGTCCATGCGTTGAGAAAACACAAAGGACACAAAGGGGACAAAGGACACAGAGGGAAGACAGAGGGCAGGTGAGGAGCAGATGCGTGTGATGGACGACGCCGAGGCGCGACGCGCCATCGCCGACGATCTCGACGATACGCTCGTTGTCGAAGCCGCGGCCGGAACCGGCAAGACGACCGAGCTCGTCACGCGGATCCTGCATGTGCTCGCCGCCGGGCACGCCACCATGATGCAAATCGTGGCCGTCACGTTCACCGAGAAGGCCGCGGGTGAGCTGAAGCTGCGGCTGCGCGAAGCGCTGGAGCAGAGGCGTGCCGAGGTCTCCGACGACAGGATTCGAGATCGGCTCGAGCTGGCGCTCAAAACTCTCGAGGAAGCGCATGTCAACACGATCCACGGCTTCTGCGCCGAGCTGCTGCGCGAGCGGCCGGTCGAAGCGCGCGTGGATCCGCTGTTCGCCGTGTTGACCGAGCCGCAGGCGGATCGTCTGTACTCGCGCGCGTTCCGCGCCTGGCTCCAGGAAGCGCTGCAGGATCCGCCGGAGGGCCTGAGGCGGGCGCTGCGCCGAACGAGCGGGTTCGGCGACACGGACGGGCCGATCGATCGACTGCGCGGCGCCGGGCGTGCGCTTGCCGAGTGGCGCGAGTTTCCGCATCCGTGGGCGCGGCCGGCGTTCGATCGCGAGCGGGAGATCGCCCGCCACGTCGCGGCACTTCATCGGCTCGCCGAACTGACCGCCGCCGCTTCGTCGACGCGCGACAACCTGTTCGTCGACACGGACGCCGTCCGTCGGACCAGCCGTCAAATCCAGCTGGAGCAGTCATTCGGACAGGTTGATTTCGACGGCTGGGAGGCGCGCCTCGTCGATCTGACGCGCGATCGCGGCTTCTCGCGCACGCGGAAGGGAGTCGGCTACAAGTTCAGCAAGGACGCCACGCGCGCGGACGTGCTGGCTGCGCACGACGCGCTGCTGGGCGACCTCCAGCAATTCCGAAAGGACGCGGATGCCGATCTTGCGGCGTGCCTGCAACAGGAGCTCGCCGGCGCGACGGCGCGTTATCAGGCGCTCAAGGAAGCGGCCGGCGCGCTCGATTTCACCGACCTGCTGTCGCGCGCGCGGGATCTCATCCGGACCGACGACAGCGTCCGCCATTACCTGCAGGAGAAGTTCACGCGGATTTTCGTCGACGAGTTTCAAGATACCGATCCGGTTCAGGCGGAGATCCTCCTGCTCCTGGCCAACGACGTGCCCGGCCGGCTCTTCATCGTCGGCGATCCGAAGCAGGCCATCTATCGGTTCCGCGGCACCGACATCGGCACGTACTGGAGGGTTCGCGATCGGATCGCCAAGCGTGGCGGGCGCGTCCTGCAGTTGACGACCAGTTATCGCAGCGTGCCGGCTATCCAGCAGTTCGTGAACGCGGCCTTCGCTCACGAGATGACGGGCGACGAGGCGACACGGCAGGCCGAGTACGTGCCGCTGTCACCGTCCCGGGCGGCGGACGACTCGCAGCCGGCGATCGTCGCGCTGCCGGTGCCGAGGCCGTACGCGCGGCGCGGCCCGCTCAGGGCATCGGCGAAGGCGATCGAATCGTCGCTGCCCGACATGGTCGGCGCCTTCGTCGAGTGGCTCACCGTCAAGAGCGGCTGGGCTACTTTCGAGAAGCAGCCGGATGGATCGGAGACCCGCGTGCCGCTGCAGCCGCGCCACATCGCGGTGCTGTTCCGCCGGTTCGTGAGCTTCGGCGAGGACGTGACGCGCCCCTACGTCGACGCGATCGAGGCGCGCGGCGTTTCGCATCTGCTCGTCGGCGGCAAGGCGTTCCACGGCCGCGAAGAAGTGGAAACGGTCCGCGCGGCGCTGGCGGCCATCGAGTGGCCGGACGATGAGCTGTCGGTGTTCGCGACGCTGAAGGGGTCGCTCTTCGCGATCGACGACGAGCATCTCGTCGAGTTCCGGCACCGCTTCGGCGCGTTCCATCCCTTCAGGATTCCGAAAGAGCTCGGCGGCAACACCGGCCAGGAGCTCGCGCTCACCGGCGAGCCGACCGCCCATCTGCAGGCGATCGCCGACGCACTGCGGCTGTTGCAGCAACTGCATCGCGGGCGCAATTATCGTCCGGTGGCCGACACCATCGGCCGCCTGCTCGCCGCGACGCGCGCGCACGTCGGGTTCATCCTGCGTCAGGCCGGAGAGCAGGCGCTCGCGAACGTCCTGCACGTCGCCGAGCTCGCGCGCCAGTACGAGGCGAGCGGCGGCATCTCGTTCCGCGGCTTCATCGACGAGCTTCGCACCGCCGCGGCAAGCGAGGCGGCGGAAGCGCCGATTCTTGAAGAAGGCAGCGACGGCGTTCGCCTGATGACCGTGCACAAAGCCAAAGGCCTCGAGTTCCCGGTCGTCATCCTCGCCGACCTCACATGCCACATGAGCCGCAACGACGCGAGCCGATATCTCGACGCGCCGCGCGGCCTGTGCGCGCTGAAGATCGGCGGCTGGGCGCCGCACGAGCTGCATCGGCACGAGGCGGAGGAAGTCGCGCGCGATCAGGCCGAAGGCGTCCGCCTGGCGTACGTCGCCGCAACGCGTGCGCGCGATCTCCTCGTCGTCCCCGCACTGGGGGACGATGAATGGGAAGGCGGCTGGCTCGGTCCGCTGAATCGAGCGCTGTATCCGCCGATGGCGTCGCGTCGCACCGCCAGTCGCGGTCCCGGCTGTCCGGCGTTCAAGTCGAAGGACTCCGTGCTGCAACGTCCGAACGACGAGACCGCCGGTCCGGCGACGGTGTGCCCCGGCCAGCACGAATTTCGAGAGGCGGGCTATTCGGTCGTGTGGTGGGACCCCGGGCCGGGCGGCGGCCTGACCCTCGACGCGAAGCCGACCTTCGGCGTCCGTCGCGAAGATCTCATCGTCAGGGACGTCCCGAAAAACGTCATCGCGGACGGCCGCGGCCGGTACGACCGCTGGCATCTGGCCCGGGACGATGCACGCGCCGCAGGCGCCGTCCCTTCGCTGGTGGTAGAGACGGCGCGGGACTGGACGGCAGATGAGCGAGAGTCTGAAGTACGACGTCTGAAGTTTGAAGACGGAGGGCAGCGAAAGTCTGAAGTGCGAAGTCTGAAGTCTGACGGACGTCTACAGTCTGAAGACGAAGCGCGCCAGCCTGCAGACTTCAGACTTCAGACTTCAGACTTAGTCACCGTCTTGAATCTGGCGAGTCACAGCGACGCCGGGCGTCCCGGCGGGACGGGCTTCGGACTCCTCGTCCACGGCCTGCTCGCGCAGGCGTCGTTCGACGCAACCCGGCCGTCGCTGGACGACCTCGCCGCGGTCCAGGCGCGCATGCTTGGCCTCGGCGACGACGAGGCGCACGCGGCGGCATCCGTGGTGGAGCATCTGCTGAGGCACGATCTCTTCGCCCGCGCCCGGACGGCGGAGGCGCGTGGCGCCAGCCGTCGCGAGACGCCGATCACCTGCACGCTGTCGAACGGGACGCTGATCGAAGGCGTCGTCGATCTTGCCTTCGAGGAGCACGGTAAATGGACCGTTGTCGACTACAAGACCGACCGCGAGCTCGCGGTCACGGGCGAGAATCGGTATCGGCGTCAGGTCGCGTTGTACGCGTCCGCGATCGAAGCGGCGACCGGACAGCCGGCCGTGGGCATATTGGTCCGCGTGTAGAACAGAGCGAACACGGAGCGCGAAGGCTCCCGCCGATCGAAAACAAAACGCCAAGGCTTTAGCCGAGCGAAGATCACGTTCCCAGCAACGCGAGCAGCGAGAGCGGGTCCACTCGCGCGCCGCTGGCGCGCACGGCCCAATGCAGATGCGGACCGGTGACGCGTCCCGTCGCGCCGACGCGGCCGATGATCTGGCCCGCCGGCACGCGGTCCCCCTCGTGCACGTCGATCTCCGACAGATGCGCGAGCGTCGAGAACAATCCCAGTCCGTGGTCGATCACCACGGTGTTCCCTGAAAAATACAGGCCGCGCGCGACGACGATCCGGCCCGCGTTCGGCGCCCGAATGGGCGTGCCGGCCGGGCTCAGGAAATCGGCGCCGCCATGAGCGTTTCGCCGCTTGCCGTTGAAGACGCTGCGCGTGCCGAAGGCGCTGTTCGCCTCCTGCGCAACCGGCCGCACGAACGGCTCGTGCCACAAGCGCTCGCCGGCCGGCGATTTCCACACGCCGTCGAGCAGCTTGGCGTCGCGCTCGATGCGGTCCCGCTCGGACGCCGGCGGTGTGACGAACGCTTCGTTCACCGTCAGCCGGCGCGTCCGGAATGCATGCGGCGTGACGACGAGATCGCAGGCGGCATGTATGGGCCCGCTGTCGGCGCGGCCGTCAGCGTCGGCGGTGACGGAGTACGTTCCCGGCTTGACGTCGAGATCGATCCCGACAAGCGCGCGCCACTCCCGATCTCCTTCAGCGTAGGCGGCGACGTCGCGACCGAATGCGCGGACGCGCACGTGGCCGGCCGGCGCGGGCAGCGCGATCGAGAGCACGACCAGCTCGCCTGGCCGCAGCGTCCGCGACCGCGCTGATATCCGGCTCGTCTGGAGCGCGGGTCTTTCATCATTCGACACGATCGGGATGCGGGCAGCCGGGCGGCGACGGCTCGCCTGAAGGGCTCGCCCTCCATCCAGTGACCGGACCGACGGCGGCGCCAGCAGCAGCGCCAGCAGACCGACGCACGCCACACGCATCATCTGCCCCTTCCGCCTTTCCCACCCAACCGGTCCATCCTTCCTGTCCGGGCCGCAGAACCCGTTCCGCTCTGTTCCGCTCCGCCCAGCACCCTCTCGATGATGTCGGCGGCCGCGGCGAGCGTCGTTCGCTCCGCCTCGTCCAGCGCCGCGATCTCGGAGGCGAGCGCCGCCACGCGGCGCTGCCGGCCTTGGTGGAGCAGGCGCGTGCCTTTTGCAGTGGCGTGCAGCCACACGACCCGGCCGTCATTCGGATCGTCCTCGCGCCGGACGAGCCCGTCGCGCTCCATCCCGATGACCAGGCGGGTCGTCGTCGGCGCGCTGACCTGTTCGGCGGCGGCGAGCTGGCCGAGCGTGACCGGTCCGCCGAAGACCATGATGGACAGCGCCGAGGCGCGCGCCGGCGTCAGGCCCATGGCGTCGTCCTGCCGCCGCAGGCGGCGGAGCAGGTGGATCGCGGCGGAGTGCAGGCGGTCGGCGACGGTAAGGTTGACGGGGCGGTTGGCCGCGTGGCTGGCAGGACGGTTGACGGGAGATACTTGCATATGCTAAGTATGTATTTAGCGTAGCTAATATAACACAATCACACAGGAGGCGCGTCCGATGACTGCAGTAACCGACCAGTTCGGGTTGTCGCGAATCGGTCAGATCGCGATGACGGTCCACGATCTCCCCAGGGCGGTGGCCTTCTACCGGGACGTGCTCGGGATGCGGTTCCTGTTCGAGGCGCCCCCCGCGATGGCCTTCTTCGACTGCGGCGGGGTCCGCCTCATGATGTCGCTGCCCGAAGAGCAGGGCGAGACGGCCGGCCAGCGGTTCGGGTCGATCATCTATTACTCGGTCCCCGACATTCAGCAGGCGGCGGCGGTGATCGGGGCCCGCGGCGTCACCTTCGATCAGCCGCCGCACGTCGTCGCGCGGCTGCCGCACGCGGATCTGTGGATGGCGTTCTTCCGCGACCCCGACCGCAACGTGCTCGCGATCATGAGCGAGGTGCCGAAGGTCGGGTAGGTCGGCTGGGTCGGGTAGGTCGGGTAGGCCGGGTAGGTCGAGTAGGTCGGATAGGTCGAGTAGGTCGGGTTAGGTCCGCGGAGCGCGAAGGCTTCAGGCGAGCGTCAGCTAGTTGCGGAGCGGCGTGGCGACGTAGCCGTTGCGTGCGCGCACCCGGTAGTCCGAGCCGGCCACGCGCACGCGAATGGTGTGGTATTGGCCGTCGGCGCCGCGCGGCGAGGTGTAGCCGAGCACGTACTGGCTGTTCAGCTCCTCGGCGATTCGCGCCGTGGCGTCGTTCAGCTCCACTGAGTTCCGGACGATCTCGGTCCGGCCGCCGCTCTCCGCCGTGATCTCCCGCAACGGCTGAGGGTTCACGCGCGTGTTGATCGGCTGGCGCTCCGGCGAGTCGATCGCGATGGCGTAGACGAACCCGTCGCTGCGCAGGAGCGCCGATCGCACCTCGCGCAGCGACGCGTTGCTCGCCGTGTCGGACCCGTCGGAAATGACGAGGAGGGCGGCGCGCTCCCGCGTGCGCCGCTCGAGGAGCGGCAACGCCTCGATGATCGCGTCGTAGATGGCGGTGCCGCCAGACGGCTTGAGGCCCGCGAGCGCCCGCTGCACCTCGTGTTGCGCGCGCGTCCACCCGGTCAGCACGCGCGGCCGGTGGTTGAAGGCCATCAGGAAGAACTCGTCGGAGGGATCGAGCAGCTCGAACAGAAACCGGTCGACGGCGGCTCGCGCATCCTGAATGCGCCTGCCGAACATGCTGTCGCTGATGTCGAGCAGCACGCCGAGACCGATCGGCACGCGCTCGTGCGTGAACTGCGTAATCGTCTGGAGCGTGCCGTCCTCGTAGACGTCGAACGCCTCGCGCCCGAGGCCCGTGATGAGATGCCCGTCGCGATCGGTGACCGTCGCCGTGATGCTCGTGATCTCGATGCCGGACTTGAAGAGGCGGTTGTCCCTGAGCGGTGGCTGGTTCTGAGCGATGAGCGCCGGTGCGGCCAGCGCGGCGCACAGGCCGATGATGGAGAGCAGACCGGCGAGCCGCAGGACGGGCGCGGGCACGGCCCATGCTACCGCAAGATCACCGCGGCACGGCGCCTTCCCCGATCACGACCGCCCACTCGCGGACGCGCCAGCCCGTCACCAATCCCGCCGTGACGTACGGATCGCTCTTGACGAACGCCTCGACTTCACTGATGTCCTTCGCGCGGAAGACCAGGAGCGCGCCGTCGGCCGGCTTGAGGGCGCCCGCGAGCAACAGGCGTCCGTCGCGGTGCGCGGCATCGACGAGCGCGAGATGCGCCTGGCGATACGGCTGGCGACGGTCGGCGAAGTCGTCGACGGTATCGTAGAAGAGCGCGAAATGCGGCATGCGCCGTAGGATAGCAAGATGATTGCACGGATGTGGAGCGGAATGACGCGCCCGGAGCAGGCCGACGCGTACCTCGCGCACCTGCGGGACCAGACGTTCCGCCGGCTCGCTGCGATTCCCGGCCATCGAGGGGCCTGCGTCCTTCGACGCGCGACGCCCGGCACGGTCACCTTTACCGTCATCACGCTCTGGGACTCCCTCGACGCGATCGCGCGCTTCGCGGGCGACGATCCCGAGGTCGCCGTCGTGCCGCCCGAGGCGCAGGCACTCCTCGCGTCCTACGATGCCCGGGCGGTCCACTGGGACGTCGCCCACCGCGAAATCATGTAGGGCGACCTTTCAGAGTCGAGTCGCCGAAACGCACTGGCGAGCCTCAAAGGCTCGCCCTACATGTGTGCCCCTGACCCCAGCCCCCAGTCCCCAGTCCCAGCGTCGACAGGTTTGAAACCGGTTCTCGATTGACAAGCCGGCCCGTTCTCGACGATAAATGTGCAGGCATGAACGTGTTCCGCTGTTGCGAGTGCTCGTGTTGTCCGGCCGGGGACCTCTCCGGCCTGTCTCGCGCTGCGTTCACCGAGATCGTGCCCAGGTAATACCCGCTCCAGCACGAACCAGGTTCTCAGCCGACAGCAGGCCCGGGAGGCTCACGTTTCCCGGGCTCTTTTGCGTTTCAGGGAGTGTTTGAATGATTACGAAGCCCTCCGTCCTGCTGGTTGCCGCGCTTCTGGCCCACATCCTGTCTCCGTCCCCTGCCGGCGCACAGTCGCCGGCGTCGCTCAACGGTCTCTGGGACGCTACCGTGACTGTCAGCGGCGAGATCGAAATTCCGTTCAGGTTCGAGCTCTCCGGATCCGGGTCGAGCGTTCAGGGATCCTTCTTCAACGGCGACGACAAGGTGACGTCGACCACCGGTCAGCTCGAGAACGGCTCGCTCGTGCTCAGTTTCGATGAGTACGGGACGAAGCTCGAGGCGGCGGTGAAGGACGGCCGGCTCGAAGGGCAATACACGCGCGGCACGCGCGGCGCGCCGTATCCGTTCCAGGCCAGACGGTTTGCGCCCGCGCCGGCGCGCAACACCAACATCCCGTCGATCGCCGGGGTCTGGAACGTCCAGGTGGGGAAGAGCTCGAAAGGCGAGGCCGCGTGGCAGCTCATCGTCCGCCAGTCGGGCGCCGAAGCGTCGGCCGCGATCCTGCGCATCGACGGCGACACCGGCACGCTGACCGGCACGTATCGCGACGGCAAGTTCGTGCTCAGTCATTTCTCCGGCGCACGTCCGCTTCGCCTCGAGCTCACGCCCGGTGCGGACGGCACGCTTGCGGTCGTGCAGAACAAGGACAATCCGTTTACCGCGGTCCGCATGGAGGAGGCGAAAGCCAAAGGCCTCCCGGCACCGAGCGATCCGTCGCGCTTCACCAGCGTGAAGGATCCGACCGAGCCGTTCCGCTTCAGCTTCCCCGGCCTCGATGGAAAGCTCGTCTCCAACACGGACCCGCGCTTCCAGGGCAAGGTCGTCATCGTGAGCATCTCAGGCAGCTGGTGCCCGAACTGCCACGACGAGGCGCCCTTCCTCGCGGAGCTTTACAAGAAGTACCGCAAGCAGGGGCTCGAGATCGTGAGCCTCTCGTTCGAAGAAGAGGCGCAGCTCAAGAATCCGGTGCGGCTGCGGGCGTTCATGAAGCGCTATAACATCGACTACACCGTGCTGCTGCCCGGCGAACCGCGGCAGCTCAACGAGCTGGTTCCGCAGGGCGTCAATCTGAGCTCGTTCCCGACCTCGTTCTTACTCGGGCGAGACGGCCGGGTCCGCGGCGCGCATGCCGGATTCCCCGGCAAGGCGAGCGGAAAGTTCCACACCGAAGCGAAGGAAGAGATGACCGCGCAGGTCGAGCGCCTGCTGGCGGAGGCGCCGCAGAGGTCTTCGTCGAAGTAACCTGTGATTGATCCCGGCACGACGATCGGCTCGATCCACCTCACCATTGCGGACCTCGGCCGATCGGTCCGGTTCTACGAAGCGCACCTCGGGTTCACCGTTCATCGACGGGACGACCGGACCGCCTGGCTTGGTGCCGGCGGTCCCGATCTGCTGGTCCTCACCCAATGCGAGAGCGCGCCGCGCGTCCGCGGCACTACCGGCCTCTATCACTTCGCGATTCTCGTGCCCTCGCGCGCCGACCTGGCGCGGTCGCTCGGGCGTCTGGTCAACACCGACGTCGTGCTGCAGGGTGCGGCGGATCATGGCGTCAGCGAGGCACTGTACCTCGCCGATCTCGACGGCAACGGGATCGAGATCTATCGCGATCGTCCGAAAACCGGGTGGCCGTACGTCGGCGGTCACCTGCGTATGGGCGCCGACCCGCTCGACCTGGACGATCTTCTCGCGGAAAAAAGCGGAGCCGGTGACGACGCCGGGCTGGCGGCCAGCACGGTAATCGGTCATGTGCACCTCCACGTCCGGAGTCTTGCGGACGCCGAGCGCTTCTACGTCAATCTGCTCGGGTTCGATCTGATGCAGCGGTACGGGCCGAGCGCGCTGTTCGTGTCCGCCGGCGGCTATCACCATCACATCGGTCTCAACACGTGGGCCGGTGTGGGGGCGCCGCCGCCTCCGCCGGGCGCCATCGGCCTGCGCCACTTCGTCGTGAAGATGCCGAGCGCACCGGCGCTCGCCGCCACCTCGGAACGCCTGCGCGCCGCTGCCATCCCGACCGAGTCTGTGGGCGAAGGACTGCTCGTGCACGATCCTGCCGACAACGCGATCCTGCTGTCGATCGCCTAGACCCACGCGACCCACCCGACCTACCAGACCCACCCGACATACCCGACCCACGCGACGTACCAAACCCACCCGACCTACCAAACCCACGCGACCTGCCCGACCCATGCGACCAAGTAGAGACAACCCGAGACAAACCGGGACGACAAAGTGCATCTTTCAGGCCGAACCAGCCCTTATACTTCAATGGGTGAAATCTGCGCCGGTCGAGGAACCCGGAAGATGATGAAAAAACTGGCGGTTGCCGTTGCGGCGACCGTGCTTTTGAGCGCCGGCTTAGCAGCCCGTAGTACAACTCCAGCTGCATTCGGCTGGCGCTGCATCCCATCTCCACCCCACCGCGCTGAGAAACGCGCGGCGGGGACCCCGGAGTCTGGCTGCGTTGCTCCTCCCTCAAATACTCCCGGTATTCTCAGTCGTCGCGCCTTGCCAGCCGGGGCCCCCAGCGCGGCAGCCGCGCTGGGGTGGTCGACCGGGCGCATCGCCAGCCTCGATGCGACGCTGGACTTGCACCACGGACTGCTAGCCGCCGAACAGGCGGCAGAAGGCGGACGAGCGCAGTCGCCCGCCGCGCCGCCGAAAGGTGCGCTTGCAGGTCCCTCGACGAAGCTCGGGCCGGCCGCCTCGACGGCGATGTCGCCGGAATCGCAGAACCAGTTGATCGCCCAGTACTGCGCCACATGCCACAGCGAGCGCGGCAAGGCCGGCGGGCTGACGCTCGCGGGCTTCGACACGGCGAACGTCGAGCAGCATCCCGACGTCGCGGAGAAGATGATCCGCAAGCTCCGCGCCGGCATGATGCCGCCGCCGAACGCGAAGCGGCCCGATCCTGCCGTCATCAAGTCGTTCGTCGACGCGCTGGAAACGAAGATCGACGCGGCCGCGGCACTCAATCCGAACCCGGGCTGGCGCCCGTTCCAGCGGCTCAATCGCGCGGAATACCAGCATGCGGTGCGCGATCTGGTCGGGATCGACGTGGACGTGACCGCGTTCCTGCCGCCCGACACGATCAGCCGCGGATTCGATAACGTCGCCGACGTGCAGAGCTTCTCGCCCACGCTGATGGAGAGCTACCTGCGCGCGGCGAGCCAGATCAGCCGCCTCGCCGCCGGCGACCGCAACGCGAGCGCCACCTCGGTCACCTACAAAATCGGCCGCACCGCGTCACAGATGCGCCACGTCGACGGCGCCCCCATGGGCACGCGCGGCGGCATCTCGGTCGTCCACACATTCCCGGCCGACGGCGACTACGTTGTCAAGATGTCGATGCACAACGAGCCGCTCGGGGGGATCTACGGCCGCACGTCGATGGCGACGCTGGACATCAAGGAGCAGGTCGAGGTGTCGATCAATGGCGAGCGCGCGGCGCTCATCGACCTCAACGTGCGGATGAGCGAGACCGATCCGAAGAACAGCCTCGAGATCAAGACGGAGCCGATCCATATCGCCGCCGGTCCGCAGCGCCTTTCGGCGGCGTTCATTCAGCGGTTCGACGGTCCGCTCGACGATCTGCTGGTGCCGCTCGAGAACACGCTCGCCGACGTTAACATCACCTTCGGCGTCACGGCGCTGCCGCACATGCGGGACCTCACCATCCTCGGGCCGTCGAACGTGACGGGCGTGTCCGACACGGTGAGCCGCCGGATGATCTTCACCTGCCGTCCAACGAGCTCGAAGGAAGAGGAGACGTGCGCCGCGGACATCATCAAGCGTCTGACCAGCCAGGCCTATCGCGGCGGCGCGACCGCCGACGACATCCAGGACGCGATCTCGTTCTTCGATCAGGGCCGCAAGAGGGGAGACTTCGAGGACGGCATCCGCATGGCCCTCCAGTCGATCCTGGTGAGTCCGCGGTTTCTGTTCCGTCTCGAGCAGGCGCCAGCCGCGTCGAGGGCGGTGAACACGGCCGGGACCTATCGCATCGCCGACCAGGATCTCGCGTCACGCCTGTCGTTCTTCCTGTGGGGGACCGCGCCGGACGCCGAGCTCACGAAGGCGGCGGCCCTCGGCATGCTTCGTACGCCGATCGGCCTCGAGAAACAGGTGCGCCGCATGCTGACGGACCGCCGGTCGGAGGCCCTGTCCACGCGTTTCGCGGGCCAATGGCTGCGGCTGCAGGATCTCGAGAAGATGCACCCGGACTACCTGCTCTATCCGCAATACGACGACACGCTGTCGCAGGCGATGAAGCGCGAGACGGAGCTGTTCTTCGACAGCATCGTCCGCGAGGATCGTCCGGTGCTCGATCTGCTGACGGCCGACTACAGCTTCGTGAACGAGCGGCTGGCGAAGCACTACGCGATTCCGAACGTGACGGGCAGCCGATTCCGCCGGGTGGCGCTGCCGGACTGCCGCCGCGGGCTGCTCGGCCAGGGCAGCATCCTGACGCTCACGTCGGTCGCCGACAGGACGTCGCCGGTCCAGCGGGGCAAGTGGGTGATGGAAGTGCTCCTCGGCTCGCCGCCACCGCCGCCGCCGCCGAACGTGCCGGCGCTGGACGAGGTGAAGGCGGCGATCGCGGGCAGGATGCTCTCGACGCGCGAGCGCATGGAGGAGCACCGCAAGAATCCCGCGTGCACCTCCTGCCACCGCGTGATCGATCCGCTCGGGCTCGCGCTGGAGAATTTCGACGCGACCGGCGCGTGGCGAATCAAGGACAACGAGGTGCCGGTCGACTCTGCCGGCGACCTCTACGACGGCACCAAGATGGAAGGGCCAGCCGGCCTGCGGCAGGCGATCGTGAAGCATGCCGACCTGTTCCTGCTGAGCTTCGCCGAGAACCTGATGACCTACGCCCTCGGACGTCGCGTCGAGTACACCGACATGCCGGCGATTCGCGCGATCATTCGCGATGCCGGGAGGAACAACCACCGCATGTCGTCGTTGGTTCTGGGTGTCGTCACCAGCGCAGCGTTCCGGATGGCGAAGGCCGATGACCACCAATTGACGACCGACGCCGGCGAGGCGAAGCGTTCGAATTCGAGCGCACGCTAGAAGCGTGTCGAAGAAATGTGAACACGCTCCTAGTAACTAGTAACTAGTAACTAGTAACTAGTTACTAGTCCCTGGCAGGCCGTGGGGCAGTATTCGGGCGGGCTCCTGGAGGAGACAGGCGAATGTACATTACGAACAAGCACATGTCCCGCCGGACGGTCCTGAGGGGAATGGGCGCGACCGTGGCGATGCCGTTTCTGGAAGCGATGCTGCCGGCCCGGGCTGCATGGGCTCGCGGCGCGGCGGCGGCGGACAAGAAGGTCCGGCTGGTGGCCATCGAGATGGTGCACGGAACGGCCGGCAGCACGGCGTTCGGGATCAGGAAGAACCTGTGGGCGCCGGAAGCCGCGGGCCGCTCGTTTGATCTCGGCCCCAGCGTCCTCGGCCCGCTCGAACCCTTCCGTGAGTACGTCACGATCGTCAGCAACACCGATGTGCGGAACGCCGAGGCCTTCACGGCCCCTGAAATCGGCGGCGATCACTTCCGCTCGAGCGCGGTGTTCCTCACCCAGACACACCCGAAGCAGACGCAGGGGTCCGACCTGCACGCCGGCGTCTCGCTGGATCAAATCTTCGCGAGGAAACACGGGCAGGACACGCCGATTCCGTCGATGCAGCTCTGCATCGAGAACGTGGACCAGGCGGGCGGCTGTTCCTACGGCTACTCGTGTGCCTACACGGACTCGATCAGCTGGGCGTCGCCGTCACAGCCGCTCCCGATGATCCGCGACCCGCGCGTCGTCTTCGATCAGTTGTTCGGCGTCGGTGCCACGCCCGCGGAGCGGAAGGATCGCCGGGCGGAAGATCGCAGCATTCTCGACTGGCTCGGAACGTCTATCAGCCGGCTGAAGAAAGATCTCGGCGCCGCCGACCGCGCCCGTTTGAGCGATTACCTCGAGGATGTGCGCGAGATCGAGCGCCGCATCCAGAAGGTCGAGGCGTACAACAGCACCGGCGAGCAGCGCGAGCTGCCCGGCGCCCCCATCGGCGTGCCCGACTCGTTCTCCGAGCACGTCAAGCTGATGTTCGACCTGCAGGCGCTCGCCTTCGCCTCCGACATCACGCGCGTCTTCGCGTTCAAGCTGGGACGCGACGCGTCGAACCGCGTCTATCCGGACAGCGGCTTCAAGGGCGCGTTTCATTCCTCGTCTCATCATCAGGAGAAAGAGGACAAGATCCTGGAGTTCGCGAAGATCAACAAGTACCACGTCAGCCTGATTCCGTACTTCCTCGAGAAGCTGAAGAGCACGCCGGACGGCGACGGTAACCTGCTCGACAACTCGCTCGTGCTGTACGGATCGCCGATGGGCGACTCGAACATCCACAATCACAAGCGGGTGCCGCTGTTCCTGGCCGGCCACGCGGGCGGCACGATCAAGGGCAACCTGCACGTCAAGGCGGCCGACGGGACGCCGATCGCGAACGCGATGCTCACCGTGGCGCACAAGCTCGGGATCGAAGAGGTGGCAAGCTTCGGCGACAGCACGGGGGAGCTCGATCTGAACACGTAATTTGGAATTTGGAATTTGGAATTTGGAATTTGGAATTTGGAATGCGTTTGGATTTGGAATGCGTGTAGCAAGACGATCATGATGCGAAGGCTTCGACTGACCGTGCTGGGCGCGACGGTGCTGTCCGCGCTGCTCTATGCCGCGCCGGCCGCTCCGGTTGCCGATGCGGCGATGCAGGGCAACAAGGACGCGGTGCGGTTGCTCCTCAAACAGGCGGCCGACGTGAACGCCGCGCAAGGCGATGGCATGACCGCGCTCCACTGGGCGGCGATGAACGACGATGCGGAGCTCGCGCAGACGTTGCTGTATGCCGGGGCCAGCGTCAGGGCGACGACGCGTATCGGCGCCTATACGCCGCTGATCCTCGCCGCGAAGAACGGCGGCGCGGCCGTAATGGAGCCGCTGCTGAAAGCGGGCGCCGACGTGAACACGCAGACGTCGAACGGCACCACCGCGCTGATGCTTGCGGCTGCGTCCGGCAGCACGGACGCCGTGACACTCCTGATTGACCGCGGCGCGGACGTCAACGCGAAGGAGCCGGTCCGCGGATTGACCGCCGCGATGTTTGCCGCGGCGTCCAACCGTGCGTCCGTGCTCGACCTGCTCGCCAGGCGC
>Ga0066683_10000065_pt1 | contig 19533 bp, 16 predicted proteins | sample GraSoiAngelo_132_FD_62296 | JGI IMG/M metagenome (GOLD analysis project Ga0066683, IMG submission 62296) | Grasslands soil microbial communities from the Angelo Coastal Reserve, California, USA - 14_0929_02_40cm | ecosystem: Environmental > Terrestrial > Soil > Grasslands | place: USA... | reverse complement strand
CTGGGTGCTTGATCGGCCGAGTCTCCGCACGACTGGTGACGCATGAGTTCTCGCTCGTCGCGCGGTTGCTCTTGGAGACACCCGCGGCGGCCCTGCTCGCTCGGCGCGGGTACTGCGTGCTGCATGCCGGTGCGGTGAGCGGGCCGGTGGGAGCCGTGGTGATTCGAGGTGCGGCCGGCGCGGGCAAGTCCACCCTGGTCGCTGCCGCGTATCGGTCGGGTCTGGGAGTGCTGGGGGACGAAAGCGTGCTGGCTGCGCGGAGCGACCCGGACGACATCCTTTCCGCCGTACGCGACGTGACGTTGCGCCCCGATGCAGCGCGACTCCTCGCCCTCGAAGACGCGGCCACGGCGGCGGGCAGTGGAGCGGACGCTAAGTATCGGCTCGATCTCTTCCCTTCGTCCACACCCGCGGTGCGCCGCGCCCGGCGCGTCGCCACCGTGCTGCTGGGTCCCCGAAATGGGAGCCGCGCGCGCCTCGAGCCCCTGGCCCCTGATACGTTCCTCGAAGACTTCCGGCACGGTGCGATCCCGCAGGAGCACCGGTTCGGGACGCCTGACCACATCGCCGCGCATTGGTCCCGGAGCGGTGGCTACCGTCTGTCGGGCGCCGCGGACCTCACGGGTGCGGTTGGGTTGCTGACGGACCTGGTGTCCCGGCCCGGCGCCGCGAGGCCCAGGTGAGCCACGGTTCATCGGAGCACTCGTCCCTGCTGCTGGCGCATTCGTACTACATGCGCTACGACCCGAAGCAGACCCGGAAAATGAAGCCGTATCCGCCGCTTTCGACGCTCATCGCGGCGGCGCTGCTGCGACGCGAGCGCCGCCACTTCACGTTCTTCGACGCGATGCTGTCGGAGGGGGTGGAAGAATTCCGCGATCTGTTGCACGCCGCGCGCCCGAAGGTCGTCGGCATCCTCGAGGACAATTTCAATTTCCTCACCAAGATGTGCACGACGCGGATGCGCGAAGCCGCCTTCGAGATGATCAGCGCGGCAAAGTCGGCTGGCGCGCGGGTCGTGGTCAACGGCTCGGACGCCATCGATCAGACGGCGGCCTACCTGCACGTGGGCGCGGACGCGGTGATCCTGGGGGAGGCCGAGGAGACCTTTCTCGACCTCACGACCCGGTGGAGCGACGATCCCGATGCCGATCTCTCGCGGGTTGCGGGACTGGCGATTGCGGGGTCCGCCGCCGCGCGGTCTTCGATTCGCCGGACGCCCGCACGTCGTTCGAGCACGGAGTTGGACGCCCTCCCGTTCCCGGCGTGGGATCTGATCGATGTCGAGCAGTACCGCGTCGCGTGGACGGCGGCGCACGGCCGGCTCTCCTGGAACGTCTGTACGTCTCGCGGCTGTCCATACGCCTGCAACTGGTGTGCCAAACCGGTCTTCGGGCGGCGGTACACGCAACGGAGCGCGGCGAACGTGGCGGAAGAGCTCGCGCAGCTCCGGCGAGCCGTGGCCCCCGACCACGTGTGGTTCGCGGACGATATCTTCGGCTTGACGCCCCGGTGGATCGAGGCGTTCGCTGCAGAGGTCCGGTCCCGGAGCGCCGCGCTGCCGTTCACGATGCAGTCCCGGGTCAACCTCATGACGCCGACCGCGGTCGAGGCGTTGGCCGAGGCGCGCTGCGAGGAGGTGTGGCTGGGCGTCGAGTCCGGGGCGCAGCATGTACTGGAGGCCATGGATAAGGGGACCACGGTCGACGAGATTCGCGAAGGGACGCAACGTCTCAAGCAGCACGGCATCCGGGCCTGCTGGTTCGTCCAGCTGGGGTATCCCGGCGAGGATTGGAATGCGATCCTCCAGACGCGCGATCTGATCCGGGACGAAGCGCCCGATGATATTGGGGTGTCAGTCGCCTATCCGTTGCCGGGGACGCCGTTCTACGAGCGGGTGCGGATGGACCTCAGGGGCAAGGCAAATTGGGCCGACTCGGACGATCTCGCGATGATGTTCCGCGGGACTTACTCCACCGACTTCTATCGCGAGATTCGCGACCTGCTGCACCAGGAAGTGAGTGCGCGCACGGGAGACGGCCCGCGGGTGAGCGAGTTCGATGCTCTGTGGAGCGGGCTCGAACGCCGTGAAGCGGGACACCGTTCGGCGGAACAGCTTCCGGTGAATCGGGCCGTGGGGTAGAACTGGGCGGCACGATCGGAGCTCCGGTGCTCCCAGGCTCCCCGGCGACTTGGCGCGCTCGCATCGCTGGGGCTCTTTCCAACCTCGCCCTGGCAGCCGTGTCGGTCATCGTGGCCCTAGCCGCGGCGGAGCTTGTGCTGCGCGAGGTGCTGCCGCCCTCCCGCGGCTACTTCGTGCTCGAGCCAGGCACGGACTGGACGGTGACAGCGGCGCCCGACGTGATCCACGGCGTGGAAGGTGTGTCGCACGTCCGAGTCAATCGCTTCGGCGTGCGGGGGCGGCCTTTCGGAGACGACCGCACCGAATACCGCATCCTCGCCGTCGGGGGAAGCACTACGCAGTGTTGGGTCCTGGATGACACCAACGTCTGGACCCACCTGCTCGAGACGGATCTCGACCGAACGGCGGATGGGAGACAGGTGTGGGTCGGGAACGTCGGCCGTAGCGGCGCGAATACCCGGGATCATGTGCTGCACCTCAAGTACCTCCTGCCGCAGTATCCCCATATCGACGTCGTCGTCTCCCTCGTCGGGGTAAACGACATGATGTCCGCCCTGCAGCAAGGATGGGGATATCGCCTTCCTGCGCTCGTGACGGAGCCCGGTGCGGAAAACGAGCAGCTAAAACGGGCGTTCGCACGTGTCCCCGGCGGAATTCAAGATGCGATTCGCACTCTCAACGTTCCCTGGTACAAAGCGACGGTGCTGTGGCAACTCGCGCGACGGGTGAGGTTGGCCCGGAACCGGAGCCTCGCGTGGCGGGGCGGCGGCCCGGGCTTCCTCCAGGGGGCACGCCTCCGTCGCCACGACACCAAGGAGTGGATCGACAGTCTCCCGCCGCTCGAGGGGCCCCTGATCGAGTACCGACGGAACCTCAACGCGATGGCGGACCTCGCGGCGGCAGCTCGCGTGCGGCTCGTGTTCGTCACGCAGCCCAGCGCGTGGCGTGACGGTATGTCCGACGCGGAGGAGCGCCTGCTATGGTTCGGGTGGTTGGGCAAGGATCGTCAGTCTGCGCGGTACTTCACGACCCGCGCGCTGAGCCGCGCGATGGCGCGGTACAACGGGACCCTGCTCGAGGTCTGCCGCGAACGAGGACTCGACTGTGTGGATGCGGCAAAAGTGGTTCCAGCTGACACGACGGCGCTGTACGACGACGTCCACTTTAACGATCACGGCTCTCTGTTGCTTGCGCGGGTGCTGGTTGCGCACTTCCGCGAGCGCCCCCCCTTTCATCGGTCCAATTAGGGGGTTGCGGTTGGCCCGCTCCGTACGAATCCTCGGGATTTCGGCGTACTATCACGACAGCGCCGCCGCGCTGCTGGCCGATGGCGAGATCGTCGCCGCCGCGTCGGAGCAGCGGTTCACCCGTAAGAAGGGCGACGCCGGCTTCCCCGCCCGCCCCGTGGAGTACTGCCTGGGCGAGGCGGTACGAAAAAGCCGATCCTGAAGTTCGATCGCATTCTAGAGACCTTTCTCGGTGTCGCGCCGCGCGGATTCTCCCAATTCGCAGCGGCCGGGCCGCTGGGGATCAAACAGAAGCTTTGGTTGGATCGGGAATTGCGCTCGGCGCTGGGTGGTTACCAGTTCCCTGGGGCTCTTGTATTCCGCATTCACCTACTACACGGGCTTCAAGGCAGCCCACCCTGAACTCGCGTCTGCGGAATGGATTTCGACAAGACTGCGGGCGGGAGGTGGGTGTGGGCGGATGGTAGTAGGTCGCGGAGTCACGCGAACACCCTCTATTCAGGTGGGCCCCGGGAGGGGGTGGTCAGCGAAGTCCAGAGGTCGCTCCTAGTACCAGTTTCTCAACGGGAAACCCGTACGCATCCTGGCGGCAGCGCCAGCGCGCGAGCCTCTGGAGCGGTTTCTTCCACGCTGGTACCCGGTCCCAGGCCAGCCGCTCGTAGAACTTGAATCGCTCCATGCGGCGGTACTTCTCACGCGAGACCCAGGGGCCCGCGGAACCGACGTAGTCGAACGTGGACCACGCCTCGAGCGTGCGGGGCAGTTCGTAGCCGCGGCGTACCGCGTCTTCGGTCAGCGCGGAGCCGGGATACGGCTTGAAGTAGAAGATCATCGTCTCAAAGTCGGGACTCATGGCCCGCAGCCGCTTGGCAAGCGCGAGCGTCGCCGAGACGCTATCCTCGTCCTCGTCGGGGAAGCCAACGATGAACGGGAATTGCACCCTGAGGCCCAGCGCCCGGCAGCGCGCCGCGGTTTCCAGAACCTGCTCGATCGTGATGTCCTTCTTGATGCGCTTGAGGATCTCTGGTGACCCAGATTCGACGCCGACGAGGACCCGCCGCAGTCCGGAGCGTTTGCACACCTCGAAAGCGTCATCGGTCATGCGCACACATTGATCGGCGCGCATCGTGGCGGCCCAAGTGATGGGCAGTCCCCGACGGATGAACTCCTCCGCGATTGCCACCACGCGTGGCGTCGACGTGAAGAAGGTCTCGTCCTGGAAGTTGACGTCCGTGAAGCGGTAGCGGAACCACCACTGCTCGATCTCGAAGCCCACGCGGGCGGGGTCGAGCCCGACCCAGCGGCGCTGGTAGACGAACGGATCGGCGCAGAACGCGCAGCGGAAGCGGCACCCCTGGGAGGCGATGTAGTCGAGCTGCTTCTTGCCCTTGAGCCCGTAATACCGCTCGATGTCGATCAGCGTGTAATCGTGCGGGCGAAAGGCGTTGACGTCCTCGAGCGGCCGGGAGGCGTTTCGCGTCACGGCGCCGTGGTTCGCCCGATGGGAGCAACCGAGACAACCGTCGAGCGCATCGCCGCGGGCCAGGCGATCCACGATCTCGAGGAACGTGACCTCGCCCTGGCCCTGCACGGTGACGTCGACGCTTGGCTCCTCGAGGCATTGGACGCCAAACATCGACGGGTGCCAACCGCCCCAGACCACGGGAAGATCAGGATATCGTGCCTTGACCGCGCGCGAGATCCTCACCGCGTCGCGAATCGGCTCCCCGGTGAGCACCGTGACCCCGACGCACAACGCACCCTCAGCCGCTTGCAGCACACGACCCACTGCGTCGGGCTCCAGTCGCCCATCCACGATCAGCGGCTCGTACCGCTCGCGGTCGAGATGGGAGCCGATCGCGACGAGCGCGAGTGGCATGGTGTGGAACGCGGCCACTGGGTTGTAGAGTACGACGCGCCGCTTCATCGCCGCTCCAGCTCCAGCAGGCAGTGATCGCCGAGCCAAGGCACGATGGGCCAGCGCTCGATGCGGCGCTCCCACCGGTCGAGGCGTGCGATCAGGTGCGGATGGCGGCGCGCCCACGCTTCCGCGTAGGTGGGCGGGAGGAGCACGCCGAGCCCGCCTACACGCCGGACGACGAAACCCGGGGCGAACGCCCGCCGCAGCGCGCGAATGGACGGGTACCGGACCGTCACCCCTCGCCACGGCACGCCGCCCCGTGTGAGCCGACGCAGGGCGCTGCGCACCTGTCCCCGCATCAGGAACCACGCCCATTCCCATGGCACCAGGGGCCCCATCACACACAGCACGACGCGCGCCCCCGGCCTGAGCAGCGGGGCGAGACCCCGAGCTGCGCCGGGCACGTCGGCCACGCAGTTGAGGCCGCCGAAGCTCGACCAGGCGCCGTCCAGCGCCTCCCGGAGTTCCCCCCGCAAGTCGGCGAGACGGTCGATCGCCGTCAGCCGCATTTCGATAAGGCCGCCGAGCCCCGCATCGCTGACCTTGGCCCGTGCGAGATCGAGCATCGCGGGGGAAGCGTCGGTTGCGAGGATGCGCACGCCCCGAGCGGCCAGGTGCATCGCGTCCTCGCCGGTCCCGCAGTTGAGCTCGAGGACGCGTTCACCGGGCGCGAAGGCACGGTCGAGCCAGTGCCACACGGCTCGGCGCAGCAATCGCCCGATCATGCTCTGGGTGAAGCGCGCGTCGTACTCAGGCGCGAGCGTCTCGAAAGCTACGGCGGATGACATCGAACCGGGTAATCTACCCAGGAACTGGCGGGTCCAATAGCGACCCGCTAACCTTCGACCGATGACGACGTCGGCGCGATTCCGCACGGCTTACGCCAAGCACCGGGAGGCCGAGGGCCGCGGTTCAAGGGGAGTCGCAGAGCTCCTCGCTCTCCCGTATCTCCGCACAGGACCGCTGGCGCGTCAGTGGGCCGTGCGGGCCCGGAGCTACGAGTGCTTGCTGCGCGCGGTGGTGGCGCCACTGAGGCGGGCCCGGGCTCCGCAACCGCTCAACGTCCTGGACCTGGGAGCGGGGAACGGCTGGCTCTGCTACCGGCTCGCGCTGCAGGGCCATCGGTGCGTCGCGCTCGATTGGCGGCGCGACGCGGTGGATGGCCTTGGCGCGGGCGCGGCGTACGGGGCTCACCTCGCGCCGGCGTTGTCCCGCGTGGCGGCGTCCTTCGACGCGCTTCCCGTGAAGCGCGCGTTCGATCTCGTCGTCTTTAACGCCGCCATCCATTACACGTCGTCACTCGACGGGACGATCGGGGAGGCGGTCCGCGCGACCCTTCCCGGAGGCCGGCTCGTTATCCTTGACAGCCCGTTCTACGGGCGTGCCGTAGATGGAGAACGGATGGTCGCTGAAAAACGTGAGACCGCACGCCGGGAATGGGGGGATCGCGCCGCCGACCTGCTCGCGCTGCGGATGATCGAGTATCTCACAGCGGATCGGCTCGCCGCCGCGTCGGCGCCCTTCCACCTCTCTTGGCGCCGTCACCGCGTGCGCTATCCCCTTTGGTACGAGCTTCGCCCGCTTGCCGCCCGTGCGCTGGGCCGCCGCCCCCCGTCCCGCTTCGACGTCTGGGAAACGGTTGTGCGCTGAGCCGTTCATGACCGACATTCTCCTCACCCACGGCTACTTCCTCGACGACGACCCGAAGGAGCGGGAAGTGATGAAGCCGTACCCGCCCCTCGGGCTGCTCTACGTCGCCGCGTATCTGCGGCGCGCGGGTCTGGGCGTCGAGGTGTTCGACACCACCTTTGCCACCCGCGATGCGCTCGCCGCGCGGCTCGGAACGGCGCCTGCCGGCGTCCTCGGCGTATACACGAATCTCATCACGCGGGGGTCGGTGCTGGACCTCGTCACCCGGGCCAAGTCACAGGGTTGGACCGTCGTGCTCGGCGGCCCCGAGGCCGCCAACTACCCGGCAGAGTACTTGGCGCGCGGTGCCGACGTCGTGGTGTTCGGCGAGGGCGAGGAGACCATGGTCGAGCTGCTCCCCGCTCTCGACGCGCGCGGGCCGCACCGGCTGCACGGCATGGCTGGCGCGGCCTTTCGGGACGAGAGCGGCACCGTTGTCATCAATCCGGACCGCCCCCAGATCCGCGACCTCGATGCCCTCCCGTGGCCTGATCGCGACGCGATCGACGTCCAGCGGTATGTGGATGTGTGGCGCACGCATCACGGAACCGGGAGTGTGAACCTGATCACGGCGCGCGGCTGTCCCTATCGCTGCCGCTGGTGCTCGCACGCCGTTTTCGGCTACACCCATCGGCGCCGCAGCGTCGCCGGCGTCGCCGACGAGCTCGAGTTCCTGGTGCAGCGCTACCGGCCGGACATCGTCTGGTATGCGGATGACGTGTTCACGATTCACCATCGCTGGCTGTACGACTATGCCGCCGAGCTGCAACGTCGGCGCCTGCGCGTGCCCTTCGAAACGATCTCCCGGGCCGACCGCATGATGCAGGAGGACGTTCTGCGCACGCTGGCCGAGATGGGCTGCTGGCGCATCTGGATCGGCGCGGAGAGCGGGAGCCAGCGGATCCTGGACGCAATGGAGCGCGGCGTCACCGTGGAGCAGGTGCTCTTCGCCACCCGGGCCGCCAAGCGCCATGGGCTTCGGGTCGGCATGTTCCTGATGTGGGGCTACGAGGGCGAGACCGTGGACGACATCGCGGAGACGGTCGCGCTCGTGAGGCGCGCCGATCCCGACGTTTTCCTCACCACGGTCGCGTACCCGATCAAGAACACGGCGTACTTCCGGGAGCTGGGCGACCGCGTCGTTGCAACCCGCGATTGGGCCGCGGCCACCGATCGTGACTATGACGTGCGCGGCCGGTATCCGCGCGAGCTGTACCGGTACGCCGATCGCTGGCTGCGCCACGAAGTCGAGTCGCACCGCCTCGACGCGACGAACGGCGCCACGGCGCGGGAGGAGGCGCGCAAGGCGCGCGAGGCGTTGCTCGCCCTCGCGGGGAACAACGGCGGGGTGTAATGGTTGAAAAAGGGACGATGCTCACATACAATTCCCGGTCGCCGATGACGAGCCCTCGTCCGCACGCTGGAGGTTCCATGATGCGCTTAGTGTCCCTGTTGGGGTTCGCGACTCTGCTCCTGGCCGCCTGCCACGGCAGCGGTACGGGCGGCACTACGATGGACCCCATGGACCCGATGATGTACCGTGCCCCCGCGCTTCACGCGCAAGCAAGCGGCGCAGCCACGAGCGACCGGATCAATTCCTGCACGTCCGCCACGGGAATTCAGTCGGCGGCGTCCAGGTGCAGCCCCACCCGGTAGGGAGATCTGTGAGGGTATCGGGGCGCCGGTCGCCTCAGCGCGCGGACGTGACGATCTGCTCCAGCACCGCGCGCGCGAAGCTCTTGTCCCACGTCACGGCGCTCTTCCGGGCCACGACCTGAATCCGAGTGGACCCGGGGTCTTCAGCCCGGAGTGTGACGGTGACCTCCTCCTTGCGCTCGGCCGCCGTCCCTGAGATCTCCTGCTTCTGGCCCTCATCGCTCCGCTCTGCCGCGACCTTCGTCTTCCTGATCTTGAAGTGATCGAACGCCTGGTCCGTCGCGTGAGCCGCCCGCTCGACTGACGCAGGCACCACTCCCTCCGCCCCGCGCGACGTGAAGTAGATGCCGCCGCCCGCGCCGGCGCCGGCGGCCGCCACGAGGCATCCGGCGACGAGCGCCGACAAGCCGATCACGGCCCACCGTACTCCCTTGCTCGCGTTCATTCGACCTCCTTAAGGTATCTATGGTGTTCAGCCTCCGCCCAAGCGAGGAGACCGCACATGCACGCTCGTCAGGATGCGATCGATCGCCGCGAGTTCCTGCGGTACGGCACGCTCGCCGCGGCGGCCGCGGCTGTCGACCGCCGCACCCCCGCTCGGATGACCGCGCCGATGCCCTCGGGCCCGCCTATCGCGCCGGCGCTGTTCGATCTCGCAGAAGCTACGGTCGCGGAGCTGCAGCAGGGGATGCGGTCGGGCCGCTACACCGCACGAGGGCTGTGCGAGCAGTATCTCTCGCGCATCGACGCCCTGGACCGCCGGGGGCCGGCGATCCGGGCGGTGCTCGAGACCAACCCCGACGCCCTCGCCATCGCAGATTCGCTCGACGCCGAGCGCCGGGCCAAGGGTCCGCGGGGCCCGCTCCACGGCGTCCCCGTGATGATCAAGGACAACGTCGCGACGGCGGACCGCATGGCAACGACCGCGGGGTCGCTGGCCCTGGTCGGGGCCCGGGCGCCACGCGACGCGTTCGTGGCTGAGCACTTGCGAGCCGCTGGAGCGGTCATCCTCGGGAAGACCAACCTGAGCGAATGGGCGAACTTCCGCTCGAGCCACTCCTCGAGCGGCTGGAGCGCGCGGGGCGGTCAGTGCCGCAATCCCTACGCCCTCGATCGCAGCCCCTGCGGATCGAGCTCGGGGTCGGCTGCCGCGGTCGCCGCGAGCTGCTGCGCCGTCGCGGTCGGGACGGAGACGGACGGCTCCATCGTTTGCCCGTCGGCGGCGCATTCCCTCGTCGGCATCAAGCCGACGCTGGGGCTCGTCAGCCGCTCCGGGATCGTCCCCATCGCCCACAGCCAGGACACGGCGGGCCCCATGGCCCGCACTGTGGCCGACGCCGCCGTCCTGCTCAGCGTGCTCGCGGGAGTCGATCCGCGCGATCCCGCCACGCAGGGGAGCCAGGCTATGGGCTCTACGGACTACGCCTCGTTCCTCGACCCGAACGGGCTCAAGGGGGCCCGCATCGGAGTCGCGCGCACCAAGTTCTTCGGCTATCACCCCCCGACCGACCGCCTGGTGGAGGAGGCGTTGGACACGATGCGGCGCCTCGGCGCGGTGATCGTGGACCCCGCGGACATCCCCCACGCCGGCGAGTACGACGACTCGGAGCTCGAGGTCCTGCTGTACGAGTTCAAGGCCGACCTCAACCGCTACCTCGCCGACCTTGGCGCCGCTGCGCCGGTCCACACCCTCAAGGAGTTGATCGATTTCAACGAGCGGCATCAGGCCGACGAGCTGACCTACTTCGATCAGGACCTCTTCGAGAAGGCGGAGGCGAAGGGGTCCCTGACAGAGGACGCTTATTTGAAGGCGCTGGCGAAGGACCAGCTACTCGCGCGGGACCAGGGGCTCGACGCTGTGCTCGCGAAGTTCGCGCTCGACGCCGTGGTCGCCCCCACGGGGAATCCGCCCTGGACGATCGACCTAGTGAACGGCGATCACTTCCTGGGCGGCAGCTCGACGCCGGCCGCCGTGGCAGGGTATCCGAGCATCACCGTTCCGATGGGCTACGTGTTCGCGCTCCCCGTCGGTGTGTCGTTCATCGGGCGGCCGTACAGCGAACCGCTCCTCATCAAGCTGGCATACGGGCTCGAGCAGGCGACCCGGGCGCGCCGGCCACCCCGGTTTCTGCCGGGCGCGGAGCTAGCGACGAGCTAGAACGCCTCAGTAGATGAACGACTGGGCACTCTTGGTTCCCGGGGCATTCACGTTGTCCCCCCCCACGACCACGAGGTGGAAGGTCGGATTGCTGCCGGTGCTCAAGTATCCGATGGCGGCGTGGTTGAACAGGTTGGACGTGAGCTTGGTCCCGCCCGAGGCCGGGCTGAAGCTCCCCACGGTGCCGTCTGCGGCGATAGCGGCATAGCTGTCCTCGTTCGTTCCGGTCGCCGCTCCGCTGTAGAGCCCGCCTGTGACGAGGATGTTGCCTCCCGCGATGACGGCCGTGTGCGCCGAGCGAGCCGTTTCGAGCTGTCCGGCCGCGGTCCACGTCGCGATGTCGTGCGAGCTAGGGTTGAGCTTGCCGTAGAACACAGCGACGACCCCCGAGTTCGGTGGCGTCGCGTCGTTGGGGGCGAGCGTCGCCGTGTCGCCGCCCACGGCGTACATATAGAGCCCGTACGCACCGATGCCCAAGCGAGCCCGGGGCGCTGGCAGGGGCCCTTGGGTTCCGGGGGGGGTCGTGAGGGACCCGTCCACCTGGATCGTCCTCCGGTACACCGTGGCTACTGCGGTGTTCGCGCTGTTGTTGGCTCCTCCCACGACGTATAGCGAGCCGAGGTGGATGATGGCGCCGAACGAATGGAGCGCGGGAAGGGTGCCGACTGAGGTCCAGGCGCCGACCGTCCCGTCCGCATTCAGCGCGGCGCGGTAGACCGTGCCGGACGAATTGGTCGCGCCACCGAGCACGTAGAGATAGCCGGTGGTGTTGACGGGGGAGTTCCGGGGAGTGGCGGCGACGGCGGCGTGGAACGCCAGCGCCGTGGGCAGCGATGCGGTCGCCTTCCACGCTTCGAGCGAGCCGTTCGTGCCGATACCGGCGTAGTACACACCGGTCGTCGGCGTGCCCGTGTTGTCCGCGCCGCCGATTGAGTAGACGAACCCCGTGTCGGTCCCGTACGTTGTCCGGACGCGGGCATACACAGCAGCATTCCCGCTCACAGCGACGGGGAGCGAGCTGCCCGCGGTCCAGGACACCGCTGAGGGAGTGAGGGGCACGTTCGGTACGCTCGGGCTGACCGTGAATGGCCAGCCGCCGCTCGTGCCGCCGCCGGTCTGTACGACCAGTGCGCCGCTGAACGCCCCGGCCGGCACCGTGGTGATGATGTACGTATTGGTCCAATCGCTCGCCTGTGCGATCGGGGCGGCGACGCTGAGGCCGCCGAGTGAGTTCGTGAACAACACCTGGCTGCTCCCCTGCACGTCCCCGTAACTGACGCCCGAGATGATCACTTGGGCGCCGACGGCTCCTGCTGGCGAGGCCGCGCCGTTCACCGAGCCGATGAACGGTATGCCGACGGTGCCCCCGCCACACGCCGCAATGAGACCGGTGAAGGCGATGACGGACAGCGTCCGAGTCTCAAGCGTCATGGCTCACTCCCAGGAGGTGGAGGGTGCGGTGCGGGAACGCACCGTTCAAAATAGTGAGGGTCCAGGCCGTCCACTATCTACACTACATGCGTCCGGAAGTGGCGCGCCGTCCGAGCGGCTCAGGTTGCTTCGCGCGGCCCGGCGGCTGCGGTCATCAGGGACACGAGCCCCGTCCAGCCCGCAACGGCGAAGGCGAGGGCGAGCACGGGAAGGACCTCGATCGCCTGGAGGGCCAGTCCGCCCGCGACGGCCTGGTCGGCGGCGACGCCGAACGGCACCAGGGCGCCCACGAGCGCCGCCTGCATGACGCCAACGTTGGCGGGGGTGACTCGGATGAGACCGCCCACGTTCACGGCGATCAGCGCCGTGAACGAGGCGGCGTAGGACGCGGGAATGTGGACGGCCCGGAGCGTGAGGTGAAACGTGGCCCATTCGGCGGCCCAGCTCACGAGGGCGAGCGCCGTGGGGGCGATCAGTCGGCCGCCCCAGCTCATTTCGGCAAGCTCTGCCGCGCCGGCGCGCAGGCTCGCGGGAAGCTTGGCGATCAGGTCGCCGAGGCCGCGGACCCGCGTCAGCGCCAGCGCGGCGACGAGCGCCGCACCGGCGCCGATCTGCAGGCCCCGCAGTGGCGCCGGGAGCTCGAGCACGAGGGGGGCGAGCACGAGGAACAGCCCGAGACCCAGCGCTTCCACGCCGCGTGACCACACGACCGACAGCACGGCCGGCCGCAGCGGCACCGTGTCGCGCCGCATGATGAGCGAAATGCGAGCGGCCTCGCCGCTCACTCCCGCCGCGATGCTGTTCACCGCCGTGCCGATCAGGTTCGCCTCCTCGGCGACCCACCAGCGGTTCGCCGCGACCGGCTGGAGCAGCAGATGCCACGCCCAGCCCTTGGCGAGGGGGGAGAGCAGGTTGATGAGCAGCGCCGTGGCGAGCAGTCCCACGTTGACGGCGGCGAGCACCTGGAACGTGTGTTGCCAGGGAAACCGCAGCACCAGAACCGACACCGCCACCAACCCCGCCAGGGTAGCGACGCCCCACGCCCAGCGCGCCACGCCTGGCCTCACGCGAGCAGCTCCGCCAGCGGGCGGAATGAGTAGCCTGCATCCCGTGCGTCGCGAATGACCCCGGGGAGCGCGGCGGCGGTCTGGCTGCGGTCACCGGCGGGATCGTAGCCGTCGCCGTCGTGCAGCAGGACGATGGCGCCCGGGCTGGCCTTGACGCGGACCCGGCGCCGGATCTCCTCCGCCCCCGGGCGGTCCGAGTCCCACACACCGAACGTCCAGCCGACGACGCGGTAGCCAAGGCGGCGCGCCGCCGCCGTTACGAACGGGTTGCGGTAGCCGTGCGGAGCCCGGAACGCGCGGGGTGACCGTCCCACAGCGGCGCTGATCGCCCCGTGGGCATCCTCTAGCTCCCGGCGGATGCGCCGCGGCCCGAGCAGATGGAGCTTCACGTGATGCTGCGTGTGATTTCCCACCTCGTGAGCGGCAGCGGCGACCTGCCGTGCGAGCTCCGGGTAGCGGCGCACGTGCTCCCCGACCAGGAAGAACCCAGCGGCGACGCGCTCTCGCGCGAGCGTCTCCAGGACGCTCGCCGTCGCGGTGGGGTTCGGGCCGTCGTCGAACGTCAGGTAGAGCGTGCGGGAGCTCCGGGGACCGCGCCCGATCACGTCCCCAAACACGCGGCTGTTGGGAGCATAGGCGCCGAGCGCGAGCGTGCCGGCGGCGGCCGCCCCGATCCCCGCGACGGCAGCAGCAATCACGCGAGGATCCGCTGATAGATGGCGAGCGTCTGGTCCGCGATCCGTGGCCAGGCGAACCGTGCGGCCTTCGCGAGTCCGGCCCGGCTCATCGCGTCGCGTCGCCCCGGATCCTCGATCAGGGCGATGGTTGTGTCGGCCCACACGGCTGGGTCGTCGTTCGGGACGATGGCGGCCTCGGTGCCGTCGCCGAGCACCGCGCGGAAGCCCACGTTGTCCGATACGACGAGCGGTGTGCCGCAGGCCATCGCCTCGAGCAGGGTGACGCCGAACGACGCCCGCGTGGTTGGACAGAGATAGAGGTCTGCGGTGCCGTAGTGCAGCGGGCGGTCCCCGAACACCCGGCCGAGGAAGCGCACGCGGGGTCCGAGGGAGCGCGCGCGGCGCTCGTAATAGCCGCGCCACGGTCCATCGCCGGCCACGGTCAGCTCGGCCGCCGGGAAGCGCTCGAGGATCCGCGGCATCGCGTCGAGCACGGTTGAAAGCCCGTTCCTCGGCTCGAGTCTCGCCAGGAACAGCAGCCGGGGACCGCGCGTGAGGGCATCGCCGGGCCGGCGTCCGTTGGGCTGGAAGTATCCCACGTCCACGCCGTTCGGCACGATCTCCCAGGCGCCGCGGAAGTAACGCGACATCGCGGCGACCACGGGCTCGCTCACGGCGATCAGCGCCGCGTGACGGTCGAGCATCCGCTGCAGCGGCCGCTTGAGAACACGGTAGCCGGCGGAGCGCGGAAACCAGGAATGGAACGTCGCGACCACCGGAATCCCGGCACGCCAGGCGGCCAGCGGCGCGAGGAGGCCAAAGGTCGGGGCGAGCCCGCCGTGGATGTGAACGACGTCGAACCGGCCCGCCTGGAACAGCTCCGTCAGCCGGCGCGTGAGCCGCCACCCGACGGTGATCCGCGACACGCCGCCGTTGGCGTAGAGCACGACGCTCGTGCCCACGCGGCGCACGAACGAGGCATCGCGCTGCGGCCCGCGCATCCGCGAAGTGACGATGGTGGCGGCGTGGCCACGGCGGTTGAGCTCGAGGGCCAGATGATGCACGTGCTCCGGGACGCCCCCCAGTTGGGGGTAGTAGTCCTCGGCGACGAGGGCGATGCGCAGGCTTGCGCGAGCTGCCGTCACGGGTCGGCGACGTCCGGCGCGCGGGCGGCGAGCGCCGCCGCGGCACGCTGTACCGCCGCCACGACGGCAATGGGCTGCTCCTCGTAGAGGAAGTGGCCGGCTCCGGGGACCGAGTCCACCGCGAAGCGGGGCAGGGCGCGCCGCAACAGCGCGACCTCGTCGCGACCCACGTCGCCCTCGTGCTGGCTCCCACCGATCAGCAGACGCACCGGGCAGCGGATTTCGCCGAGGTGCGGCTCGAGGCGGATGCGTTCCCGCGTAACGGCGATGGCGAGAAAGGCCTTGAGGGTGCCGTCCAGGTCTCGGGCGGCTGCGGCCGTGTAGCCGCGGACCACCGAATCCGTCACCCAGCCCGCGTCCCCCGACGATGCGATCAGCATGTTGCGGATCTTCCAGCGGATGAGCTTCACGCCGCCGAGGATCTTGATCCACGGCGCGAACCGCATCGCTCGCTTGAACGCCGGCGTGGCCGCGGTCTCCGCGGGTCCGCCCTCGATCGAGACGAGCGCTTCCACGAGGTCGGGGCGGCGATAAGCGAGACGGAACGCTTCCGAGCCGCCGACCGAGTGGGCCACCACGAGGGCGTGGCGCACACCCAGCGTGTCGAGGGCCGCCGCGATTCGATCGGCCTGCGCGGTGAGGGAGTAATCGGCGCGCGGGGGCCGGGCGGACGCGCCGATCCCCAGGGGCTCGATGACGATGGTGCGGTAGCCACGGGCGGTGAGCAGCGGGACGAGCTCGCGGAACCCGAACGCCGACCCGAACAGGCCGGGGATGAGGACGACCGGCTCTCCCGCGCCGCTGGTCTCGACGTGGAGTGTCTCAGCGGGTGCGAGCGGAATTTGGATGCTATGCGCAGAGTCGGCGAGCAGTACGGTCGCCAGCAGCCACACGAGACCCTCCTCACAATCCTTACTATCCACGGACCCGGCACCCGCGCGCCGCGTCACCGTGCTCCAAGATAGCGCGCCTCGTCGGGTGCCGCCCGGCGTCGCGGGGCTACCCGCGACCGCGGGCGTCCGGTTAAGCTTCGCGCACCGCTATGGGAAATCGGCTGCCCTCGGCAACCCTCACTCTACTTCTCGCCGGATCGCCGCTGCTCACGTCGCCCGCCGCGGCGCAGGCGCGACTCCCCCGGCGCTTCGACGCCGACGTGGCGCGGGCCCTGCGGGAGTTCCAGGTGCCGGGGGCGGCGATCGCGATCGTGAAGGACGGGCGCGTGGTGCTCGCGAAGGGCTACGGCGTTCGCCGGCTCGGCGACCCGACGCCGGTGGACGCGCACACCCTCTTCCAGATCGCCTCCAACACCAAGGCGTTCGCCACGGCGTGCCTCGCGCTGCTGGCGGACTCGGGGAAGCTCGCCTGGGTCGACCGGGTGACCAAGTACCTGCCGGACTTCCAGCTCGCTGATCCCTGGGTCACGCGGGAGTTCACGATTGAGGACCTGGTGACCCACCGGAGCGGCCTCGGTCTCGGGGCGGGCGACCTGCTGTGGCTCCACTCGACCTACGGGCGCGCGGAGATCATCCGTCGCCTGCGCGCGGCCCCCCCGGTCTCGAGCTTCCGGAGCCAATACGCGTACGACAACGTGCTCTACGCCGCGGCGGGGGAGATCGTGCCCGCCGTCACGGGCAAGACGTGGGAAACGTTCGTGCGCGACCGGATTCTCACGCCGCTCGGCATGACCGAGACTCGCGTCGGCGTCGCCGACCTGCGGCCGGGCGATCCCTTCGCCGCGCCGCACGCGGTGCTCGACGGCCGGCTCCAGATCGTGCCGCTCGACACGGTCGACAACATCGCGCCCGCGGCCGCACTCATCTCGAGCGTCACGGACCTGTCCCGATGGCTCCTGGTGCAGCTCGACTCGGGGCGCGCCGGTGTCGCACGGCTGTGGACCGCGCGCCGCACGCGCGAGATGTGGTCCGCGCAGACGATCCTCCCGATCGCCGACCCTGACCCGCCGCTCGCTGCCCTGCGCGCCAACTTCGCGGCGTACGGCCTCGGCTGGCGGCTGCGCGACTACCGCGGCCACAAGATCGTGTGGCACACGGGCGCCCTCGCGGGCATGGCGTCCCGCACCACGCTCGTTCCCGATCAGCGGCTGGGAATCGTCATCCTGACGAACGGCGAGAACGACGACGCGCACGACGCGCTGACGTACGAGCTGCTCGACCACTTCTTCGGCGCTCCCGCCACCGATTGGATCAAGGCATTCGACGACGCGTCGCAGCAGACGCGGTCCCAGGTCGACTCCGCGCTGCGTGTCGCACGGCGCACGCGGGACTCGACCGCGGGCCCCTCGCTCCCGCTGGCGCGCTATGCCGGGCGCTACACCGACGCGCTGTACGGCGACGCCACGATCACCCTCGAGCAGGGCACGCTCGTCCTCCGTTTCAGCCGCTCGCCCGCGTTCGTCGGGGACCTGGCGCACTGGCAGTACGATACGTTCCGGACCGGGTGGCGCACGCCCAACCTCGCGGACGCGTTCGTCACGTTCGACCTGAACCCGGACGGCTCCATCGTGCAGTTCCGGATGGCGGCCGTGTCCCCGCTCGCCGACTTCAGCTTCGACTATCAGGATCTGCGCTTCGTGCCCGCGGCGGACGCGGGCGGGGGTGGTGGCGGCCGGCGATGAAGGCGGTGCGCGTTCACACCACCGGCGGTCCCGAGGTGCTGCAGTACGAGGACGTGCCAGCGCCCGAGCCTGGGGCCCGGCAAGTGGTCGTGAAGATCGCCGCCGCGGGAGTGAACTTCGTCGACGTCTATCAGCGCCGCGGGCTGTACCCGGTACCGTTGCCGTTCACCGCCGGGCAGGAAGCGGCCGGAACCGTGACGCAGGTGGGATCCGGCGCCGGCGACGTGAAGCTCGGCGATTGCGTCGCCTACACCGGCGTGCTCGGGGCTTACGCCGAGCTCGCGGTGGTCCCGGCCGACCGTCTGGTTCCGCTCCCCGAGGACGTCAGCGCGCGGCAGGCGGCTGCGCTGATGCTCCAGGGGATGACCGCGCATTACCTCGCCACCAACACCTATCCCTTGCAGCCGGGTGACACGTGCCTTGTCCACGCGGCGGCGGGAGGCGTCGGGTTGCTGCTGTGCCAGATCGCCAAGCTCCGCGGCGCCCGCGTGATCGGGACGGTGTCGACGGCCGCAAAGGCGGAGCTCGCGCGTGAGGCCGGGGCGGACGAGGTCATACTCTACACCGAGCGCGACTTCGAGGAGGAAGTGAAGCGCCTCACCGGGGGCGCGGGCGTGCAGGTCGTCTACGACTCGGTGGGACAGACGACGTTCGCCAAAGGGCTCAACTGTCTCGTCCGGCGCGGGATGATGGTGTTGTACGGCCAGTCGAGCGGTCCGGTCGCGCCGCTCGATCTCCAGGTCCTCAGTCAGAAGGGCTCGCTCTTCGCCACCCGGCCAACGCTCCACCACTACGTCGTGACGCGAGCCGAGCTGCTTGCGCGGGCAGGCGAGGTGATGACGTGGGTGCGCGCCGGGCGGCTCAAGCTGCGAATCGGCGGTGAGTTTGCGCTCGCGCAGGCCGGCGAAGTGCACCGCCAGCTGGAAGCGCGCCGCACCACGGGCAAGCTGCTCCTCATCCCGTAGCCGGCCCCGGCGACGCGCCGTACACGATCCCGCGGCGCTCCCGCCCAAGGGCGGCCACGATGGCGCAGAGCGTGAAGACCGTCACCGCGGTCACCGCCATGGCCCACGCGTAGGTGACTCGAGCGGCCAGCAGTGCTTCGATCGTCGCGACCGAGCCGGCGATGAGCACACCGCACTGATAGGCGAACCCAGGGAGGAAGCCCCGCACGCCGTCCGGTGCGAGCTCGGTGATGTGCGCCGGGATCACGCCCCACGCGCCCTGCACCATGAACTGCATCGCGAACGCCCCGCACACGAGCAGCGGCACCGACGGCGCGAACGCCCACAGCGGGATCAGTAGCACGGCGCAGACGAGGGCGGCCACGATCGTGCGCCGGCGACCGATGCGGTCGGACCAGAGCCCGCAGATCACGCCCCCCGTCAGGGCGCCGACCATGGACAGGGCCGTGAGCGCGGCGCGCTGCGCGGGAGTGAAGCCCCAGTCGCGCTGCAGGAATGTCGGGTAGAGGTCCTGGGTGCCATGGGAGACGAAGTTCATCATCGCCATAAACAGCGTGAGGTACAGGAACAGCCTCCAGTGCGACGCGATCGCGCGGCCGAGCTGGCCCCAGTTCTCGTGCCGTGTGCGCGCCCAGACCTCCGACTCCTTCACTCTGGCGCGCACGTACAGCGCGAGCAACGCAGGCAGTCCGCCGAGGAAGAACAGGGGGCGCCAGCCCCAGTGGGGAAACACCGCGTAGTAGCAGAGGGCGGCAAGGAGATAGCCGGCGGCGTAGCCCTGCTGCAGCAGCCCGGAGAA
>Ga0066683_10000063_pt1 | contig 19602 bp, 24 predicted proteins | sample GraSoiAngelo_132_FD_62296 | JGI IMG/M metagenome (GOLD analysis project Ga0066683, IMG submission 62296) | Grasslands soil microbial communities from the Angelo Coastal Reserve, California, USA - 14_0929_02_40cm | ecosystem: Environmental > Terrestrial > Soil > Grasslands | place: USA... | reverse complement strand
GTGGGCGATGACAGCCTGGTGCTCCAGTACGGCGTCAACTGGCGGGGCGTGGCAACGAGCGGCGAACTGACGCGCCAGACTTCGACACCAGCCAGCATCCACGAGATCGACATACTACACTAGTAATATCAGTTTACACGTAGTCAGCGATACCATTAATATATAGGCGTAACTGTCGGGGTAGGAGGAAAGCATGCCACGGGGAGCAAGTCCGAAACGAGAGCGCCAGTACAAGCACATCAAGCAGAGCGCAAAGAAATCGGGGCGGTACGGAGGCCGAGCAGAAGAAGTCGCCGCGCGCACAGTGAACAAGATCCGGCGGGAAAAGGGTGTGACCAAAGCCCAGCGGTCGAGCGGGAGGAAAAAGACCTCGAGCCGGTCGAGCTCCAGCAGATCGCGCTCGACGAAGTCTCGGTCGAGCGGGTCACGCGCGCGATCACGCGAGACATCGACCACCCGATCGAAACGCTCGCGCTCAAGATCTTCCCGGCCGCGCCGCGCGGCGCGCGCGTCGAGTAACGGCCGGGGTTTTGCCGGAATGACGGACCAGCGTCAACGGGCGATCGCCGCCGAGGGTGGCCGGGCAGCCCATCAGCAAGGCACCGCCCATGAGTTCTCATCCGCGGAGGCGCGCCAGGCGGGACAAAAGGGCGGCGAGGCCGTGAGCCGCGACCGCAACCACATGGCCCAGATCGGCCGCCGGGGAGGCGAACGCTAGCTCTAGACTGGGCGCATGGCCACGACGATCGAGCGCGCCGCGCCCGCGACTCCGGTCGTTACCGTCCCCGATTCGTTTAACATCGCCGACTACCTGGTCGATCGCCACTCGCGCGAAGGACACGGCGACCGGACGGCGATCCTCTGCGGTGATGAGTCGGTTACCTACGGGGAGCTCGCGGATCGCTCCAACCGGCTGGCCAACGGTCTCCGCGCGCTGGGTGTGCGTCGCGAGGAACGGGTGTTGCTCCTCCTACTCGACACGCCCGCCTTTGCCTACAGCTTTTTTGGCGCGCAGAAGATCGGAGCTGTGCCGATTCCAACGAACACGCTCCTGAAGAGCCAGGACTACCGCTACATGCTCAACGATTCGCGCGCCACCGCCGCCGTCGTGAGCGAACCGTTGCTACCGCAGCTGACCGCTATTGCACGGGATGAGCTGCCTTACCTCAAGCACCTTGTCCTCGATGGTGCCCCGGCCTCCTCCGACCAGGTTGGACTCGATCGTTTGTTGTCGGGCTCACCGCAGCTGGAGGTCGAACGAACCAGCAAGGACGACGCGGCGTTCTGGCTATACTCGTCCGGCACCACCGGCTTTCCGAAGGGCGCCGTGCATCTGCATCACGACATCGTCCATACCGTCGTGTGCTATGCACAGGGCGTGCTCGGGATCACAGCCGCGGATCGGACGTTTTCGGTGGCCAAGCTTTTCTTTGCCTACGGCCTGGGCAACGCCCTGACCTTTCCCTTTGCGGTTGGCGCGACCACGATCCTCTGGCCGGGCCCGCCGACGCCGCCCAATGTCTATGCACAGATCGAGCGATTCAAACCAACGCTGTTCTACTCGGTGCCGACCAATTACGGGCAGCTGTTGGCCCATAAGCGGGAGGCCCAGGACTTCGATCTTTCGAGCATCCGGCACGCGGTGTCCGCGGGTGAGGCGCTCCCGAAGGCGCTTTACGAGCGCTTCAAGGACCGTTTCGGCCTGGAGATTCTCGACGGGATCGGCAGCACCGAGATCCTCCATATTTTCATCTCGAATCGGGCCGGCCGGATCCGACCGGGGTCGAGCGGCGAGCTCGTGCCGGGCTACGAGGCTCAGATCGTTGATGAGACGGGCGCGGATGTGCCGGACGGGACGGTGGGCAACCTGTTGATCAAGGGTGACAGCACCTGCGCCTACTACTGGAACAAACACGAACGGACGAAAAACACCATCGAAGGCCACTGGATCCGAACCGGCGATAAGTTCTACCGCGATGCGGAGGGCTATTACTGGTATGCCGGCCGCGCGGACGACATGCTGAAGGTGGGTGGAATCTGGGTCAGCCCGGTCGAAATCGAGAACACGTTGGTGGAACATCCGGTGGTGCAGGAAGCCGGTGTGATCGGGCGCCAGGACGCTGACGGCCTGGAAAAACCGATGGCCTACGTGGTGCTGGCGGCTGGCCATGCAGCGTCGCCGGAGCTGGGCCGCGAGCTGCAGGATTTCGTCCGTTCGAAGATTGCCGAATACAAGCGCCCGCGCTGGATCGAGTTTGTCGAGGCGCTGCCCAAGACCGCCACCGGCAAAACGCAGCGCTTCAAGCTCAGGGAGACGGCCGCCTCACAAACCGTCTAACGCCCTGTAGTACCAGCCCACCGCCGGCAGAAACCAGGGCTTCTCCCGGTAAAGCGGCATCGAGGGAAATGGGCGCTGCCAGCACGCGGGCAGCTCATCGCCGGCGATCCAATCCGCCGCAAGCTGGCCGAAATACGTCGACATCGCGACCCCGGTGCCGCAGTAGCCCAGCGCATAGGTCACCCCGTCCATGCGGCCGATGTGCGGCATCCGGTCAAGGGTGAAGCCGACCAGCCCGCCCCAGGCATGCTCGATCTTGACTCCTTTGAGTTGTGGATGGACTCGCGTCATCGCGGCGTAGAGCCAGTCGCGAGCCATGGGTGTGGTGGTCGGCGCAAAGCTAGCCCGGCCACCGAACAGCATGCGGTTGTCAGCGCTGAGACGCCAGTAGTAGAGAAAATTCTTCGAGTCGATCAGCATGCGGCGATTCGGAATGGCACTGTGCGCCAGCTCCGAGGTCAGCGGCTCGGTGGCGATGATGTAGCTCCCGATCGGAATCACGCGCCGCCGGACTGAGGGCAGGATCCTGTCGGTGTAGCCATTCGTCGCCAGCAGGACATTCCCCGTGCTGATGCGGCCGCGGGCCGTACTGACCGTAAAGCCGCCAGGATGCCGGCGCTCGATGCCGGTGGCCGGTGTGTGGTCATAGAGGTGCGCGCCGCGATCGCGGGCCAGCTGCGCAAGGCCGGCAAAATATTTGGCGGGGTGCAGGCCGCCGCTGCGCTCGACCAGCAAGCCCCCGTAATAGAGGGATGTGCCGACTTCGGATGACAGCTCTGCCCGCGGAATGACCCGAGTTGCTATTCCGAACTGTTCGCTGAGAATGTGTGCTTCATCTTCGAGATGTCGCGCAAGCGCCGGCTTATGCGCCAGGTGCAGCTGGCCGGTCTGCGCGTATTGGCACTCGATCTGGTTGACGCGGATCGTTTCCTCAACGAGCGCGATGGCATCCAGCGTCGCCTGGTAGAGCTGCCGGCCGTGGTCGCCGTATCGCTTCAGGAGTGAGCCGGGACCAGTCTTGAATCCGGGAAGAACCATACCGCCGTTGCGGCTGCTCGCCCCCCAGCCCAGCTCATTTCTGTCGAGGACCGTCACGGATCGGCCTCGCGAGGCGAGTCGCGCCGCCGCCATCGTGCCCGTATAGCCGCCACCGATGATCACCACGTCGGCCTCAGCCGGCAAAGCGGTCTCCGGCAAACGGATCGGCCTGGCGTCGCGCCACCAGTAGGGCTCCTCGCGATAGGACTGAGCGAGTGGAACCAGTTGAAGTGGCCGGTGTGGCTAGGGCTCGACTTTCACGCCGTGCCAGAACGCGACGTAATCCTTGATCTCAGCCGCCGCCGGCTTGGGGGACGGATAGAACCAGGCTGCATCCCGATTGGTTGTTCCGTCCACCGCGACGGAGTAGTAGCTGGCCTCGCCCTTCCAGGAACAAATCGTATGGGTCTCGCTCGGTTCAAAGAGCTCGCGGTTGACTGCGTCGGGCGGAAAGTAGTGATTGCCTTCGACGACGATCGTCTTGTCGCTCTCTGCGAGCGTGGCGCCGTTCCAGATAGCTTTCATATGGCGGCCATGACCTGCCGGTGGGCATCGAGCGTATAGATATTGTAGGCATGCCGGATCACCGGCTGGGCGACGTTGCGAACCGGAATGCCGGCCGGAGTTCGCCCCTTCTCCGTCCCATGGTGTGCATGGCCGTGCAGGATCAGGTCTGCGCCGGCATTGTCGACCGCCTCGGCCAGGAGATAGCTGCCGAGGAAGGGATAGATCTCGAGTCGCTCGCCTTCGAGCGTGGTCTCGATCGGCGAATAGTGGAGTAAGGCGATGCGCAGGTCGGCCTCCAGGTCCGACATCACCCGCTCGAGCCGGTCCGACAGCATCTTCGTGTGGCCGACGAACGCCTTCATCTCCGGCTCGCCGAAGTCGCTGGCATGGGCTCCGCGAAAGCCACCCCCGAATCCCTTGGTGCCAGCGATGCCGATCCGGGCGCCGTCGAGGTCCAGCGTTACCGCTTCACCTTCCAGGACCTTCACGCCAACTTCCTCCAGCACGCGCCGGACTTCAGTCTCGCGGTTGGCGTGGTAGTCGTGGTTGCCAAGCACGGCAACCATCGGGATCGGGAGGCCGCGAAGGTCTTCGGCGAGCACGCGAACCTCTTCCGTTCCGCCACAGCGCGTCAGGTCGCCGGCCAGCAGGAGAAGGTCGGCCCGATCGGGGAGATGTAGCAGGCTCGGTCGGAGTAGATCCTGCGAGCCGGCGCCATAGTGCAGGTCGCCGACGGCCGCGATCCGGATCACGCCACGGGCTCCTCGCCATCCGGCTCGGTCGCGGGGACAACCGTCGTCTCGTTCACGATCTCGTAGCCGGGGAGCAGCTCGCGAGCCACCTCGGTGATGGTTTCCCGCAACTGCGGTGTGGCGACATTGCCGCCCAGCATGACTCGATGCTCCTTGACATCCACCTTGAGGTCCTGTTCCGCAACCCTTGGGTCGTGGATGAGGGACTCGCGGATGTGTTCGGGAAGGTAGTCGGCGCGCAGCTCGCTCACTGAGCGTAGACCTCGTCGTAGAGACGACGAATGACCCAATGGGGCACCAGGATATCGCTGGACTGAGCGTAGATCAGCAACGCCAGGACCCGGTGGGCGCCGACCCGAGCGCGACGGAGCAGGTACTCCCAGTCGAGTTCGGACCGCCCGATGATGGCGAGCGCATCGAACCAGTGGCGCGAGGTCTCCTCGCGATGGACGATGCCCTTGATCACGATCTGATCTTCAGGACTGGGGATTCGCAGATGCAAGCCCTCGTAGCTGCGCTCGATCGAGTGGCTGAGCATCTCCGCGTCGAGATAGATGCCGCCCATCACCATGAAGATGACATCGACCATGACGTCATCTTTGAAGGCCTTGTAGATCCACACCGGGTCCGTCTCCTCGGTGGTAAAGCCTGCGATTCGGAGCGCTTCCAGGACATCCGGGGCATCGTCGGGCCTGACCATGAGATCGATGTCGTGCGTCCAACGCGGGCGTCCGACCAGCGAGGAGGCGAGCCCGCCCAGGACCAGGAAGGGGTATCCGGCCTTCTCGACAGCCTCGACAGCCTCCCGGAGCACGTTGGCGAAGGCCGTGTCCGCGGCCGCTTCCCGCCGCCGCACCCGCAGGATGTCACTCTTTGGGATATCTGAATTCTAATCGGCGCCTACGACTTCGGGATCGCCTTCTTCGGGTCGATGAAGGGCTTGGGCACCACCCGTGCGGCCCGCTCGCCCCACGGAGTGGCGATGGTCAGCCTGGTTCCGAGCTCGGCAGCCGGCAGGGGAAGCATCGCGTAGCCGATGTTCTTTTTCAGGCGTGGCGAGTGAATGGCCGAGGTCACCTGCCCGACTGGCTGACCATCCTGCCGCACCGCCCATTTCGTCTCGTTGAACTCGATGGGAGGGCCTTCGATCTCGATGCCGGCAATCTTCCGGCGCACGCCCTCCGCCTTGATGCGGCGCAAGGCCGCCCTGCCGATGAAGTCCGCGGACTTTTCGAGATCGACCGTCCATCCCAGCCCGACTTCATAGGGGTTGTCGGCGAGCGTCATGTCGGCGCCGTAGTTGAGGATCCCCGCCTCGATCCGGCGGATGTCGGAGGGGCCAGTCGGCCGGATCTGATGGGCCTTGCCGGCGGCCATGATGCGCTCCCACAGCGCATCTCCCAGGCTGCCATCGCGCAGGTAGATCTCGTACCCGACTTCGCCCGTCCAGCCGGTTCGGGTCACGACGACGGAGATGGCGTCGAGCGATGCCTCGCTGAAGGCGTAGTACGGCATCGATGCGACCGGATCGCCGAACAGATCGGCGACCAGCGCTTTCGACTTGGGTCCCTGTAACTGAAGAGGCCACACGTCGGGTTCCACGATCTCGACGTTCAGGCCGGCGTTGATCGCGACGCCCCTGGCCCACAGCAGGACGTCACTGTCGGCGAGCGAAAGCCAGAACCGATTTTCCGCCAGCCGTAGCAGGACCGGGTCATTGATCACGCCGCCGTCGTCGGCGGTGATCAAGACGTACTTGCCCTGACCGACAGCGCAGGTGGAGAGATCGCGTGGGGTCAGGCGCTGGGCCAGCGTAAAGGCATCCGGCCCGCTGAGTTCCACCTGTCGCTCGACCCCAACATCCCAGATGGCGACGTGCTCGATCAGATGCCAGTACTCCGAGATCGGGTCGTCGTAATAGCTCGGCAAGAAGGTGTGGTTGTAGACGGTGTAGGCCCGGCATCCGTAGCGTTGCGTCGCGTCGAAGTACGGCGAACGGCGCAGGCGAGCGCCGCGCTGGATCTGCCGCATATCGAAAGGGACCACGCCGATATTCTGCCTTGCCCTGGTGGAGGAGGGTTGGGTGGTCAGGTGCCCTGATCCCTGCTCGACCAGAGATAGGCTGCCGACTGGCCGGCAATGTACAGGAACGCGATCAAGGCAAGCCCCGCACGGATAAACCAGACGACATGCGGCGTGGCAATCACGATGAGGATGGCGGAGGCCAGCCCGCCGCCTATCGGGATCGCCCAGCGCCACACCCGCCGATTGACGCGTCTCATTCTCGTCTCATTCTGCTAACGAGGATGGGACCCGCGCTATTCCCGTTCTGTCTTGACTGCCGGCCTTGTCCACACCTAAACTGACAGCCTCGGATTGTTGAGTTTGTGGATCGTGCGAGTCAACTTATGAGAGACGCTATCAAGGACATACCCCTGTACGATCGGACGGCGCGGAGGACGCACCAGTGGACGATGGTCGTGCTGGTCGCTGCCGGGCTCGTCATCCAGGGCGTCGCCGGCGGCCTGCTGATCGCGGTCGCCGGCCTCATCATGCTGGTGGGCCGCTTCTGGTGGCCGGCCGACCTCGTCCGGCAGCTCGTCTGGCGGGCGCTCGAGCCGGCCGGCCTCCTCAAACGGGACGACGTTCACGAGGACCACGAGACCCGGCGGGTGGCACGCGTGATGGGCGGCGCGATCTGGGTGATCGCAGCCGCGTTCATGCTCGCCGGCAACCCGGTGCTGGCGTGGGTGCTCAGCATCCCGATCGGGGTGATGGTCGCCCTCGACGCCAGCCTGGATTTTTGCGCCCTCTGCTTCCTGTTGGCGCAGCTGGACCAGCGCGGGCTCCTTCGGCGGGCTTAGCGTCGATGGCCGGGCGCGCCCTGATCCTCGTCGCAGTGGTGGTCCTTGTCACGGTGACCGTGGTCGCCGTGCGGGCCTGGTCGAGGCGGCGCGTCGATGGCCTGGAGATCGGCGGCCGGGCACAGCTGTGGTCTGCGCTTGGGGAGGCGCCGGACGGAAGGCCATCCCTGGTCGTCTTCTCAACGCCAAGCTGCACGGCCTGCCGTACCGCGCAGTATCCCGCGGTTGAAGCGGTGGCCCGGCGGTTCGGCCAGGCGCTGCGCATCCTCATGGTTGACCTATCGAAGCGGCCGGCTGTCGGTCAGGCGTTCCGGGTGCTCACTGCGCCAACGACGGTGGTTCTGAGCGGCGACGGGCGGATCGCCAGCTTCAATCACGGGTTTGTGCCGGCCGAGCAGCTCGAGGCCCAGGTCGGCGCCGCGCGATCGTCGCCGCGGTAGCGGCTGCCGCGAGTTCAACCAGCTCGCGCGGGACCTGGGTGGGGCGGCCATCGCTGAGCCGGACCCAGACCCACTCGGTCAACACCTCAGCCAGGAGCTCGCCATCCGATATGCGCCGGATCGTGGTTCGCCGGACACCACGTGCACCTCGTACCAGCTCCACCTTCACGGTCACCTCGATCTCATCGCCGTAGACCGCCGGCTGGTGGTAGGTGATTTCGGTGCGACGGATCACCCAGCCGCCCCCACGCTGCTCCGACCACTCCCGGCCGTAGCCGGCGGCCTCGGCATGGGCCGTGGCGATCTCCTCGGCCCAACTCAGGTAAACGGCGTTGTTGAGGTGCCCTCGGCTGTCCAGCTCGTAGCCGCGCACCGGCCACCGCATCGTGAACTCGAGCGGGTCGGCGCGTCGCGGATCGGGAGCCACACACATAGTTTCGCGCGGAGTAGCCTGAGCCTGAGTTCCGAAGGAGGTGCATCGATTTGCAGGTCAAAGAGCTAGGGCATCTGGTGCTTTACGTGCGTAATCTCGAGCGCTCGCGCCAGTTCTATCGCGATGTGCTGGGTTGGAAGGAGATCACGGTCCCCGGTGAGGAGATCGGCTTTCCGGCCGCGGCCTTTTCGTCGGGACGCACGCACCACGAACTCCTGCTGATCGCGGTCGGCGATGATGCCACCCCGATCCCGCGCGGTCGCCGGGTTGGCATGTATCACTTCGGACTCAAGATCGGGGAGACCGACGCCGAACTCCGCGAGGCCCGCGACCAGCTGGTGGCGGCCGGCGCCCGTCTCGTCGGCACCGCCGATCACACCATTACCCATAGCCTCTACATCGAGGATCCCGACGGCAACGAGATCGAGCTCTACATCGACGTCCAGCCGGCGATCTGGAAGGAGGATCCGTCCGCCATCTTCGCCCAACCCCGTCCGCTCCGACTCTAGCTCCAGCCTCGTATTTCCTGGGCGCAAGCAAGGGACGGCGCCCGCGTTCCACGAGTGTGAGCCCCTCCAGGCGCGCCGATCGGGTGGAATCCGTGTTGCGCGGGGTCGACGCGACGCTCGGTCGCGTGCTGGCCAAGGCTCGGACCCGCGGCGCCGGCGCCCTTCGCCAGCCGATCAAGGGGCTCCAGACGGGGCTCAAGAAGCTCAGTGCCGGACTGGAGAAGATGGAACACCAGACCACGACCGGCCCGGCCAAGCGGGCCGAGCGTCCGGCGGCCGCCCCCAAGGCCACCCGCAACCGCAAACCGAAGAAAACCGCCTGACATCACGCCGGAGCCCGGCCTCCGGTCCGAGACCTAGGCCAGTTTGTGTTCCACGGCGAATCGGGTCGCCGCGCTTCGAGATTTCAGGCCGAGCTTCGCGTAAATCGATCGCAAGTGGGCGTCCACCGTCCGGGTACTGACGCCGAGGCGTTCCGCGATTTGTCGATTCATCAGCCCGGCGGCGACCAGTGAGAGGACCTCGACCTCACGGGCGGTTAGGCCTTCGATCCGGACGGCCCTAGGCACTGAGAACCGTTCGCGGTCGTCTAGTTGCCGGGGACAGCGTCCGGTCGGCTAGAGTATGGGACAAGTTAGGCATTCAGCGATGATCATTGCTGATCATACCAATCAGCAGTGAGCGCAATGAGCGATAAATTATTTACGACCAGGGAGACGTCAACGTTTCTGCGCGTAAGCGAGGCATCTGTTCGTCGGTGGGCTGACGCTGGGATTCTCCCGGCCAGCCGGGTGGGTCGCCGCCGCGCCCGTCGTTTTCGAGAAGCCGACCTCCTGCAGTTCATGCAATCCGGTCGGAGCGGACCCACGCCCGGTCCGGGAGCTGCACGCGCCATCGTCATTCAGGGGATGGCGGTGGCCCTCGGCAGCCACCTGGTCAGCTTCTATTCGAGCGACGCGGGCCGGCTCCGCGTGGCGGTTCCGTTCCTGCGGGACGGGCTGATGGCGGGCCAGGCATGCTTGATGTTCGTCACGGCACATCTGCGCGAGCTTTACCTGAAGGCGCTCAGCGGCGAGCGAGTTGGTGTCGACGCCGCGATGAGCACGGGCTTGCTCACGTTCATGTCGACCCGCCAGGAGTCAGTTGCGGGCTGGATCGCGGATTTCGAGCGTCACGTGGAAGGAGCTCTGCGAGATCATCCCGGACCGGTCCGCTTTCTGGGGGAGACCGTGACTGCCGTCTCGAGCCTGCAGTCCGTCAAGGAGTTATTGACCCTCGAGGAAGAGCTGGCGCCGGTCGTCCGGCGGTTGCCCGTCGTGATGCTCTGTCCATACGACGTGCGCACCTTCGACGGGTTCACGATCGTCGAGGCGCTCAAGCTGCACTTCGATACCTATAGCTACCAGCTTGCCTATTTCTTGAGCTGACCCGAGCGGCTAGACTGAAGTCGAGAGGGGAAATAGAGTCCGATGCCTCGCCGGCTACTTCGCGAGCCGCACGTCCTGGCCCACGAGCTCCGCACGCCGCTGGCCGTGCTGGCCGGCTGGTACTCACTCGTTCGGGATGCTGACATTTCTCCACAACGCACACCCGTGGAGTGGGCGCGAGCGATGGCCGCCTGCCAGGAGGCGGTGGATCGTCTCAACCTCGTCATCAGCCAGGCATGTAACGAAGCCGATTCCAGCAACCGCCTGCGGGGGCCGGCGTACGAGCAGTTCAATCAGTTACTCGAGCGGACCGAGGCGGCGATCAGTCAGTCACGTGAGGTGCTGGTACAGCTTCAACTGCGCCGCCAGGACGCCACTGACACAGCTCCGAAGAGGGTCATCCGGGGCGGCCGCGTGAGGCAACATCCGGCCGTCAGCCAGGCGGTCACTCCGCCCTAGCGGGGGCCGTCGCCCGGACCGGTCCTTCGGTTGGCTCACGAACCCCCGAGGACCTCCGATCGGCGGCGACCCGGGTTTCGGGCTGAGCCAGCGGAAGGGAGAGAGCGAAGACTGTCCCGGCGCCCGGCTCGCTCCGTTCGATCACGATGCGGCCCAGGTGCCGTTCGGCGAGCTGACGGCTGATGTACAGGCCCAGGCCCGTGCCCGGCACATTGCTGAAGCTCGGATCGTGGACTCGGTGGAATCGCTCGAACACGAGCCCTCGCTCGGTCTCGGGAATCCCCACTCCGTTGTCGGCAACGCGCACGATGCCGTGGGTGTCTTCGGTCGACACGGCGATCGACAGTCGTGGCGGTCGCACCGTGTAGGTCAGCCCATTGTTGATCAAGTTGTCCATGACCCGACCGAGCTGGACAGCGTCGGCTTTGACGGGGACGGGCTCGGCGCTCAGGCCGGTCGCGATCTCCGCGTCCAGGAGGTCAGCACGCGCGCGGGCGCGTTCGACCGCTTGCCGGACTACGTCGCGTAGGTCGATCTGGGTCTCGGGAGGTCTCGATGCGGAGCCATCGAGGCGGGAAGCCTCGAGGAGCTGGTCGACCATGTTCTTCAGCTCCCGGGTCTTGGCTGTCAGGATTTCGACCGATCGGCGCCAGGCCGCGGGATCATCTCCGAAAGAGCCGTCGGCGAGCATCGAGAGGTACCCATTCAGCACCGAAATAGGCGTGCGCAGTTCGTGAGCCGCGAGGTTGAGGAAGGCACTCTTGGCCTGATTCGCGAGCTGCTCGGCGGCGTAAAGGCGGGACAGTTCCTCCTTTCGTTCGCGGGTCTCAACAAGGGCGGCCAGCACGAAGGATGCCAGCGCCAGACTGACGTTGAAAGCCTGGAGTGCGACCATCTTTTCGAAGAGGTCCTCTGTGGCGAATGGGCCGGTTCCGTGCACGGCGGACCAGGTCGCGACCGTCGACGCAATCAGCGCGGCGGGCGCCGCTCCGCGCTGGCGGAAGCGCCAGGCCGTGACCATGATGAGTGGCAGCACCAGGTACTCGACCCGCAGACCATTCTGGAAAAGCAGATAGGTCACGATCGCAGTTCCGGCCAGCAGGGCGCCGAGTTCCCCCGCACGCCACCAGTTGAGCTGGGGCCAGGCCGATCCTGGCAACAAGCTCAAGAGGAAGGGCGCCACCAGCAGCACCCCCATCGCGTCGCCCGCCCACCAGACGGCCCAGGTCGCCCAGAAGCCGCTGCCCGGCACGGTGCCGGATAGCAGGAGGACCAGGCTGCCTACGGTGGCGCTGACCGCCATGCCCGTGAGCGCCGCGAGTGTGATGGCGATGGCGTCGAACAGTCGGTCCATCGCAAGGTGGAAGTCGAGCCGGCGGAGGAGCTCCGCCGACAGCAGAGGGGCGAGCGTATTCCCGGCGGCGATCACCGCCGCGCCGAGTACGGAAGGGCCAATCGGGAGGTTGACCGCAAAGGCCGCCAGCGCGATGGCGGCCGTAGCCCGCCGCCCGACGAGCAGAATTGCCACCACAGCAATGCCGGTCGGGGGCCAGATCGGGGTGACCTGACCGTGCACCAGCGCCAGGTTCAGGCTGAGTTTGGCCGCCAGCCAGTAGGCCGCGGCCACCAGCGCCAGCCGGAAGAACTCCTTGCCTGTCAGACGAAGGGTACTGAAGCGGGTCACACCGCTGAGTTCGGGTACCAAAAGTCCACCCGGAACCTAGCAGATCGTCGAAAAAGGTTCAAGGCAATTCCGTGTCGGCTGCTTGCTGCAACCTGGTAGCGGGCACCCCATCCGGCGATGAAATCCTGACGACGTAGTCGGACGCGCTCAAATTCGCGCCCTGGTTTCTGAGCTCCTGACTGCGCGAAGCGGCCAGGATGACGGCCGGCAGGTTGGGCCGGCGGGCTGCGCGACGAAGATCCTCGAGGATGCCGAGCCGGTCAGGTCTTCCCGCCGGTAACTCCAGGAAAATGATGTCGGGACGTCGGGCGCGGGTTTCCGCCACCGCATTGTCGAGATCGACCACCCGGACCCAGTAACCGTCGAGTTCAAGCTTTAGCCGGTACATCTCCGCAAGTGCGTCATCCTCGGCGATGTAAAGGACGTCGAGGGTCTCAACATCCGTCTCGGGCACCACGACCATCTTCCAACCTCCTCGGGCACGGACTGACCCCTACACCTTGCGGCCCGAACATAAGCGGCAGCTGACAGTTGGTTATGAGTTTCCTAAGAGCCCCGACTCAGCAAATTCCATCCAGCGGCCGTGATCAGGCGGCAACCGACGACGCGGCGTCGATACGCTTGCGGCGATCACCTCGGCCGCTGAGCAAACCCATCAGGACGAGCTGGACCGCCCACCCGGTGTACACGATCGTCGTGCTGACATAGGGACCGATCACCCCCTCCGCTTGCAGGACGTAGAGCGAATTCGGCCAGGTGTTCAGCGAGGCATGGAAGAGAAGAACGAGCAGCAGGCTCCTGCGGCTGCCGTTGTAGAGCCAGGTCGAGATGATGGAGAGCGCGATGGTGCGCACCACGAACAGTCCGAACGGTAGATGGCTCTGCGCCGTAATCGGAATCAGAAAGAGGGGGAGATGCCAGACGGCTGAAACGACGCCGATCGCGACCGACGCTTTCAGCATACCGAGGATGGGCTGCACCCGAGGCAGAAGAAATCCGCGCCATCCGAATTCCTCGCCGGATGGGCCGCCAATCAGGAGAACGAGGATGAAGGTCGCAGGCGTGGCCAGCCAGCGGGACGAATCGAAGAGGTTCGGAACGATACCACCTTTGAGGACGTGGACCCCGAGGATGGTTGTCTGGATCACGATGGGCGCGACGAGCGCGGCTGCATACCATTGAATGCCGACGCGCCAGCGCAGTGCCTGACCGAGAAACTCGCGCAGACCGGCATGGCCCGAGGTCCGCGAAACCATCGCCACGGCCGCCAGCAGGGGCCCGAATGTCCCGAGCACGAGCAGCACCGGTGTGGCCGTCGGCCCCACGAACCCCAGTCGATGGTTGGCGGCCACCAGCGGAAGCCAGCAGATCCAGGAAATACCGATCGCATAGGTGGCGAAGACAACCGCCGACCGCCATCCCGAGAGCCGCGGGCGCATTAGCGCCAGATGTAACGCGGGAGCAGCGCCCGGGCTTGCTTTAGACTCAGCCGAAGAGGCCGGATGGCAACGCCGACCCGAATCCGTATAAGCCGGCGCGAAGCGTTTAACGCCGCCCACCAACTGTGGGACCCGGCGCGGTCCGACGATGAGAATCGCCGCCTCTTCGGAAAGTGCGTCAACCTCCACGGCCACAACTATGCGGTCGAGGTCGTGGTCCGCGGCGACGTCGACCCGGCCACCGGATATCTGATCGACCTCAAGCGCCTGTCCGACTTGATCGGTCGCGAGGTGATCGCCGACGTCGACCACCGCAATCTGAACACAGACGTTCCCTGGCTCACCGACCGGATTCCCACCGCCGAGAACCTCGCGGTGGCGTTTTGGGGGCGGCTTCGCCCGCATTTGCCAGACGGGTCGCTTCAGTCGGTGCGGGTCTACGAGACCGAAAAGAACTGGGCCGAGTGCTCGGATGCGGAATGAGCTCGAAACCCCTCCGACGCGGCCGGTCGAACTCCGCCAGCGGTACTCGACCAGCGACCTCGGTTCCCTGACAGACGCCGAGCGTCGCCGCTTTCTCGCCGGCGGCGATCCCGACCCGCAGACAAATCCGGCGATCGCCTGGGAGCTGCTCTACCGGCTCGAGCCCGAGCTCTATGACCGCCTTATACGGCCCGAGCGAATCCATCCCTCGGTCATCGACTGGCTACCCCGTCGAGTTCACCGGATTGTCGAAGTGGGAGCGGGGAGCGGGCGCGTGACGGAGGCGCTGATCGATCGCTGCGATGAGCTGATCGCCATCGAGCCGGCCGCGCCGCTGCGCGAGCGGCTTGCCGCCAGGCTGGCCGCGGCCGGCGAGCGCCTGCAGGTGCGTAATGGCTTTTTCGACGATCTCCCCGTTCCGGACCAGTCCGCCGAGCTCGTCGTGGCTTGCTCAGCCTTGACGCCGGACCCGGCCCACGGCGGTGACGTCGGGCTCCACGAGATGGAACGGGTTTGCGTGCGAGGGGGGCGGGTCGTCATCATCTGGCCGAACGATCCACACTGGCTGCTGGAGCGCGGCTATGTCTATCAGTCGTTTCCCGGCCGCATGACCCTGGAGTTCGACAGCGTCGAGGAGGCCATCGAACTGGCGCAGATCTTCTACCCCGATGCGGTCCAGGAGATCCGTCGCCGCGGCGACCGCCTGGTCCCCTATGAGGTGGTGGGCATCAATCCGCCGCGCGACCTGGCCTGGAAGACGGTGGCAAATTGAAGATCGCGCTGGTCGCGCCCCTCGTCACAACGATTCGCGAACCGCAGGCGGGCGGCTCGCAGGCATTCCTCGCCGACCTCGCCGCTGGGCTCGTTAGCCGGGGACATGCCGTAGACGTCTACGCTGCGACTGGCTCGGAAATTCCGGGCGTCAGCGTCATCGACACCGGCGTCGTTGCCGATCGGCTGATCGGCTCGCTGTACCGCGCCAACGGCAGTGGATCGGCGGATCCTGGGCCCATCGAGGAGGCGTTCGCCAGCGTGTACGCGGCGATCCGCACGGTGCCGTACGACGTAGTGCACAATCACGCATTCGATGCGCCGGCCGTGCGACTGGCCACCTCCCTCAGCTCCCCGGTCATCCACACGCTTCATTTGCCGCCCGACAACGCGCTGCGCGCCGCCATTCGGGAGGCCGAGCGTGCGATGCGGGCGCCGACCATCGCGACGGTCTCAGCATGGCAGGCGAAGGCCTGGGGCATCGCAACCACGCTTCCCGACGGGGTCCCCATCGACCGGATCCCGTGGTCCGACGCAGCCGGTGACGGCGTAGTTTTCGCCGGACGCTTGAGTCCGGAGAAGGGCGCCGCCGAGGCGATCGACATCGCAACCATTGCCGGCGTCCGCATCGACCTCTACGGCGATCCCTACGATCTCGGGTATGCTGCCGCCCTGGTCAATTCAAGCCGTCGGGTATCGGGCGTCAGCATCCATTCGGGCGTGCCGCGCGAGGCGCTGTGGCGAATCATGGCCCGCGCGGCCGCTGTACTGTGCCCGGCAAACTGGGATGAGCCATTCGGTCTGGTGGCCGCCGAGGCACAGGCCACCGGAACGCCCGTCATCGCCTTCCGCCGTGGCGCCCTGGAGGAGGTCGTGGCCGACGGAGAAACCGGGTTTCTGGTGCCGGCCGGTGACGTCAAGGGCGCCGCCCAGGCGCTGACGCGGATCGGGTCGATCGGCCGGCCGGCCTGTCGACGGCATGCTGAGGCGCATCTCACGCTCGACCGCAGCCTCGACGCCCATATCCGGCTCTATGAGCACGTGCGCCGTCGCGCGCCGGCACCATATGCCTGACCGAAGGCCCTGGTTGCACGGGCGGGTCGCCGTCGTGACGGGAGCCAGTCATGGTATCGGACGTGCAACCGCTGAGGCGATGGCGCGGGCCGGGGCGCATGTCGTACTCGCCGCGCGCAGCGCTCCGGCATTGACCCAGCTCGCCGAAGCGGTCCGGAGAGCTGGCGGGAGCGCCACCCCGGCGCCGGGCGATGTGAGCCGGGCCGATGACGTCGACCGGGTTTTCGCGGTCGCCGACGAGCTTGGTGGCGCCACCGCGCTGGTCTGCGCGGCGGCCGTCTTGACGAAGGTCCCGCTCGTGGAGACTTCCCTTAAGACCTGGGAACAAACGCTGGCGACCAATCTGACCGGGATGTTTCTCTGCTGCCGGGCGGCGTTCCGCTCGATGCAGAGCTTGGGAGGCGGGCGCATCGTCAACCTGGCCTCTCTATCCGGGGTCTATGGCACGGAGAAGTTTCCGGGTCTCGCCGCCTACAACGTGTCCAAGTACGGCGTGATCGGGCTCACCGAGGCGATTGCCGTCGAGGGTCGCGAGCATGGTATCAGCGCGCTGTGCATCAGCCCAGGCGCGGTGGACACCGACCTTCTGCGCCAGGCCAATCCGTCGCTAAAGCCGGGCCTCAAGCCCAGCGATGTCGCGGAGTTGATCGTGACCCTGCTGGATCAGCCGATGGATAGCCTTAGCGGCGCCAACATCCCCCTGTTTTCCAACCGTTAGAGGAAGGGCTGATTACCGCTCGGGCTGTAGAACGGCCTCGCACCCCGGGCACCGTTCGATGGTTACCAGGGTGCCCCCCACCATGGACGCGGTATGGGTGGCCTGCGGTCGAACGTCGTGGCCGCAGCTCTGGCAATAGGTCGTCTTCGCTGCCGGCTCGTCGTCGGGAGTCTTGGGCATCCTATTAATAGGATAGATGGCGGAGCACCTGGTGCCGCTGGGAATGCTTGTCGTGGTGGCAGGCCTGCTCTGCGTCGCTGCCAGACGCGCGCCTGGGCGATGGCTCGATTGGGTCGCGGCGGCCATCGCGCTCGCCATCGTGCTCGCCGAGCTCAGCTGGCAGCCGTATGTCCTGGCCAACCACAGCTGGTCCGCGGCGTCCAGCCTGCCGGTGCAGTTGTGCGACGTCGGTGGCTTCGTCGCGGCCGCTGCGCTCATCTGGCGTCAGCTCTTGCTGGTCGAGATCGCCTATTTCTGGGGTTTCGGCGGGACGCTTCAGGCTCTACTGACGCCCGACCTCCGGGATCACTTCCCGACATTTCCGTATTTGCAGTTCTATGCCACCCATGACCTCGTGGTGCTCGCGGCGCTGTTTCTCGTCATTGGCCTCGGGCTCCACCCGCGGCCGGGCTCAGTCCGCCGCATCTTCCTCCTGACCCTCGTCTTCACGGCCGCGATTGCGATCGTCGACCTGGTTACGGGTGGCAATTACATGTACCTGCGGCGGGTGCCGGCCGAAGTTAGCTTGCTCAGTTTGATGGGCCCGTGGCCGTGGTACATCGCCGTTGGGGTGCTCGTCGCCCTGATCGTGTTAGCCGTCCTCGATACCCCGTTTCGGTGGTCCCGCGGCCGCGCCGACCGATGAGTTTTTCGGCTGAGGCCGGTCTAACCAGGCGATAACAACCTCAGGAGGAACCGATGGGTATTCGTAGAAGGCACACCGAGCAGGCACTTCGGATCGCACAGCCCGCCCAACCGACCGGCTCGCGCTGGCTGTCATTGATGGTCCTCTGTGCCGGCTTTCTGATGATCGTCGTGGACATGACCATCGTGAACGTCGCGCTGCCGTCGATCCGGCGCGACCTGGGCTTCTCGCAGGCCGGTTTGGCCTGGGTCGTGAATGCCTACCTGATTGCCTACGGCGGACTCCTCCTCCTGGGCGGGCGGCTCGGCGACTTGATCGGCCGCAAGCGGATCTTCTTGATCGGGCTCGCCATATTCACCGCGGCTTCTGTGCTTTGCGGCCTGTCGTTCAGCCAGCCGATGTTGATCGCCGCCCGGTTCATCCAGGGAATCGGTGGAGCGGTGAGCTCGGCGGTGATCCTGGGAATGGTTGTGACGATGTTCCCCGAGGCCGGGGAGCGCGCACGCGCAATTGGCATCTTCAGTTTCGTTGCCTCCGCCGGCGCATCGATCGGCCTGCTGGCCGGCGGCCTCATCACCCAGGCGATCAGCTGGCACTGGATCTTCTTCGTCAATCTCCCGATCGGACTCGCAACCGCTATGGTGGCCGCTCGCCTGCTCGATGCGGACTCCGGCATCGGTCTCCGCGAGGGAGCCGACCTCATCGGCGCTTTCCTCATCACAGCGTCGTTGATGCTGGGTGTCTACACCATCGTCGAGTCCGCCACCTATGGACTGGGCTCGCTCCATACGCTCGGGTTCGGCGCCATCGCGCTTGGCCTGATGGGCGGCTTCCTTGTGCGCCAGATGGTCGCCCGAAATCCGATCCTTCCGCTTCGCCTCTTCCGGTCGCGCAACCTCTCGGCAGCGAACGTCATCCAGGCGCTGATGACGGTAGGCATGTTCGGCATGTTCTTCCTCGGTTCCCTTGATCTCGAGCGGGTCCTTCACTACCGCCCGCTGGCGATCGGCCTCGCGTTCCTGCCTGTTGCCGTGGCGATGGGCGCGTTCTCGATCGGCGTTTCGGCCCGGCTGATCATGCGGTTCGGCGCGCGCACCGTGCTCCTGACCGGGCAGGTGATGATCGCCGCCGCGCTTGTCCTCCTGGCGCTGGGACCGATGAACAGCGACTATCTGCGGGACTGGTCTTTGCCGCTGCTCTTGCTCGGCGTCGGCGGAGGCCTCGCATTCCCGGCGCTGGCGATCCTGGCCATGGCCGACGCGACGCCCAGCGACTCGGGGCTCGCGTCAGGTCTGCTGAACACGTCCGCCCAGATCGGCGGCGCACTGGGGCTCGCGGTCCTTGCCACCCTGTCGACCAACCGGACCACCGAGCTGATCCTAAAGGGCCAAACGACCGTCGCGGCGTTGAGTGGCGGCTACCACTTCGCCTGGGCTGTCGGGGCCGCGCTGGTCGTCGTCACGATCGTGTTTGCGGCAACGGTATTGAAGCCGCAACTCGCAACCGCGCCGGAAAACTTGGTCGAGATCGAAGAGGCATCGGCGTAGAGAGCCGCTATCGATTGACGGTGATCAGGTCACTTGCTCGATGCGGAAATCGCTACCGTCCTGAACGACGCGCACCCCGCCTCCCTTGGCGATGGGGGCGACGACCTGCCTGGTGAGCCCATAGATCGCCGCCTCGTGCATGGGTGAGTGGCCGACGATCAACGCCCTGCCCCCCTCGGGGAGCATATCGAAGACCCGGCGAAGCGCACCGCCCAAGCGCGTCGCCTCTTCCTCGACCAGGGCCTTGTCGGCCC
>Ga0066683_10000061_pt1 | contig 19827 bp, 21 predicted proteins | sample GraSoiAngelo_132_FD_62296 | JGI IMG/M metagenome (GOLD analysis project Ga0066683, IMG submission 62296) | Grasslands soil microbial communities from the Angelo Coastal Reserve, California, USA - 14_0929_02_40cm | ecosystem: Environmental > Terrestrial > Soil > Grasslands | place: USA... | reverse complement strand
GTTGGGGGGTATGGGGGGCCATTTCGGGGCCCCCCATGTTGTTGTTAATCGAGAACGACGAGGCCGCGGTTGGAGCGATTGACGACGGTCGCTCCACCGCGCGTGACCAGCACCGTCTCCTTGACGGTCACGCCGAACGCGCCGAGCTCGTAGTACGGCGTCTCCGCGCGCAGCACCATGCCGGCCTCGAGCGTCTCGCCGCCGGGCCGCAGCCACGGCGCCTCGACCGGCTCGAGGCCGATCCCGTGGCCGACGTGATGGCGACGGAATTCCGGCAAGCCGCCGTCGCGCACGGCGGCGACGGCGGCCTCGAAGACCTTGCCGCCATCGACACCCGGCCGAATCGTCTCGAGCGCGGCCTGCACGCCGGCCTCGACCGCGTCGTACGCCCGCAGTGCGCGTGACTCCGGCTCGCCGAGGATGGCCATGCGCGCGACCTCGCCGTGATAGCCCTTGAAGATGGAGCCGACGTCGAATCGCACGAGCTCGCCCGGACGCAGCGCGCGCTCGCCCGTCGGCGCCGCGGGCAGCGCGGCGTGCGCGCCGAAGGCGATGATCGTCGCGTACGGCGTCGCTGCGCGCGTGGCGACCGCGCGCTCGTAGAGCGCGACGGCCTCACGCTCCGTCGTGCCGGCCCTGAGCTCGCTCAGCACGGCGTGGATCGCCTCTTCGGCGATGCGCAGCGCCTGCGCCAGACAGTCGATCTCGTACGGCCCTTTCACCGCGCGCGCCCGCGCCACGGCGCCCACCGCGGGCGCGAGGCGAAACCGCGAGAGACGGGCGGTGATCGTCGCCGTCCCGGGCCGCGCACCGTCGTCCATGCCGATGCGCGCGCCGCGTAGGCCGAGCGCCTCGAGCACGCTCGCGAGCGCATCCGCCGCGCTCTCGGCCGGCTCCGCGGCCAGCCGCGCCGCGCGGCGAGCGTGCTCGTCCGCGCGCTCCGCGAGATTGACGAAGAACCGGCCGTGGCAGACGACGTGATCGGCGGCGCCGTCGCCGGCGGCCAACGCCGGCGCGTCGATCGTCGGAATGACGAGCGCGGTCCCGGCCTTCGAGTACACCGCCGCGATGTCGGCCGGATAGACGCTGCGTGAGAAGCTGCGGAAGCCGGTGAGGTACTCGACGTCGGCCGCCGACGTGACGATCAGCGCGTCGGCGCCGGACGCCTGCAGCGCGGCGTCGAGCCGTTCGGTCTGATGCGGGTACATGGCTATACCGCCAGCAGCGTGCCCGTGACGTGGCCGGAGCTCTCGGCGGCGAGATACGCGATCGCGTCGGCGACCGCCTCGACCGGCACCCACGTCTTGGGATCGACATTCGGCATGGCCGCGCGGTTCGCCGGCGTGTCCATCGTGCTCGGCAGCACGGCGTTGACGGTCACGCCGCGGCCGCGCGTCTCCGCGGCCAGCGCCTGCACGAGCGCGATCACGCCGGCCTTCGCGACCGTGTAGGCGATGAAGCCTCCCGAGGGCGGCACCACCGCGCGCGAGGCCACGGCCACGACGCGGCCGCCGCCGCCGGCGAGCATCGGCGGCACGACGGCGTGGGTGGCCACGTAGGCGGTCGTCAGATTCAGGGTCAGCATCGAGTCCCACAGCCGGCGGTCGGTCTGGGCGAGGTCGCCCATCGCGAAGCCTCCCACCGCGCTGACGAGGACGTCGATGTGCCGGTGCCTGGCCAGCAACGACTGCGTGAGTCCGGCCATCGCGGTGTCGTCGGTGATGTCGCAGCGCTCGAGCACCAGGCGCGGCCGCGCGATGGCGTCGACGGAGGCGGCCAGCCGCTCGCGCTCGGCCTCGACGATCCAGGGCACGCAGACCATGGCGCCCTCGGCGAGAAAGCGCCGCGTGATGGCCTGGCCGAGCGCGCCGCTGCCGCCGGTGACGAGAACGACGCGGGCCAATGCGCTACTCCGCCGCCGCCGGCGCCAGCATGATGGCCGAGCGCTGGATCTCGTCGTAGCGCACCTTCGCGACGTCGAACTCCTCGAGGTTGTCCCTGAGCTTCTTGAACGTCTGCTCGAACGAGGGCAGCGTTTTGCGCGCCCGCGTGAGCGGCGTGGTGCGTGCCAGCAGATAGTTCTTCACGTACGGGTGGTTGATGCCACGCTTCTTGACCTTCGCCACCACGCCGGCCAGCGTCTCGTCGGCCGCGCGCACGAGGCCGGCGCGCTCCTCGCGCTCTTCCAGGCCCCGCCGCAGCGATACCTTCAGGAATTTGTCGACTCTTCTCAGAATAGGGGCGAAGGCGCCGCCGGCGAAGCGCTTGTTCTGCTCGTAGAGCAGCCCGAGCGTGATCAGGTGCGCGGACTCGAACTGAAACGCCCAGTCCTCTTCGGTCGACGTCGGCTGCTCGCCCTCGGCGCCGCGGTACATGCGGATGACCTCGAGCGACTTCTCCTTGAGGTTGTGCGCCTTCTCGGTGTTGAGCGCGAGCACCTGAAACGCCACGTTGGGCTCGGCCACGAGGATGGCGGGGATGACGTCGGCCTTCAGCTTGTCGAGCGCGACGCGCCGGTGATTGCCGTTCGGCGTCCAGTAGACCCCGGGCCGTGGGGAGACGACGATGATCGGGTCCACGAAACGATCGACGCGACGCACGGCCTCCGTGAGGCGTTTGACGTGCGTGGGCGAGACGTCGCGCTGGTAGGGGCTCGCCTCCACCTTCGTGCGCGGCAGCAGACAGAAGATCTGCCAGTGTTCGCCGACCGGCTCCTGGTAGACCGCCAGCACCCGCCCGCCGTCGCGCTCGATCTGCTCGACCAGAGCGCGCGCGGTCTTGCTGGGCTCCTTGTCCGGATAGACCGTGAAGTCCGCCATGGCTCAGATCCTACGCCGCCGCGGCCGCCGCCGGCGTCGCGCGCGGCCGGCGCACCAGGTCGCGGACGCTGCCGTAGATGCCGGAGGGCAGGAAGATGATGAACACGATGAGCAAGAGCCCATAGATCGTCTCCGCCATGCCCACGTAGCTCACGCCGAACACCACGCGCAGCACCTCGGCCAGCGCGATCGTCAGCGCGGTGCCCACGGTGGCCCCGAGCAGCGAATACATACCTCCGAGGACGACCGCGAACACGATGCGCAGCGACACGCCGATGCCGGCCAGCGTGTCGGGGTTCACGTACGCGATGTACTGCGCATACGCGGTGCCGCCGATGGCGGTCAGGATCGCGGAGAGCACCGTGATGCCGATTTTGAAGCGGCTGACGTGGATGCCGACCGACGCGGCCGCCGTCTCGTCTTCGCCGATCGCCTCCATGGCCGAGCGGGCCATCGAGCGATCCAGCCGATGCCACACCCACAGCCCGAGCGCCCAGAGGACGAGTCCCGCGTAATAGAAGACGCGCTTGTCGGTGAACTGCACGGCCGCGAGGCTATCGAAGCCCTCCGGCCGCACCGTCAGGCCGAGCGAGCCGCCCGTCCAGTCACGCTCGGCGATGATCAGCAGTCGGATGACCTCGCCCACGGCGAGCGTGACGAGGCCGAAGTAGTGGCCGACGACCTGAAAGCGCGAGCACGGGTAGGCGACCACGACGGCGAGCGCGGCGGTGAGCACGACCGACACGAGCGTGCCCAGCCACGGCGTGAGTCCGAAGAAGTTCCAGAGCAGCGTCGTCGTGTAGGCGCCGAGCCCGAGAAAGGCCCCATGGCCGAGCGAGACGAGCCCGAAGCGTCCCATCAGCGACCACGCCCCGCCGATGAAGGCCCAGATGAAGATCTGGATCAGCACGTGCAGCACGTACTGGCGCATGCCGCCCATCGGCACGAACGGGACGGCGAGCAGGACCGCCAGCAGCAGGCCGGCGAACAGCCGCCCCGCGCTCACGTGCGTCTCCCGAGGATGCCGCCCGGCCGGGCGAAGATCATGACCACGAAGAAGACGAAGGCGATCACATAGCCCATCTCGGTCGACCACAGGACGCCGCCGATCGAGATGACCTCGCTCATGATGAACGAGGCGACGAAGGCGCCCACCATGTTGCCGAGCCCGCCGAGCACGCAGATCATGAAGGTCAACGGCCCGAAGGCGGCGCCGAAGAACGGGTGCACCGAGTACTGGATGATGAGCAGCGCCCCCGCCACGCCGGCCAGCGCGCCCCCGACGGCCGACGTCACGAGGTACACCGTCCGCGGATTCGCGCCCATCAGCGCCATCGCGTCGCGGTCCTGCGAGACGGCCCGAATGGCGGTACCGACGTAGGTGTGCCGCAGGAAGAGGTAGAGCCCGAGCGTCACGAGCAGCGCCACCGCGAAGGCGATCAGACGCGCGAAGGACAGGAACATCCCGCCGAGCTCGATCGTCGGCAACGCCAGTCGCACCGAGCGGTGATCCGTCGTCCACAGGAACGTCGCGAACGACTGCAGGAAGAAGAGCAACCCGCCGGTGGCGAGCAGCTGGTTCACGGGCGCGCTGCCGAGAATGGGCGAGATGATCAGCAGGTGGACGCCGATCCCCAGCAGCGCACCGAGCGCGACGCTCGCGAGGCCGCCGAGCCAGATCGGCCAGCCATAGACCTGCACGAGGAAGTACACCGCGTACATGCACATCATCACGAGGTCGACGTAGGCGATCCAGACGATGTCGATGACGCCGAAGATCAGGTTGAGGCCGAGCGCGAGCAGCGCGAGCACGCCGCCCAGCAGCAGCCCGTTCACCGCGGCCTCGGCGAGGAAGATCGGATCGATCACAGGCCCACGTACGCTTTGCGGATGAAGTCCTGGTCGGCGAGCTCCGCGGCGCGGCCTTCCATCTTGAGGTGTCCGGCTTCGAGCAGATAGGCGCGGTCCACGAGCTTCAACACCTGTCGAACGTTCTGCTCGACGACGAGGATCGTGTAGCCCTCCTCGCGCACGCGGCGGATCAGATCGAACAGGCGCAACACGATCACGGGCGCCAGCCCCATCGATGGCTCGTCGAGCAGCACGAGCTTGGGCCGGGACATCAATGCGCGGCCGAGGGCGAGCATCTGCTGCTCGCCGCCCGACAGACTGCCCGCGCGCTGCCGGCGCCGCTCCGCGAGCACGGGAAAGAGCGCGAACACGCGCTCCAGGCTCTCGGCGTACACGCGGCGCGCCGGCCGCAGATACGCGCCCATCTTGAGGTTGTCGGCGACGGTGAGCATCGGAAAGATCCGGCGGCCTTCGGGCACGTGCGCGATGCCGCGCGCGACCACCTCGTACGCCGGGCGGCCGGTGAGGGCGGCGCCCTCGAAGGACAGCGAGCCGGCGCGCGGCGCGATCATTCCCGAGATCACGCGCAGCAGCGTGGTCTTGCCGGCACCGTTGGGGCCAACGACGGCCACCGCCTCACCGGCCGCGACGTCGAGGCTGATGTCCCAGAGCGCCGTGAACGCGCCATAGCCCGCCGTGACGTTGCGCAGTGCGAGCATCAGGCCAGCACGACTTTCTCGCCGAGATACGCCTCGATGACGCGTGGGTCCTCGGCCACCTCCCGCGGCTTGCCCTCGGCGATCTTCTCGCCGTGATCCAGGACGACCACGCGGTCGACCACGCGCATCAGCGTGGCCATGATGTGCTCGACCCACACGATGGTCACCCCGAGCTCGCCGCGGATACGCCGCAGCAGCTCGGCGGCGCCCGCCATCTCGGAGGAGTCGAGCCCGCCGAGGCTCTCGTCGGCGAGCAGCAGCTTGGGGGCCGTGGCCAGCGCGCGCGCGAGCTCGAGCTTCTTCAGACCGCCGGCGCCGAGCGTCGTGGTCGACGCGTCGTCCGTCGCGGGCAGGCCGACCAGCGCGAGGATCTCGCGCGCGCGGGCGCGCGCCGCGGACTCGCCCACGCGCGTCGTGGCGCCGAAGTGGGCGGCGACGGCGACGTTCTCGAGGATCGACAGCTTGCGGAAGGGCCGAGGAATCTGGAATGTGCGGGCGAGCCCGCGATGGCAGATGGCGTCCGGTGTGCGGCCGCCGATCTCCTCGCCGTTGAATCGGACGGAGCCGCCGGAGGGCGCCAGCGCACCCGAGATGCAGTTGAAGGCCGTCGTCTTGCCCGAGCCGTTCGGCCCGATGAGTCCCAGGATCTCGCCCTCACGCACCTCGAACGACACACGGTTGAGCGCCGTGAAGTCGCCGAAGCGCTTGATGAGCTGCGTGACGCTCAGGATATGACGTGCATGGGGGGCCTCGAAGGGCCCCTCAAGCGCCGGGCTCAGCGGGCGGCGAACGGCGAGGACGCCGCCAGCGGCAGGATCGGGTTCGCGGTCTGCACGGTCTTGGGATAGACGATCTCGAACTTTCCCTCGACGATCTGGAAGACTGCAGGAAACGCCCGCTCGTTCTGACCTGCCATCGGATTACCCGGCGGCAAGAACTTCACACCGTAGCCCTGCATGGTGCCGCCCTCGGGAATGTCCGTCTCGCGCGCGGCCTTCGCGAGCGCGTCGGGCGTGATGCCGCCGTGCTTCTGGATCGCGCGCGGCAGCACGTCGTTGAGCAGGATCCACATGTTGTTGAAGCCCATCGAGACGTGCGGCGCGATCGCCTGCGGCGGGATGTTCGGCTCGAAGACCTTGTAGCGCCGGACCATCTCCTGCGTCATCTCGCCCACGCCGGGCTTGAGCTTCTTGGGATCGAGCAGCTGCCCGGCGACGGGATCCACCGTGTGGAAGCCCTCGATCTCGTTTCCGAAGCCCTCCTTCAGCTTGTCGATCTGGCTGTGGCCCGCGCCGTGGCCGAGGTACGCCTTCACACGGAGGCCCTGCTCTTTCGCCTGGCGCAGGAACAGCGCGATGTCCGGCGCATAGCCGGTGTGGAACAGCACGTCGGGACGCGCGGCACGCAGCTTCGTGACCAGCGAGGAGAGATCGGGCGCCTGGATGGAGAAGCCTTCCTTCAGCACGACCTGCATCCCGTGCTTCTTGGCTTCCGCCTCGTTGGCGGCGGCGACGCCGGTGCCGTACGGACCGTCCTCATAGATGATGGCCACGCGCAGGTCCTTCGGCGCCTTCTTGAATCGGTCCTGCGAGTAGGCGGCGATGTACTGCACGGAGTAGGCGCCGAAGAGTCCGCCGTTGGGCTGCGGGCGGAAGGTGTATTGGAGATTGCGATCCTTCAGGACGTTGTCCGCGATGGCGGTGGTGATCCAGAGAAACTTCTTCTGCTTGTCGATCTTGTCGGCGAGGGGCACCGCGTGCGCCGAGGAGTACACGCCGGCGAGGATGTCCACCTTCTCGGCGTTGAGCAGCCGCTCCGCCTCGTTGATCGCGACTTCGGCCTTGGACTGGCTGTCGCCGTCGACCTGGACGATCTTGTACTTGCCGAGCACGCCGCCCTTTTCGTTGACGTAATCGATGATCATCTTGGCGCCGCGCCAGCAGTTGAGGGAGCCGGCGGCCGAGAAGGGCCCGGTGTGATCGAACAGGATGCCGATCTTGATCGTCTGCCCCTGCGCGTCGGCGCGCGGAGTCCATGTGCTCGCCACGGCCGTCGCCAGCGCGAGCGCCACGGCGAGGATCATTCGGGCTGACGTCATGCGCGCTCCTCCTCGCAAAAAAGTGGGCTGGAGCGTATCACGCGCCGGTCCGACGTGCGAGGATCATCCACTCGCGGCCCTGTCGTCCACGCGCGGAGCGCAGCGGTGCGAACGCGCGCTCGATCCTGAACGCCGGAGCGAGCAGGCGGCGCACCTCGTCCGGCGAGACGACGAAGGGCGGGCCGGCCGACTGCGCGCGCAGCGGGAAGAAGCAGGCGAGCAACCAGCCACCGGCCCGCAGCGTGCCGGCGAGGGCGCGGACGTACTCGGCGCGCCGCGCGGGATCGATCGCGCAATAGCACGTGTACTCCCAGACGCCGTCGAACGCGTGGGGCAGGTCACGCCCGAGCGTGAAGACGTCGCGCTGCTCGAAGCTGACCGTGACGTGCTCGCGCGCGGCGAGGCGCCGCGCCACGTCGAGCACCGAGGGAACGAAGTCGAAGGCCGTGACCTCGTAGCCGTGGGCGGCGAGCAGCCGCGCGTCGTGGCCGCGGCCGCAGCCCGGAACGGCGACGCGACCGCGGGGCGGCGGTGTCGTGTCGAGGAAGTCGACCAGCGGCTGCGCGGCGCGGCCGAGGTCCCACGCGTCGCCGCCGCGCGAGTAGAGCTCGTCCCAGAAGTCCGGCAAGCTTGTCCTACCGAAGGTAGGGCTCACACGGGCCATTGCATCGCCTCGAAGTGCGGCACCGCGCGCTCGGCGCCCGCGCCGATCAGCTCGTCGGTGGTATGAGCCGTGGTCACGCCGATGACGCGCATGCCGGCGGCGCGCGCGGCCTGCACGCCGACGATCGCGTCTTCGAAGACCACGCAGGCCGCCGCGTCGATCCCGAGCTCCTCGGCCGCTTTCAGGTAAATCTCGGGATGCGGCTTGCCCCAGCGCACATCGTCCGCGGTCACGGTGACGTCGAGGTGCCGGGAGAGACCGAGCGCATCGAGGACCCGCTCGAGGTCGCGCCGCGACGCGGACGTGGCCACCGCGCGGGGCACGCGGGCGCGGACCAGCGCCTGCACGAACGCGCCGGCTCCGGCCACGGCGATGAGGCCCCGCCGCGCGAGTCGCGCGTAATGCTCGCGCTTGAGCTCCGCGAGCCGCCGCGCCTCGCCGCGCCCGATGTCGCCGACGAGCAGCGCCACCGCCTCCTCGGCGGGCCGCCCGATGGTGAGACGCCAGAACTCCGGCGGCGGCGTCACGCCGCAGTCGCGGCACATGGCGACCCAGGCGTCACGATGGTGCGCACCGGAGTCGACGAGCACGCCGTCCATGTCGAAGACGACGGCGCGCGGCGCGACGACGCTCACTTCAAGCGATAGAGAGGAGCGAGCGCGCGAAACGTCTCGAGCGCGGCGTCGCGATACTGCGCCTCGGTCCAGCGCGCCGCTTGCTCCGCCGGCACCGTGCGGCCGAGCACGAACTGGCCGTCACGCGTGCGCGTCAGCTCGTCGGCCAGCTCGGCGAGCCGCTCCGGGCTCAGGTCGGCCAGCGGCGCTGCGGCTTCGTCGTCGTGCTCGTTCTTGAACCACGCCAGTCCCTTCACGCGTCGGAGCACGGGCCCGAGACGCGGCGCATTGCGCTTCCAGGCGGCGGCCCAGCGCTTCTTGTCGCCGTGCTCGGGGCCGACCTCGAAGAGGAAGCGCACGGCGTGGCGCGAGATCGCCACCTTGAAGTGGCAGTGCTTCTTGTAGCCGCGCGCGTCGGGCCCGAAGGCCACCCATGTGTCGTCGGGCGGATTGATGGTGCGCCGCGCGTGCCTCGCGACGTGCGCGAATGTCTCGCCGGCGGTGGCGCGGCTCACCGCCGGCGCCAGGCTGTGGCCGACGGCCTCGAGCTTGGGACGGATTCGCGCGCGAATGGCGGCCATACGCGTGCGGAAGCCTGTCTCGTTGAACACCTTGAAGTCGGTGGCGTAGAAGGCCGGGGACGGCATGGCGGCTCTCCTCCGAACCCACGCGGCCCGTGATGAGCGGCGCGATTGAGGGGCATAGTGTAATGGGTCGCCTCGCGCGAGGCAACGCGAAACGGTGGTGGTGCGAGCCGAGGCCGTTCGACGGACGCGGCGAGCGTGGTCGTGCGAGCTGAGGCCGTTCGACGGACGAGGCGAGCGGTGAAATTTCTCGAACGATGGATCGAAGGAGAGACCGATGAGCGACGTGTCCTGCTTTCACAATCTGAAGAGCGGTGGCATCGAGCGACAGCTCGCGCCCGGCGTGAGTGCGCGCGTGTTTCCCGGCGTGCACGCGATGCTGTCGGTGGTCACGCTCGAGCCCGGCGCGGTCTCGCCGGTGCACGCCCACCCCAACGAGCAGTGGGGCGTGTGCCTCGAGGGTGAGTGGATCCGCCTGCAGGACGGTGTCGAGCACCACGTGAAGGCCGGCGATTTCTGGCAGACGCCGCCGAACGTGCCGCACGGCGGCCGTGCGCTCGGCGTGCGCTGCGTCGTGCTCGACATCTTCGCCCCGCCGCGCGAGGAGTACCGCCGGCCGGGCGCGGGCCTCGGCGCCGCGACGCTCGCGCGCTGACGAAGCGCCCGGCGAAGGCGCCCCGACGGGAAATATCGAATGATACAATTCCGCGCGTGACGGACATCTTCGTCGTGACCGGCGGTGCGGGGTTCATCGGCAGCCACGTCGTCGAGCGCCTGCTCGCCGACCACCGGGGCGCGCGCGTGCGCATCTTCGACGACTTCTCCTCGGGCTCGATGGCCAACCTGCCGTTCGCGGCGGGCGCCGGCGAGCGGCTGGAGATCGTACGCGGCGACGTGCGCGACCTGGCGGCGGTGGAGCGCGTGGTGCGCGGCGCGTCGGTCATCTTTCATCAGGCGGCGATGCGCTCGGTGCCGCGCTCGGTCGCCGATCCCCTCGGCGCCAACGACCACAACGTGAACGGCACGCTGCACGTGCTGGAGGCGGCGCGCCGCGCCCATGTGCGCCGGGTCGTGTACGCGTCGTCGTCGTCCGTCTACGGCGACAACCCGGCGCTGCCCAAGAGCGAGGAGCAGCCCACGACGCCGATCTCGCCCTACGCGGTCTCGAAGGCCGCCAACGAGATGTACGCGACGGTGTGGACACGGCTCTACGGCGTGGAGACTGTCGGCCTGCGCTACTTCAACGTGTTCGGACCGCGGCAGGACCCGGCCTCGGAATACGCGGCGGTCATCCCGCGCTTCATCCTCTGGGCGTTGCGCGGCGAACCGATGGAGGTGCACGGCACCGGCGAGCAGTCACGCGACTTCACGTACATCGACAACGTGGTCGAGGCCAATGTGTTGGCCGCGCGCGCGCCGGCAGCCTCGGGCGAAGCGTTCAACGTCGGGTGCGGCGAGCGCGTCAGCCTGCTGCAGATCATCGATCGGCTCGAGAAGCTCCTCGGTCGTGCGGTGCAGCGCCGTCATACGCCGAGCCGCGCGGGCGACGTGCCGCACACCCTCGCCGACATCGGCAAAGCCAAGCGGCTGATGGGCTACACGCCGCTCGTCGATTTCGACGAGGGACTGCGCCGGACGGTCGACTTCTTCAAGAAGCCATAGCCCGGATCACGCCAGACTCCGGAGGGCCCCGCATGCGCCGAACCGCCGCGCTCGTCGTCGTCCTCGCCGCGCTGCTCGCGGTCGCCGTTGTGCCCGTCGCGACGCCAGCCCAGGCGCCACGCGCGCTCGTCGTGCAGAGCCAGACCGAGCCGCCGGGGCTCGACATGACGGCCACACCGGCCACGGCGACCTCCGGCGTCATCTTCTACAACGTGCAGGAGGCGCTGGTGAAGGTGGACCGCCACGGCAAGCTCGTGCCGTGGCTCGCGGAGCGCTGGCACACGGCAGACAACCGCAACTACACCTTCTTTCTGAAGAAGGGCGTGCGCTTCCACAACGGCCGCGAGCTCAAGGCCGCCGACGTGAAGTACGCCTTCGAGCGCGCCCTGAATCCCGAGACGAAGCACCCGTACGCGAAGGACTACGAAGCCATCGGCGACATCATCGTCAAGGACGACTACACGGTCACGTTCGCGCTCAAGAGCGTCAACGCCAGCTTCCTCCAGAACATCGCGCGGGCCGGCTCGGTCATCTATCCACGCGAGGCGGTGGAGACGATGAAGAGTCACCCGATCGGGACCGGCCCCTTCCGTTTCGAGGAATGGGTACGCGGCGACCGCATCGTGCTGACGAAGAACCCCGACTATCACGTCAAGGGCCTGCCGCACCTCGACCGCGTGACGTTCCGGTTCATCACCGATCCCAACGCCGTGCTCGCGGCGCTCAAGGCCGGCGACGTCGACGTCTCGCTGTTCGGGCTCGGCCCCGAGCACGTGCAGGATGTCCAGAAGGATGCGCGCTTTCAGGTCCTCGTCGGTGACACGACCAACGACGTGATCCTGGCCATGAACAACTCGCGCAAGCCGTATACCGACGTGCGCGTGCGCCGCGCGATGACCTACGGCATCAACAAGAGCGACGTGCTCAAGGGCGCGATGTTCGGCATGGGCAAGATCCTCGGCACCAACGTGGACCCGCTGAACCCGTACTACGTGGACATGTCGAAGGTCATGCCGTACGACCCCGCGAAGGCCAAGCAGCTCCTCGCCGAAGCCGGCTATCCCAACGGCTTCGACACCGTGCTGAAGGTCGCGCCGCAGTACTACTACACGGTGCGCTCGGGCGAGGTGATCGCGGAGAATCTCAAGAAGATCGGCGTGAACGTGAAGATCGAGCAGATCGAGTGGGGCCAGTGGCTCTCGCGTGTCTTCCGCGAGGCGGACTTCGACCTGACGATCATCGGCCACGCCGAGGCGTGGGACATCAAGAACTACGCGAACCCGAAGTACTACTTCCGGTACGACAGCCCGAAGTTCCAGGAGCTGTTCGCGAAATCGGAGGTCACGGTCGACGATCGGGCCCGCCGCGACGTGTACGTGCAAATGCAGAAGCTCATGGTCGAGGACGCGCCGGTGGTGTGGCTCTTCATGCATCCACGGCTGGCCGTCGCGAAGAAGGGCGTGCAGGGGTTGTGGAAAGACCTGCCGGCCTCGGCCGCCGATCTGTCCGAGGTCGCGTGGGCGCCCGTCAAGTGAGCCGCTGCTAGGGCGTGCGCCGCTACGCCGCGCGACGGGCGGCGGCGCTCGTCGCCACGCTGTTCTTCGTCTCCGCGCTTGTGTTCGTCGTCGTGCGCATCCTGCCTGGTGACCCCGCGGCCCTCATCATGGGCACGGAGGGAAGCCGCGAGGCCTCCGATCGCCTGCGCGAGTCGATGGGGCTCAACCGGCCGCTGCCGGTGCAGTATGTCGAGTGGCTCGCGCGCGCGCTTCGCGGCGATCTCGGGCGCTCCATTCAGTACGACCTGCCGGTCGGCGAGCTGATCGCGAGCCGTCTGCCCGTGACACTGCCGCTGGCGCTCATGGCGGCGGCGTTCATGGTCGTCGCCGCCGTCCCGCTCGGACTGTACGCGGCCACGCGCCACCGCCGCGCCGGCGACTACGCGACGATGATCCTGTCGCAGATCGGCATCTCCGTCCCGCAGTTCTGGGCGGGCCTGCTGCTGATCCTCTTGTTCTCGGTCACGCTCGGCTGGGTGCGCTCCGGCGGCTTCGAGGGCTGGTCGAGCGGCGTCGGCGCCGCGCTGCGCTCGCTGCTGCTGCCCGCCATCGCGCTCGGCCTGTTCCAGGCGGCCGTGCTCGTGCGCGCCACGCGCTCCGCGGTGCTCGACGTGCTGCGCGAGGATTACGTGCGCACCGCGCGCGCCAAGGGCCTGAGTGAGCTCCGCGTCGTCGGCCGCCACACGCTGCGCAACGCGCTGATCCCGATCATCACCGTCGCCGGCATCCAGCTCGGTCAGCTCCTCGCCGGCGCCATCGTGCTCGAGAGCGTCTTCGCGCTGCCCGGCCTCGGGCGGCTCGCGCTCGGCGCCATCACCGCCCGCGATCTCCCGGTCGTGCAGGGCGTCGCCCTGTTCATCGCGTCGACGATCGTCGTCATCAACTTCGCGGTCGACCTCGTCTACACCGTGCTCGATCCGCGCATCCGTTACGAATAGCGATGAGGCGTCGGCCGCTCGCGCACGCGACCTTCACGCTCGGCGCCGCGATCACACTCGCGCTCGTCGCCGTCGCGGGCCTCAGCCTGCTGTACACGCCCGCCGATCCGCTCACGATGTCGATCACCGGGCGGCTGCAGGGGCCGTCGGGCGGGCACCCGTTCGGCACCGACCAGTTCGGCCGCGACATCCTTTCGCGCGTGATGGCGGGCGCGGTCACGTCGATCGCCGTCGGTGTGATCGCGGTCGGCATCGGCGCCGCGCTCGGGGTGGCGCTCGGTCTTCTCAGCGGCTACGTCGGTGGCTGGCTGGACGAGACGCTGATGCGGCTGGTCGACGCCGTGCAGGGTTTCCCGGCGATCCTCTCGGCCCTGCTGTTCACCGCGGTCTTCGCGCCCGGCACGGGCGTGAGCATGGTCGCCATCGGCATCGCGTTCGTGCCGGTGTTCGCGCGCTTGACGCGCGGCTCGGTGCTCGAGTTGCGCGAGCGCGAGTTCGTCGTGGCCGCGCGCGCGCTGGGCGCGCGCGACCGCCGGCTGCTGCTGCGCCACATTCTGCCCAATACGCTGGCACCGCTGGTCGTGCAGGCGACTACCAGCTTCCCCGTGGCGATCCTGGCCGAGGCCGCGCTGGCCTATCTGGGGCTCGGCACGCAGCCACCGCATCCGTCGTGGGGCCTGATGCTCAAGGAGGCGCAGAATTTCCTCGGTATGAACCCATGGTTCGCCGTCTTCCCGGGCGGCGCCATCGCGACGGCGGTTCTCGGCCTCAACTTATTGGGTGACGGGCTGCGCGACCTGCTGGATCCGAAGACGGCGTAGGGGTGCGGGGCCCGCGGAAACAGGCGCGTTGCAGCGACACCCGCCCGGGCGTAGGTTGACATTCTCGTGACGGTGCCTTTATCGTAACGTTTGGTTCGGAGACGACCCCGCTGGCACGTTCCGCTAGCGAAAACACGGTGATCCTCCGGGGGGAGAGCGGATGAAGGTCTTCAACGCCTCGTTCACGCTGAGCAGTGAGGAAGGCACGGAGGTCACCGACATCACCAAGCTCGTCAGGGAAGCGGTCCAGCAGTTTCCCATCTCCGCCGGCATCGCGCTGATCAACACGCTGCACACCACCTGCGCGGTCTTCATCAACGAGTTCCAGAGCGCGCTGATCGACGACCTCAAGGGGCTCGTGGAGAAGCTGGTGCCCGAGCGCGGCGGTTACCGCCACGACGACCCGCGCTTCTCCGACTGCGAGCGCGGCAACGCGCACTCGCACCTGCGCGCGGCGCTCCTCGGCCGCTCCGTCGCCCTCGGCGTCAACAACGGCGAGCTCACCCTCGGCCGGTTCCAGTCCGTCATCTTCGCCGAGTTCGACGGCCCGCGAAAGCGCGAGATCAACGTCCAGGTGATCGGCGCCTAGCGAGGCGCCCGTCGTCCACGGAACGCTGCCGTCGTGGGCATCTCTGATCGCCACCACTTTGCCTAGCTGGTCGGCGCCCTCGCCACATTCGAGGAAAAAACCGGCCGCTTCGGCGCCATACGCGACCTCAGCCGCACGCCGACGATCTATGCGCTTGCCGCGCGGCGGCGCGATCCCGTCATCGACTGGCTCGCCGCGGCGCTCGGGGCGAAGGCCGACGTCGTCCTGTTCGACAAGTTTGCCGATTCTGCCCCGGGCGTCCAGAAGCTGGACATCAATGCGCTCGACGTCGTGCCCGACAACGCCTGCGACGTGCTCACGCTGCTGCGGTCGTCGTATTTCATCGCGCGGCCCGCGGACTTCCTTGCCGACGCGCGCCGGATCGTCCGTCCCGGCGGGCTGGTCGTTGTCGACTGGCTGCACGGCCTTTCGCAGGCGCCGGTCCTCGACCTGCGCGGCGATCCACGATACGACGCCAACGGGACGCCGTTCATGACCACTTACGGGGACGCGCAGCTGGTGTCGGACTTCGCCGACGAGTTCGAGGCGCTCATCCGGCACGTGAATCGACCCCCGTCGTGGGTGAACGCCGAGCGCCCGGGCGCGCCGGTGCCGCTCGGCGAACGCGTCCAGCGCCTGCTCGGCCGCGGCCCGCGTGGCGATCTGACCGTGGCGACCTACCTGCAGCGCTGTCGCGGCGCGCTCGCGCGCGCCGGCAAGCACCTGATCGAGCCGCCATTGATGCAGCCGAACTTCAACGTCGTCTTCCGCCACGCGCGCTACTTCTATCCCTACGTGCGCAAGTTCAATCTGTACGTCCTCACCATCCTGGAGCCTGTCGGGAAGTAGGCCCCGGCGCGACGATCGGCCAACGCGGGCGGTCGGAAAGGCTTGACGATCGCCGCAGGGGTATGTTCACATCTTGAACACCGCCCATGGAGCGCTCCGACGAGCGAGACCTGGAGATTCTCAACGCCATCGATGAGGGGGCGCCGCTCACGCAGCGCGCGCTCTCCCAGCGGCTGGGGATCGCGCTCGGCCTCACGAACCTCTATCTGAAGCGGCTCGCGGTGAAAGGCTACATCAAGATCTCCCAGTTCCCGCGCAAGCCGGCGGCCCGCAAGCGGCTGCAGTACTTGCTGACGCCGGCGGGGATTCGCGAGAAGACCCGACTGACCTACGAGCACGCCACCTATGCGATCGCGCTCTACCGCCGCACCCGCGAGACCCTCCGCAAAGAGTTCGGCCGCCTTCCGAAAAACGGCGCGACACGCGTGGTGCTGTATGGGACGGACGAGGCGGCGGAGCTCGCGTACCTGACGCTGAAGGAGGGTGGCGTCGAGCCGGCGGCGGTGTTCGGCGCGCGCGCCGGCGGCGAGTTCATCGGAATGCCGGTGCGCGACGTGGCCGACGTCGCCGAGGGCGACTGGGATGCTGTCGTCGTCGCAACCTTCGAGCGGCCGGAATCGCTGGTCGCGAAGCTGACCGCGCTCGGTGTCGCGCCGGAGAAGATTCTCACGTTGCGCCCGGTCGAGCGCCGGGTCGGCGACGGCCGCCTCGCATGAGAGATCTCGGCCGCTTCCTCCGGCTGCTGCGTAGCTATCTCCGGCCCCACTGGAAGGTGGTGGCGCTGCTCCTCACGACGAGCTACGTGGCGACCGCCCTCGCCGGCCTCCTTCCGGTGGTGATGGCCGCCATTCTCGAGCTGGCGCTCGGTGGGGCGATGCCCGACAGCCGCCCGGCGATCGGCTGGGGCCAGCTGAGCCTCGGCAACCTCGGCGCCGCGGTGCTGCAGTGGCTCGGCGCCGCCCGCGGCGGCGACCGGTTCACAGGCGTCGCCGTGCTGTGCGGGATCTTCGTCGTCGTCGGCGTCCTCAAAGGCGTCGCCGACTTCTGGAACTACATGCTCGCGCTGTGGATCCGGGTGCGGGCGGGCGCGGCCATCCAGCTCGACGTCTTCCGTCACCTCCTGGGGCTGTCGCTGGGCTTCTTCAACCGCGAGCGCTCGGGCGAGCTCGTCGCGCGCCTCAACGAGGACACGCGTGCGACCAGCGGGGGTCTCGAGACGGTGACGTGCACGCTGCTGTCGGCGCCGGTGCTCGTCGCCTTCTACGGCTACCTGCTCGTGCGGACGAGCCCTGCGCTCGTCATCGCCGGCGCCGGGGGCGCCGCGCTGCACTACGTCGTGACACGTGGGATCCGCGGGCCGATCCGGCGGCTGGCCACGAACGAGTTCGCGGTGCTCGCGGATCTCGTGGCCCGGCTCCAGGAGACGATCCTCTCCGTGCGCGTCGTGAAGTCGTTCGCGGCGGAGCGGTTCGAGGTCGCACGCCTGCGCGCCATGCTCCAGCGCGTGCTGCGGGTGAACGTGCAGTACGGCGCCTACAAGCACGCGGAAGAGCCGGCGCGGGCGGCGGTTGCCTACGTGGTGGAGGCGGCGATCGTGCTGCTCGCCGCGCGCGAGCTCCTCGCCGGCCGACTCGCGGTGGCGACCTTCTTCCTCTTCCTCTATGTCGGCCGCGCCGCGCTGGTGCAGATCAGCGCGCTCGCCACCGCGTACGTGGCGATCCAGGCCACGATCGCGGCATCCACGCGCATCTCCGAGCTTCTCGCCGTCGAGCCATCGGTGAAGGACGGTCCCGACACGATCGTCGAGTTCCGCGACCGCATCGCGATCCGCGACGTGTCGTTCGGTTACGAAGGCGAACGCGTGCTGGAGCAGGCCACGTTCGAGATCCGCAAGGGCGAGATCGTGGCCCTGGTCGGACCCAGCGGGGTCGGCAAGTCGACGCTCGCCGACCTGATCCTCCGTCTCTACGATCCCGTGTCCGGCTCGATCACCATCGACGGCCGTGACCTGCGTGACCTCCGTCAGGAGGCGTATCGCCGACTCTTCGGCGTGGTGCCGCAGGAACCCCTGCTCTTCAACGCCACCATTCGCGACAACATCGCCTACGGGCGCGAGGGACTGGGCGAGGCCGACATCGTGCGCGCCGCGCAGATCGCCAACGCGCATGCGTTCATCGCCGAGTTCCCCGACGGCTACGAGACGATGGTCGGTGACCGCGGCATCAGATTGTCCGGCGGCCAGCGCCAGCGCGTGGCCATCGCGCGCGCGGTGGTCGGGCGCCCGCCGATCCTCGTGCTCGACGAGGCGACCAGCTCGCTGGACAGCGAGTCCGAACGGCTGGTGCAGCAGGCGATCGACCGGGTCATCCGCGGCACGACGGCGATCGTCATCGCGCATCGGTTGTCGACGGTGGTCCACGCCGACAAGATCGTCGTCCTGAGTCGCGGCCGCATCGAGGCGGTGGGACGGCACGCCGAGCTGCTGACGACGAGTGAAACGTACGGACAGTTCTACCGCCACCAGTTCGCGGAGGCCGAGCCGCTTGGGCGTGTTTGACGGACCGGTGATGATCGGGCGCGTGCCGGTGGGCGATGGCTATCCGCCTGTCTTCGTGGCGGAGATCGGGACGTTCTTCAACAAGGACATCGCGCTCGCCGAGTCCTACGTGCGCGGCGCGGTGCAGGCCGGTGTCCCGGTCGTCAAGACCGAGATCCTGCACGATCCCGAGGTGTGTCTCGAGGGAACCGGGCTCCTGCACCAGTATCGACATGCCGCCGGCGTCGAGGTCGAGAACTACCGCAAGCTCATCGAGCGCAAGGTCGTTCCGCTCGGCGAGTATCGACGGTTGTTCGCGCTGTGCAAGACGCTGGGCGTGCCGGTGATCGCCAGCGTCTACGATACGGAGGGCGTCGACTTTTTGGTGGACGTCGGCGGCGCCGCCATCAAGATCGCGCGTCACAACATCAACAACGTTCCGCTCATCCGGTATGCGGCGCGCACCGGCCTGCCGATCCTCTTCGATGCCGGCGTCGTCTACCTCGATGAGGTCGCCCGCGCCGTGCGCCTGGCGCAAGACGCGGGCGCGCACGGCGTGATCGTCAACCATCACCCCGGCGCGAACCCGGCGCCGCCCGAAGTCCACAACATGCGCGTGATGCAGACGTACAAGGAGGCGCTGGGCGTGCCCGTCGGTCTTGCGTGCCACTACCGCGGCGACGAGATGCTGTACCTCGCCGTCGGTATGGGGGCCAATCTTCTCGAGAAGGGGGTTGTCGATGACCCCGACCGCGTCGAGCAGGACCTCGTGTCCGCGATGCGGCTGAGCGAGGTCGCGGACGTCGTGCGCAAGGTGAACAACTGCTGGAAGGCGATCGGCCAGGCGCCCGCCCGTCACAAGGAGCCACGCGATCTGTCCGTACGCAAGGGGCTGGTCGCCAAGCGGCTCATCGCCGAGGGCGAGCCGCTCGGGCTCGACAACGTCCGCTTCGCGTGGCCTCCGCTCGGCATCTCCGTCGAGCACTGGGACGTGGTCGCCACGCGGCGCGCGGCGCGCACCATCCAGGAGGACGAGGTCATCGACTGGCCCGATGTGTGCCTTGGACGCTGAGTTCGGCTGGCCGGGCGGTGATCGACCGGGGCTGCTCGAGTTCAAATACGAGCCGCCGGCGGCTGTCGCTGAGGCAATCAAGCGGACGCTCGCGCCGCTATTTCCTCCCGCGACGGAGGCGGAACCATGGCTCCGAGCCTTGCAACCAGTGACCGGTCCTGTGGGGTGTTATCGGCTCGTCACAGGACATGGATCGTGGTTCGTCAGAGTGAGTTCGCGGTGGCGCGATCCAGCGCTGGAGCGAGCGCTCACGTGCCACCTCGCCGGCCGCGGCGTCAACGTCAATCCCTTGCTGGTCGCCGGGGCGCGTCTAGAGTGGGAGGGGGAAGCGTTTCGCGCCGACGTGCGGCCGATCATCGTCGGACGTCACTTCGACGGCTCGTCCGCCGATCTCGAGAGCCTGGCCTCGACGCTTGCGGCCTGCCATCGCGCCCTCGGCGATTGGTCAGGAGCCG
>Ga0066683_10000060_pt1 | contig 19877 bp, 14 predicted proteins | sample GraSoiAngelo_132_FD_62296 | JGI IMG/M metagenome (GOLD analysis project Ga0066683, IMG submission 62296) | Grasslands soil microbial communities from the Angelo Coastal Reserve, California, USA - 14_0929_02_40cm | ecosystem: Environmental > Terrestrial > Soil > Grasslands | place: USA... | reverse complement strand
CCGTCGTACGATCCGCAGGCCGTCGAAGCGGCCGCGCAGCGTCGCTGGGACGAGCGGCACGTCAACGAGCCGGACTTGGGCCGGCCGCGCCGGCCGTTCTACAACCTCATGATGTTCCCCTATCCCTCCGCCGAAGGGCTGCACGTGGGGAACATGTTCGCGTTCACCGGCGCGGACATCTACGGGCGGTTCAAGCGGCTGCAGGGCTTCGACGTGTTCGAGCCGATGGGGTTCGACGCGTTCGGCATCCACTCGGAGAACTTCGCGCTCTCGGTGGGCACCAACCCGGCGAAGCTCATCCCGCAGAACATCGACGCGTTCCGCCGCCAGCTCAAGCGCTTCGGCGGCATGTTCGACTGGCGACACGAGCTCTCCACCACCGACCCCCGCTACTACAAGTGGACGCAGTGGATTTTCCTCCAGCTCCTCAAGGCGGGGCTGGCGTTCCGCAAGAAGGCGGCGGTCAACTGGTGCCCCAAGGACAAGAGCGTCATCGCCAACGAGCAGGTGATCAACGGCTACTGCGAGCGCCACCCCGACACAAAAGTGGAACAGCGGTTCCTCGAGCAGTGGTTCTTTGCCATCACCAGGTACACCGAGCGCCTGCTGGGGAACCTCGAGCGCCTCGACTGGTCGTCCAGCACCCTTACGCTGCAGCGCAACTGGATCGGCAAGAGCGAAGGGGCGGAGCTGATCTTCGAGACCCCCGGCGGCGAGCGCATCGGCGTGTTTACGACGCGCCCCGACACCGTGTTCGGGGCCACGTACCTCGTGCTCGCGCCCGAGCACCCGCTCGTCGAGACGCTCACGACCCAGGAACAGCGCGCGGCGGTGCGGGAATACCAGCGTGCGGCGCAGAGCCAGGACATCGTCAGCCGCCGCGTCGGCGACCGCACCAAGACGGGGGTGTTCACCGGCGCCTACGCGCGCAACCCCGCGACGGGCGAGGCGATCCCCATCTGGACCGCCGACTACGTGCTCATGGAGTACGGCACCGGCGCGATCATGGCCGTGCCGGCCCACGACCGCCGCGACTTCGAGTTCGCCACCGCCTTCGGGCTCCCCATCCGTCAGGTGGTGCGCGTCGAGGGGGAGACGCTGCCCAGCGTCTCGGAGGATGGGGTGCTCATGAACTCGGCGGCGTTCGACGGGGTGCCGTGCCGCGAGGCGCAGCGGCAGATCGTCGCCTGGCTCGCCGCGCGGGGGCTGGCGAGCTCCCGGGTGCAATACCGGCTCCATGACTGGTGCATCTCGCGACAGCGCTATTGGGGCCCGCCGATCCCGATCATCTACTGCGACCGCTGCGGTCCCGTGGGGGTGCCCGAGCAGGATCTTCCGGTCGAGCTGCCGCTCATCGAGGACTTCCGGCCCGACGACTCGGGGGTGAGCCCGCTCGCGCGCCACAAGGAGTGGTACTACGCCGCCTGCCCGCAGTGTGGCGCCCAGGGCCGGCGCGAGACGGACGTGTCCGACACCTTCCTCGACTCGTCGTGGTACTTCCTGCGCTACCCCTCGACCGAGTTCGACGACCGGCCGTTCGACCAGGCGCGCACCCGGACGTGGCTCCCGGTCACGACCTACATCGGCGGCAATGAGCACGCGGTGCTGCACCTCATGTACTCGCGGTTCATCACCATGGCGCTCAAGGATCTCGGGCACCTCGCCTTCGAGGAGCCGTATGTCAAGTTCCGCGCCCACGGGATGATCGTGAAGGACGGGGCCAAGATGTCCAAGTCGCGGGGCAACGTCGTCGTCCCCGACGAGTACCTCCAGAAGTGGGGAGCCGACACGTTCCGCATGTACCTCATGTTCCTCGGCCCCTTCCAGGAGGGCGGGGACTTCCGCGATACCGGCATCATCGGGATCCGGCGGTTCCTCGACAAGGTGTGGGCATGCGCGCACGAGGCCGCCGGCGCCGGCACCCGGCAGCTCCCGCCGCCGGTGCAGCGCAAGCTGCACCAGACCATCAAGAAGGTCAGCGCCGATACCGAATCGCTGGACTACAACACCGCGATCGCGGCGATGATGGAGTACATCAACCTGGTGCGCGAGGCGGGACCGGTGGCGACGACGCGGGGCGCGACCGAGCCGCTGCTCATTCTCCTTGCCCCCTACGCGCCGCACCTCTGCGAGGCGCTGTGGGAGCGGCTCGGCCATAAGGATTCGATCTTCGCCTCGGCGCGTTGGCCCGCCTTCGACGAGCGGCTCACGACCGCCGAGGAGGTGGAGATCGCGGTGCAGGTGAACGGCAAGCTGCGCGGGCGGATCACCGTGCCGCGCGGGTCGACCGAGGCCCAGGTCGTCGCGCGCGCCCTGGCCGAAGAAGGCGTGCGGAAGTTTGTGGACGGCAACGCGGTGAAGAAGACGGTCTACGTGCAGGACCGGCTCGTCAACCTGGTCGTCTAGGCGGCCGTTTACAGGTACCTCGCCACCAGGTCGCCGACGAAGTATCCGACCGCCGCCACCCCCAGCCCCACCACGAACATGTCCACGCCGCTGCGGATCACCCCGCGGCCGGTGAAGAAGCTGCGCGCCGCGCCCACGGCGAAGTGGGACACCATCGCGATCCCGAACGCGGCCCAGATCGCCGCCTGACCGTGGAGCGCGAGGAACGGGGCCACCGGGATGAAGGCCCCGACCGCCGTTGCCACGCCCGTCACCCAGCCTTCCTTGAGCGGTGTCGACCGTGCCTGCGCGATACCCAACTCCTCACGCACCTGCTCATCGAGAGCGCGCGCGGGGTCACGCATCAGCTCCGCCGCCATGTGCCGCGCCTGGGCCGACTCGATCCCCTTGGCCTCGTAGACCAGGGCGATCTCCTCCTCCTCCACGTCGGGCATCAGTCGGATCTCTTCCTTCTCCATCGCGATCTCGTGCGCGTACACCTCCTGCTCGCTCTTGGCGGCGAGGTACCCGGAGGACCCCATCGACAGGGCGTCGGCGATCATCCCCGCGACCCCGGAGATCAGGATCATGTGGGGCGCCACCGCCGCGCCGATCACGCCGGCCACGAGCCCGAAGTTGGCCGTGAGCCCGTCGTTGAACCCGTACACCACATTGCGGACGAACCCGCCCGAGCCGGTGCGGTGCCACGGCTCGGCGCTTGCGCCCGCGAGCCCGGCGAGGGTCTCCGCGTGTTCAGCCGACTCTTTGGCGAGCGTGAGCGACACCGCGCGCGCGTCCGCGCCGCTCGAGGTCTTGTGCAGGTCCATGTAGCCGCGCACTTCGCGCCCCTCCTCCCGCAGCAGCAGCGGCAGCAGGTAGCCGGGACCGAACCGCCGGCCCAGCCAGGCCATGAACCGCGCGTTGAGGGAGGGGCGGGGACCCGCCGCGGGCACGGCGTGTCCGTTGTCGCCGAGCAGTTTGGCCCACAGCTCGGTGTGGCGCCGCTCGACGTCGGCCAGCTTGTCGTAGATCTGGCGCTTGCGCGGGTCCGGCTCTTGGGCCGACAGGACCGTATAGAGGAAGGCGGCGTCCCCTTCGTCCTGCCAGTGATGGAGCCAGAGGTGCAGTGTCTGCCGGTCTACGCTCATGGCGCCTGAAGATAGACGCTGCACGGGCAAGTTACTAGAAGCCAACTACTTAAAAGGCGTGGGGAAGGGGGGATGTGGGCCAGACGGTGCAGGGGGGAGATGCGGGCGATACGGAACGCCCCCGCCCCCACTTCCCCCCGCGTTTCGGATCACCGCGACGCTCCCGTCGGGAACCGCATCATAACTTTCAGGAGATGACCATCTCGCTCACCGTCCCGGACGTCCTGGTCGCCCGTGCCAAGACCGGAGACCTCGAGGCGCTCGAAGCGCTGTACCGTGCGTTCGAGGCGCCCGTCTACAACCTCGCGCGGCGCATGCTCCGCAACGCCGAGGACGCCGAGGACGTGCTCCAGGAGACGTTCCTCGAGGTGGTGCGCAGCATCGGGCAGTACCGGGGCGAGGGCCATCTGTGGGGCTGGATCCGGCAGATCGCGGCGACCAAAGCCCTGATGCGGATCCGGCGCGAGCAGGTGCGGGAGGCGGAGGTGTTCGACGAGGCCATCATGGCGGGGCGCGCCGGGCACAACGTCGGCCAGGCGCTGGATCTCGAGCGCGCGATGCAGGAGCTGAGCGATACGGGGCGCGCGGTGGTGTGGCTGCACGACGTCGAAGGGTACACGCACGAGGAAATCGCCGAGATGATGGGCAAATCAGTGAGCTTTTCGAAGTCCCAGCTGGCGCGGGCGCACACGAAGTTGCGTCGCACGCTGGGGGCGGGGATGGAGGTCGGATGATGCACTGCACAATGGACGATCTGCTGGCGCTCCAGGCCGGCGAAGCGTCGGGGTGGGCGCGCAAGCACCTCGAGACGTGCGCGGTATGCCGGGCGGAGCTGGACATCCTGTACCAGCGGGTGGCGCAGCTCAAGGCGCTCCCCGGGCTGCGCGCGCCGCGCGATCGCTGGCCGGCGGTGCGCGCCGTGGTGCTCGCGGGCCGCGACCGGCGCCGGCGCGTGTGGCGCGCAGGGACCCTCGCGGCCGCGGCCGCGCTGGCCGGCGTGCTGCTGTTGCGGCCCTGGGGGACGGATCTCGAAGGGCAGCTGGTACAGGCGCAGCAGCGCTCGGCGACGCTCGAATCGACCCTGCAGCAGGTCGGCGGCGGCGGTGACGGACGGGTGATGAGCGGGCGGGAAGCCGCGCTGGCGTCGGCGCTCGAAGACCGCATCGCGGCCATCGACGGGCAGCTCGCCGAGCGTCAGGCGGAAGAGCTGGAAGCGTTGAATCTGTGGCGGCAGCGGGCGGACCTGATGCAGCAGCTGGTGCAGGTCCGGGTGACCCGCGCCAATTACGTGGGGCTGTGAGCTCTCTGGAGGAATCGCGATGAAGCGGACGTGGCTGGTCGCATTGGTCGCCGTCATGATCGGAACCCCGGCGCTGGTCGCCGCTCAGGAGACCCCGGCGCCGGCGCCGAGGGCGCGGACGCGGGTGCGTCCGCGCGCGTTCACCTACAACTTCTCGACCGAGAATCACGGCCGCATCGGCGTAGTCGTGAACATGGCGGCCAACGCCGACAGCGACAAAATCGGCGCCCGCATCGCGGCGGTGACCCCGGGCGGGCCGGCCGACAAGGCGGGGCTCAAGGCCGGCGACGTGATCACCAAGTTCAACGGGACCGCCCTGGGGAGCGCCCGGGCCGGGGACGAGGACGAATCGGGCCCCGGCATGAAGCTCGTGGAGCTGGCGCACGCGCTCGACCCGGGCGATACGGTGAAGGTCGAGTACCGGCGCGGCAACGACGCGAAGCAGGCGACCCTCGTGGCCGAAGAAGTCGAGGGCGGCGGTCCGTTCGCGATCGCGGGACCCGAATTCGGTTTTCATGGGATGGACATGCCGCCGATGACGATGACTGTCCCGGGGGGTGGAGTGCTTACGGCCCCCGAGATCAGCATCTGCTTCGGGGAGTCGTGGTGCAGCCTGCAGCTCGTCAACTTGAACGCCGATCTGGGTGAGTACTTCGGGACGAGGGAAGGCGTGCTTGTGATCCGGGCGCCGGGGGACTCGAGCCTGCCGCTCAAGGCGGGCGACGTGATCCTCACGATCGGCGGCCGCAAGGCGACCACGCCGGAGCACGCGATGCGGATCCTCCGCTCCTACGACGCGGGCGAGGCGGTCGCCATCGACGTGATGCGCCACCAGCGCAAGCTCACCCTGAACTGGACCGTGCCCAATGCGGAGGACCACATGCGCATGCACCCCTCGCGGCGGCCGCGGGGTGAGCGCGGGGAGCCCAGCGTGTTCCGCTGGAAGACTTCGCCCTCGCGTTGGAAGACGAGGTTGGCGCTGCGGTCCGTCTGACGCTGCTCCCATCCTGAAGGATGGGCTCGGCAGGCACCACGCTGAAGCGAACGGGGTTCCCTTCAGGGTTGTGTCGGCCGAGCCCACGCTTTTAGCGTGGGGACAGGGCTACGCGCTTCAGTGCGCGCGCCGGGCGGCGGGCAGCACTTGATCGAAGGCCGGCAGCTCGAAGGGTTTGGCGATGAGGGGGCGGCCGCTCGATGCCAGAAAACCGCGCATTTGCTCGTTCATCACGTCGCCGGTCGTAAAGATTACGCGGCTGGCGTGCTCGGGGTCGCGGGCCCGGAGCTCTTCGTAGAGCTGTTCGCCGGACAAGTCGGGCATCCGCATGTCCACGATGATCGCGTCGTAGGCGTTTTCCCCGAGCAGGCGCAGCGCGTCCCGGCCGCTGGCGGTGGTGTGCGTCTCGTGGCCGCGGCCGTCGAAGTAGCGTTGCAGCGCCACGCGCACCGACGTTTCATCGTCCACCACCAGGAGGCGGAGTCGCTGGCCGCCGCCGCCGGCGGCCGGCACGACCGGGAACTCGCCCGTGCGCCGTGGCCGAATGAGCGGCAGCACGATCACGAAGCGGGCGCCCCCGCCGGGTGCGTTCTCGGCCCAGATGCGCCCTTCGTGCTCGCGCACGATCCCCAACGAGATCGACAAGCCGAGGCCGGTGCCGCGCCCCGTGGGCTTGGTGGTGAAGAACGGATTGAAGATGCGCTCGAGCAGGTTCGCCGGGATCCCGGGTCCCGTGTCCTCGATCTCGATGCGGATCGTGTCGCCCAGGCCGCGCGTGCGGACGGTGAGCAGGTGCGCCTGCTGCTTCACCTGTTCCATCGAGTGCTCGGCGTTGGTGATGATGTTGAGGAACACCTGCTGCAGCTGGTGCGCGTCGGCCATCGTGTCCGGGATCGCGTCGTCGTACTCGCGGCGCACCTCGATCCCGCGCACGCGCAGCTCGTACATCCGCAGCTCCAGCGTGTCGTCCATCACGTGGTGGATGCTCGTGGGCCCCTTCTCGGCTTTGTGCTGCCGCGCGAAGGTGAGGAGGTTCTGGACGATGCGGGAGGCGCGGCGCGATTCGGCGTAAATCGTCTCGATCGACTGCCGCTGGTCCGCCGACGCGCGCTTCTCGGCCAGCAGCAGCTGCGCGAACGCGGCGATCCCGGCCAGCGGATTGTTCAGCTCGTGGGCCACCCCCGACACCAGCTGGCCGATCGCCGACATCTTCTCGGACTGGATGAGCTGCTCCTGGAGCAGCTTCTGGTCGGTGACGTCGCGGATCAGGCACAGCACCTCTTCGTCCTTCTGGGGGCTCGAGTAGGTGACTTGGATGGTCCGCGGCTCGCCGTCTTTGCGGACAAACCGGGTCTCGAAGAGCCCCGTTTCGCCCGAGAGCGCCATCTGGAAATGCGCCAGCGTTTTCGGCAGGTCGTCGTCGGGAATCATCGGGGCGAACCACTGGCCGACGAGCTCGTCGCGACTGTAGCCCGAGATGCTCTCGGCCGCGTGGTTCACGGTCGTGAACCGGCCGTTGGCGTCCAGGGTCACGATGGCGTCGGAGGCGGACTCGAACAGGTTGCGGTAGCGGGACTCCGAGCGGGCGAGGGTCTCCTGTGCCCGCTTTTGATCGGTGATGTCCCGGACCGTGGCGACGGTGCCCACCAGCTCTCCCTCCACCGTGAATGGAGAGTTCGAAACGGCCACGTCGCGGAGCTCGCCGGCGCTCGTCACCACGGTCGTCTCGTAGCGCTGCGGCTCGCCTCCGAACGCCTGCTGCTCCCGGCTCGCCACATGTTGGCGCTCAGCCGGGGCGATGATCTCGTCCATGGTGAGATGGGGCAGCTCATCCAGCGCCCGCCCCAGCAATTCCGCCGCCGCCTGATTGGCGGTGAGGATGTGACGGTCCAGGCCGGTGACCACGACGGCGTCGGGAAGGTTGGCGACCAGCTCCGCGGCGACGCGGACCAGGTCGAGCGGCGGACCCCCTCCCTCACCGCCCGCGGCGACGCGCGTGCCCGGCGAGGGCGCCGCCCGCCGCTTGCTCACGGCCGGTAGGCCTCGAGCATCGCGTCGCGCATGAGGGTGAGGCTGTGGATCGCGGCGGCCGTCACCGCCTCCGGGTCCTCGCCATGGGCTACGCGGGCCTTGATGATCTCGAGCGCGTGGACGGGATGCTCGTCGTCGTACTTGGCGTGCTCTTCCAGCCACCAGCGCCCCCGCGGGCCCAGCTTTTCGTTCTTGCCCAGGCCGCGCAGCGCCTTTTCGGAGATGCGCTGCGCCACCCCTTCGACGGCGTAGTTCGTCGCCGCGACCCCCTCAGCGAACGACGCCACCTGACATGAGGCGGAAAGGAAGTCGTGGAAGTCACGTACTGCCGCGAGCATTGGCAGCTGCCGCTGGAAGCGCCCCTTCGGCACTCCGAACGCGTCGCCCATGGCGCGCCACATGGCGTCGTGACGGCGCTCGACCCGGATGTTGTCGCGAAAAAAGACCGCGCTCTCCGGCGGGGAGCGGTCGAGTAACAGCTGCAGCCACTGCGGGAAATCGCGGATGATGGGATAGAACGCGATCAGGAAATCTTGCATCCGCTGCTCGACGAGCGTGTTTTCCGCGGAGTGCTCGACGACCGGCGTGGTGAGCACGGCCAGCCGGTGCGGCTCGAGCGCGCGGTCCAGGTCCACGACCCACTCGGGGTGGGGGGTCACCTGCACGGACATAATCCCGAGTCCCTCATCACGGCGCGGCGTTGGGTGACGACGGTGGGCGCACCGGGGAATGTATCGAGCCGGGCGGCCTGTGCCCTTGTCTGGCTTGACACGATATATCGTCACATAGTATCGTCTCGTTACATCTTCAGAAGGCAGGAACGGTATGCACCGGGGATGGAGAGGGTTCGGCTTCGGGTTCGGGCCGCGGGGGTTCACCTGGGCCCGCGGGCCGCGCCGCCGCCAGTGGTTCGAGGCCGGGGACATGAAGTACGTGATCTTGAAGCTGCTCAAGGACAAGCCGCGCCACGGCTACGAAGTGATGAAAGAGCTCGAAGAGCGCATGCACGGCTGCTACTCCCCCTCGCCGGGGACCGTGTACCCGACGCTGCAGTGGCTCGAAGACGAAGGGCTCGTGGTCGCCAAGGAGGTCGAGGGCAAAAAGGTCTACGAGATCACGGACCAGGGCCGGCAGTTTCTCGAGGAGCACAAGGACGTGGTGGAGGACATCTTCGACCGCGTGAAGGACGCCGTGGACCAGGCTCTCGGCGGCTCGATGTCTGAGCTGAACCAGGCCGTGGGGCGGCTGGTCAAGCAGGTGTATCGCACTGGCTGGAAGGCGCGTGACGACACCGTGCGGGTGAAGATCGCCGAGATTCTGAAGCGGGCGACCGAAGAGGTCGACGCCTTGGCGCACGAATAAGCGGGCGCCGGCGTCTATTCGCGACGCCGGCTCCGCCGGCTCCGCAGCTCCTGCAGCGCTCGCGTCGCGTAGACGCGCGTCATCTGTTTCCGCCACGACAGCTCGAAATCCGTATTGTCGAGGGGTTTGGAGGGGCGGTACGCCGCCTCGGCTGCGGCGGCGATCGCCTCGTCATCAAGGGCGGTTCCCTTAAGCACCGCACCGGCCTCCGGTACCTCCTGCGGGCAACTGGCGACGCCCCCAAGCACGATCCTCGCGTCCACGATCGTTCCGCGTTCCGCGTTCCGACTTCCGCGTTCCCACCGCACCCAGGCGGCCACGCCCAGCACCGGAAAATCGAAGGAGCCGCGCCGCCGCAGCTTGTGGTAGACCGCGTCCCAGCCGTCCGGCGCGGGCAGCCGCACCGCGGCGAGGATCTCGTCGGGTTGCTTGGTGAGGTAGTTGATCCCGTCGTTGTGATAGCAGCGGGCCGCCGGCACCAGGCGCTCGCCCTCGGGACCGACCAACTGGTACTCCGCGCCGATCGCCACCATCACCGGCGCCACGTCCGAGGAACTCACCGCCCAGCAGCGCGGCGAGGACGGCGCGACCCAGCAGATCGCGCCGTCCTTCTTCATGCAGAAGTCGATCGCCTTCCGCCATTCGTACGACTGGTTGTAATAGTTGCAGCGCGTGTCGAGGCAGAGGTTGCCGCCCAGCGTCCCCATGTTGCGGAGCAAGGGTGTCGACACCAGCTCGGCGGCGGTCGCGACAGCGGCGTAGGACTGTCGGACCGTCGGACTGTCGGACAACTCCGTGAGGGTCACGCAGGGCCCCATCACGCATCTCCCATCCCGCATCCCCCATCCCGTGAGATCCTTGACCTGCATGAGGGATATCACGGTCGTCGGGGTCTGATGCCGCCGCTTCATGTTGGGGTACAGGTCCGTCCCCCCCGCGACGTAGCTCCCGTCGGGGCCGGCGTCGGCCTTCATCCGCAGCGCCTCGGCGAGCGAAGTGGGCTGGAGGTAGGTGAACCGGGGGAGTCGCAGCATCAGTGCTGGCGCTCGAGCGCGGCCGCGGCAACCGGCACCGCACCGCCATCTCCGCCTTCCCACGGCGGTGGCACGCGGATCGGCTCCGGCCAGGGAATGTCGGGGAAGCGAGTGGGTCCGACCCGTCCCTCTTCCCCCTTTGTCTTCTTCTTCAGCGCCTTCAGCACCTTCTCCGGGGTGATCGGCACCTCGTCGACGCGGACGCCCACCGCGTCGTACACCGCGTTGGCGATCGCCGGCGGTACGGGGAGCAGCGGCCCCTGGCCGACCTCTTTGGCCCCGAACGGCCCGCTGGGGTCCGGGTCCTCCACGAGGTAGGTGACGACGTCGCACATCTCCAACGTCGTCGGGCTCTTGTACTCGAGCAGGCTGGGAATCTTGTGCACGACGTTGCGGTTGCCGCGGTACGCCATCTCCTCCATCAGCGCCTCGCCGAGCCCCATGTACACCGAGCCCTCGACCTGACCCATGACCGCGGCCGCGTTGATCGACTGGCCGATGTCGTGCGCGATCCAGATGCGCGGCACCGTCACGATGCCCGTGTCCGGGTCTACGTCGACTTCCGCGACCGCGGCGCTGTAGGAGTAGGCGGGGGAGGGGCCGACGCCGCCGCCGCGATACTTCGCCGCGCTGCGCGGCGGCGTGTACGAGCCCACCGTACCGATTGTCCCTTGCGCCGCTTCGGCGACTTGGACCGCCTCGGCGAACGCCATCCCGTGTTTGGGGTCCTCGGCGTCGAACACCCGCCCGCCCGCGAAGACGACCCGCGTGGCGGGAATCTCGAGCTTCTGCGCCGCGTGCCCGGCGAGAATCTCCTTGGCCCGCTCGGCCGCCTGGATCGCCGCGTTGCCCGTCATCAGCGTCACCCGGCTCGAGTAGCTCCCGAGGTCGACGGGCGTCAGGTCCGTATCGGCCGTGACCACCGCGATCTCGAACGGATCGAGTCCCAACACTTCCGCGACGATGTAGGCGAGGATCGAGTCCGAGCCCTGGCCGATTTCGGTCGAGCCGCAGAACACCGTCACGCCGCCGCCCCGGTCGCATTTCAGCTGCACGCCGGAGTGCGGCATGTTGTTCCAGTAGATCGGCAGCCCGGCGCCGCAGATATAGCTCGAGCACGCGAGCCCCACGCCCTTCCCCGGCGGGAGCTTCCGGAACTTGCGCTTCCACTCGGACCCGGCCACGACCTTCTCGAGGCACGCGCCCAGCCCCATCGAGCCCACGCGCAGATAGTTGGCGGTCAGGGAATTTGGCGGCACGAGGTGCTTCAAGCGCAGCTCGGCGGGGTCGGCGCCTAATTGCTCGGCGAGCTTGTCGAGGTGGACTTCGAGCGCGTAGCGGGGCTGCGGCGTGCCGTGGCCGCGCTTGGGGCCGCACGGGGGCTTGTTGGTGAACGCGCGCGCGCCCTGGAACTTGTAGCGCGCCACCGGATAGGTCACCGTCTGCAGCGCGCCCGTGTAGTAGGTGCTCGCCACGCCGTACGACCCGTAGCCGCCGCCGTCGAGCAGGCTCTTGAAGTGCATCGCGGTGATGGCGCCGTCCTTCGTCACCCCGGTCTTGATCCACATCAGCGTGGGGTGGCGGCCGCGGTGGCAGTAGAACACCTCCTCGCGGGTGAGCGTGATCTTCACGGGACGGCCCGTCACCATCGCCAGCTTCGCGACGACGATCTCGTGGCTGAAGGGATCGCTCTTGCCGCCGAAGCCGCCGCCGTTGGGGGTGGCGATGACGCGGATACGCGCCGGCGGGAGCTCCAGCACCTTGGCCAGGGCGCGGTGCACATAGTGCGGCGTCTGCGTGCTGCTCCACACGGTGAGCTTGCGGTCCGCGGACCACTGGGCCACCGCCGCGTGCTGCTCCATCGGCAGGTGGGTGCTGCCCTCGTAGAAGAACAGGTCCTCGCGCACCAGGTCGGCCGCGGCGAAGCCCGTCTCCACGTCGCCGAACTCGAGGTGGATGAGCTTGTGGAGGTTGCCGCCGTCGCCGTAGTCGTGGATGCGGGGCTCGGGGTGGGCGACCGCGTCCTCGGCGTCGGGGACGGGGCGCAACGGCTCGTACTCGACGGTGATGAGGTCCAGGGCCGCGGTCGCGACGTCCTCGCTCGTCGCCGCCACGGCCGCCACCGGATCGCCGACGAATCGGACTTTATCCGGCGCCAGCGCGTGCTCGTCCTGGCTCACGGGGAGGATGCCGAAGGGGATCGGGAGGTCCTTGCCGGTGAGCACCGCCCTCACGCCGGCGAGCCGCGCTGCCTTGGCGACGTCGACGCGCAGGATCTTCGCGTGCGGGTGCGGGCTGCGCAGCAGCTTAGCGTACAGCATGCGGGGGAAGAACAGGTCGTCGGCGAAGATCGTGGCGCCGGTGACCTTCGCCGTCGCATCGATTTTGCGGAGCGCTCTCCCGATGACGCGATGGTCGGACAGTCGGACTGTCGGACTGTCGGACTGAGAGCGCTTAACGGTCAGACTGTCCGACAGTCCGACCGTCCGACGCTTCTTACGCGTGGCCATACAAGGTCTCGCGAGCCGGCGTGGCGTCCTCGCCCCGCAGGCGCGCCGCGGCCAGCTCCACGGCCTCGTAGATCTTGAGGTAGCCGGTGCAGCGGCAGAGGTTGCCGGCGAGCGCCTGCTTGATCGCAGCGCGCGAGGGGCGGGGCTCGACGGCGAGCAGTGCCTGGGCCGCGAGCAGGAACGCGGGGGTGCAGTAGCCGCATTGCGCCGCGCCCAGCTCGGCGAACGCGTCCTGCAGCGGGTGCAGCTGGCCGCCCGCCGCCATGCCTTCGACGGTCGTGACGCGATGTCCGGCACAGGCAAGGCCGAGCAACAGGCAGGAGAGCACGGGCGTGCCGTCGAGCAGGACCGTGCAGGTCCCGCACTCGCCCAGCTCACACCCATGCTTGGTGCCCGTGAGCCCCGCGTCTTCCCGCAGCACCTCGAGCAGCGTTTTGTGGGGTGCGAAGGCGAGCGTGGCGGGCTCGCCGTTCAGCTCGAAACTGATCGTCGCTTTCGGATCGGGCATCGAACGAAACGTAATCTTGTGCTGAGGGTGGCGCGATGCCAGCTTTGGCGTCCCACGTTCAGGTTGAGCATGCGATGAGGTCGGTTAGGCGTTTGGGCGGTTGGCCTGTGAGCGTCGCGCTGCTGGTTGTAGCCGGCTATCCGGCTGACCGCCTCGCATCCCAGGCAGCGAAGCCCGATTCGTTTCGCTTGAAAGCTCTCGCCATCTTGCGCACCGTTCCACTCATCGATGGCCACAACGACATCCCCGATGCCATCCGCGAGCGCGGTGGCCTCGATGCGGTCGACTTCAGCGTGTCGCAGCCGAAGTTGATGACCGATCTGCCCAGGATCCGCGCCGGCGCCATGGGCGGCCAGTTCTGGGCGGCATACGTGCCGGTGACGACGATGGACTCGGGGCCGCATCCGGCAGTGTACGCCCTCGAGCAGATCGATCTGGTCCACCGTCTCTGCGCTCGGCATTCGGGCAGCATGGCGATGGCCTACACGGCCGCCGACGTGCAGCGCAACTTCGCCGCGGGCAGGTTCTCGTGCCTGATCGGGATCGAAGGCGGCCACGCGATCGAGAACTCGCTCGGCGCCCTGCGGATGTTCTACCGGCTCGGCGTGCGCTACCTGACGCTCACCCACTGGCGCAGCCTCGACTGGGCCGTGGCGTCGACCGATACCGCGCGCCGCGGGCTCTCGGCGTTCGGCAAGCAGGTCGTGCTCGAGATGAACCGGCTCGGCATGCTAGTCGACCTGTCGCATGTGAACGACGTGACCATGTCCGACGCGCTCCACACCTCGCGCGCGCCCATCATCTTCTCCCATTCGTCCGCGCGCGCCCTCACCGACCATGCGCGTGACGTCCCCGATTCGATCCTGAAGCTCGTACCGGCCAACGGCGGCATCGTGATGGTGAACTTCAACCCGGGCTTCGTCTCGGAGGCGGTCCGCGCCTACGGCGACAGCACGAGCGCCTGGGCCCGGGCGTTGCGCGCCGCCGGCGCCGACTCCGCCACGCGCGCCGATTCGATGCGGGCGTGGGACGCGCGGGCGCCTCACGCGACGCTGCGGCAGGTCGCCGACCACATCGAGCATATCCGGCAGGTGGCGGGGGTCGACTACGTCGGGATCGGCTCCGACTTCGACGGCATCACCGAAGTGCCGGACGGGCTGGAGGACGTCTCGAAGTTTCCCGACCTGATCGCGGAGTTGCTGCGGCGCGGCTGGACCGAGCTCGACGTCAAGAAAGTCGCGGGTCTGAATATCCTGCGGGTGATGCGCGCGGCGGAGCGCGTCGCCGCCGGGCTGCAGCGCACGGCGCGATAGCCTTTCCGGACCGGCGCGTACTCGCCATATTGCCCGCAGCCGCCTTCCAGCAGGAGGTGGAATCATGAGGCGACCCGTGCAGGCGGTGATCGTCCAGGGCGTGACGGGCGGGATCCTGGCAGGGGCGGTGGTGGCGCTCTGGTTCCTGGTGGCCGACGTGATCGCGGGCCAGCCGTTCCGGACTCCCGGGCTGCTCGCGGGCGCCTTGCTGCACAGCCAGTTCCCCCAACCCACCTTCCGCCTCGTCTCCGCGTACACGGTGCTCCACTTCGGCGTGTTCGCGGTGCTGGGCGTCATCATGGCCAGGGTGAGCGCTGCGTTCGCCGCCCCCAACCGGCTGCTGCTCGGCGTGGCATTCGGACTGGTACTCCAGGAAATCGTCTTCTACGCGGGGCTCGTCCTGTCCGGTGTACCGCTCCTCCGGCTGGTCCCCTGGCCGCACGTGTTTGGTGCCAACATCGCTTCGGGACTCGTCTTGATGAGCTACCTCCACTACGCGGAGCGGGACCCCCGGCCGTTCGGGGCGGCGACGCTGCGGCAGCATCCGCTGCTGATGCGAGGGCTGGCGACGGGACTCATCGGCGCGATCGCCGTCGCGGCGTGGTTCTTCGCTCTCGACCTCGCGGCGGGCGCTCCGCTGCGGACTCCGGCCGCACTGGGGTCCGCGCTGCTGCTCGGCGCCGCGGGGCCGGCCGCGGTCCCGGTCACCCTGGGACTGGTCGCGACGTACACGGTTGTCCACGTCGCCGCGTTCGTCGTGGCCGGCGTGGTGCTGGTCGCGCTGGCCGAGCAGGTGGAGCGGGTGCCGGCGATGGCGCTCCTGGTGGTGCTCACGTTCATCATGCTCGAGGCGCTGGTCGTCGCGACGCTGGCGGTGGGAGCGGAATGGGTGCTGGGGACGTTGGGCTGGTGGTCGGTGGCCGTCGGGAATCTCGTGGCCGTGCTCTCGATGGGCTGGTACGTGTGGCGGACGCATCCGGGGCTGCAGCGTCGGCTGTTCCACGACCCGGTGCACGCTCGAGTATAGCGGCTCTGTTATAACCCCTGTCTTAACCTCAACCCCACCGTCCAGTACTTGAAGCCCTGGGCGGTCGCGGCCCCGGTTCGCGCGGCGGCGCTGTTCGTCACCGAGCCGACGAGCCCCATCTCGTTGTTTGCGCCCCAGCCGCGCGTCACCGTGAACCCGGCGTGCCACTCGGTCTGGCCCGGCGCGCCGCGACCGACCTGCTGGCCGCCGACGCCGCCGTCGGCGCGGACGCCCCAGCGCCCCTGGCGCCAAGTGTAGGCCGTCCGGGCTTCGAGCACGCTGAAGCGATCGGGGGCGAAGTAGCCTCGGCTCGGAACCGGTTGGTCGCGATACCCCATCATTCGGCCGAAAACGCCGGCTTCGAGGCCGGGCCAAAGCCCCACCATCATGGCGAGCACCCCTCCCAATCTCCGGTTTCCCTCGGACAGCCACGCCTCCCCGCCACCGCCGGAGATCGAGAGTCTCGCCCGCGGCGCCATATCGAAGCTCAGGTCGACGCCGTCCACTACGTAGCCGCTGTCGATCAGCAGCGCGGTCTCATCGAAGGGCCCCCGGCTGTAGGCGATGCTGACCGAAGCGAAGCGCGCCGGGCGGACGCCGATACCGACTTGCGCCGTCAGCGGCGTGCGCGACATCCCGCTGTCCGGCTCCAGCCGCCGCACGCCGAGCCCGGCCCGGAGCACGGTGCCGCGGCCGAGCGGCGCGATCACGTATCCGCCCGCGCCGTAGCTCAATCCCGTCCGCGGGTGGGGGTCCGTGGCGCGGCGCCACCCCGCAGTCAACGTGCCCCGCACGTCCGGGCCGATGGAGGTGGTGTACGACGCATCGTGCGCGAGGAACGCGTTCTTGTCGGAGTCGTGCGCGTAGTTGGCGGCGCTGGCGAGCTCGGGTCGCAGGGCGGCCCGCAACAGGCTCAGGAGGTCCGAGGCCGCCCGATCTTCCGGGGCGAGCTGCCGCGCGCGGGTCACGTAGCTCGTGGCTAGCTCCGGCTGTCCCTTCCAGAATAAGGTTTGGGCGAGGCCCACCAGGATATCGGGGTCATCGGGCTGGGCCGCCAACGCGTCACGCCACAGCCGCTCGGCGCGGTCGAGGTCCCCGGCCCAGGCGACCGCGCGTGCCCGGCCGGCCAGCGCGTCGGCGCGCCCCGGGGCGCGCGCCAGCACTGAGTCGTACAGCAGTTCCGACTCGCGATTCCTGCCTGCCCAGGCGAGCACGCGGGCGTGGGCGACCATGATGTCCGCGTCAATCGGCTCGAGCCGCCGTAGTCGTACGAATCGCTCGAGGGAGCGCTGCAGCTTGCCGTCCCAGCTGTCGAGGATCGCCAGCCGGTAGAGGGCGCGCACGTTCGTGGAGTCCTGCCGCAGCACGGCTTCGTAGCCCGCCCGGGCGGCGCGATAGTCGCCGCGGTGGAACGCCTCTTCCGCCTGGGGAAGCTGGGCGGCGGCGGCGCGACCGATCAGGGCGGCTGCGAGCAGGGGCAATACGCGGCGCATCACCACGACCCCCACAGTGCCTGCATGGCGAAGTATGCGGGCTTGAGCCGCTCGTGCCAAACGGGAGTCTCCCAGGTGGGCCAGACGAACGGCTGCCCGGGCACGAGGCGAGCCCGCTGGGTGCCTCCCGGCCCGACCGCCACCACGACGAACTGGAAGCCGTTCGTCGCCACCGTGCGGAACGGGCCGGGGTCGCGGACGCGCGCCAGGACCGTGCGCGACGACGGGTCCGTGACGTTGAGCAGGCCCCACGGGAGCCGCACCTCCACCAGCCCCGCTCCGCGATCGACGAACCAGTCGGCGAGCGAGCCCTCTGCGGCCCGGCCGAACCGCAGGCGGCCGCGGTTCACCCCGTGGGCGGGGAAGATCCTGCCGGTGCGCGACACCCGCAGCCGGTTCGTCGTGACGAACAGCGAATCGAACACGCGGTCGTCGCGGCGGCCGTCGACGCTCGCGCGCCGGTTGTAGAACGCGTCGAGGTCGGTGGGGTGCATCCCCGGTCGCGGGCCGAGGTACGGGTTGTAGCCCGGCGTGACGAGCAGCTGCGCGTCGGCGGTGTCGTTGAGGACGAGCGCGAACTCGACTCCCGTGGGCGTGCTGTCCGGGAGGCCGGGGAGAGCGAACTGGCCACGGTCCGGCCGGTAGGTGTCGATGCCGACCGCCCAGCGGGTCGAATCGATCCCCAGCGCGCTCTCCAGCGCGAGATAGAGGAAGGCGGCGTCCGACCCCACGCGCAGCCGCACGCCGCCGCTCTCGGCGAGGGCGGGCAGGGCGCGCCACGACGCGGGATCGCCGCCGGGCTCGGCTCGCGCCGAGTCCCCGGCGTAGAGCCCGACCAGGCCGTAGTGCTGCTCCGGGTCCATCACGTTGTGCCAGATCCGGGTGCGCTCGCGGGGCGTTTCCAGATCGATCGCCACCCAGCTGTGTTTGAACCACTCGTCGAGCCACGCGAACAGGATGCCTCCCGCGAGTCCCGCCTCCCGGATCTCTCGCGTCAGGCGCACGTCCTGCTGCGCCATCTCTCGCTCGTCGTGCCCGCCGTGGTGCAGCCCCTCGGGTTGCAGGTGCGCGAGGCCACGGGACGAGGGCACACCGTACTCGGCGATGAGCAGCGCGCGCCCCGCGTGGTGGCGCTTCAAGTCGAGCAGATACCCGTAGTAGTGCGAGGCGCCGGCGGAGGAACGCGCCGCCCCGTACGTCGAATCGAGCCCGATGAAGTCCGGGTAGTAGGGGTAGGCGTGATACGAGGCGAAGTAGCCGGCGACGTTCGCGGCGGTGGTACGGACGACCATCGCGTCGAGCGCCTCGCTGTCGTTGTCGTACTCCTGGAGCCGCACGTTCGGGGCGAGGCCCAAACGCTTCCGCAGTGCTTGCTCCTCGGCGGCAGTGGCCTCGGTGGGGTGGTGCAGGGGGTCGAGCGTCGGCCAATTGGTGTAGGCGATCGGCCGCGCTGCGCGCCAGACCTCCCACTCGTACGCTAGCAGCCAGTCACACTGCTCGGCCATCCAGACGTCCGCGGGCGTCCCCCGGTCCACCGCGAGGAAGCGGCCCGCGTAGCCGGTGCGGCCGGGTCGCAGCCGGTTGTAGCCGCGGATGGAAAACGGCTCCCACTCGCGGCCGATGATGAACGCCAGGACGTGATCGGCGACGTCGGCGTCGTAGCGGCCCCACGCGTGCCCCGGCCGCACAGCGATCGCCGCGTGCCCGTGTACGACCTCCACGACCCGCCGCATCTCCGAGCGGAACTGGGCCTTCCACTTGGGGTCGTCGTAATCGCTGTGCGGCGGCAGCTCCGCCCACACGCCGTGGATCAGCCACAGCGGCCGCTCCGGGTGAGCGTCGTTCCATGCCTTGAACGCGTGGTAGAACGCCGGCGGGAGGATGGTGTAGACGCGGACGACGTTGGCGTTCGCCTCGGCGATGCGTCGCAGCCAGTGCGCGTAGGTCGAGTCGTCCGGCGGGAAGTCGGAAGGAAACCGTCCCGGGAGCGCGACGCCGAGGTTCACGCCCTTCACGTAGAAAGGCTTCCAATCGTCGCCGGCCCGCACTTCGAACCGCTCTCCCGTCACGCGGGCGGGGACCGCAGGGGCCGGGGGCCGCGCCCGGGGCGGCAGTGGCAATCCGCTGTCCACGCCGGCGGCGAGCAGGGCGTCGAGGGCGTCGCTGTACCCGGGCGCGATGGCGAGCGCCCGCCGCCAAGCCGGGATCGCATCGGCCCGGCGGCCGAGCCGGTTGCGGGCGAGGCCGAGGCCGAACCACGCGTCCGCCTCGCTCGAATCGCCGCGCAGCGCCGTGGTGAAGGATCGCTCGGCGGCCGCCGCGTCGCCTTGCCGCAGGCGCACGAACCCGAGGCCCGTCCGTGCGGCGGGGGAGCCCGGGCAGAGGGAGTCGGCCGCGGCGAAGTGACCGGCGGCCTCCGCGATCGCCTCGCGCCGGTACGCCTGCCATCCCTGCTCGACGGCGACGGGCGCGGCCGATCGGTCGCACGCGACGGGGGGGGGCTGCTGCAGCAGCAGGCTCGCGAGCAGCAGGGTCATCTGGGCGCGGCGAATCCTTTCCGCACCATCTCGCCCCACACCTGGCGGCGCCGCCACACGGTCCCGAAGGACTTGAGCCGCCACCACACGGTGCGCTGGCGGTAGCCGAACGTCTCCAGGGTCGCGTACAGCAGCAGCAGCGACAGATCGCCGACGCGCCGGTAGCGGCGGAAGCTTGCTTCCTCGAGCCCGACCGCCCACAGCGACAGCAGCATCCCGTACCCCCACGCCACGA
>Ga0066683_10000058_pt1 | contig 19947 bp, 16 predicted proteins | sample GraSoiAngelo_132_FD_62296 | JGI IMG/M metagenome (GOLD analysis project Ga0066683, IMG submission 62296) | Grasslands soil microbial communities from the Angelo Coastal Reserve, California, USA - 14_0929_02_40cm | ecosystem: Environmental > Terrestrial > Soil > Grasslands | place: USA... | reverse complement strand
GGGGGGGGCGGGGGGGGGCCGCAGCGGCGCCGCGTTCCGGGTGGATTTGCCACCCGCGCCCGCCGACGCCTTGCGCGCCGCCAAGACGCCGATTCCCGCCGAGCCGGCAAACTCGCCGCCGTTCGTCAAACGCACGATTCTCCTCGTCGACGGCGATCCGGCGGTGCAGCGCACGATCAAGGCGCTGTTCGCACGCGATGGACACCTCGTCGAGGTCGCGGGCGATCCCCAGCACGCACTCGATCTCGCACAGCGCGGTGGCTTCGATCTCGTCATCACGGATGCGCGCGCCATGGCACCCGGCAAACGAGGGACGCTGCTCGCGGAAGAATTAGTGACGCGGATTCCGACGCTGCGGGAACGAATGATCGTCGCGACCGGCGACGTGCGGCCCACTACCGAAGAGACGCTGGCGCGCCTCGGCGTGCGTTACGTGCGCAAGCCTTTCAATCTGCGCGATCTTCGCGTCGAGGCCGCGCGCTTGTGGGAGGCGACCGCGCTGTCGTAAGACTCCGCGGGCCAACCGAACGTCCCGAGACTCACGGCGCCGCCCGGCGCGAACCGCACGCCTTCACGCAGCAAGAGCGCGCGCTGCAAGACGGCGCTGTGATCCTGACCCGAGAATGAAATGCGTCCGGCCGCGTTGATCACGCGCCACCACGGGACGTCGTTGTCTTCGGGGAGTGCGGAGAGTGCCCAACCAACGGTGCGCGCGGCGCCGGGGCGGCCCGCGAGGCGCGCGACAATTCCGTACGTCGCCACCCGTCCCTTGGGGATGTGACGGACCACGCGGTAGATCCGATGATAGAAAGGATTCACAAGGGAGCCCTGCTACTAGCTTACGCGCAGGACATCTTCAAGCAAGTCTGCGTCTCCACCCCCCACTATTGACAAAATGTCATCCAGTGCTCTCCGCTCCCGGGGCCACGCGAACCGGCTCACCGCCGTTTTCGCGCTCAACCATTCCGCGCGATCGTGCTCGTCGGACAGGCGCACCGTCGCCTGCGCCGATACGAATGCGGCAAACACCGGAATCAACGCCAATTCATCGGTGGCATGCTGATAAAACGCTTCGGTGCGGCTGAGATTGTAGAGTCGCTCGGGCGCGAGGCCCGTCTCTTCGCGCAGCTCGCGCACCGATGCCTGCACGGGCGTCTCGCCGGGCTCGATGGTGCCGTGCACCGTCTCCCACGAGCCGGGACAGCGCCCGTTGTTGCCGCGGCGCAGCGCGAGCACCTCGAGCTGCCGCCCGTCCCCACGCAATGCGTAGGTGTCCACGAAGGACACGCGAATGGAAGTCAGCGACGCCGGCCGAGCACGGCTTCGAGCCGCGCCGAGAGCGCGCGGGCGCGGAACGGCTTGGTGAGAAAATCGTCGGCGCCGAGCTCGAAGACGCGAACTTCATTGTCCTCGTCGCCCTTCGCCGTCAGCACGATGACGGGAATGTTCGCGGTGGCGGGCCGCGAGCGCAGATGCGAGAGCACGCCGTAGCCATCGAGTCCCGGAAGGTTCAAGTCGAGCACGATGATGTCGGGACCGACCCGATCGACCTGATCGAGGGCCTGCACGCCGTCACGCGCTTCGGTCACGGCGTAGCCGTCGCGCTCGAGCAAATCGCGCATGACTTTGCGCAAGCTGTCTTCGTCGTCTACCAACAAGACTTTCGACGCCGGTTGACCGTGCGCCCCCGAGCGGCGGACGGGTGCCGCCGTTTCCTCGAGCAGATCGAAGTGCGTTGAAACGGGAGCGGCTTCGGGCGCTGGTGTAGACTGCAGCGCTGCGGCGCTGCCGGAGCCGCGCTTCGGGGCCGGTGCGTCTTCGGATGGCCCGCTTTCGTCGGACGGAATATCCACGACCCGCGTCAGCTCTTCGATCGTCGATTCGCCTCGCGTCACGTGCGCGAGCCCTGAATCCCAGAGCGACTTCATCCCACCGCGTTTCGCAGCGTCCGCGACCCGGTCCGCCGCCTCGCCCGCGGCGATGCGCCGCTCGAGCTCGGGATTCATCGTGAGAATCTCGAGAATCGAGAAGCGGCCGCGATATCCGGTCATGGCGCAATCCGGGCAACCCGCGGCCCGATACAGCGGCGTACCCGCCGGTATCCAACGCCGCAGCCGCTCGGGCGGCGCCTCCATCCAGACTTCCTTGCACGTCAGACAAAGCTTGCGCATGAGCCGTTGCGCCACGACGCCGCGCAGCGAGGCGGCGATCTTGTATGGCTCGACGCCGATGTCGACGAGACGCGTGACCGCATTGGCGGCGTCGTTGGTATGGAGCGTCGACAGCACGAGGTGTCCGGTGAGCGACGCCTGCACCGCGATCTGCGCCGTCTCCTTGTCGCGGATTTCGCCGACGAGGACGACGTTCGGGTCCTGGCGCAGAATCGAGCGCAGCGCCGCCGCGAACGTCAGTCCGGCCTTCTCCTGTACTTGCACCTGCACGATGCCCTGCATCCGGTATTCGACCGGGTCTTCGACCGTCACGATGTTCACGCCCTCACTCTTGATCTGATTGATCGCCGAGTAGAGCGTCGTAGTTTTGCCGGACCCGGTTGGGCCGGTAACGAGAAGGATGCCTTCGTGATTCTCGAGTAGCCGCTTGATCGCGTCCGCTTCTCCCGGGTTCAGGCCCAGTGACTCGAGCGATTTGACGGTGGCGCGGGAATCGAGAATGCGGATGACGACTTTTTCGCCGAGCTGCGCGGGCAGCGTCGAGACCCGGAGATCGATGGGCTGGCCGTTCACCGCGACGCGGGCGCGGCCGTCCTGCGGCCGCAGCCGATCGGCGATGTCGAGTGATGACATGATCTTGATGCGCGAGATCAGCGGCAGCCCGGCCTGGCGCGGAATCTTCATGACCTGCCGCAGCACGCCGTCGATCCGGTAGCGCACCGCGACGCCACCCTCTTCCGGCTCGACGTGGATGTCGCTCGCTCGGGAGAGGATGCCTTCCGAGATGATCATGTCCACGAGCCGCACCACCGGCTTCTGGCTCGCATCGGCCTCGGAGACGTTGAGCTCTTCGGGGTGCGCGTCCTTCAGCGTCGTCAGGACTTCATCGTCGCCCATGCCCTCGAGCAGTTTGTCGATCGCTTTTTCCGGCTTGTACATCTCGTCGAGCTTCTCGGAAATCTTTGAAGGAGCCAGCAGGAACAGCCGGATCTCACGCGCCGTCGCGAAGGCCAGCGCCTTCTCGGCATCGAGATCGAAGGGATTGGCTGTGCCCAGCTCGAGGAAGGAGTCGGTGAGACGCAACGGCAGCACGCGGTAGCGGCGCGCGAGCTGCTCAGGGACGCCCTCGCGGATCGCGAGATCGATTTTGGAGGCGTCGGCGATCTTGAGCCGGAAGCGATGCGACAACTTGTCGATGATTTCGGCGTCGGTTGCGATCTTCTCGGCAACGAGCGCTTCCCACAACGTCCGGCCCGCGTCCGATTTTCCCCGAAGCTCATGAAGCAGCTCCGGTGTGATCAGGCCCTCGAGGGATTGGGCCAGCCATTCGTCGGGGAACGCCGTGACCGCCATTCGACTGTCTCCAAGGTAGTGCTACCGGCGATGCAGTCCAGTCTTTTGGCTACAGGATATCCCAAAAATCGCGCGCTACGTCGAATGCCACGTGAGCATTATGGGATTGGAGGCCATAGCCTGCCTCGACGCGAAACACGCCCAACCATTCAGCACCCAATCCCACGGTGGTGCGCGTGCCCGGGGTCACACGCCAGGGGGTCAGCGGAATGGCATCATCGGTCCACCCCGCGGCCGCGTACGGAGCGAGGGTGATCGTTCCCGGTGTGCGCGCCGGTCCCGCTGCGAGACGAAGGAATGGCACGGAAGTCCGCCATTCGACGTGAACGCGCGCGAGACGACGCCCCCCCCATTCCCGAAACGGGTCGCCGAGGAGGGTCCCGCGGCCGCCGAGGACAAACGCGCGGTGCGGTGGTAATGCCGACGTCGCCAGACCGAACTGCACGCGCGCTAGAATGCGGCTGCCACCGATCGGAGCGAGTATGTGTCCCGCACCGCTGACGCGCGCATAATTGCTCGTGCCGTTCTGTACGCGCCGTCCGCCTTCAATCGTGAGCTCGGCGGCGAAGTCATGGCGGACTGCGAAGCCTTCACTGCGCCGGCGCAAAGTCATTGCAGCGGACGCGTAATCGCCGTCGGCGATCGCGGCATTGAGCCGATAGCGGCCCGTCGCGGGAGACGCGTGCACCGTCTGAGTCGCGATGCGCTCCCCTGCCGCCCTCAAGCGCATTTCGCCTCTGCCGCCGAGACTCCGCCACACAGCGAGTCGCATCCCTGTGGCGCGATAGTAATCGCCGTAGTCATCACCGAATTCCTGAGCCGCGAGCGAATTGAGCAACGGCGCGATCACGGGCGCATCCGCGATGTCGCGGATTTGCCGGTACGCGGACAGCTCGATGCCGTCTAGCGCCCGCACCGAGACCACTCCCTTCCCTTGCTTGTCCGAGAAACCGTAGCTGCCGAGTCCGCGGACCTCGATGCGGTCGCCCCCCCCCGGTACTCGCCAGACGTAGCCGGCGCCCAGCGTCAGTCCTTCCGCGCGATTCACGTGGACGAGGTCGCTCAACGCGCGTGCACCGAGACGCTGACGCTTCAGACCGGTCAGTGCGCGGCGCCCGGCAACTTTGCTTACCTCGGCGCGCACGCGCTCGAGATCGTTCTGGCGCACCGGCTCGGCGACATCCTGGATGGCAGCCGTCAGGGATCCGGGCCACGGGAAAGAGTCACGTTGCGCTTTCGGGACCGCGGTGATCTCGTCCCCCACGAACCATCCCGTGCTGAGGCCGACATTGAACAAGTAATTGTCGATCTCCCAACGGCCGCGGATGATGCCGCGCGCCGGGATGTCGAGCCACGTCGCGCGGCGACGGATCTCGACCTCTTGCCGGTAGGGGAGCCAGAACCGCCCTTCCCACAGCGCGTTGTCGAGAACGATGCTGACGTCCTCGAGCTGGGGATCGAGGTATGCACGCGGCGTGAAATTGAACGCCATGCGGACCAGCTCGGCCGATTCCAGATCGAGGAACAGCGTGCCAACGATCGCCGGGACTCCAAAGGATTTCGGCCGCACGCGCAACGCCACCACCCGGACGGCGCGCTGCGGCAGCACGATCGTCGTCGTGTCGCCCAAGGCGTAGTCGTAGATGTCCGTGCCCACCGGCGCGAGCGGGTGCGGCACGTCGCGCACTTCGTCTCCCTCACCCAGCCGGATCGCGCGTCCGAAATTGTTCTGAATGATTCCGAGATGATCGCGGTGATAGTTGATGTCGGTGGGCAGCTCGGCGCGGTCACGCCAGCCGACGATGCGCTGCTTGCTCAGGCCCGGCGCCTTCCAGTACACTTCCAGCTCCAGCTGATCCGCTTTCACGAGTCGCGGCGGCTCGGTGAGCCCTTCGCCGAACTGGCCGAGGAAGAAGAGAAACCCGTGAGCCTGGGCTTTGTAATCGCGCAGCGCGGTATCGATCGCGCTTACGGCGCGCCGTTCAATCGCGCGGCGCGCCAGGGCCAGCGCGGAATCGCCGTTCCAATCCTGGGCGGACGCGCGTGCGGGGAAGACCAGCAGCAGGAAGGCGACGGACCAACGCATCGGCGCGAAATCTAGACGATGGACCCGCGCGACGCATTCCTGGAGCGGGCGAAAGCGGGCGGAGGCGGAATTGTTCCCGTCATCCGCGAAATCGTCACGGACGCGGACACGCCCGTCGCCGCATTCGCGAAGATCGCCAGGCCGCCGTTCGCGTTTCTCCTCGAATCGCTGGTGGGCGGAGAGCGCTGGGCGCGCTACACCTTCCTCGGCACCGAGCCGCGGGAGGCGTGGCGCTATCGCGGATCCCGAATCGATCGGTGGACGCCGGCCGGGGGATGGCAGCCGGCGGGCGAAACCCAGGATCCGATCGCGCATCTCGCGGATCGACTGCGCGCGCTGCCGAGCGCGCCTGTGCCAGGTTTGCCGCGCTTTCTCGGCGGCGCGGTCGGGTACCTGGGCTACGATCTCGTCCGCACCATCGAACGGCTGCCGAACGCACCGGCCGACACCCTCGACATCCCCGATGCGGTCGTGATGATCGCCGACGCGCTCGTCATTCTCGACAATGTGTTCGGCCGCTCCCTCGTGGTCGCCAACGTCGAGGTGCCGGCGGATGCATCAGCGGCGCAGCGACTGCGGCTGTACGACGCGGCGCAAGAGCGGATCGACACGTTGATCGCACGCCTCGGCGCTACGCACCAGCTCGCGCCGCTCACGCTGGACGGAGACAGCCGAGCGTTGCGTCCCCCCGCCCCGCCCCCCCGTCCCGACTCCCGCTACCCGCGCGCGGCGTTCGAGCGCGACGTGAGCAAGATCCGCGAGTACATCGCGGCGGGCGACATCTTCCAGGCCGTCCTCTCGCGTCGCCAGGTCGTGAAAGGCGCCGTCGATCCGTTGCGCATGTATCGCTACCTGCGCGCGCTGAATCCCGCGCCCTATCTCTTCTATCTCACGCTCGACGACGTGACCTTCCTCGGCAGCTCACCCGAAGTGCTGGTGCGTGTCGAGGGCGACGAAGTGACCGTGCGGCCGATCGCGGGTACGCGCCCGCGCGGTGCGACGCCGGCCGAGGACGAGGCGTTGGCCGCGACGTTGCGCAGCGACGCGAAGGAGCTGGCTGAGCACCGCATGCTCGTGGACCTCGGCCGCAATGATGTGGGCCGCGTGGCGCGCTACGGCTCGGTCCGCGTCACGGAGTCGCTCGAGATCGAGCGCTACTCGCACGTGCAACATCTCGTCAGCGAAGTCCGCGGGCGACTGAGTCCCGGGCATGATGCGCTCGACGTCTTCCGCGCCTGCTTCCCCGCGGGGACCGTCAGCGGCGCGCCCAAAGTACGCGCGATGGAAATCATCGATGAGCTGGAGCCCGAGCGCAGGGGACCGTACGCCGGCGCAGTCGGATACGTCGGGTGGGGTGCGGCAAGTCTCGATACGGCGATCGCGATCCGCTCGGCGCTCGTGCTCAAGGATCGCGTCGTCGTGCAGGCCGGCGCCGGCATCGTCGCCGATTCCGATCCCGCTAATGAATTCGCCGAGACCGAAGCCAAAGCTCAGGCGGTACTGCGGGCGCTCGCGCTCACCAAAGCGGGCGATTAGTTTCGGGCCAGTGTTCAAGCTGATGAGCACCTCCGGCGAGCAGTCGATCGATCTCCAGCTCGGGCGCAAACTGGTGGTGGGTCGAGCCGTTACGAGCGACGTCCCCATCTACGATCCCACGATCTCGCGGCGTCACGCCGAGATCGTCCTCACCGAAAGCGGCGTCCGCGTCACCGACTTAGGGTCCTCCAACGGCACCTTCCTGAACGGCGCCAAGATCACCGAGGCCGAAGCGGGCGCCAACGACGTCGTGACGTTCGGAAAAGTGGCGTTCCGCGTGAAGGAGGTAACGACCCCCATCGCGCGCCCGCAAATCGTTCCCGCGCCGCCCGACTTCGCGAGCCCCCGGCCCGGATCAGTGAAAGGCGGCGCGGCCGGCGGAACCATCGTGCGCCAGCTGCCCGTGAGTGCTTCCGGCGGCGTCCCCGCGATCGTGATGGACCAGCCGCAAAGCGGCGGCGCGTCGCACCTCAAGGTCCACGCCCAGAATCAGGAAGAGCGGCGCGAGAAGAAGCTGTCGCTGCTCCTCGAGGTTTCCAAGGAGCTGTCGAAGCAACAGGAGCTCGACCGGCTGCTCGACAAGGTCGTGGACTTCACGTTCCAGATCATGAACGTCGACCGCGTCTCGATTTTGCTGCTCGACGGCAAGTCGAACGAGCTGGTGCCGCGCATCTCCAAGAGCCGCACCGGTGACGCCAGCGCGGCGAAGCACGTGCCGCAGTCGATCGCGCGCAAAGCGGTGGAAGAACGCGTTGCCATACTGTCCGACAACGCCGCCACCGACGAGCGCTTCAAGGGCAAGTCCATCCTCATCCAGAGCGTGCGCAGCGCGATGTGCACGCCGCTCATGGGCTCCGACCAGAAGGTCCTTGGCATCCTCTACGTCGACAACCTGACCGCCACGCACTCATTCGCCGATGAGGATCTCGAGTTCCTGATCGCGTTCGGCGGCTTGACCGCCGTGGCGATCGAGAACTCCCAGCTGTCCGAGCGGATCCGGCGCGAGGCGCTCGTGCTGTCGAACTTTCAGCGCTACTTCTCGCCCAACATCGCGCAGGTGATTGCGCAACAGCAGGACGCGGGGCGATTGCCCAGCGAAAAGCGCCCCGTCGTGGTGTTCTTCTCCGATATTCGCGGTTTCACACCGATGTCCGAGACGATGAGCCCGGATGAGATCGCCCGGCTGCTCACGGAGTACTTCACCGAGATGGTGGACAAGGTCTTCGAGTACGGCGGCACACTGGACAAATTCATGGGCGATGCGATCATGGCATTGTGGGGCGCGCCGATCGCGCACGCCGATGACGCCGACCGCGCGGTGCAGTGCGCCATCGCGCAGCTCGCCGAGCTCGAGAAGCTGAACGCCAAATGGAAACAAGAGGGCCGCACCGAAGTGCAGATCGGCATCGCCATCAACTTCGGTGAGGTATTCGCCGGGAACATCGGCTCCGACCGGCGGCTCGAATACACGGTGATCGGCGATGCTGTGAACACCGCCTACCGCCTGTGCGGCAAGGCCGGGCCGAACGAGATCCTGATTTCCGAGCCGTTCTACCAGCAACTGAAGCAGAAGCCCGACGTCGAAACGCTCGAGCCGATTCAGGTGAAAGGAAAGGCGAAGAAGGTGCCGGTCTATCGCGTGAAGCGGTAAGGTCGTCCGAACTTCGCCAGCAGATCCAGCGCCAATCGCAGCGGCAGTCCCATCACGCCAAAGAAATCGCCTTCCACCCGCTCGATGAGCGGCGCGCCAAGTCCTTGGATGGCGTAGGCGCCGGCTTTGTCGAGCGGCTCACCCGTCGCGACGTACTCTTCCAGGGTCGCGCGTTCAAGTGGCCGGAACGTCACCCGTGAAACGTCGAGCGCCTGCTCCAGCCTCCCGTCCTGCGCGACGGCTACCGCCGTGAGCACGGCGTGCGTTCTGCCCTGCAGTCGTCCGAGCATCTGCACGGCATGCGCTGGTGAGGTCGGCTTCTCGAAGATTTTGCCGTCCAACACGACAGTCGTGTCCGCCGCGAGAATCACCTCGCCGGGCGCCTGCGGCGCAACCGCCTGTGCTTTGGCGCGGGACAGTCGTGTCACATAGGCGTCCGGAGCCTCGCCGGCGATGACGTGCTCGTCCACGTCGGGTGGGATGACGCGGAATGGAATGCGCAGCATTTCGAGGAGCTGTTTCCGGCGTGGGGAGCCGGAGGCGAGGACGATGGGACGGTCGTTCACGGTCCTCGCCCCTTGGCCTCGGTCAGGTGCCGTTGGGCTCACCCGTGGTGCTGCCCGCGGCCTGTACGCGGTCGATGTGCCACGTGCCCTTCTCGTCCACCAGGACCGACAGCTCAACCACGGTCGAGGCCGGCGTCAGCGTGCAGGCGTCGGACGGGAACGTGTAGCAGAAGTCCGGGGCTGCCGCACTCGCCGTCATGCTCGTCCAATCTGCGGCCGGCGACCCGCTCACGTGCGCGGCGCAACCGTAGAAGGCGACCCCGTCGGCCTGGCCGTCGCCGTCCGCGTCGTAGAGCAGGTTGAACCGCGGCGAGCCGGCGCCGCAGTCGCCGTTTACCGAGAAGCCGATGTCGCCAAGATCGGCGATCGTTATCCCTTCGACCCCGGTCACGATCGCCGCCGCAAACGCCGCGCACCCGTTCTGCGGGGTTTCGGTGTAACAGGACGCGAAGTCCACCGACTTCTCCAGTAGCACCGAGAACTTTCCCTCTAGCGCCACTCGGTTCGTCCACCGGGCCTGCGAGTACGGCCCGTTGCCAGTCTGCTTGGTGAAGTCGGGCGGCGGAAAGTTCCCGGCGGTCGGGTCCAGCTTCAGCGACACGGGATCCACTGCAAGGAGCCTCGCCGCGGAAAGGCGAGATCCCGTCCCGGCGGCGGTCGGTTCATTGATGCAGGCATTGACCAGGAACGGCAGTGCGACCATTGCGGGCGGGAGTAGGGTCAATCGGATTGCCATGAGAGCCTCCTCTTCTGGGATTACGACTCGCGTCCCCGAGAAACAAACGCCGAGCCACCCGTTCGGTAGCTCGGCGATTGCCGGGGTGCCTTTGTCGCTGGTGGCGCTGCTAGCGACTCTGAAATACCGCGCGGTGCGTCGTTCGGCAAGAACGCTCCCTGCCCTGACTCCCCGCTATCGCTCGAGCAGCAGCGTCACCGGGCCGTCGTTGACCAGTTCGACGTCCATCATCGCGCCAAACTCCCCGGTCTCGACCGGAATCTTGCCGCCCGACTTCCCTCGGAGCAGCGCCACAAACTTCTCATACAGCGGAATCGCCAGGTTCGGAGGCGCCGCCCCGATGAAGCTCGGACGCCGGCCCTTGCTCGCATCGCCGTAGAGCGTGAATTGTGGCACCACCAGCACCGCGCCTCCCGTCTCCGCCAGATCGCGGTTCATCTTGCCCTCGGCATCCCCGAACAGACGCAACCCGAGGATCTTCTCCGCCATCCATTCGAGCGACGCATCGGTATCGGCGGGTGCGAAACCGGCGAGCACGAGAAAGCCGGGCCCTATTTTACCCGCGATCCGGTCCCGAATTCGAACTTCGGCGCGCGCGACGCGCTGGAGCACTACTCGCATAGCTACACGTTACACGTCGGCACGTCGGCCCGACACGCTTGCGTGCCGACGTGAGTCGTGCCGACGTGTGACTCTTATTCGACGGTAACCGACTTGGCGAGATTGCGCGGTTGGTCCACGTTACAGCCGCGCCGCACCGCGATGTGGTAGGCGAGCAGCTGCAACGGCAGGACGCTCAGCACCGGCGTCAGCAGATCCAGCGTCTCCGGAATCTCGATGCGGTAATCGGCGAGGTTGTCGAGCGCGGTGTCGCCCTCCGTCACGATGGCGATGACGCGCCCACCTCGCGCTTTCACTTCCTCGATGTTGCTGATGACCTTGTGATGCACCGCATCCTTCGGGGCGATGAAGACGACCGGCATCAGATCGTCGATCAACGCAATCGGCCCGTGCTTCATCTCGGCCGCCGGGTAGCCCTCGGCGTGGATATAGGAGATTTCCTTGAGCTTGAGCGCGCCCTCGAGCGCGACGGGGAAGTTGTAGCCCCGACCCAGGTAGAGCACGTTTTGCGCCCGTACCAACCGGTCGGCAAGCTGTTCGATCTGCGGCGCCTTGGCGAGCACGCGTTGCACCAGATCGGGCAGCTTCGCGAGCGCGCGGACCACTTCCCGTCCCTGCAGAATCGAAAGCGCCCGCAGCCGCCCCATCTTCAGCGTGAGTGCCGCCAAGGCCACGATCTGGCTCGTGAACGCTTTCGTGCTCGCGACGCCGATTTCCGGACCCGCGTGCAGGTAAATACCGCCGTCCACTTCGCGCGCGATTGTGCTGCCGACGACGTTGACCAGGCCCAGCGTGCGCGCGCCGCGCCGCTTGGCTTCGCGCAGCGCGGCGAGCGTGTCCGCCGTCTCGCCGGACTGCGAGATCCCGATGACCAGCGTGCGCTCGTCGACAATGGGATTCCGGTAGCGGAACTCGGAGGCGTACTCGACCTCGGTGGGGATCCGCGCCAGCTCCTCCATCATGTATTCGCCGATGAGTCCCGAGTGCCACGACGTGCCGCACGCCGTGATGACGATGCGCTGCACCTTGAGCAGGTCTTCATCGGTGATGTTCAGTCCGCCGAATCGGACCGTGCCCTCTTCCTCGAGCAGGCGGCCGCGCAGCGTGTTGCGCACGCTCTCCGGCTGCTCCATGATTTCCTTGAGCATGAAATGGGCGTAGCCGCCACGCTCGATGGTCGCGAGGTCCCATTCCACCTGCGTTACCGCCTTCTCCTTCTCCGCAGCCGTAAGATCCATGATCCGATAATCGCCGGGCGTGACCTCGGCGATTTCGCCGTCATCGAGATAGACGACGGAGCGCGTGTGGGCGAGCACCGCCGACGCATCCGATGCGACCCAATTCTCTCCATTGCCGATGGCGACGAGCAGCGGCGACCCACGCCGCGCGGCAACGAGCGTATCGGGCTCGCGCGCCGAGATCACGGCGATGCCGTACGCGCCTTCGACCTGTCGCAGCGCCGCGGCGGTCGCGTCCACGAGGGGCGTGCCCTTGGTGTGCGTCTCTTCAATCAGATGGGAGAGCACTTCGGTGTCGGTCTGCGAGCGAAAGACATGACCGCGCTGTGTCAGTGCCTGGCGCAGCGCGCCCGCGTTCTCGATGATGCCGTTGTGGACGAGCGCGAGCGTGCCGCCGCAGTCGACGTGAGGATGCGCGTTGACGGTATTCGGCACGCCGTGCGTCGCCCAACGGGTATGTGCGATGGCCGTCGTTCCGATTGGCAGAGTGGCGCCGAGCTCGCGCTCGAGCGCCGCGATCTTCCCGGGCGTGCGGAAGACCTCGAGGCCGCCGTTCACGATCGCGAGCCCTGCCGAGTCATAGCCGCGATACTCGAGGCGCTTCAGGCCTTCGAGCACGAGCGGAGCCGCCGCCCGCTTGCCCGTGTAGCCTACGATGCCGCACATGATTGCCGACCTTCCTCTATCAACCGTTGCGCGTCCGCGCTCGTTGGCGCTTCGGCGATCAAGCGAATAATCGGCTCCGTCCCGGAGGGCCGCACATGCAGCCAGCGGCCGGGCCATGCTAGGCGCAGGCCATCCTGCGTATCGACCGTCGCATCGCCGAACCGTTTTCGTAAACCGGCGTAGACCTGCTCGAGCCGCGCCCCCCGAGGAGCCTTCGCTTTCACGATCGTGTAACGCGGTGCGCGGCCCACGAGTTCGCTCACGGTCGCCCGTTCGCGAGCCAGCAGGCCCAGCAGCAGCGCCCCAGCCACCGGCGCATCGCGACCAACGTGCAGCGCCGGATACATCACTCCGCCATTCCCTTCGCCGCCGATCACGGCCTTCAGCGCGATGATCTTGCGGGCGACATGCGCTTCGCCGACGGGCGCTCGAACCACGCGTGCGCCGAAATCCCGTGCTGCGTCTTCCACCACTAACGACGTGGACAAATTGCAGACGACGGTCTGACGGCTCGACGGCCGAACGGCCCGAACCGCAAACGCAAGTGTGTAATCCTCTCCAATCGTCTGTCCTCGTTCGTCCACGATCGCCAGCCGGTCAACGTCCGGATCAACCGCGATGCCGACGTCGGCCTTCGTGCGCCGCACCAGCACGCTGAGCGCCTTCAGGTTCTCGGGCACGGGCTCGGGCGGACGCGGGAACAACCCGTCGGTCTCGAGATTGATCGCCGTGACCCGGCACCCCAACCGCTTGAGCAGCTCCGGCATAATCGCGCCGCCGGCGCCGCGCACCGTGTCGAGCGCCACGCGAAAGCGACGCTTGCGAATGGCCCGGACATCGACGCCACGAAGCGCGAGCACGGCGGCGAGATGGCGGGAGATCGCGTCCGAGTCCGCCTCCACACCGCCGATCGCATTGTAGTTGGCTCGTGGCAGGGAATCCCCGGCGGCCAATTCGCGTACCCGCGTACCGGCTGCATTATCAAGAAAGATGCCATCGGAACCGACGAACTTGAGGGCGTTCCACTCGATGGGATTGTGGCTTGCGGTGAGGATGATGCCGCCGGCCGCACGGTGATGCTCGACGGCGAGCTGTACGGTGGGGGAGGGTACCAGCCCCACATCAATTATGTCGCATCCGACCGACATGAGCCCGGCAGTTGCTGCGTCCGCGAACATCGGACCTGATGTTCTCGCATCGCGACCGAGCACGATCCGGACCCGTCGGCCACGTTTCCCGTTTCCCGTATCCCGTATCCCGTTCCCCGCCCACGTTCCAAAGGCCGCGGCCCAACGGGCGACGACCTCGGGAGTGAGGTCCGTACCGACAAGACCCCGAACCCCCGACACGCTGATCATCAGGGTGTCGGACATGGACGCCAATCTAATGTGTGAGTGAGGCTTCTAGGCCCGGCGCGCTTCCATCGCCCGGGTCGGCAGGCGTAAGGGTTGTAGCTGGGGGGTGGGAATAGGCAACGCGGTGTCCTCCGAGAACGCGCGCAGGAATGCCTTCACAATCTCCGCGTCAAACTGAACGTCCTTCCCTTCTTCCAGCTCGCGCATGGCGTGCTTGACCGTCAGCGACGGCCGGTAGGGACGCACGCTCGTCATGGCGTCGAACGCGTCCGCGACGCTGACGAGCCGTGCTTCGAACGGAATGGCGCCCCCCTTCAGGCCATCGGGGAACCCGCGGCCGTCGAGGCGCTCGTGATGGGAGCGCACGATCGCGAGCGCACCGGGGGCGTCGCGCATCAGCGGTCCGAGAATGCGCGCCCCGATCACCGTGTGCTCCATGATGTGCCGGTACTCGGCGTCGGACAGTTTTCCGGCTTTATGCAGTACGCTCTCGCTGACGCCGATCTTGCCGACGTCATGCAGCTCGGCGCCGAGCGCGATCGTGTCGATCAGATCGGAATCGAGCGAAAGCGCGCGCGCGATTTCGACCGAATAATTCGCGACCCGCATGGAGTGGCCGCGGGTGTAGGCGTCTTTTGCCTCGAGTGCGTAGACCAGCGCGTGCACGCCCTCGAGAAACAGCTCCTCGATGCGCCGTGCCTGCGCCTCGACCCGAACCTCGAGGTTCTTTTGATAGCTGCGGTTTTCGATCAGGAGACGTCGTTTGTCGAGCGCCTGGGAGACACGCGCCCGGACTTCGTCGAGATGAAACGGTTTGGCGACGTAATCGAGCGCGCCCATCTGAAGACAGGCGACGGCGCTTTCGACTTCGGCGACCGCGGTCACCACGATAACCGCCGTCTCGGGCCAGCGCGTGATCACCTCGCGCAGGAGTGTAACGCCGTCCATCTCCGGCATCCGCAGATCGGAGATGACGAGCGGCACCGGCTGGCGCTCGAGCTCGGCGATCGCCTCGACACCAGAGCCTGCCTCCGCGCACGCAAAACCGTCGCCCTCGAGCAACCGGACCAGCACGCGCCGCAGCCGCGGCTCATCGTCGACGACGAGACAGCGCATTCCGGAGAAGTTGGGCATCGCCGCTAACGTATCTATCGCTTGCCCCTGGCGGAAGCCGCCCTTACGTTCCGGCCATGACGCGCATCGCCGACCAGGATCTCGCGAGACGATTCGCGACCCGCGCCGTGCACGCCGGTTACGTAGGCGATCCCCTAAGCGGCGCCGTCATGCAGCCGATCTATCAGACCTCCACATACGTGCAGGAGGGGCTCGGGCGGCACAAGGGCTACGAGTACGCCCGCACGCGCAATCCCACCCGTGAGGCCCTCGAGCGCAACGTCGCCGCGCTCGAAGGCGGTCGCCACGGTTTCGCATTTGGCTCCGGGCTCGCCGCGCTCGACGCGGTGATGAAGCTGCTGTCCGCCGGTGATCACGTCGTCAGCGGCGAGAACGTGTACGGCGGCTCCCATCGGCAGATGACGCACATTTGGGCGCGGATGGGGATCACGTTCACGTTCGTGGACGGCGGCGATGCGAAGGCCGTCGCGGCCGCCGTGACACCCGCGACCAAGATCGTCTACGCCGAGACGCCAACGAATCCGATGATGCGTCTGTGCGACCTCGCGGCGACCGGGGAGATCGCCCGCAAGGCGCGGGCGCTGTTCGTCGTCGACAACACCTTCGCGACCCCGTACTTCCAACAGCCGCTCGAGTTCGGCGCCGACATCGTCCTGCATTCGACAACGAAGTACCTGAACGGCCATTCGGACATGGTGGGCGGCATGCTCGTCGCCACGAACGACGACGTCGCCGAACGGCTCGGCTTCATTCAGAACTCCTCGGGCGCCATCCCCGGTCCGTTCGACTGCTGGCTGGCGCTGCGTGGCACCAAGACGCTGGCGCTGCGAATGCGCCAGCACGATGCGAGCGGCCGTCGGATCGCCGACTGGCTGGAGCAGCATCCCAGAGTCAAACGCGTGTACTACCCCGGCCTGCGTTCCCACCCCCAGCACGATCTCGCGACTCGACAAATGAAGGGATTCGGCGGCATGATCAGCATCGAGCTGGGCGATGTCGCCTTTACGCGCCGCTTCGTCGAACGCACCAAGATTTTCGCGCTGGCGGAATCGCTCGGCGGTGTCGAAAGTCTCATCGGGCATCCCGCGTCCATGACGCACGCCAGCGTGCCGCCCGAGATGCGCCGCCGGATGGGGCTGACGGACAGCCTGGTGCGGCTATCGGTAGGAATCGAGGATGTCGAGGACTTGATTGGGGATCTGGATCAGGCGCTGGTGGACGACTGATCGTAGCGGAAACACATGATCGCGCCGAACGTAGTTGTGGAATCCCATTGCTGGAGAACGAAATAGATGACTGACGCCACATTGCCCGCGGCCCGTCCGCGCCGTGTACTCACGCAGATCGCGCCGGTTTCGTGGGAGCATCCCGCCGACCGCGCCGCGCTGCAAACCCTGCGCTCGGTCCCCGGATTCGATGAAGTCGTAAAGAAGATTGTTGGCTTCTTCGGCGAACGCGGCATCCGCCTGCTGTTCCAGGCCAATGCCGTCCGCGTCGGCCCGACACAGTTTCCCAAGCTCCACCAGCTCTACACCGACGTCCTCACGACGATGGACTGGCCGGACCGGCCGGAGCTGTTCGTTTCGCAGACGCCCTTCGTCAATGCCGGTGCGTTCGGTGTCGAGCGGCCCTTCATCGTCATCAATTCGGGGACGCTCAAACTGCTCGATGACGAAGAGATGCGCACGCTGCTCGGGCACGAGCTCGGGCACATCATGAGCGGTCACGCGCTCTACCACACGATCCTCGTGATCATCGTGTTCGTGAGCGCGAACATGCTGCCGTTCCTCGCCGGTCTCTTCCTCGCGCCGATTCGGTTCGCGTTGATGGAATGGTTCCGCAAGAGCGAGCTGTCCTCCGACCGCGCGGGCCTGATTGCCTCGCAGGACCCGAACGCCTCGATGCGGATGTTTTTGAAGATGGCCGGCGGCGGCGACATGAAAGAGATGGATTTGAACACGTTCCTGGCGCAGGCTAAAGAGTACGAGGAGAGCGGCGGCGCCGTCGATCGCATCTTCAAGATTCTCAACACGCTCGATCAGTCGCATCCCTTCAACACGCTGCGCGCCGCTGAGCTCCAGCGCTGGATCGAAGCGGGGGTCTATGATAGCATTTTGCGCGGCGAGTATACGCGCCGCGGGCCCGACGCCGAGAACCGGCCGATCGACAAGGACATCGACGAAGCGTCCGCGCATTATATGAAGGAAGCCAAAGCGGTCGTGAACGACGTGGTGGATACCGCCAAACGGGCCGCCCAGGCGTTTACGGACGCGTTCAAAAAGAGGTGAGAGTACTGGTCGTCGGAGGCGGCGGCCGCGAGCATGCCCTGTGCTGGGCACTGCGCCGCGACGCCGCCTCGTCGTCCGACGACCTGACGCTGTTCGCCGCGCCGGGCAACCCCGGCACCGCCACACTCGCCACCAATCTCCACATCCCTGCCACGGCGCTCGACGAGCTTCGCGCGGCCGTCCGCACGCACGACATCGATCTCATCATCATTGGTCCCGAGGCGCCGCTCGCCGCCGGTCTCGCCGACCAGCTGCGCGACGACGGCCGCGCGGTCTTCGGTCCGACAGCTGCCGCGTCAAGACTCGAGTCATCGAAGGCCTACGCGAAAGAAGTGATGCGTCGCGCCGGCGTGCCGACCGCCGCCAGCGCGACCTTCGTCGAGCTGACGCCGGCACTCGATTACATCCGCGAGCACGCCGAGCCGCTCGTCGTCAAAGCGTCAGGCCTGGCGGCGGGGAAAGGCGCGGTCGTCTGCAAGACGCGCGAGGAGGCGGCCGATGTCGCGCGGGCGATGCTGGGCGGTTCGTTGGGAGAGGCAGGTAAGGAGCTGCTCGTCGAGGAGTTCCTCGACGGCGAAGAGCTGTCCGTCCTCGGCCTGACCGACGGCGACCGCGTCGTACTGCTCCCGGCCGCGCAGGATCACAAACGGCTCGGCGAAGGCGACACCGGTCCGAACACCGGTGGGATGGGCGCATATTGCCCAGTCGGCATCGCCAGCGACCACCTGTTGGCGCGAATCCGCTCCGACGTCTTTGAGCCGGTGCTCCGCGAAGTTGCGGCGCAGGGCTCCCCCTACGAAGGCGTGCTGTACGCGGGCCTGATGATTATGCCTGATGGAACGCCGAGTGTGCTCGAATTCAACGCGCGCTTTGGAGATCCGGAGACGCAGGTGCTTCTACCCGCGCTCCCACGCGGTTTCACCGAGCATCTCGCTGACATCGGCATGGGTCGCTGGAGCCCGCCGGCCCGGCAGTCGCTGCTCGAAGCCGAACGCGCCGCGGTGACGACGGTGCTCGCGGCCCGCGGCTATCCGGAGAATCCTGAGAAAGGCGTAGCCATCAATCTGCCGACGCGCGCTGAGCTGGGCGAAGACGTGATCGTCTTTCATGCCGGCACGTACCGTGATCCCGACGGCAGGCTGCGAACCGCCGGAGGCCGGGTATTCAGCGTGACCGGGTTGGGCGCCGACGTGCCGGCTGCCGCCGCAGCCAGCAGGGCCGCGGCGGAGCGCATCAAGTTCGAAGGCAAGACCTGGCGGCGCGACGTCGCCTGGCGGGAGATCCAGCGTGCCGGAGCTGCCTGAAGTCGAGACCATCGTCCGCGAGCTGGCGCCACGGCTCGAGGGCTATCGCATCGCGCAGGTGGAGCTGAAAAAGACGGACGTCCTGCGCCACGTTTCGAAGGCTCGTCTCATCAAGACCCTGAGAGGCAACACGATCGAACAGGTGACACGACGCGCCAAGCACGCCGTGTTCCGCCTGTCGAGCGGCCATCGCATGATCATCCAGCCCCGCATGACCGGGTCCCTCGTGGTCCACGAACGGCCGCTCACGCGCGATCAGGCGAAATACGCCGTTCTCATTTGCACGTTGAATGATGGCCGGCGCCTCGTGTACCGCGACGTGCGCCGGTTGGGAACGATCTGGCTACTCGATGAGAAGGGCTGGAAGAGGTACAGCGAGCGCATCGGTCCAGAGCCGCTCGACGAAACGTTCACACCGTTCGTGTTCGCGGAGCGGCTGAGAACGACCCGCACGGCGGTGAAGAAAGCGATCATGGATCAGCGCCGCATCGCGGGCGTTGGGAATATCTACGCCAACGAGGCGTTGTTTGAAGCGGGCATCGATCCATCCAAGCCCACGCACAAACTCAGTCTCAGCGAGTTTGCCGCCCTGCACGAAGCGACAGTCGGGATCCTGGGTCGAGCAGTCGACGCCGCCGGTACCACCGTGCGCGACTATCGCACGGGGACCGGCGGCCGAGGACGCTTTCAATTCGAGTTACGCGTGTACGGGCGCGGCGGCGAGCCGTGTATGCGCTGCGGCAAGAAGCTCGTCACCACACACACGATCGACTTGCGCGCGACGACCTTCTGTCCGCGCTGCCAGCGCTAGTCCACAAACGCCCACAACAGGTCTCGGCTCTTCCGATCGAGCCGCTCCGGGTCGGCAAGATGATAGAGGTCACCCGCCAGATCCCGGATCAAGAGACCGCCGTGTGGCAACATGCGCGGCCAATCGTCGAGCCGGGTCTGAAACGTGCGCGGACCCTGCCGAGTCTCGACGCGCCAATGCCGGATCTCGACTTCCTCGTCGATCTCCAGCAGGCGCGTGACTTCGAACACGAATCCCGCGACCGCCAGTGCCATCTCCAGGGCGGCCCGGGACCGGCCGTCGAGATCCGCGGGATCGCGCACCACGGCGAACTCCTCTTCCTCCGAATCGCGCAGGGACAGATACCGAGCGGGCTCCGACCACGGGAAGCAGCGCCGTACGGCTACAGCGCGCTCCTCCCCGCCCCGCACCGCCCAGAGTGAGCCATCCGA
>Ga0066683_10000053_pt1 | contig 20520 bp, 17 predicted proteins | sample GraSoiAngelo_132_FD_62296 | JGI IMG/M metagenome (GOLD analysis project Ga0066683, IMG submission 62296) | Grasslands soil microbial communities from the Angelo Coastal Reserve, California, USA - 14_0929_02_40cm | ecosystem: Environmental > Terrestrial > Soil > Grasslands | place: USA... | reverse complement strand
CAGCCTGCTCCCACAGCTCGTCGCCCAGGGGATGATAGCCCGCCTCCCCGTCTCGATTGTTCAGTTGATCGCAGTACCAGTGGGCCGGCCGGCGACTGATCTCCGCGGCGGTCGCGATCATCTGTTTGATGAGCTGCTCGGTGATTCGCTTGTGGTCGCTCGCGACGTCCGTGAGTTGGGCGCCGTAAGCGCGCATCGTGTGCCGCTTCTCGTCGCTGAAAGCATCCGAGAACACGAAGTGTGCTTTGTAGCCCTGCGCGGCGCAGATCAGGGCGAGGGAGACCCCGGTGGTTCCCGCGGTGTACTCGACCACCGTCCCGCCCGGCGGCAGCCTCCCGTCGGCCGCGGCACGCTCGACCATGGCCTGGGCCACGCGATCCTTCATGCTCCCCGTGGGGTTGGCAGACTCGAGCTTCGCGACGACGCGGGCGGAGCCCGACGGCACCAGGCGGCGGAGCTCGACCAGGGGCGTATTGCCAATGGCATCAAGAACCTGCTTCGACGTGTGCATTTTGTATCCGGCCCTAACGGGCCGAGTCCCAGGCGAACGAGTCGCGCGCGCTATACAGGATGTCTCCGCTCCCAGAGCGAATCGTCACGACTGCTGCAACGACCGGAGTATCGAGTCTGTTCGTCGCCACTCGCGTGAGAAACTTGCCGTCGATCGTGACGCTGCCCACCTGACGGTCCTCACAGCGAAGGTGGAAACTAGCAGCAGTGATTGTAGCCTCGAGGCAGGACACCCCCTGCTCCGTACCAGAAGAGGTGGCGAATGTGACAAAGGCCTCCGGACGCAGGCTGAAACCGGTGAATCGGAAACGACCTACCGAGAAGCTGTAGCCTGGGACGTAGTGCCCTTCGGCGTCTGCCTGAAGCGGCGGTTTGGGCGGCTCCGCGGCCGGTGGTGGCGGGGCCGGTTCAGGGCTGGGCCCGGGCGTTAGCAGTAGTAGGACGAGAAAGCCGACTGCAAGACCTACCGCGAGGAGCAGAACGAGACGTGTGGTGGACATGAGCCTGGCTAGGCGGACGTTGCCCGACGTCGCACCTGCACCACGATCTCACCAATTGCCAGGAGCACCGCCATCCCCAACGTCATAAGTCGCGCCGCCGCGGGCGCCGGACTAGCTCGCCACCGCAGTTCGGACACTTATGAGCCATCGTGGTACTGCACTTGTCGCAGAAGGTGCATTCGTAGGTGCAAATGAATGCCGTTCCGTCCACGGAGAGGGGCGCGCCAGGGCGCAATCAACGGTGGGGATAGCCGAGGGCCGCCAGCGCCGACGTGATCTCGTCGAGAATCGCCGGGTCGTCGATCGTGGGTGGCACGCGATACTCGATCCCGTCCGCGATCTTCTTCACAGTGCCGCGCAGGATCTTGCCGGAACGCGTCTTGGGCAGCCGCTGAACGACGGTGGCCGTCTTGAAGCAGGCGACCGGCCCGATCCGCTCGCGGACCATCTCGACCAACTCTTGGACGACGGTCTCTGGAGCGCGCCGCACCCCCGCCTTCAGCACGATGAATCCCAGCGGGACCTCACCCTTGAGCTCATCCGCCACCCCCACCACGGCGCACTCGGCCACGTCGGGGTGGGACGCTAGCACCTCCTCCATCGCACCTGTGGAGAGCCGGTGGCCGGCCACGTTGATGATGTCGTCGGTGCGGCTCATGACCCACAGATAGCCGTCGGCATCCTTGTAGCCAGCGTCGGCGGTGAGGTAGTAGCCGGGATACGTGCTCAGATACGACTGGACGAAGCCGGAATCGTTGTTCCACAGGGTGGGCAGGCAACCGGGCGGCAGGGGCAGCTTGATGACGAGACTCCCCGTTCGGCCGTCGGGGACTTCGCGACCGTCCCCTCCCAGCACGCGCACGTCGTACCCCGGGACCGCGCGGGCACACGAGCCCGGCTTCACCGGAATCATCCCCAGGCCGACGCAGTTCGCGCCGATCGGCCACCCGGTCTCGGTCTGCCACCAGTGGTCGACCACGGGGACGCCGAGCCGCTGCTCCGCCCAGTGCAGGGTATCGGGATCGCAGCGCTCGCCCGCCAGGAACAGCGTCCGAAAGCGGCTGAGGTCGTAGCGCCGGACGCACTCGCCGCCGGGGTCGTCGCGCTTGATCGCGCGGATCGCCGTGGGAGCAGTGAACTGGACGCGTACCCCGTGCTGCGAGATCACGCGCCAGAAGGCGCCGGGATCGGGCGTGCCGACGGGTTTCCCTTCGTACAGGATCGTCGTGTTCCCGTTGAACAAGGGGCCGTAGAGGATATAGGAGTGGCCCACCACCCAACCGAGGTCGGACGCGGCCCAGTAGACCTCGCCAGGCTCCACCCCGTAGATGTGCTTCATGCTCCACGTGAGCGCGACCAGATGCCCGCCGTTGTCGCGCACCACACCCTTCGGCGTGCCCGTCGTCCCCGACGTGTAGAGGATGTACAGGGGATCGGTCGCCTCCACCGGCACGCACTCCGCCGGCCGCGCTCCCGCCATGAGCTCCGACCAGTCGAGGTCGCGGCCTGAGATCATCGGCGCCCGCTCCTGCCGTCGCTGGAGCACGACGCAGCGGCTCGGCTTGGCCGTGGCGAGCTCGATGGCCTTGTCGAGGAGCGGCTTGTAGGGTACGACACGATTCGCCTCAATGCCGCACGAGGCGGAGACGATCAGCTTCGGCCCCGCGTGGCTGATGCGGGCTGCCAGCTCGTGTGACGCGAAGCCTCCGAAGACCACCGAGTGGATGGCCCCGATCCGCGCGCACGCCAGCATCGCGACGGCGGCCTCGGGGACCATCGGCATATAGATGATGACCCGGTCGCCCCGGCCGACGCCTTGCCCGATCAAGACGCCGGCGAAACGGGACACCTGATCCAGCAGCTCGCGATAGGTGAAAGAGCTGATCGTCTGGGTGACCGGGCTGTCGTAGATGAGCGCCGGCTGGTCGGCGTGCCCGGCCGACACGTGCCGGTCGAGGGCGTTGTAGCACGTATTGACCACGCCGCCCGCGAACCACCGGTAAAAGGGCGGCCGGGACGCGTCGAGCACACGGTCCCAGCGCCGGTACCAGTGGACCGCTTCGGCGGCGTCCTCCCAGAACCGCTCCGGCGCGTTGCGCCAGCGTGCGTATACCGGGTCCTGGGTGCTCTGCACCGCCGTCATTCTCCTGCTCCTGCGGCACGTTTCCCGTCAAGCTGCTACCGGTGGCAGCCCGGCGCAACCGTGCCCTCGACAACGATCAGGAGGTCACGGTGCTCCGAGAGCGGCTAGCCAGACGACGCTAGCCAGCCTGTAGCTTGAGCGTGGCCGTGTACTCGCTCGGTGGGATGCGGCTCTGAGACTCCGGGACGGGCGTTAGCTCTTCGAGCGCGAGTCGGTAGGAGCCGACAGAGACCTCATGCGGCTGGGTAGTGGTATTGAGCACGACGGTGCGGACAGAAGTGCTGAGCCGCACCTCGAGCACAACTTGGCCGTTCCCTGCCCAGACGCAGACTACATCTCGGGGGCACCGGGAGTCCTCGGAAACGGCGCGGAAGGTGACGGTGAGATTGGCATCGGGGAATCGAGCGCTTTCGCCGATGCGCAGTGAGAAGGGCTGATTCAGAGGCGGTTGAACGCCGGGAGATGTGCTGCATGCTAGGGCGACAATCGCGATGGAGCCGAGGCGGGAGAACATGGATCCTCCCCTCAATTAAACCCCGTCGTCCGCCACAACAACCACCCGGTCCCCCCGAGCAGGCCGAGCGACGCGACCACCAGCGCCACCATCGCACCCCCGCCCACCGCCAGCTCCGGGACGCGAGCCACCAGCCCAAATCCCACGAACACTGCAGTAGCCGCGATCACGATGCCCCAGTCGAGCCACGTGCGGGTTCTCACCGTCGTCCCCTCCCCCGCGAGCCCCGAGCGCACATACGCCGGATCCACGCCGTACCGCGCGCCCTCTCGGCCCGCCGCTTCCTGCCAGCGCAAATGCTCCTCGGGCCTAGCCGTAGCTAGCGCGATCGCGGCCGCACCGGCCGCCATCAATAGCGAGCCGCCGATCACCTGGGCATAGCTTGCCCCCGCCGCGCCCTTGAGCTCGCCAAACACCAGAATCCCCCAGGCGAGTCCCCACAGCTGGTTCGTGTTCGAGAGCGGGATCCCGCGGCTGATCCCCACGTACTTCGCGGCATACTGCTGGAACAGATCGCCCACCACCCACACGAACCCGCCGCATAACAGCCAGAACAGCACATCGCGGGCGCGCGACAGCTCCGCCATGAGCGCGGCGACCCCGCCCCGGTCGCTCACCGCGAGCGCCGTCATCATTACGAGCTCGCCGATCGTGAAAAACGTGATGAACGACAGCGGATTCATCCCCGTCAGATACGCCTTGCGATAGGGGATGTACATCGTCCCCCACAGCACCCCCGCCGCGAGCGCTGCGGCGACCCCACGCGCCGCGTGACCACTCGTCCCCGGCGTGCCGGACGACGCCACCGCGAGGAGCATCGCACCGCCGAACATCAGCACCGCGCCGCCCAGCACCCCCGCCCACCGCGCCCATCCCGCCTGCCGCAGCTCGTTGAAAAACACGAACCCCCACACGATGCCGAGCAGGCTGTTCGAGTTCCACAGGGGAAACGCGATCGAGAGTCCGATGTCCCGGATCGCGAAGATCGTGAGCGTGTTGGCGACTGCCCAGAGACACCCCGCGAGCACCGCCCACACCACGAGGTGCGGCGCCTGGCGCACATCCGCCCCGATCGCCGCCGACCCGCGGAGCAGCGCCGGCAAGCTCCACCGCGCCAGAAACACGCCCAGCACCATCGCGAGCGAGATGACGACCGGGGGAATGCCGAGCGTGACCATCTTGGTCGGCGCCTCGGCCGCGCCGAGCCAGGCGCCCGCTGTGAAGCCGCTCGCCACGCCCACTAGCTGCAGCCGGCGCAGCCGGGATTGGTCTACCGGATCCATCGCAGCACCAAGAGGCCGCCCACGAGCACGGCGACGGGGACCCAGAACTGGAGATCGCGGAGCAGGGCACTGAGCCTGTTCATTGCATCGGCTCCTCGGCGAAGTGGCAGGCCGCGAGCTGCCCGGGGGCGATCTCGCGCAACGCCGGCTCCTCGGTGCGGCACCGCTCGTTCTTCTTGGGATGCGGGCAGCGGGGATGGAACGCGCACCCGCTCGGCGGATGCGCGGGCGACGGCACGTCGCCCGCGAGCACGAGGCGCTGGCGCTGGGCATTCGGGTCGGGGACGGGCACGGCTGACAGGAGGGAAGTCGTGTAGGGATGGCGCGGGCCGCGGTACAGCTCGGCCGCGGGCGCGAGCTCGACGATCTTCCCGAGGTACATCACGGTGACGTGGTCGGCGATCTGGCGCACCACGGCGAGGTCGTGGGCGATGAAGAGATAGGTGAGCCGGCGCCGTTGCTGCAGGTCCGCGAGCAGGTTCAACACCTGCGCCTGGACCGACACGTCGAGCGCGCTCACGGGCTCGTCGAGCACGAGGAACTTGGGCTCCACCGACAGCGCGCGCGCGATGCCGACCCGCTGGCGCTGCCCGCCGGAGAGCTCGTGCGGATAGCTCCCCGCGAGCCGCCGGTCGAGCCCGACCTCGTCAAGCAGCGCGAAGATGCGCTGCTCGCGCTCGGTCCCGTTCGCCAACCGGTGGATCACGAGCGGCTCGGCGAGCGTCTGGCGCACGCTCATGCGCGGGTTGAGCGAGCCATAGGGATCCTGGAACACGACCTGCATGCGCCGGCGCAACGCGCGCAGCTCGGGCGGCTTGAGCGCGAACACGTCCGCGCCGTCCACGATAACCCGGCCGGCGTCGGGCTCGATCAGCCGCAGGATCGTACGGCCGAGCGTGGTCTTGCCGCACCCCGATTCACCCACGAGGCCGAGCGTCTGCCCGGGCGCGATGTCGAACGAAACGTGGCTCACGGCCCGCACCGCGGGGCGCGGCCGGCCCAGCCCCCACAATGCGCGGCCCGCGGGGAAGTGCTTAACGAGATCTTGGACCGAGACGAGCGGAGCGAGCGCTATCACGGCTGGCGCGTCCTGCGCGCGGGCTCGGCGAGCAGCCAGCAGCGCACTACGTGGCTCGCGGGCTCCCCTTTGCCCGCGTCCAGCAGCGGCGGCTCCTCCACGGTGCAGCGGTCCCACGCGTAGGGACAGCGCGGATGGAACCGGCACCCCGCAGGCCACGCCGTCGCCGCGGGGACCTGACCGGGGATGCTGTGCAGTCGCCGTCGCGGGTGCGGGGTGTCGAGCCGCGGCACCGAGGCGAGCAGCCCCTCGGTGTAGGGATGCAGCGGCCGCGCGAACAGCTCCGGAGTCGGCGCCGATTCCACCACCTGACCCGCGTACATCACGAGCACCCGGTCCACCGTCCCCGCCACGATCCCCAGGTCGTGCGTGATGAGGATGACTGCCATGCCGAGCTCGTCCTGGAGCCGGTTCAGGAGCTCGAGGATCTGCGCCTGGATCGTCACGTCGAGCGCTGTCGTGGGCTCGTCCGCGATGAGCACCTTGGGCCCGCACACGAGGGCCATGGCGATCATCACGCGCTGGCGCATCCCGCCTGAGAGCTGGTGCGGGTAGTGGTCCACGCGGGTCTCGGGGTCGGGGAGGCCGACGAGCTTGAGCATCTCAATCGCGCGGGCGCGCGCCGCGCGGCGCGACAGTCCCTGGTGCACGATCGCCGCCTCGGCGATCTGGTCGCCCACCGTGAACACCGGGTTGAGCGACGTCATCGGCTCCTGAAAGATCATCGCCATCTCGTTGCCGCGGATCGCGCGCAGCGCCTTGGGCGCGAGCGTGAGCAGGTTGCGGCCCTCGAGCTCGATGAAGCTCCCGGGCAGGATGTGACCCGGCGGCTCGGGGATGAGGCGGAGCAGGGACAGCGACGTGACCGTCTTGCCGCACCCCGACTCCCCCACGATGCCCAGCGTCTCGCCCGCATGCAGATCGAACGACACCCCGTCCACGGCGCGCGCCGTCCCGCGCCCCTGCTCGGTGACGAAGTAGGTCCGGAGGTCGCGCACCCGCAGCAGCAGCTCCGTCACAGCGTCGCCCCGTCGGTATCCCACTCCGCTTCCCGCCGCGGGTCGAGGGCGTCACGCAGCGCGTCGCCCACGGCGTTGAGCGCCATCACGACCAGCGCGATGGCGAGGCCGGGGAAGAGCGTGGTCCACGGCGCGGTCGCGAGCTGCGCGGCGCCGTCGGCGATCATGTTGCCCCAGGAGGGCAAGGGCGGCGGCACGCCGATGCCGAGGAACGACAACCCGGCCTCGAGCAGCATCACGTTGCCGATGCCGAGCGCCGCGGAGACGATGATCGGGGCGGCGACGTTGGGCAGCACGTGGCGCAGGATGATGCGGGCGGGTCCGGCGCCCAGCCCGCGGGCGGCGGCCACGAAGTCGCGCTCGCGCAGCGTGAGGACTTCGGCGCGCACCAGGCGGCTCGTCCCGAACCAGCCGGTGAGCCCGATCAAGAGCACGAACAGCGCGAGCGGTAGGCGCTGCCACAGGGCGATCGCCATGAGCATGAGAAAGATGCGGGGGACGGCGAGTCCTACGTCCACGAGACGCATCAGCGCCGTGTCCACCCAGCGGCGCACGTACCCCGCCACTGCGCCGACGACCGCGCCGACGGTGACGGCGACCAGCATCGCGAGGGCACCGATCGAGAGCGACACGCGCGAGCCGTACACCAGACGGCTCCACACGTCGCGGCTATAGAGGTCGGTGCCGAGGGGATGGAGCAGCGAGGGGGGCTGGTTCTTGAGCGTCACGATCTCGAGCGTGACCGACGGGCCGTACGGCGCGACCCAGGGCGCGGCGATGGCCAGGGTGACGAAGAAGCTGAGCACGAAGAGGCCCCACGCGGCGGGCCGGTGCCGGAAGAAGCGCCGCCGCGCGGGCGTTGCGGCGGCGTGGCGGCGCGCTTCGCCTACCACGAAGAGGGCGAGCGCCAGCGCGCCCAGCAGCGCGAGCGTCGCGCGCAGGTTCACTCGCCGTGCACCCGGATGCGCGGATCGGCGATGGCGTACAGCACGTCGGCCAGCAGACTGCCGAGCACGACCATCGTGCTCGCGCTGGTTGCGGCGGCGAGCACCACTGGATAGTCGCGCCGGAAGATGGCCTCGGCCGTGAGCTTGCCCATCCCCGGCCAGGCGAACACCCACTCGACCAGCACTGCACCCGTCAGGAGAAACGGGAATGAGAGCCCGAACAGCGTGACGAGCGGGAGCAACGCGTTGCGCAGTGCGTGGACCAGCACCACGCGGCGCTCGGGGAGGCCCTTGGCACGGGCGGTGCGCACGTAATCCTGGTTGATGACCTCGAGCATGGCGGCGCGCTCGTAGCGCGCCGTGCCCGCGGCGCCCACGCAGCCGAGGGTCAGCGCCGGCAGGGCGAGGTGCCACAGCCGGTCGGCTGTTCGGCCGGCCCAGGGGAGCGAGGCGTGGACCACCGGATCGACCACGCCCCCCACGGGGAACCAGCGCAGCGCCTCTCCGAACACGAGCAGCAGCAGCAATCCCAGCCAGAAAGTCGGCACCGAGTTGAGAAACAGCGTCGCGTACCCGAGGGCGACGTCCGGGAGGCGGCGCGCGCGCGCTGCCTGGTATACGCCGAACGCGAGGCCCAGCAGCAACTCGAGGACCAGCGCGGTGCCGACGAGCACGAGGGTGTTGGGGATCGCGTCCCCGAGCGCGTCGGCCACGGGGCGGTGCAGGGCGAAGGACTCGCCCAGCTGGCCGTGGGCGAGCGCGCCGAGGTATTTCGCGTACTGCAGCGGCAGCGACTGGTCGAGCCCGAACTGGTGTCGCAGGCGGGCCACGACCGCGGGGTCGATCGGCGTGTCGCCGCTCGGGAGGAACGGCTCGCCCGGCGCGAGGTGCAGCAGCAGGAACGTGAAGGTGACGACGGCGAAGACGATGGCGAGCGAGGCGGCGACGCGCCGCACCAGCCACGTGGCCACCTAACGCTCCACGCGGTCTCGATCGATCATCCGGTCCGGCGGGATGCGCCAGGTGCGCACCAGCGCCCACCACGAGTCGGGGCGGATCGCGACGTCGGCGATGCGGCGGTGAATCGCGGCGACGTTCTCGGGGGCGAACAGGAACACGGCGGGCGCGTCTTGGTTGAGGAGCTCCATCGCCCGGCGCCACGTCCGGCGCGCCTGGGCGCGGTCGAAGCTCGCGGTGGCCTGCTCCACCAGCTGGTCGAACGCGGGATTGATGTAGCGCAGGTAGTTGGACCGGCCGACTCCGCCCTGGGTCCACGTCTGCCCGATCCCGGACGACGGCGTCGGGTCGGTGTTCCAGGTCTGGATCATCGCGTCGAACTGCCCCGTCTGCACGCGCTGCAGCAGGACGCTGAAATCCACTTCGTCGATCAGCACCTCGACGCCGACGCGGCGCAGCTGCTCCTGGAGCAGGCGCGCGTACTGGCGGCGCACGGCACTGGTCGTGGGCACGACGAGGCGAAACGAGAGCTTCACGCCGTTGCGGTCGCGCACGCCGTCGCCGTCCGAGTCGATCCACCCACGCTGGGTGAGCAGCCGTGCCGCGTGTGTCGTGTCGTAGGGCAGCTCCCGCGTCTCCGGATCCCAGATCCACCACAGCTGCGACATCGGCCCCGGGGGCACCTTGGCGTGCCCGCCGAAGACGCTCTTGGCGAGCCGCTCGCGGTCGATCGCCATCGCCAGGGCGCGGCGCAGCTCCCGGTCCCCGAACAGCGGATGCGGGTGGGTGGAATCGCCCGGGGCCACGAGATTGAACCCGAGATAGCCGTAGGCGTTGCCGCGGTAGGGGTAAGTCGCGAGGTGCGGCGTCGCCTGCACGCGCTCGATGTTGTCAGGTGAGAGCAGCACCTCGAGGGCATCGGCCTCGCCGGCGACGAGCTGCGTCACCGCCACCTGGAGGTCGGGGGTGAAGCGCCAGATCAGCCGCCGAATGTGCGGCCGACCCAGAAAGAACGTCGAGTCCGCCGCGAGCTCCAGATTCTCGCCCGCCTTCCAAGCCACGAAGCGATAGGGGCCGTCGCCTACCGGCGCCCGCGCGAACGCCGTGCTGCGCCATTGGTCGCGCGGGATGTTGCGCAGCAGGTGCCCCGGCAGGATCCGCATGTGAAACACGGCGTCGTAGAACATCTCGGGATAGCGCCGTCGGAACCGCACGACGGCGGTGAGCGAGTCGCGCGACGTCACCGCGCTGATCCAGTGCAGACCCGTGCGGTAGGGAGAGTTGACCCGCTCGTCGTTGTACGCGTCGTAGGTGAACACCACGTCGGCAGCGGTGACGCGCCGCCCGTCCTGCCAGCGCGCCCTCGGATCCAGGTGGAACACGAGCGTCAGCGGGCCGTCCCACTCCCAGCGCTCTGCCAGGAGCGGCGTGAAGTCCTCGTCCCCCATCGTGTTGGTGGAGAGCCCGATGTCGGCGAGCTTCAGGAAGATCTGGTCGCTCACGTCGCGGCCCACGGTGGACTGAAGCACGGGGGGCAGCAAGCCGTCCGGCTCGCCCACGGAGGCGAACACGAGCGTGCCGCAGTACTCGCCGGTGCAGCCGCCGCGGCGCTCACAGCCGAGGAGCGCGAGGCAGAGCAGGCTGGTGAGCGCGGTCGTACGGGGGCTAAAGGGGGCGATCGGCATGGCGCCTAACATTGTGCGCCCCTGCTAGCGGCGCCAGGTCTAGCGACGCCAGGTCCAGGAAGGGTCTGAGAAAAGGGCGGTAAGGGACGGTAAGGGGCGGTAGGGGGCGGTAGAGCTGAAGCCGTCGCCCCACGTGCTCATGATGGCGTTGGCAACCTCCTCAAACGTTACCGATCGACCGAGCGCAGCCGAGAGCGTCGTCGCGGTTCTGACGTCTGAAGTCTGATGTCTGATAGCTGACGGCTGACGGATGACAGCTTCAATCGTCTCCTGCGCCCCTCCCAGCAGAATCGAGCCGTGTTGCAGAAAGGCATCGCCCTGCCGCAGCTGGGCGGAGCCGACGACTTTGCACCCGGCGATCAGCACCTCGCCGCCGACTGGGTGTGAGAAGCAGGCGGAGAGCCGGTTAGGCGGTTTGGCGGTTGGGCGGGTGGGTGCGAGGGTGGCATCGGCGCCGAGGGATCGCAGCGCCGCCGCGAGCCTCTGATGGATGGTGCAGTAGGCGGCACGCAGGGAGCCGAACCTATCCACGGGCGCGGCGACGGCGTAGGTGACTTCGTGCTCGTGCCACACCGCGCGCCCGCCGGTGGGCCGCCGCACGACGTCTATTCCGAGTTGTGCGATCCGGGCGCGATCGTAGTGGCGCGTGGATTCGTTGCGGCCGAGGGAGAGGCAGGGGGGATCCCAGCGGTAGAGCCGGAGTGTGGCGGTTCCCAACCGGTCGGCGTCGTCGAGCAGGGCCTGGTCGAAGGACATGTTGACCCACCCGCGGCGGCCCACGGGGTCCACCAGGAGGTGCTTCATTTCACAGCCTCCGCGTACGCCTCGACCGGCGGACACACGCACACCAGGTTACGGTCCCCGTACGCTCCATCTACCCGGCCGACGGACGGCCATACCTTGTGGCGCCGCGTCGACGGTGACGGGAACGCCGCGCGCTCCCGCGAGTAGGGCCGGTCCCAGCGGTCGCTGATCACGTCCTCCAGCGTGTGGGGTGCGTTGCTGAGGAGATTGTTGTCGCGCGAGCTCCGTCCCTCTTCGATCTCACGGATTTCCTCGCGGATCGCGATCAGCGCGTCGCAAAACCGGTCTAGCTCCTCCTTCGATTCGCTCTCGCTCGGCTCGATCATCAGCGTGCCCGCCACCGGGAACGAGACGGTGGGCGGGTGGAAGCCGTAATCGATGATGCGCTTAGCGATGTCCTCGACGTCCACGCCCGCCGACTGCTTGAACGGCCGCGTGTCGATAATGCACTCGTGGGCGACGAGGCCGTTGCGGCCGGAGTAGAGCAGCTCGTAATGCCCCGCGAGGCGTTTCGCGACGTAGTTGGCGTTGAGGATGGCGACCTTGGTCGCCTCCGTCAGCCCGTCGCGGCCCATCGCAGCGCAGTAGGCCCAGGAGATCGGCAGGATCCAGGGGCTGCCCCACGGCGCCGCCGACACCGTGCCGCACGACTGCGCCCGGCCCAGCGGCACGACGGGGTGGTCGGGCAGAAACGGCGCGAGATGCGGGGCGACGCAGATCGGGCCCATACCGGGGCCGCCGCCGCCGTGCGGGATGCAAAACGTCTTGTGCAGGTTGAGGTGGCAGACGTCAGCGCCGAAGTCGCCGGGGCGGCACAGCCCCACCTGGGCGTTCATGTTGGCGCCGTCCAGGTACACCTGCCCGCCGTGCTCGTGCACGATCGCGCAGATGTCGCGGATCGAGGACTCGAACACGCCGTGGGTGGACGGATACGTGACCATCACGGCGGCGAGGGAGTCGCGGTGCGCGGCGGCCTTGGTGCGCAGGTCGGCGACGTCGATGTTGCCGCGCGCGTCGGTCTGCACCGGGACAACCTGCAGCCCCGCCATGACGGCGCTCGCGGGGTTGGTCCCGTGCGCCGAGGTGGGGATCAGACAGGTGGTGCGATGTCCCTCGGCCCGCGCCTCGTGGTACGCGCGGATCACGAGCAGCCCGGCGAACTCCCCCTGGGCGCCGGAGTTGGGTTGCAGCGAGACGTGGGGCAGCCCTGTGATCTCGGCAAGCTGTTCCTCGAGCTGCCGGAATAGCGTCTGATAGCCGCGCGACTGCTCGAGCGGCGCGAACGGGTGCAGGCGGCTCAACTCGAGCCAGGACAGCGGCAGCATCTCGAAGCTGGCGTTGAGCTTCAGCGTGCATGAGCCGAGTGGGATCATCGCCGCGGTGAGCGACAGGTCGCGGGACTCGAGCTGCTTGATGTACCGCAGCATCTCCGTCTCGGAGCGGTATTTGTGGAACACCGGGTGCGTGAGGTAGGGCGACGTGCGGCGCAGCGGCGCGGGGATCGCGCTGTCGGCCTTCGCGCCTAGGTCCTCCACCATGAAGGGGAGCACCTCGTTCACAGCGAAGACGGTCACGAGGTCGGCGATGTCGCCGAGCGTGGTGGGCTCGTCGAGCGCGATCCCGATGCGGGTGGGCGAGATCGTCCGCAGGTTGATGCCGCGCGCCCGCGCCGCGTCGAGCAGCCGCTGCAGCGCCCACGGCTCTACCTCGACGCACAGCGTATCGAAGAAAGCACCGTGGACGATGCGGTAGCCCAACCGGCGCAGTGCCGCGGCGAGCAGCCCGGTGAGTGTATGCACCCGCTCCGCGATGCGCCGCAGGCCCTCGGGGCCATGATAGACCGCGTACATGCTTGCGATCACGGCGAGCAGCACCTGCGCCGTGCAGACGTTGCTCGTCGCCTTCTCGCGCCGGATGTGCTGCTCGCGCGTCTGCAGCGCCATACGGAGCGCTAGGCGCCCGGCGGGGTCGCGCGAGACGCCGATGATCCGGCCGGGGAGGTGGCGCTTGTAGGCGTCGCGCGTGGCGAAGAATGCCGCGTGCGGCCCACCGTACCCCATCGGCACCCCGAGCCGCTGGCTCGAGCCCACGGCAACGTCGGCGCCCCATTCCCCGGGTGGCGCGAGCAGCGTGAGCGCCAGCAGGTCGGTCGCGACTGTCACGAGTGCGTCCGCGGAGTGCGCCGCCTCGCACAGGCGGCGGTAGTCCTCGATCTTGCCGTCGGTCGCAGGATACTGCACCAGCGCGCCGATGACGCCCGGCCCAAACTGGAATGTCGCGGGGTCGCCCAACACAACCGTGATGCCGCGCGCTGCGGCCCGAGTGCGCACGACGGCGATCGTCTGGGGGTGGCACCCTTCGGACACGAGGTACGTGCGCGCCCCCGTTTGCTTGCTCACCGCTTCGGTGAGGTGCATCGCTTCGGCCGCGGCAGTGGCTTCGTCGAGCAGCGACGCGTTGGCGATCTCGAGGCCTGTCAGATTGGAGATCACGGTCTGGAAGTTGAGCAGCGCTTCCAGCCGCCCCTGCGCGATCTCGGCCTGGTAGGGCGTGTACGCCGTATACCAGCCAGGGTCCTCGAGCACGTTGCGCTGGATCACGGGCGGTGTGAAGCAGCGCGAGTAACCCATGCCGATGAAGGATCGGAACACCTGGTTGGCTCCGGCGATCGCGCGCAGCTCTTCCAGCACCTCGCGCTCGCTACGGCCGGGGGGGAGGGCCAGAGGGCGCCGCAGCCGGATGTCCTCCGGCACGACCGCGTCGATCAGCTCGTCGAGCGAGTCGTAGCCCAGCGCCTCCGCCATCTCGTTGATGTCGTCCGGGCGCGGGCCGATGTGCCGCGCGGCGAACCGGTCAACGGGGGGCAGGGGCACAGGTGCTTTCGGCATGCGGGTAGTCTTGGCTGGAGGCTTCACTCCCCGACGTGCTTCTTGTACGCCGCGCTCCCCAGCAGGCCGTCGAAGTCCGCCGGATTCTTGACGCGCAGCTTGATCATCCAGCCGCCGCCGTACGGGTCGCGGTTCACGAGTGCGGGATCACCTTCGAGCCCGGTGTTCACCTCGGTCACGGTGCCGGTGACGGGGCTATAGAGCTCCGAAACGGCCTTCACGGCCTCGATTGTTCCGAACACGTCCCCCCGGCCGAACGAGCTGCCGGCCTTGGGAAGCTCCACGAACACCACGTCGCCCAGCTCACCCTGCGCGTAGTCGGTGATGCCGACCTGCACGACAGCGGAGTCGTTCGTCTGCTTCACGTATTCGTGCTCCTTGGTGTAGCGCAGGTCGTCGGGAATCTTCGACATGGGGAATCGCGGGCGCTCGGTTGGCGGTGCGGGGCGAAGGTTACCGGCGCTGGAAACGCGTGTCAAGCCAACGGTTTGCCCGACGGGAACAGATCGGCGCGGGGCGGCAACCCGGCCGCTCCCTCCTCGACGAGCGCCAGCCGGTCGCCGCCCCAGGGACGCAGGTCGAGGCGCACGGCGACGGGGTCGGGGTCGTCGCTGAAATAGAGGAGCGCCCCCGGGCGGCCCGCGCCTTCCCACGCCTCGCGCGCCGGGGCGGCCGCCCGCGCCGTCGCCAGCGTCGCCTGGGGCTTGAGTTTCGCGGCCGCCGCGAGGGCCGCCTTCCCGGCCGCGCGCTGCACGCGCACGCCGGCCTCGGTGTAGCGGGCGGCGGTGGCGGTAAGCGCGGGAGAGTCGTCCTTGGCGTCGGCCGCAGCCAGCACCAGGATTTCGGCGGGCCGGCCGAGGGCGTGCGTGGCGGCGCGGCGGCGCAGCTCCCGGAACACGGTGCGCGCCTGGGCTTCGAGCTCGGGCAGCGATCCGGCGTTCTCGATCACGTACTGGCTGCGCGCGCGCTTGCGCTCCGCCGGCATCTGCGCCGCGATCATCCGGTCGGCGTCCTCGTTCGAGAGGCCGCGCATCGCCCGCAGGCGCGTGAGCCGCAGCGGGGGCGGCGCGTCCACGAGCACCACGACGTCGAACCGGGCGGGGTCGAGCACCTCGAACAGCAGCGGAATGTCGTTCACCACCAGCACGTCGCCGCGCTGCTCCGCTTCCCGCACCAGGTCGGCGCGGCGGCGCTGCACGGTGGGGTGAACCAGCGTATTCAAGTCGGCGAGCGCCGCATCGTCGGCCATCACCTTGGAGCGCAGCGCCGCGCGGTCGAGCGAGCCGTCGGCGGCCAGCACGTCGGCGCCGAAGCGCCGCGCGATCGCGGCGAGGACCTCGCTCCCCGGCGCCTCGGCCTCCCGCGCCAGCTCATCGGCGTCCACGATCGTGGCGCCCCACCGCCGGAAAAACCCTACGACGGTCGACTTCCCCGCGGCGATGTTGCCGGTGAGGGCGACGTTTAACATGAACGCGGAACGCGGAAGGTTGAACGCGGAACAAACCAGCCAGCGTCGATTCCCCGTTCCGCGTTCCGCGTTCCGCGTTCAGAGTAGCGCAGTTTGATCCTCATCCATCCTCGGCACGCGATGACAGTGGCGGCAGCGGGCCTCGTACGATTCGCGCCCGCCCACCAGAATGACCGGGCTGTTCCACTGTGCGGGCTGGCCGTCCACCAGCCGCTGGTTGCGCGTGGCGGGCCCGCCGCACACGACGCAGATCGCCTGAAACTTGTCGACGATCTCGGCGATCGCCATCAGGGTCGGCATCGCGCCGAACGGCTCGCCCCGGAAGTCCGTGTCGGTGCCGGCGAGGATCACCCGAACGCCGCGGTCCGCGAGGGCGTTCGCCACGCCGACGATCCCGTGATCCAGGAACTGCGCCTCGTCCACCGCGACCACCTCGGTCGCGGGCCGGACCTGTCGCATGATTTCCTCGGCAGAGTCCACCGGCGCGGCTTCGACCGTGAGGCCGTCATGCGTCGCCACGTTGTAGAGCCCGGCATACCGGGCGTCGAGGTGGGACTTGAAGACCTGGATCTGCTTGCGGGCGATCACGGCGCGGCGCACCCGGCGGATCAGCTCTTCGCTCTTGCCGCTGAACATCACGCCGGTAATGACCTCGATCCAGCCGGGGCGGGCGCCGTTGAGCATTCGCGTCCCTAGTTGAGGCGTTCTACCTCGCTACGTCGGTACGTCGCTACGAAACTACATGAGGCGTCGTACAACGTAGCGACCTGGCGACGGGTAACGGGCTCTCGAAAGTGCCCATATCTTGCGGTTTTTCAGGAGATATCCCAATATAGTGCCCAAGTTATGCGGGTTTTCGGGGGGACCCCCGAGAAAGTGCCGAGAGATCAAGGCATTTTGGACCCCGTCCTCACAAGGAGACCTCCGTGAACAAAGCCGAGCTGACCACGGCGCTGGCGATGCGGACGAAGATGTCGAAGGCCGATGCGGGCCGGACGATCGAGGCTCTGTTCGACGACAAGGGCATCATCGCCGCGGAATTGAAGAAGGGAGCGAAGGTGCAGATCACGGGCTTCGGGAACTTCGAGGCGCGCAAGCGCGCCGCGCGCGCCGGCCGCAACCCCAAGACGGGCGGCGTGATCCAGATCAAAGCGTCGATCGCACCTGCGTTCCGCGCCGGCAAGCAGCTGAAAATGGCGGTGAATAACAGAGGCAAGTAGACGTCAGACGTCACACCTGTCAGACGTCACACCTGAAGGATGCTGGTTACGGGCCGCCCCGCTGGGTGGCCCGTCGGCGTTTCGGGGTGTGGCTCAGGCGTAGCGGTCGAGCCGCGCGAGCGCGCGGCGACCCCGGATGGTAACTCCCGTAAGCTCGCGGACCACTCGCTCCGAAACGGCGGGTGTCACCTCGACGACGCTGAACGTGTCGCGCACATCAATGCGCCCGATGTCGGCCTTGGCGAGGCTCAACTCGCGGATCAGCGCCCCGACCAAATCCTTCGCGCTCGCCCGATCTTTCTTCCCGACGTTTACGAACACCTTGACCCACCCAGCGGGGGTTGGGGGAGGAGAGGCCGTTTCACGTTTCCCGCTTGCCGTTTCCCGCAGCAGTCCCAGAATCGCGCCCGCCACCTCCGCCGGATCGTACCGCTCGAACAACGGGTCGAGTAGCGCCAGCTCGGCGTCGTGGTCGCGCGCTTCGAGCCGCTCCGCGATGCGGGCGCGCAGCGCCTCCGCGCGGTCGTGCGCGAGATCGGCGCCCGAGGGGAGGTGCAGGGGAGTCAGCGGCGCCGCGATTGAACGGAGGTAAGGGAGCTGCGCTCCCGTCACGAAGACGACGGGCGGGCTGAGCCGTGACAGCGTGGCGAATTGCTCCCGCGTGGGGAGCCGCATGCAGAACACCGCGTCCGGCGTCGCGGCGGGCTCGGCCGGGTCTCCGTCCCAGACCAGAGGATGCTTCGGGTCGAGGAGGTCGAGCGCCTCGCGCAAGGCGGCGGCGCGGCGTGACGGTGCGACGACCGCGTAGCGTGCGGCGCCCGCCGGCCCGGCCGCAGGTGCCGGGGTGCCGATCACCTCGGCACGGCGCGCGTGTCGCTCGAGGAAGTCCGTGAGTGTGGAGGGATTCCAGCTGAGCACGATGCGGCGGGCGTCGCGCGCCGCGCCGAGTAGCGTGTCGAGCGTCGCGGCCTGCTCGCCTGCGACGAGCAGCTCGGGCCAGGCGACGGCGAGCGTGGCGACGGCGTCGCAGTTCAGCGCGGACCGCGCGACCAGCGCGGCGAGGTCGGCGACGGCGCCGACCAGCACTTCGGGCGGGTGCTCCTTGAGGATGCGGGCGCTGCGGGCGAGGCCGCTGACCGCATGGACCCGGAGCCCGGCGGGCGCGACAGCCGCCCATTCAGCTGCGCTCACTGCGTCGCAGCATGCTATGAGCACGGCGGGCCCCACCCCCACCCCGGGGGTGGTCCCCACCAACTCCCACACTGCCCCCGCCTGCTCCGGAGCAGGGGGAGTCACCAGCACCACTGGCCGGCCGCGCTCCAGCGCGGCCCGGCCCTCGTCCAGCGCCACCACACGATCCTCGAGTTGTCAAAGGGCGACGTACCGCTCGTGGCGGGATGCTACCGCGCGGGCGCGCGAAAGGCAACCTCGCGACTAGTTGCGCGTCGCGACCGCGCGAGCGGATATTGCCATCGTCCGCCACGGAGCACGTCGCTCATGTCGCAGGGGCTGTCGCCCAACCTTCAGCATCTCGAGACATCCGCCACGATCGCCATCTCCCAGGAGGCGAAGCGGCGTCGCGCCGCGGGAGAGGATGTGATCGACCTCGGGGCGGGCGAGCCGGATTTCCCCACCCCGTCGATTCCCGCCGACGCCGGCGTGCGGGCGATTCGGGAGGGGAAGACCCACTACCCGGCGAACGAGGGGATCCTCGAGCTCCGTGCCGCGGCGGCGAAGCATCTCTCGCTGCTCTCAGGCGGGCGGCCCGTGAACGCCGATCACGTCGTCATCTCCAACGGCTCGAAGCAGTCGCTGTTCAACGTCTGCTTCAGTCTGTTCGGCCCGGGGGACGTGGTGGCGATCCCTGCTCCTGCCTGGGTGTCGTATCCCCAGATCGTGCACCTCACGCGCGCGCGGCCCGTGCTCGTGCCCGGCGATCCGGAGTGGAGTCTCAAGGTGGGGGTGCGCGATCTCGAGCGCGTGGTGCCCGGGGCCCAGGGGTTGATCCTGTGCTCGCCCTGCAATCCGACCGGCGGCGTCTACACGCACGCCGAGATCAAGGCGATCGCGCAGTGGGCGGTGGAGCGCAAGGTGTGGGTGATCACCGACGAGATTTACCGGCGCATCCATTACGGTCCGGGACCGGCCCCGTCGTTCCTCGATCTTCCGGACGAGCTGCTCGAGCGCGTCGTCGTGATCTACGGGGTCAGTAAGGCGTATGCGATGACGGGGTGGCGCATCGGCATCGCGCTCGCGCCGGGCAAGATCGCCAAGGCCATGGCTGCGCTGCAGTCACATACCACCACCGGGGCGAATCACCCGGCGCAGTTCGCCGCGGCCGCCGCCCTGGGCGATGAGCGGGTGGAGCAGGACGTGATGCGGATGGTAGCGGAGTTCCGCAAGCGGCGCGACCTCGTGGTCGGCCGCTTCCGCCGCGATTTGCCAGGCGTGGAGTTCGTGGATCCGCTGGGCGCGTTCTACTTTTTCTTCCGCGTAGACTCGCTCGGGGGCTCGAGCGGCACGGAGTTCTGCACCCGTCTCATTACCGAGTCGGGGGTGGCGCTGGTCCCCGGCTCGGCGTTCGGCGACGATCGCTACGTGCGATTGTCTTACGCGGCGGCGACGGGGGACATCGAGCGGGCGCTGGAGAAGATCGTGGGGTTTGCGAAGAAGCTAGGAGACTAGGGGCGGGGGACGAGGGACGGGGGACGAGTGTTGCGGCGAAAGGACCATGGATGCGGCGGAATGACTCCTACCATGGCAGGCGGCATTCCAACTTCTATTCGTGCGAAAGCTCGATTCTTTGCAGGCGTGGACGCGCGGTCGCGCCGTCGCGCGCGTCGCCTATCGCCTCACGCTCGAGCCACCTCTCAGTCGCCATTATGGACTCGCGGATCAGATCCGGCGAGCGGCGGCGGCGATTCCTGCGAACATCGCTGAAGGCTACGCGCTCGGGATTGCCCTCGGTTCCGGTACGGAGCTTTGCACGCATCTCGAATTGGTGCGAGACCTAGAACTTGCGCCCGCGAAATCGGTGGACGAGGCGCTGGTACTCAGCAATCAGGTCGTGGGGCTGTTGATCGGCCTCATCTATAGCCTACGCCGCCGCCTCGGCACCACGCGTCCCCCGTCCCGCGTCCCTCGTCCCCGTCAGAGTTTGGACGGTCGGTGACTCAGGACCTCAACTCCGTTCTCCGTCATCAGACAGTCATCCTCGATCCGCACTCCGAATTTCCCAGTTTGGTACACCCCTGGCTCGAGCGTGAACACCATCCCTGGCTCGAGGTGGACCTCGTTTCCTTCGACGAGATACGGCGGCTCGTGGCCGTCGAGGCCGATTCCGTGGCCGAGGCGGTGGGTGAAGTTACGGCCGAAGCCGGCGTCGCTGATCACCTTGCGCGCGGCGCGATCCATTTCCTCACATGGGGTGACGAGGGGCCGGCCCAGCTTCAGCGCGGCGGTCTGCGCGTCGTGTACCAGGTTGAAGACGGTTTTGAACTCGTC
>Ga0066683_10000052_pt1 | contig 20605 bp, 19 predicted proteins | sample GraSoiAngelo_132_FD_62296 | JGI IMG/M metagenome (GOLD analysis project Ga0066683, IMG submission 62296) | Grasslands soil microbial communities from the Angelo Coastal Reserve, California, USA - 14_0929_02_40cm | ecosystem: Environmental > Terrestrial > Soil > Grasslands | place: USA... | reverse complement strand
CTGGCGCGCGCGATGACCTACAAGTTCGCCGTGCTCGGCGTGAACATCGGAGGCGCCAAGGCGACCATCCGCGCCACCGATGCGGACCGCGACGACGCCGTCAAGCGGTACGTCGAGGAGATCCGCCCGATGGTCGAGAGCAGCACGTTTCTCACATCCACCGACCTGGGCACGAAGCCCGAGGACTTCAGCTCGCTGCCGGGCAGCGAGCAGGCGAGCGTCATGCACACCACGCATGAGGGCATGCCGCTCGACGCGTTCATCACCGGCCTCGGCGTGACCGTCGCGGCCGAGACCGCACTCGCCGGCCTGGCCGGCAAGACCGTGGTGATCGAAGGCTTCGGCAAGGTGGGCGGCGCCACCGCGCTGGAAACGTGGCGGCGCGGCGCCAGGCTGATCGCGTTCTCAACCATCCACGGCTGCGTCCGGCGCGCCGCCGGGTTCGACGTCGAGGAGCTGCTGCGGCTGCGCGCCGAGCACGGCGATCACCTCGTCGAGCACCTCGACGAGCCGGTGAGCCCGGCGTCGGAGCTTTTCGAGGTCGGTTCCGACCTACTGGTGCCAGGCGCGCGAATCGGCGTCATCGACGAGGCGCGCGCGAAGGCGCTGCAGGCGAGGGTCGTCGCGCCCGCCGCGAACGTGCCGTACACCACGCGCGGCCTCGAGGTCCTGTGGAACCGCGGCATCATTGCCCTGGCCGATTATGTGTGCAACTCCGGCGCGACCATCGGATACGTCACCGACAGCGTCACCAGCGCGGAACAAGCGATCGCTGTCGTGGAGGAGCGCGTGCGCGAGCTCACACGCGAAGCCCTTGCCGACCCGGCGGGGCCGTTCGAGGGCGCGCGCAAGCTGGCGGACGCGCACCTCCGCACGTGGGTCGATGCCGCTCAGATGCCGGACGGGCCGCCCCTCGCATGAAAGCCGCCGATCAGGCGACAGGCCGGCTGCCCGGCGACACCTGCGACCGCGACTGGATCTGGGACCGCGAGGTGGAGACCGAAGACCACGCGCGGGCGCTGGCGCGAGGCGAGGCCGCCTGGGAGCAGCAGTGGCGGCACCTGATGGAGAGCTCGGCCTTCTACCGGCGAAGGTTCGGTGCCGCTGGCATCGGACCCGACCTCGTCCGCCTGGCCGACATCAGCCGTCTGCCATTCACGTCAAAGGCAGACCTCAAGGAGGCAATCGACGAGCTGCCGCCATTCGGCACCAACCTCTGCGTGCCCGAAGACAGCGTGAAGCGCGTGTATCAGACCAGCGGCACGTCGGGTGCGCCCAGCGTGCTGGCGCTCACCCCCAGCGACATCGAGACGTGGACGACCATCGGCACGCGCACCTACTACACGTCCGGCATCCACGACCACCACAGCGTGCTGTCGACTTTTGGCGCGGGTCCATTCGTTGCGGGCCACACCTATTTCGTGCTGGCGCGAATCGGCACGCGAGTTGTCCCGCTCGGACCAGGCGACGCGGACCGCGTCCTGTTCGGCATGCGCGCGGGCATCTTCGACACGCTGCTCACCACGCCGTCCTTCGCGCAGTACCTTGCGAACCGGCTGGAGGCGGCCGGCGAACGCATCACCTCGCTCGCGCATGTCGTCACGGGCGGCGAGCCCGGCGGCGGCATCCCGGCGGTGCGCGACCACATCGAATCCATCACTGGCGCGTTCGTCAATGAGGTGATGGGCATCGGCGACATCGCGCCGTCGCTGTTCGGCGAATGCCCGGGGCGGCAGGGCATGCACTTCAGCGGCGGCGGGCACGTGTGGGCGGAGATGGTGCACCCGGATTCGCGCGAGCCCATGACGATCGAGCCCGGCGCGCTCGGCGAGCTGGCCTACACCCATCTCACGCGCGAGGCCCATCCAGTCGTCCGCTTCCTGGGTGGCGACCTCGTGGAGGTTCAGGGCGGCGATTGCGGCTGCGGGCGCGCGACGTTCCGCATGCGAATCATCGGCCGGCGCGACGACATGTTCATCGTGCGCGGAGTCAACGTCTACCCGTCCGCGATCCTGGCTGTGGTCGGGCGGTTCCGGCCGCGCGTCACGGGTCGCGCGCGGGTGGTGCGGGACGGCACGAATGTCAGCGTCGAGCCGCCGGTGCCGATCGAGGTGGAGGTCCCGGACGGCGCGCCTGCAGACGCCGGGTTGAAGGACGAGATCGAGAAGGCGGTCCGCGCGACGCTCACGTTTCGGTGCCGCGTGGACCTGATCACCGAGTCGGGCTTCGGCGAGGCCTCGTACAAGACCCGCCTGACGAGGAAGACGTGACGCGGAAGAAGCTGCGGTCGGAAATGGGGTGGAGCTCGCCCGATAAGGTCGTCGTCCGGGGCCACGACCTGACTGAGCTCATCGGCAACGTGTCGCTCGGCGACTTCGCGTTCCTCGAGCTGAGGGGCAGGCTTCCGACCCCGCAGGAGTCCATCGTGTTCAACGCGATCGCGGTCACCCTGGTCGAGCACGGCGTTACGCCGAGCGCGATCGCCGCGCGGATGACCTACCTCGGCGCGCCCGAAGCCCTGCAGGCGGCGGTCGCGGCCGGCCTGCTGGGGATGGGGGACCGCTTCGGCGGGCCCACCGAAGAGGTCGCGCGCATGCTTCAGGAGGCGCTCAAGGACGCAGGCGACGACGCCGACCTGCAGACGCTCGCTCAAGGAATCGTCGCGAGGCAGAAGCAGGCGAAGCGGGCTGTTCCCGGGCTGGGGCATCCGATTCACAAGCCGATCGACCCGCGCACGCCGCGGCTGTTCGAGATTGCCAGGGCCAACGGGTTCTCCGCCCGCTACGTGGAGCTGATCCAGGTCGTGGCGGAGGAGGCGTCGCGCAGCCTCGGCCGCGAGCTGACCGTCAACGCGACCGGCGCGATCGGCGCCATCGCGAGCGAGCTCGGCCTGCCGTGGCAGGTGTGCCGAGGCGTGGCGGTGATGGCACGCGCGATCGGGCTGGTGGCGCACCTGCAGGAAGAGGCTCGCGAACCTATGGCCGCCGAGATCTGGGCACGGGTAGAAGAGGAGGCGTCGGAAGCCCCCACCTAGCCTCCCCCCACGGTGGGGAGGAACCGTGCTCGTGGCATCTCCACGCGGTGGGGAGGGACTACGATAAGTTGCGGTCGCAACGGTCCGTACACGGAGGTCCGAGCTTGCCTGCCGCCGTCCCGGGCATCCACCACGTGACCAGCATCACGGGCGATGTTCAGAAGAACGTCGACTTCTACGTCGGCGTGCTCGGCCTGCGCTTCGTGAAGAAGAGCATCAACCAGGACGTGCCGGACACGTACCACATCTACTTCGGCGACTACCTCGGCTCGCCTGGCACCGCGATGACCTTCTTCGGCTGGCCCGCCTGGCCGAAGCGGCGGACGGGCAGCGGCCAGGTGACGACGGTCGGCTTCACGATCCCTGAAGGGTCGTACGAGTTCTGGGTGAAGCGCCTGCGCGACTTACACATCGAGTCGTCGCGCGCGACGCGGTTCGACGGCGACGTGATCACCATCCATGACCCCGACGGCATCGAGCTCGACCTGGTGGCCGGCAGCTCAGCGCTGAAACTCACCGCGTGGCCGGACGGTCCAGTGCCCCACGAGCAAGCCATCCAGGGCTTCCACTCGGTGACGCTCACGGTGGCGGAGGCTCAAGCGACGCACGATTTTCTGACGCACACGATGGGCTTTCGTCAGAAGGCGCAAGACGGGCGGCGGACCCGTTTCGAGACAGGCGGTGGCGGGCCCGATTCGATCCTCGACCTCGTCGAGTCACCAGAAGGGCCGGCGGGCGAGGAGTCAATCGGCACCGTGCACCACGTCGCGTGGCGGGCGCCGGACGACAAGCGCCAGGCAGAGTGGCGCGAGACGCTCGTGGCCGCCGGCCGCAACGTCACGCCGGTCATCGACCGCTGGTACTTCAAGTCGATCTACTACCGCGAGCCGGGCGGCGTGCTGTTCGAGATCGCGACCGACTCGCCAGGGTTCACCATTGACGAGAAGCCTGAAGCCCTCGGCTCGGGCCTCAGCCTGCCGCCATGGTTCCAGGTCCGGCGCGACACGCTGGACGAGACTCTGACCCCGATAGTCATTCCGACCAATCTCGTTCAAGGGAGGGCTAGCAGCTGATGAGCACCGCAACGATCGCTCCGGTCAACCCAATGTCGGCCGAGGGCAAAGAGACGGTGATGGCCGTCATGCGCCGTGACCGCGAGAACTTCACGCGAATGGTCTCCGACCCGAAGAACTGGAACGTGCAGACCCGATGCACCGAATGGGAGACACGCGACCTCGTCGGGCACATGATCGACGTCACCGAGGGCTACTTCCGCAACTGGGACGCCGCGACCGGGGGCACGGACCCAACCGCGCCCATGGGACTCCAGGTGATGGCGACCACGCTCGACGACCACGCCAAGGACTTTCGCAAGCTCCCGCGCGAGGAGGCGCTGGAGCGCTTCAAGAAGAACGCAATGAAGCTCGACAAGATGCTCGACGACCTTACGCCGCAACAGTGGGAGGGCGGCCTCATGGTCTCGCATCCGTACTCGGGTGCGGTGCCTGCCGGCTTCTATGCGACGTTCCAGATCATGGACTACGGCGTCCACCCGTACGACATCGAGTACGGGCTCGGCAACAAGCTCGCCACGATCGACGAGGCGACGGCCGGCTGCATCCTGCCGTTCGCGTTCATCTTCTGGCAGTACCAGGTCGACCAGAAGGAGGCAGCGGGGCAGGACTTCCAGTACGGCATCGACGTGGCCGGACCGTGGGGCGGCAAGTGGCGCATCACCGTCAAGGACGGCAAGTGGTCGCCCGAGCCGGAGAAGGGCGACTTCGAAGGCTGCGCCGCGCTGTTCAAGTTCGACAACGCAGCCGACCTGGTGCTCACTTTCTTCGGCCGGTACCCCGGCGGCTCAGCGAGCGGGGACCCCGAGGTCATCGACAAGGTGCGTCACCTCCACTTCTCGATCTGATCCGAAGCAAGCTCTGGGCGGCGGACCTCAAACGACAAGGTCCGCCGCCTTCCGTTAGCGCGACTCAATTCGTCGAGGTCACCTCCACCTCAGCCGGCGCGCTTGTGGCGGCGATGGGCGAGGAGGGCGACCGGGTCGCGCGGCGATTCGAGCGCGGCAGCCGTGCGTTTGCGATCATTGAAGCCGGCAAGGTGGTCAGCTACGGCTGGCTCTCCATGACAACCGAGTGGATCGGCGAGCTCGGAGTCGAGATCTCACCGGACGCCGGCGAGGCCTACATCTGGAACTGCCTGACCCTGCGAGAGCATCGCCGGCGGGGCCACTACCGCGCGTTGCTGGAAGGCATCGTGGCGCAGGCCCGACGTGACGGCCTGGCGCGGCTGTGGATCGGCAGCACCGAGGACCCCGCGCAAAAGGCCGACGCCGACGCCGGATTCGTCACGGTCCTGAACTTCGCGGTTCGTCGGTTGGCGGGTCTGAGGTGGCTGAGCGCCAGCCCCGACGCGCGAGCGGATCCAGAGCTGGTCGCCGCCGCGCGCCGGCGCCTCGGGATGCGATCGTCGACTTCGATTGCGGCCGATCGCCGCCGGGTCCACTAGCAGGCTGATGAAAAAGGGCGTCGCAGATCCGACGATTACTTTTTCAGCGGCCTGCTAGGGCGCGACGATGCGGTGCTTGTTCTGGCTGGTCAGGTGGAACGTCCCCGCCGAGGTCACCACGGTGAGCTGGATCGAGTAATCGGCATAGTCGTCGCTGGTGCCCTGATGCTGTCCGTTGGTGCACGCGCTGGGGATCGTGGCAGTCAGCGTGGCCTTCGAACTGGCGCCGACCGAGCGCGGCGAGAAGTGGACCTCGCCCGCGTCGTACCTGGTCCCGACCGCTTGCTGCCACTGGCCGTGAACCGCCGACACCACCATGACGGCATCGATCGAGCGCACGTCCACGGTCTTCGAGCTCGAGTTGTCGGCCGAGATCTTGGCGTGCAGGTCGTACCTGGTGTTGGCCGATCCGACCGCGCACGTATGGGTCCCGTCGACGGTCGCGCCCGTGAGCGCGAAGCCGGTCGAGCCGCACGCGGCCAGGATCACCAGCCCGATCGCAACGACCGCAGCTCGAGTCATGCCGCATTCAAGGTATGGCAATTTCCCAGCCGCTCGTTGCATAGTTTCCGTCGCATGAATTCAGGCGCGCTGTCCGGCAAGGTCGGGGTGGTGACGGGGGCGGGCAGTGGCATCGGCCGGGCGGTCGCGCTCGGCTTCGCGCGTCAGGGTGCTGACGTGGTGGTCGCCGACTTCGACGCGCCGCGCATGGACCGCACGGTCGAGGACATCCTCAGGCTGCGCACCGCTGAGAGATCGATCGCGCTCTCGACTGACCTGCGCAACGACGCCTCGGTGCGCTCGCTCGTGCACGGTGCGATCAAGTCGATGGGGAAGGTGGACATCCTGGTCAACGCGGCCGGCGTGCTGCTGCAGGGCAAGCTTGACCGCATATCCAGCCACGACTGGGCCTGGATGCTCGAGACCAACCTCCTCGGCGCGGTGCGCACTACGACCGGGTTCCTCAGCCACATGACAGAGCGAGGCTCGGGTCACATCATCAACATCGTCTCCTTCGGCGGCGTGCATCCCGGCGATGCGAACACGATTCCGTACGACACGGGCCACGCCGCGCTGGCCGCCTTCACCGAAGCGCTGTCACAGCAGACAAAGGGGACGGGCGTGCACGTCTCGCTTTTCTGCCTCAGTCAGAAGGCGCCGAAGATCGGTCAGAACACGCGCTCGCGTGGGCTCGGCCGGTGGATGGGCGATGGCACGCCTCCAGAGACCGGCAAGCAGGCAGTCGAGCAGCAGGCCTCAGCCCTGATCGACGGCGTGCACCGTCCGCGCTTCCTCATCGCCGGCGATCCGGCCGACATGCCTGCGCTCGAGCAGCGCTGGGGCCACATCGACTCGCTCGCGACCGCCAGGTGACGATCCCCACCGACCTTCTGTCGGGCATCGCGATCTGCGTCACCGCCGCCGCGCTGCTTGCGCTGGTCAGCTGGCGGCTGCACCAACCGCTGATCCTCGCCTACCTGCTGGCCGGCGTCGTCGTCGGACCGATCGGCTTTCGTTGGGTGACCGACCTCGCGAGCATCCAGACCGTCGCCGAGATCGGCCTGATTCTCCTGCTGTTCGTCATCGGCCTCGAGATCGACCTGAAGAAGCTCGCGGCCGCCGGTGCCCCGATGCTCGTGACGGGGGCTCTCCAGGTGCCGATCTGCATCGCGCTCGGGCTTGGCTACTTCGCGCTGCTCGGAGCGCACGTCGGCGGCGGCGACTACTCGCTGCTCTACCTGGCGGCGTGCATGAGCCTTTCGAGCACGCTGGTCGTGGTCAAGATCCTGAACGACCGGATGGAGCTCGACACGCTGCCGGGCCGCATCACGCTCGGGGTACTCGTCATCCAGGACCTGTGGGCCGTGGCCATGCTCGCGGTGCAGCCGAACATCTCCAATCCAGACTTGCTGCCGCTGGCGCTCTCGCTGTGGAAGGGCGCGCTGCTGGTGGTGGGCGGCCTCGCCCTTTCCAAATACGTGCTGCCGTACCTCTTCCGGTCGGTGGCCAAGGCGCCTGAGCTCGTGCTCGTGACCGCGCTCGCGTGGTGCTTCTTCCTCGCCGGCATCGCGAGCTTCATCGGACTCTCGCGCGAGATGGGCGCGCTGATCGCCGGCGTGAGCCTGTCGACCTTCCCTTACAACCTCGATGTGATGGCCAAAGCGACGAGCATTCGCGACTTCTTCGTGACGTTGTTCTTCGTCGCACTGGGTATGCAGATCCCCGTCCCGACGCCTCGCGTGCTGCTGCTGGTGCTTGGCGCCTCGGTGTTCGTGATCGTGAGCCGCGTCGTCGTGGTGCCGATCCTCTATACGCTGCGGCTTGGGCTTCGCAACAGCCTCGTGCCGGCCATCAACCTCGCTCAGGTCAGCGAGTTCTCGATCGTGATCGCTTTTCTCGGCGTGTCTATGAACCCGCATCAGATCGGCACCGACATCCTGACCGTGGTCATCCTCACCTTTGCGGTGACGTCTGTGGCCTCGACCTACATGATCAACGCGAGCCACTTCATCCAGAACGCATTGACGGCCGCGCTCAAAACCATCGGCCTGAAGGATCTCGACGCGGACAAGGCGGCGGCGGCCGAGGTCGAGGGCCACTACCCGGTGATCTTCCTCGGCTTCTTCCGCGACGCGAGCTCGATCCTCTACGAGTTCGAGCACGAGGGCGACGTCGAGGAGTCGAAGGAGTTCGTGAGCAAGATCCTGGTCATCGACTTCAATCCGACAGTCATGCGCGAGCTGCGGCGCCGGGGCATCAAGGTCGTATATGGCGACATCGCGCATGTGGACACGCTTCACCACGCGGGCATCGAAGACGCAGAGCTCGTCGTGTCCAGCATCACCGACGACGTCTTGCGCGGCACCAGCAACCTGAGGCTGCTGCGCAGCGTCCGCACGCATTCGCCGCACGTGCGCGTGGTGCTGACCACCGACCACATCCCGCAGGCGCTGAAGTTCTATGACGCGGGCGCCGACTTCGTCTTCATCCCGCGCCTTTACTCGGCCGCAGCCTGTGCCCGCATCCTGCGCAAAGGGCTCAAGGATGGATTCCAGGAAGTTCGGACGCAGGCGATCGGGCACCTGAAGCAGCGCCAGGAGGTCCTGGCCTAGGCGCCAGTTGGGTCCCTCCCCACTGGTGGGGAGGTCAGGTGGGGATGTCAGGTGGGGATGTCAGCTCTGGCCACCTTCGTGGGAATCCATGGCCCGGGCTCATCGATTTCCAGGATGGCCACAACAGGGCCGGCTGGCTACGGTTCATAGCCAGATGACCGTTTACGAGGGCGCCGTAAGGATCGTTGGCAAGGACGGTCGCGAGCTCGTGCCGTGGCGGGTCGCGGTTTACGAGACGGGCCGCGTCATCCGCTATACGACCGTTCCGGCGCCGACGGGGGCCGAGGCTGCCCGCCGCGCCCAGGCCCTCTACCCGAAGGGCACCGCGATCGCTTTCTAGAGCGAGATGCGCCGGCCGGGGCCCTCGGCCAGAGCGCGCCCGTCACTGAGCCGGCGTGTTGGCGCCCTGCTGCTCGGGAACGACGGCCCGCTTGCCGTTGGCGGGGATGACCGGGAGCGACGGCTGCGTCGGCGCGATCAGATCTGTCATGACCATGCCCGCTGCCGGCTCCGCGGTGAGCTCCTCGGCGCCGCCACCGCCGTGCGCACGCTTCAGCGCGGCGCGCAGGCGCGGGATCTGGGCGCGCAGTGGCTCCTCGACCCAGTCGAAGGCGATGACGCGCTCGTTGACCTCCCAGAACAGGCCCGACCGCATCGACTCCATGCGGTTGAGCGCGCCGTCCACGAAGTCTGGCGGCGCCCACGCGATGCCTTCCACCAGGATGCCGCTCACGTCCTTGGCGTCTGAGGCCATAGCCCAGAACGCGAGCTTCGCCACGGCCTTGAACAGGCCGTTGAGGCCGATGGGCCGTGCGGTGGGGATCAAATCCTGGAGGTTGCGCACGAGCAGCAGCGCCAGCCGGCGCGTGACCTCGGGGTCGCGGCCCTGAGCCTCGATCGCCAGGTCGGCGACGTCCTCCGCGGCGGCGCCGAAGATCGCAGGCATGCCCGACTCGTCGAAATGGCGTCCGTACCGCAGGAGGTGCGCAGCCGATTCCACCGATATGTCCGGACGCCACTCGAGCGCGCCGATGGCCAGGCGCCGGTACTCGTTCATCGTCGACGACGCAAAGGTCGGCGCCGTGCGGGTGATCGCAGTGCGAAGGTACGTGTTGAAGAACCGAACGCTCAGGTCCGCGACCTCGGGGTCGCCAACCTCGATGGCCGCGAGCCCGATGTCGCGCGTCGCCAGGGCGATCGCGTGCACAGCCTCCTTGCGGTGGACGGGTGTGAGCCCGACGAAGTCGACGAAGCTCGACAGGATCAAATACTCGACCCACGTGCGTGCGCGGTTGACCTCGGCCAGGATCTGGTCGGACGCGCCGGGCAGATCGGAGTGTCCGACATGGAACCATTCCGGCCGCAGTTTCTTCTTGACGCGCAGGTAGTCGTCGGCCACGAACCGGCTGAGGGCCTCGACGCCGTAGATGGACACGGGAACGTCGCCGAGCTGGATGGAGCCGAAGACGATGTCGGTGATCTGCGATAGGCAGGTCATCACCCCGTCGCGGCCGCGTCTGCCCGTCACCGATTTGCGGATGTCGCGCGTCGCCCGCTTGCGGATGCCTTTTATCAGGCTCTCCGCACGCATGATGTCGAAGATGTAGATGACGTACGGCAGCAGGATCGCGAAGTTCGCCAGCGCGAACACCACCGCCAGCGCCACGCTCCACATCGGCACGTAGTTGGGCCTGATCTCTGCGCGGACGAGAAAGGTGTAGAGGATCGACGCCAGCGCGAACGTGAACACCAGCGCGTTGAGCGGGTTGCGCGTGAAGATGTCGATGATGCGCGGCGAGTAGCGCGACGAGGTGGTCTGGATTCCGTAGAAGACGACCAGGATGACGATGCTCAAGGTGACGCCCTCGGCGCCGCCCGCAAGCGAGACCGTGCCGGCAGCCGCGGCCGGGTCGGGCGTCAAGAGATTGGCCAGGGTCGTGTAGTGGCTGGCGTCCAGGAAGCCGAAAAGGATGACCAGCATCGCGACCAGCGCGACCAGGGCAAACCCCGGCAGAGCGACGATCAGACCGGCCGGCAGGCCTGCTGTAACCGATCGCTTGGCGGACTGGATCTGGACGTCGTTCTCGGGCACTGAAATGTGCGGCGATACTAAGCCTTTGGTATGGGGGTGACACCCGCGTTGAGGGCGATCGTCTTCGACTTCGACGGCCTGATCCTGGACACGGAAGAACCGATCTACCGGTCGTGGCTGGAGGTTTACACGGCGCACGGCCAGGAGCTGCCCTTCGACCGCTGGATGCAGACCGTCGGCTCCTCGAATGCGGCGTTCGACCCGCGCGCCAACCTCGAGGAACGACTCGGCCGAGCGCTGACGCAGGAGGTGCTCGACGAGCGGATGCGCCGGCGCAGCGAGCTCGTGCTGGAGCAGGCGGTCTTGCCCGGCGTCGCGGAGCTGGCGGCGGCGGCGCGCGACATCGGCCTGAAGACGGGCGTCGCCTCGAGCTCCAGCCAGGGCTGGGTCAGGGAGCATCTCGAGCGACTCGGCATCCTGGGTCTGTTCGAGTGCATCCGGTGCCGCGACGACGTCCAGCGGGTCAAGCCCGCGCCGGATCTCTTCGTGGCGACGCTCGACTGCCTCGGTGTTGCGCCAGGCGAGTCGGTCGCGATCGAGGACTCGCCCAACGGTGTGCTCGCCGCGAAGGCGGCGGGGATGTTCTGCGTCGCGGTGCCCAACACCATCACCGCCGGCCAGGACCTGAGCCGCGCGGACGTCGTTCTCTCATCGCTGGCAGGCGCGACGCCTGAGAGTCTGGCCACCAGCTTGGGCCTTACAGTATTTCGGTGCGAATCGGGATCCTCACCGGTGGAGGAGACGCGCCCGGCCTGAACGCTGCCATCCGCGCCGTGGCGCGGCGAGCGTTCCAGCTCGGGCACCACGTGAGCGGCGTCCAGAACGGGTGGGCGGGCTGCCTCGAAGACGGACTGATTCGCGAGATGACAGCGCAGGACGTGCGCGGAATTCTGCCGTTGGGCGGCACCATCCTCGGGACGTCGCGCACCAACCCGCTGAAGATCAAGGACGGCGTCGCGACCGCGATGCGCATGTTGCGGCGCAGCGGCATCGACGCGCTGGTGGCGATCGGCGGCGACGACACGCTAAGCGTCGCGGCCGCGATGCACGAGGCGGGCTTCGCCACGGTCGGCGTTCCCAAGACGATCGACAACGACCTGTCGGTCACCGACTTCTGCATCGGCTTCGACACCGCGGTGGGCGTGGTCACCGACGCGCTCGACCGGCTCCACACGACGGCTTCCGCGCATCACCGCGTCATGGTGGTCGAGGTCATGGGACGCGACACCGGCTGGGTGGCGTTGATGGGCGGCATCGCCGGCGGCGCCGACCTGATCATGATTCCCGAGTTCCCGCTCACCCTCAAAGAGGTCGTGGCCCACCTCTACCGGCGGCGCGGCGACGGCAAGCTGTTCAGCATCATCGTCGTGGCGGAGGGGGTGAGCATCCCCGGCGTCGATGCCGAGTCGCGCGAGGGCGATACCGACGCGTTCGGCCACGTGCGGCTCGCCAAACATGGCGTGGGTGACCTGCTCGCCAGCAGCGTCGAACGCGAGACCGGGTTCGAGACGCGAGTGACGGTGCTCGGTCACCTGCAGCGTGGCGGATCCCCTTCGCCGTCCGATCGCATCTGGGCCACTCGGCTTGGCGCCTGCGCGGCCGACCTGATCATGGCGGGGAAGAGCGGAGTCATCCCGATCAGGCGCGACGGCGGCGTCCAGGTGGTCCCGGTGGTCGACGTGATCGCCGAGACACGGCGCGTGCCGCAGGATCTGTACGAGCTGAGCCGGATCTTCTCTTAAGCAGCATGCCGCGCAAGAAGCGGATGCTCGAGCTGACCGCGTCGGGCGACGACGGAACCACTGGACTGCTGGGCGGTGGACGCGTCCGCAAGGACGACCCGCGCATCGAGGCCTTTGGCACCGTCGACGAGGCGTCGAGCGCGCTCGGCCTGGCCAAGGGGCTTTCTGATGACGCGCGCGTTCGCGAGGTCTGCGAGGAGGCGCAGCGAGGCCTCTACGCGCTCGGTGCCGAGCTAGGCACCAATCCCAAATCGCGAAAGAGCTTCGCGAAGGTCAGCGCCAAGGACGTCCGCCGGCTGGAAGAGGTGACCACGGAACTCGAGGACGCGGTCACGATGCCTGAGGGCTTTGTGCTGCCTGGCTCCACGCCAGCGTCAGGCGCGCTCGACCTGGCGCGCGCGATCGTCCGCCGCGCGGAGCGGCGCGCGCTCGCGCTCCAAGGGCTGGGCGGCGTGGCCAACCCGGAGGTCCTGCGCTGGCTGAACCGGCTCAGCCTGATGCTCTTCGTGCTCGCCCGCTACGAGGAAAACCGGGCGGGACGAGCGGCCAAACCGGCCAGAACGTAAAGTTCGAATCGGTAGCCCGATGCAGTACGCGGTCCTCGTCGCCCTGGCCCTGCTGGCGACCTATATCGCCGTCGCCTACTTCGTGTATCACCGCGCGTTCGTGCCCGTGCGGCCGGCTGATGTCGAGGACCTCACCTTCACTCCGTTCGAGTTCCAGGCGGACTACGAGGACGTCGAGCTCGTCACCGCCGACGGCGTCAACTTCGGCGCGTGGTACTTCCGGCAGCCCGGCTCGCCGCAGACGGTCATCGTGTCGGGCGGACACAAGGGCCAGCGGCAGGGCGCGCTCGGTATCTCGATTGCGCTGTGGCGCAAGGGCTTCAACGTGATCGTTTACTCCTACCGCGGCATGTTGGGCAGCGACCGCGCCGCGATCACCTTCGGCATCAAGGAGGTGCTGGAGCTGCAGGCGGTGATCGCTTTCGCGCGCAAGCGCATACCGCGGGCGCGCATCGGTTTGCTCGGGTACTCGATGGGCGCGGTCGTCTCGTTGCTCGGCGCTGCCGGCGAGCCTGGCGTCGAGGCGCTGGTGCTCGACAGTCCCTTCAGCGACCTGCGCACCTTGCTCATCGAGAACGTGCGCACGCGAGCGAGGCTGCCGGGCACGCCGTTCGTATGGCTCGCCGGGCTGATGCTGCGCGCGCGCAGCGGCAGCAAGCTTGCCGATTGCAGCCCGATTTCGGTTCTAAGCTCGCTCGAGCCGCGACCGCTATTCTTCATCCACGGCGGCGCGGACCGCATCACCAACGTGAACCACAGCCGCCGCCTGTACGACGCGTACCGCGGGCCGCGCGAGATCTGGATCGTGCAGGGCGCGCCTCATGCAGGCGCGTACTTCGCGGACCGGCCGCTGTACGTCGAGCGTGTCGCGGGCTTTTTCGCGCGTCATCTCGGACTGAACGTCAGCGGCCACCTGAGGCTCGTCGAAGAAGAGGAAGTCTCCTAGACTCCGGTCCTCTGCAACAAACCGCCGTCCTGGTTACAGGAACAGGTGAGACATGCAGCAAGTGGCCGAGATCAAGACGCCGCGAGGCTCAGCAATTGCGAGCGAGCGCGTCTTCGGTGATCTGCTGCGGCCGCTCATCGAGCCAGGATTCCGCCTGGCGCTGGCCATGCTCCATGACCGCGGAGCCGCCGAAGACGCGGTCCAGGAGGCGTCATTCACCGCGTGGCGCAAGCTCGCGACGATGCGCGACCAGGGACGCCTCCGGCCGTGGTTTCTCGGGGTAGTCGCCAACAAGTGCCGCAACGCCCGGCGGCAAAAGTGGTCGTCAGGCGTCAGCATGGGCGTGCCGGAGGAGCTGGCGATCGTCTCCGGCGAGGACAGCACGCTCCGCAACGCCGATCTGCGCCAAGCGGTGGCTCGGCTTCCTCGCGAAGACAAGCTGATCGTCGTCCTGTATTTCTATCTCGATCTGCCTCTTGAAGAGGTGGCGATCGCGGTCGGGAATTCGTTGTCCGCCACGCGCTCGCGGCTCTATCGCTCGATCAAGCGGCTGCGGCCTGGCGTCGACGTCGAGGAGGCATTGAGGTGAGCTTGCGCAGCGAGCTGCATGTGGCATACGACGAGCTGGGCCGTGAGGACGCCGGGTTGAGCGAGCGCGTGGTTATGACCGTCTCGAGCGACCGCCCGCGACAGGCTGCGTGGTCAATCCGGCTGCGCGCCCCGCTTTCCTTGGTCGCGGTGTTCGTTGTGATTGCGGTGGTTGCTGGAGCCCTGGTGGGTGGGCGGCTCCTCGCCGACTGGAGGTCGTACAGCGCGCCCCCGGTGCCGGCCGCGCCGCAGACGCCGCTCCAGAAGCTCGAAGCCCGGCCCTTGCACCAGCCGATGGTTCGCTCGGCCTTCGACTGCCCACATGGACCGTATGGCAGCGGCGGAGACGCGGGTGCTGGTCCATTCCATATGTCAGGAAGCGCGGTCGAGATCCCCACAAGCTGGGGCAACTACTTCCATGACTTCCTCTTCGCCGACGGAGTCGTCGCCGGCCCGATCCTGGTCCGGGCGAGGGACTTGATCCACGGTCAACCGGTCGTGTTCGTCGGCCAGTACGCCAGCGGACCGGTCATCGGCACCGACGTGCTGGACGGCCAGGTCGTCGAGCAGCATCTCGAACTGGTCATCTACAGCGTGACGCCGCCGTACGCCTGGCAGATCGAGGACGGCCAGCCGAAGGGCAACACCGGCTGCGTTGGGTGGCAGGTCGACGGTCCGGGCTTCAGCGAAACGATCAACTTCTGAGCTCAGTTGAGAGTGCTCGCCAGCGGAATACCGTCCGCCCAGTACCGTCCCGTTGGGCCGGCAGGCAACAGGTCGTACGTGCGGTCGCCGGCGTACGGCACGAGCTCCCAGCCGCTGACTCGCGAGCCGTCGAGAACGTCGCTCACACGGAGCGAGCCCAGAGGCCTTCCATCCACCGTGCGGTGGCCTGGTGACGCCCACAGCTGCCGTCCGTCCGCGAGGGTGAGGTGAACCATCAGGTGGCCCGCGGGAACCGGCGTGCTGCCGACCGCGATCACAGGCGCCGCGATGCGGCTCCCGTCATCGCCCTGTGTCCACACGAGCGTTCCGGGACGAATCGCCGTCACGACAACATCGCCGGCAGGCGTGCTGATCAGCGTCGCCGCCGAGAGGCAGATCGGGCAGTTGGGCCGCGAGCCCTGCGTCCTCGACGTGACGGAGATCGTTCCGTCGGGGCTCACGTCGCCCTGCACCTTCGTGAAGGTATCGGCTGTCGTGTATTCGAAGAAGGAGTTTCCGCTGCCTCCGGGGTGGATGTCCAGCGCGCGCAGCTTCTTGAACGCGCGGTAGAGCGTCAGCTTCTGTGCGTCGTCGAGCTCGGCCGGCGGCGCGGGCAGGTGCTCGTGCTCGACGATCGCGGAGTAGAGCTCCCCGTTGTCACGGATCTGTGCGTAGTTCGACTGCGCGCTGGCCTGCTCGCCGCCTTCGCGCGCGATGGGGTAGAAGTCCGGATCGCAGAACGCCGGCGGACCGAACTGATCGAAGATCCGGAACTCGAGCTGGTACTGGTTCAGCGGGGTGCCTGGCACCGTAGTGCCGCAGGCCATGACCGCCACCAAGAGCACCGCCGTCAGCGCGTGTTTCATCTCGTCCCTGACCGACATGACGGCCGCCGGCCGGAATTCGTAACGGGGAGCGGAACCGAATGTTCCATGGCTGTGTATAAAACCTTGCTACGGAAGACCGAACTTATAATCCAAATAGTGGTGGGCGGGACCTGATGGCGCCGGACGTCGTCACTCGCGTTTCCGACGCTGTCATGTCCAACGTCGGCCGGGCCATCGTCAACAAGGAAGACGAGGTTCGTCTCTGCCTGGTCACCCTGCTCTGTGAGGGCCACCTCCTGATCGAGGATGTGCCCGGCGTAGGCAAGACCATGCTCGCCAAGTCGCTGGCGCGCTCGCTCGACTGCACGTTCCGCCGCATCCAGTTCACGCCAGACCTGCTGCCCTCTGACGTCACCGGCGTCCGCGCCTTCAACCAGAAAGAGGGAGAGTTCGAGTTCCGGCCTGGGCCGGTATTCGCGCAGATCCTGCTCGCCGACGAGATCAACCGCGCGAGCCCCAAGACCCAGGCCGCCCTGCTGGAGGCGATGGAGGAGCACCAGGTCACCATCGACGGGGAGACGCACAACCTGCCGAAGCCGTTCATGGTCATGGCCACGCAGAACCCGGTCGAGTACTCAGGCACGTTCCCATTACCCGAGGCCCAACTGGACCGTTTCCTGATGAAGGTGCGGCTCGGATACCTGTCGGAAAAGGAAGAGGCGAACCTGCTCAGCCACCACAAGGTGGAATCACCGATGGTCGAGCTGCAGCCGGTGGTCTCGCCCAACGAGCTGACGCTCGCGCAGAGCGCGGTCCGTGAAGTTTTCGTGAAGCCGGAGCTGCGCGAATACATCGCGCGGCTGGTTGGCCGCACCCGTACCAACCCCGAGGTAGCGCTGGGCGCCAGCACGCGCGGAACGCTGAACCTGTACCACGCGAGCCAGGCCTACGCCGCCCTGCTCGGACGCACATATGTGATCCCTGACGACGTGAAGGTGCTGGCCGAGCCGGTGCTCGCCCACCGCATCATCCTGCGGCCCAACGCCGAGATGCAGGGACAGAGCGCCGGTAAGCTGGTGACAGGACTCCTTGAGCGGGAACACGTACCCCAGATGGCCTACGACGGGTAACGAGGGCGCGGGGAAGACCTGCGGGTCTCCCCCGCGGAACCCCCTCTGGGGCTGCGCCAATGCGGCGCCTGGAGGCGCCTGGTAGGTGCCGCGCCTGGGTGACGGCCGGGGTGAACCCGGCCTTATAGCCACTCTGGGTATTGATTGATGAGCAAGGTTGCTCTTGCGTTCGCGCTCGGAATGCTTTTCCTCTTCACGTTTCTGCTTGGGGTTAGGCCGGGTTACACCCTCGCCTACGCGCTGATCCTGCTGTTCGTGCTGGCGTGGCTGTGGCCGCGCTACACGGCTCGACGCATCAGCCTCACGCGCCATCTGGACCCTGGCATCCCCACCGTCGGGGACCAGTTCGAGGAGACGTTCACGATCTCGCGGACGGGCTGGGTGCCCGCGCCGTGGGTCGAGGTTCGCGACCTGGGCCAGGTGACCGGCTACCAGCCAGGCCGAGTAGTTTCGGCGGGCGCCGAGCCGACCACGTGGCGGGCGCGTGGCGCCTACCGCCGGCGCGGCTGGATGACGTTCGGGCCGACCTCGGTGCGTGTGGTCGAGCCCTTCGGCCTGTTCAGCCAGGAGCGCCGCTTCAAGGAGCGAACCTCAATACTCGTATACCCGCGCATCCGTCCCATCCCGGACCTGATGACCACCAGCGCGCAGCACCTCGGTTCGTCGCCGGCGTCCGGTGCGTGGGCCGACTACCCGCCGGAGACCGGCGGGGTGCGCGACTACGTGACAGGCGACAGCTTCGGCCGCATCCACTGGGCGCTTTCGGCTCACCACAACCGGCTCATGTCGAAGACTTTCGAGCAGCCACTGACCACCGACATCTGGATCCTTCTCGACCTCGATCGCAAGGTGCACATCGGCCAGGGCGAGGAGTCGACCGTCGAATATGCGGTGAGCCTCGCCGCCTCGATGACCGCACAGGTGACGAGTCGCGGCCGCGAGGTGGGACTCATCGCCAACGATGCGCGCGGCACATTCCTGCAGCCGCACCGCGCGATCAAGCAGGACCGCCTCATCCTCGACTACCTGGCGATCGCTCAGCCTGACGGCAGCACGTCCTTGCGCCAGGCGCTTGCCTGGGATCGCGTGCGCCGCCTGCCGCGGCGGGCGATTGCGGTCATCACGCCGAGCGCCGACCCGGATTGGGTGCACCTGCTCCAGGCGGTGCGCGGCCGGCGCACCACGCTGATCGTCTTCTACATCGACGCCGTCAGCTTCGGCGGCCCTGACAGGTACCCGACATTCGACCTCGGTCAGGACACGGACCTCTATGTCGTCCGCAAGGGCGACGACTTCGCGCGGCTGGTGAGGACGAGAGATGCAGTCCGTATCGCCTAGGGGCGGTCTGCAGCTGGGCGACCTCCCGGCCACCAGGTGGGAACGCGCGCGCGCCGCGGTGCCCGCCTCAACCCTCTGGTCGGCCGTGCTCGTGTTTGCGCTCGCGGTCACGATCGCGAGGTCGACGAGCGCCGCGTACTGGGTGCCGAGCGGCATCGACGGCATCCCGTTCGTCGCGCTAGGCGCCGCCGTATTGATGGCTCTGCTGGCGTTGACGCGACTGCCTTCGTGGCTGTGCGTGGCCGCTGGCGTCGCCGGCGGGCTTGTCGTCGCGACGATCGCGACCGCGCCGGAGTTTCGTGCGCAACACCCGCTCGACCCGACAGGTGCCGGCCTCGTGCAGGTGTGGATCATTCGCGTTTTCGAGGGCTCGGCGTTTGGCGATCAGGCCTTCGTCGGCCTCGTGATCACGCTGCTCATGTGGATCACCGGCGGGTGGCTCGCGTGGTGCGTGGTGCGGTGGCGGCAGCCGCTCATCGGCCTTATCCCTGGCGCCGCCGCATTCACGACCAACGTGCTGAACACACCCAACCAGCAGGGCTACACGTTCATCTTCCTGGCGCTGACGCTGGGGCTTCTGCTCTGGACGACCTACACGGCGTCAGTCGCAAAGGCCGTGGCCGCCCGCATCAAGATGACCGGCGACGCGCGCTGGGACTTCTGGGAGACCGGCCTGGTCGCGACAGCGGCCCTGCTTGTCATCGGCATAATGCTGCCCCCCATGTCGACCATCGACCGCACCGCGTCGATGGAGTCGAGCCTGTTCACGAAATGGGCACAGATCCAGTCGAAGCTGAACCAGGTCGGAATCCAGGGAAACGGGACAATCCCTGGCCGGGTCAGCACCGGCTTCGGCGTCACGGTGAGCATGGGTCCGAGGCTGTCGCAGTCCACCACCCCCGTGTTTAACTACGCGGTGACCGCCGGCCCCTACCCCGGTCCGTACTACTTCCGGGGCGTGAACGACACGCTCACAACGGTCGTGGACGGCAAGCCGACATGGACCTACGGGACCAACGACCACACGCAGCCCATCGCCGCGAATGACTCTCCGACCTTCGCAGCGCAGTACAAGTGGATGGCGCTTGCCACGTTCACCGTCAACATGCTGCTGCCGCCCGGCAGCGGCAGCGGCGACATCTATTTCTACCCCGGGCAGTTCTACAGCATCGACAAGCCGGCGGTGGCGCACGAAACGCAGGTGCCGCCGGTGTTCACGTTCGCGACGCAGCTTGTGACCATCGACCGTCTCGCTGCCGCCCCACCGTCCTTCACCACCAAGGGTCAGTACAACGTCACGGTCAGCTATCCCGACGTGACAACCGACGAGCTGCGTGCGGCGGGCACGGACTATGGAGACTGGCTGGCCCCGTACTCGAGCATGCCGGCCGACGGGTACCGGCCGCCCGCCGCGATGAGATTCATCCACGATCTCGCGCTGAGCATCACCGCCGGTGCGAACAATCCATACGACAAGGCCAGCGCAATCGAGGCCTACCTCCGCGACCGCAACAGGTTCACGTACACGCTTACGCCGAAGCAGCCGCCTGACGGGACCGATCCCATGCTCTACTTCCTGAACAGCTCGCACGAGGGCTACTGCCAGTACTTCGCGATGGCGATGGGAGAGATGCTGCGGTCGCTGGGCATCCCGACGCGCCTGGTAAACGGCTACGGCGCAGGAAGCTATGACGACATCCAGCACCGGCAAGTCGTCCGCGACGAGGACGCCCACGTGTGGGTGGAGAGCTACTTCCCGGGTTACGGCTGGATCCCGTTCGAGCCGACCAACGATGGCGTCGCCTACGCCAACACGATTCAGCGTGCATCCTCCAGGTCCGTCCTCTGCTTCACCGACAACCACTGCACGGTCCCCTCTCCGATCCAGGCGGTGACGTCGCCAGTGGTCAAGCCGTCGACCCGTCCGAAGGACCCTGGCGCCAGCGACCAGCCGATCGGCGCGAACCAGAACCGGTTCCGCTGGCTCGACTCCACGATGATCAC
>Ga0066683_10000045_pt1 | contig 20931 bp, 19 predicted proteins | sample GraSoiAngelo_132_FD_62296 | JGI IMG/M metagenome (GOLD analysis project Ga0066683, IMG submission 62296) | Grasslands soil microbial communities from the Angelo Coastal Reserve, California, USA - 14_0929_02_40cm | ecosystem: Environmental > Terrestrial > Soil > Grasslands | place: USA... | reverse complement strand
CCAATCGAAAGCGCTGCTCTACGCGGCGTGCGATCGACTCGGCCTCACATACTGGAAGAGCCGTTCGAACTTCGTGCTCGTGTGCGCCGGCGATCGTACCGACGCCCTCGTCAACGGCGCGTTCGCACGGGGAGTGTACCTGCGCGATCGCTCCACCGAACCGGGGTGCGCCGGCTGCCTCCGCATCACCACCGGCATCGTCGATCACACGCGGCGCGCGATAGCCGTCATGGAAGAGGTTCTGTGCGCCGCGCGGTAATCGACCGCCGGACGACCGAGACCGAGATCCGGCTCGGCCTCGGGCTCGACGGCAAGGGGCGGTATCGCGTGCGGACCGGAATCCGCTTTCTCGATCACATGTTGGAGCTCGTCGCGCGTCACGGGGCCTTCGATCTTCGCATCGACGCGCGCGGCGACCTCGACGTCGACCAGCATCACACCGTGGAGGATCTCGGGATCGCCCTCGGCGAGGCGGTGTCGAAGGCGCTGGGGAACCGGCGGGGCATCAATCGCGCCGGCTATTTCGTGATGCCGATGGACGAGACGCTGGCCGTCGCCGCAGTGGACCTCGGCGGCCGGCCGCACACCGTGGTCGATCTGCAGGTGAAGCTCGCGCGGGTCGGCGATCTCCAGACCGAGCTCGTCCACGATTTCTTCGAGGGCTTCTCGATCGGCGCGAGGGCCAACGTCCACGTGAAGGTGCTCTACGGCCGGTCGAGCCACCATAAGATTGAAGCCGTCTTCAAGGCGTTCGCGCGCGCGCTGCGCGTCGCCTGCGCGAAGGATCGCCGGCTCGCCCGCATGTTACCGAGCACCAAAGGCCTGCTGTGATCGCGCTCATCGATTACAAGGCCGGCAACCTGACGTCGGTGAAGAAGGCGCTCGCCACGATCGGCGCGGACGTCTTCGTGCCCCAATCGCCCGGCGATCTGGCCGAGGCGAGCGGCATCATCGTCCCCGGCGTCGGACACTTCGGGGCGACCCGGGCGCTCGATCAATCCTGGATCGACGCGATCCTGGCCCGCGTCGGCGAAGGTCGGCCGCTGTTTGGCATCTGCCTGGGCATGCAGTGGCTGTACGAAGGCAGCGACGAAGCGCCGGACTGTCCCGGACTCGGACTGTTCAGCGGACGATGTTTTCGGCTGGGAACGGTCCGGCTTCAGCCGGACCGGAACATCAAAGTTCCCCACGTCGGCTGGAACAGCCTTTCGATCGAGCGTCGCATGTCGATTGTCGAGGGTGTCCAGGCAAACGCACAGGTGTACTTCACACACAGTTACGCGGCGCCGCGGAGCGGCGAGACGGTCGCCATCACGGAGCACGGCGGGGCCTTCACCGCAATCGTGCAGCGCGGGCAGGTCGCCGGCGTGCAGTTCCACCCCGAGAAATCCGGGGATGTCGGACTTCGCATCCTCAGGAACTTTCTGGAGCTGGTAGGATGAGCCCGCAGAGTTCGCAGAGGACACAGAGAGTAATAGCCACGGAGACACCGAGACACAGAGCCAAGGTTTTCTCTCTGTCTCAACAAAGAGCTGAGGCTTTCTCTGTGTCTCAGCGTCTCTGTGGCTTGACCCTCCGCGTCCTCTTTAACCTCCGTGTGCTCCACGACAGCGATGCTCTCTAAACGCATCATCGCCTGCCTTGACGTCAGGAACGGCCAGGTCGTCAAGGGCGTCAACTTCGAAGGACTGCGGTCGGCCGGCGATCCGGCCGAACTGGCGCGGCGATACAACGCCGAAGGCATCGACGAGCTGGTGATTCTCGACGTCACGGCGACCCTCGAAGCGCGGCGCGCGCTGGCGGACACAATCTCGCGCGTCGCTCGCGAGCTCTTCATTCCGCTTGCGGTCGGAGGCGGCATCCGCACCGAAGCCGACGCCGCCGCGGCCGTCGAGGCCGGCGCCGACAAGGTCAGCCTGAACACCGCGGCGCTCGCCGAACCGGCGCTCATCACCACCGTAGCCGAGCGGTACGGGAGCCAGGCGGTGCTGGTCGCCATCGATGCGAAACGCGAGACACCGGCTCCGCCGGCGAAAAACGGCCCGAATCCGCAAGTCGTTCCGCGCGAAGCGCGGCAACGAGGAGCTCGTGAGGCATTGCTCAGACGGGCTCCCGGGCGCGATCGCTTCTCGGTGTACGCGCGCAGCGGGCAGAGCGCGTCGGGCCGCGATGCCGTCGACTGGGCGCGCGAGGCGGAAGACCGCGGCGCCGGCGAGATCCTGCTGACGTCAATCGACCGCGACGGCACCAAGGCCGGCTTCGACTGCGCGATGACGGCCGCCGTGTCGTCGGCCGTGTCGATCCCGGTCATCGCCTCCGGCGGCGCCGGCGGCTTCGATCACTTCGTCGACGTCTTCACGACCGGCCGCGCCGACGCGGCGCTCGCGGCGTCGATCTTTCATTACGCCGAGACCAGCGTGCGCGCGTTGAAGCAGCATCTTCGCGAACACGGCATTCCGGTTCGGCTTTAGTGGCCGCCACGACAGCCACGAAAGACACGAAAGATACGAAAGACGCGAAAGAAAATAGGATCGTTTGGTTCTGGGCTTTCGTATGGTCGTGTGCTGGCGTTTTTCGTGCCTGTCGCGTTTTTCGTGCCTTTCGTGCTTTTCGTGGTTGATCTCGAGCGCCCGTAGAATGAGCGCAAATCCATCCGCAGGATGCTGATCCCTTCCATCGATCTCCAGGGCGGCGCCGTCGTGCAGCTCGTGCAGGGCGAGCGGCTCGCGATCAAGGACGATGACGTCTTTCGCTGGGTGCGCCGGTTCGAGCGCTTCCCTAAAGTGCAGGTCATCGATCTGGACGCGGCGCTGGACCGTGGCGACAACCTCGCGATCGTGCGGCAAATCGCCGGCGCAATCTCGTGCCGCGTCGGAGGCGGCATCCGCACCCTCGATCGCGCGCAGGACGTGCTTGCCGCCGGCGCGCAGCAGATCATCGCCGGCTCGGCGCTCTTCAAGGATGGACAGCCGGACCTCGCGTTCGCGCAGCGGCTCAGCGACGCCGTCGGCCGCGAGCGCGTCATCGCCGCCGTCGACAGCCGCAACGGATACGTCGTGATTCACGGCTGGAAGACGGCCCTGCCGCTGACCGCGTCGGAGGCCGTCCGCGCGCTGGAGCCTTACTGCGACGAGTTTCTGTACACCCACGTCGACAGCGAAGGGCTGATGGGCGGGACGAACATGGAGGCGATCCTGGCGGTCCGGCATGCGACGATGCGCCGCGTGACCGCGGCCGGGGGCATCAGCACCCAGCGTGAGATCGACGACCTCCACGCCCGCGGCATCGATGCCGTTGTCGGCATGGCCATCTACACGGGCGCGCTGGATCCTGACGCGCTTCCTCATGGCTGATGGCTGATGGCTAATAGCTAATGGCTTGACCCTTGAACGTTTCTGCCAGCGAACCCGTCAAAGGTCCCATGCGGAAATATGTGCTCGCCTTGGGTATCCTTGCGCTGGCCACGCCGGCCGTCACTGCGGCGTTTGAGGAAACGGAACACATCAGCCGGACGATCAGGATGGAACCCGGCGGGACGCTGCGGCTCAGGAGCTTCTCGGGCCGGGTTACGGTCACCACGTCGGACCGGCCCGAGGTCGTCGTCGACGCCGTGCGCCGCGGCACCCGCGACCGCCTGGACCGCATCAAGCTGGACGTCCACAGCGACGGCTCGAGCGTCGTGGTCGTGAACGCCAACCGGCCGGAGCGCTCCTGGCACTGGTTCACCGACGGGAACAACGTCGTGGAAACGGACTTCGACATCAAGGTGCCGCGCCGGACGAGCCTCGACCTCTCCGTGTTCAGCGCGCGGGTGATCGTCGACGGCGTCGAAGGGTCGCACAAAATCCACGGCTTCTCCTCGCGGGTGAGCCTGAACGACGTGACCGGCTCGGTCAAGGCGCACACCTTCAGCGGGTCTGTCCTGATTCGCGCGAAATCGTGGGAGCCGGACCAGACGATCGACGTCGACACCTTCAGCGGTAATGTCGAGCTCCACGTGCCGGAATCCGCCCGCGGGAGCGTTTCCTTCAACTCCTTCAGCGGCCGGCTGAGCTCCGAGATGCCTCTCACGCTGCACAGCTCCAGCCGTCGTTCGCTCAAAGCCGAGCTCGGCGGCGGCAACGGCGGGACGCTTCGCTTCAAGACCTTCAGCGGCAGCGTCAGGATCGATCGGTGAGGTCGGGTGGCCATACCCACCAGGCCCCACCTGTTCCGCCAGAGCGCCGAACCTCCAACCTACTGATAGAATAGGAATTGTCCCTTCCGGGTGTCGGGCGACGCTTTCAGAGTCGCCGTGAAGGCGAGCCTGAAAGGCCCGCTCTACATGCGAAGGGCACTGCCTATCGTGAGCATCGCAGTCCAGGCCGATTCTGAAGTCCGTTGCGATACGCGTCCGGCGGCAGCCGACCGAATCGCCACGGACGGAAAATTCCTGCGCGTTCGGCCGTCGCCGCGCTCCGCTATCGGTGTGGCTGCGGCGGGACAACACGCCGGCGCGCCCGGTGCGGAGGCGGCCGCGGGTGAGCGATTCCTCGTCAAAGGCGTGACCTACGGGACCTTTGCGCCCGACGCGCAGGGCTACCAGTTTCCCTCCATGCAACAGGTTGCCGCGGACTTCCGCCAGATGGCGAGCCTCGGCATCAACACCGTCCGGACGTACACACCGCCGCGGCGGGATCTGCTCGACGCCGCCGCGGGCGAGGGGCTGCGCGTCATGGTCGGCCTGCCCTGGTCGCAGCACGTGGCGTTTCTGGACGACCGCGCCCTGAAGCGCGGAATCCGCCGGGACATCACGGCGAGGATCGCCGAGCTCGGTGACCATCCTGCGGTGCTGACTTTCGCGGTCGGCAACGAGATCCCGCCGGGTGTGGTGCGCTGGCATGGCCGGCTGCGCGTTGAAAACTTCCTGCGCGGCCTGTACGAAGACGCGAAGGCGACGTCGCCGGACAGCCTGTTCACGTACGTCAATTTTCCGCCGACCGAGTTTCTCGATCTTTCTTTCTTCGACATCTGCGCGTTCAACGTCTACCTGCATCACGAAGCCGACCTGCGCGCGTACGTCGTGCGTCTGCAGCACATCGCCAGTCAGAAGCCGCTGCTCCTGGCTGAAGCGGGTGCCGACAGCACGCGGGAAGGCGAAGCGGGGCAGGCCGAGATCACCTCGATGCACATCCGCGCGGCATTCGAGGAAGGCGCCTGCGGCGCGATCGCCTTTGCCTGGACCGACCAATGGTGGCGCGGCGGCCAATCGGTCGAAGACTGGACGTTCGGGCTCGTCGATCGCGACCGACGCGTGAAGCCGGCCGCGCTCGCCGTCGCGTCGGCCTTCGCGGACGCGCCCTTTTCGCGCGCGCGGCAGCGCACGTGGCCCAAAGTATCGGTCGTCGTCTGCGCGTACAACGCCGCCGACACGCTCGCGGACTGCCTGGCCTCGCTGGAGCGGCTCACCTATCCGGACTACGAGATCGTGGTCGTCAACGACGGGTCGAAGGATCGGACAGGGGACATCGCCCGCAGCTTTGCGCGGGTGCGCGTCGTCGATACGCCGAACGCCGGCTTGAGCGCCGCGCGTAATGTCGGCCTGGCCGAAGCCGCGGGCGAGATCGTCGCCTATACGGACGCCGACACACGCGTCGATCGCGACTGGCTCACGTTCCTCGTTCAGCCGTTCCTCACATCCGACGCCGTCGGCTCCGGCGGACCGAACGTCGTGCCGGCCGACGATCCGCCGATGGCGCAGTGCATCGCGCGCGCGCCGGGCGGCCCCACTCACGTGCTGCTCGACGATCGCGTCGCCGAGCACGTACCGGGCTGCAACATGGCGTTCCGCCGCGACGCGCTGCTCGCGATCGACGGCTTCAATCCCATCTACCTCCGCGCTGGAGACGATGTGGATGTGTGCTGGCGGCTGCAGGCGCGGGGCTGGAAGATCGGATTCGCGCCGGCCGCGCTCGTGTGGCATCACCATCGGACGTCGGTGAACACGTACTGGAAGCAGCAGATCGGCTACGGCGAAGGTGAAACGTGGCTGATGGCGCACCACCCCGACAAGTTCCTCGACGGCCGGATGCTGTGGCGCGGCCGCATCTACAGCCCGCTGCCGTTCGTCCGCTCGCTGTGGAGCACACGCGTCAACGCCGGTGTGTGGGGGACCGCGGCGTTCCCGTCGGTGTACCGCACGGACGTGCATCCGTTCGCGTTCCTGCCCAACTCGATCAAGTGGCAGGCGATCTCGTACGCGCTCACGGCTGCCGGCGCCGTTGTCGCCGCCTCGCGCAACCACATCTGGGCGGCGGCGCTGCTGCTCGGCGGCGGTCTGGTCGGCGTCGCGGCGACCCTCGCGAAGAACATCGCGTACGCGATGCGGTCCGAGGTGGACTCGCTCGAGGGCAACAAGCTCTGGTACCGCTCGACGCTCGCCTACCTGCACTTCATCCAGCCGCTCGCCCGGCTGCGCGGGCGCATTCGCGGCGTGCTGTCGCCGCCGGAGGTCGCGCTGCCGCCAAGCGAGCCGCAGACGAGCCGCGGGCCGCGCCCGTCGTTGGCCGAGGCGTGGCGCGCGCTGCTGCTGATCTCGGGCAACGTCACCGAAGATCGCTTCTGGGGCGAGTCGTGGACATCGGCCGACCGCGTGCTGACGCAGCTCGCCGACTGGCTGCGCCGCTCGCGCGCGGTGCGGACGATTGAAATCGACGAGGGCTGGTCGGACGACCGCGACGTCAGCGTGTTCGTCGACCGCTGGGCCTGGCTCGACGTGCGTGCGCTCGTCGAAGAGCATGGCTCCGGCAAATCGCTCGTCCGCATGAGCACGCACCTGCGCCCGACCATGTTCGGCGTCGTGGCAGCGGTCGGCCTCGGCGCCGTGCTCCTCGCCGGCGCCGCGACCGGCGCGGCGCTGCGCCGGCCGCTCGCGGGCTCGATCGTCTCCGCGCTGGCGGTGCTGCTCATCGTGGTCATCGCCTGGCGGACCGCGCAGACCACGGCCATCGTCCGGCGTGGGATCGCGAGGGTGACGCTCGGGGCGGGCATGGTCAAGATGCGATCGAGCCGGGTCCGCGCGCCGCTGATCGCGCCGTCGCTGCTCCGCATGTACGGGTTGCGCAGCGCCTTCATCTTCATCGTGATGATCGTGGCGCTCGGCTCGAGCACGCTGATGCTGCGCGAAGCGGCGACCGGCCCGGTGATCGGCGGGAAGAAAGGGTACGCGGGAGACTACGGCCCCGCGATCGAAGCGTGGCTCGACACGCCGGGGGGCGTCGTCGTCGGACCCAACGGCGACATCTACATCGCCGATTCGAACAACGACGTCATCCGCCGGGTGGACACGCGCGGGGACATCGAGCCGGTGGCGGGCAACCACGACCTGGGCACCGGGTTCTCCGGCGACAACGGTCCGGCCATCGTCGCACAGCTCGACACGCCGGACGGCGTCGCGATTGCGCCCGACGGCGACCTCATCGTCGCCGACTCCCACAACGACCGCATCCGTCGTGTCGACAGGCCGACCAGGGTCATCACTACGATCGCAGGCTCGGGCGAGAACGGCTACGACGGCGACGAGAAGCCCGCGGTGGACGCGGCGCTGAACACGCCGAGCGCCGTGGCGGCGGCGCCCAACGGCGATATCTACATCGCCGACACGCTGAACTACCGCATTCGAATGATCGACGCGAGGACCGGCCTCATTCACACGGTGGCGGGCGACGGGGCGCCCGGCGACGCGCAGAACGTCGGCGACGGGGGACCGGCGACCGACGCGCATCTGAACATGCCGAGCGACGTCGCGATCGACACGCGAAACGGCGACCTCTACATCGCCGACATGCATCACAACCGCGTGCGCAGAGTCGACGCGAAGACGCACATCATCTCGACCGTCGCCGGCAACGGCGTCTGGGGCTATTCGGGCGACGATGGGCCCGCCACGGCCGCACGGTTCGCGGGACCGGCCGGCGTCGCGGTCGTCCACGAGCCCGGCGGGAAGGTGACGATCTTCATCGCCGACTACTACAACGGCCACGTCAGGGCCGTCGGCCCCGACGGCATCCTGCGGGATCTCAGCGACGAGGGGCGCGAAGCGTTCGGCGCACCCACGCGCGTCGCCTACGACCCGCGTCGCGGCTTCCTGTACGTCGCCGATTCGAGCCAGGACCGTGTCGTGCCGTTGATCATTCCGCGGATCGCGCCGAACCTCGTGCCGAAGCAGCCGCTGCTGCCGCCGCGGAAGGTGGGCGGATGAGCGAACCGCTCCTCGTCTGGACGCTGTCGTTCCTGCGGCCGTACCGCAAGCGCGTCGCGCTGCTGGCGGTGCTGCTCCTGTCGGAAATCGGGCTCGGCGCGCTGCAGCCGTGGCCGCTCGCGATCGTCATCGACTACGTGCTGGGCGGAAGGCCGTTTCCGGCGCGCCTGGCGCCAGGGATCGCCCTGGTCACCGAGAACCATCGTTTCGTCCTGCTCACCGCGGTCGTCATCGCCGGCGTCGTGCTGCAGGTCGTGAACCAGCTGGTCTCCGCCTACGGCACGCAGGTGCAGGTCGATGCCGGTCAGCGCATGGTGTACGACCTGCGCGGCAAGCTGTTTCAACACCTGACGGCGCTCGGGCTGCATCACCACATCACGACGAGCACGGCGGACGCCGTGTACCGCGTCGACGTCGACGCGTACGCGATCGAAAACCTGGTGATGAGCGGGATCTTTCCGCTGGCGACTTCGATCGCATCGTTGACGGTCATGTTCGGCATCCTGCTGTACATGAACGTCACCATCGCGCTGCTGTCGCTGGCCGTCGTGCCGTTCATGTATCTCTGCCTGCGGTACTACACGTCGACGCTCGTGAACCGCGAAGAGCGCGTGAAGGAGCTCGAGTCGAAGCTGCTCGAGCGGCTGTACGAGACGTTCGGCGCGATGCGACTCGTCAAGAGCTTCGCGCGCGAGCCGCACGAGCTGCAGCGCTACGCCCGTGCCGGCGACACCACGATGAGCGCCCGCATCGCGATCACCTGGCAGCAGTCGCTGTTCTCGGTCGTCGTCAGCACCATCACGATTCTCGGGACCGCGCTCGTGGTCATCGTCGGCGGCCGCCTCGTGATGGACGGCCGGCTGAGCGTCGGCCGGCTGACGGTCGTCATCAGCTATCTCGCGGCGGTCTACGGCCCGCTCTCGGCCATCGCGCACACCACCGGCCAGCTGCAGGGCGCGCTCGCCGGCGCAAAGCGCGTTCGCGCGATGTTCGCGATGACGCCGGAGACGGTGGAAGCACGGGATGCGATCGCGGCGACTGAGGTCAGGGGCGACATCCGGTTCGAGGACGTGGGCTTCACGTATCCGGGCGGGGCGACGGTGCTGCACGACATCGCGTTCGACGCCAAGCCGGGCCAGGTGGTCGCGCTCGTCGGGCTGACCGGCGCAGGCAAGACGACGCTCGTCAGCCTGATCCCGCGGTTCTACGACGCGGCGGTCGGGCGCGTGCTCATCGACGGCGTGGACGTGCGCCAGTACCGGGTGAGGTCGCTGCGGGAGAAGATTGCGATCGTGCTTCAGGATCCCGTGCTGTTTTCGGGCACCATCGCGGACAACCTGCGGTACGGCCGGCTCGACGCGACACGCCAGGAAATCGAAGAGGCGGCGCGCGCGGCGCACGCCCACGAGTTCATCTCGCGGCTGCCGAAAGGCTACGACACCGAGATCGCCGAAGCCGGCGGCGAGCTGTCGGGCGGCGAGCGCCAGCGCCTGAGCGTGGCGCGGGCGATTCTGAAGAACGCGCCGATTCTGATCCTCGACGAGCCGACCTCGTCGCTCGATTCGATCTCCGAGGAGATTGTGTTCGCGGCGCTGCGGCGCCTGCGCGCCGGCCGCACGACCATCGTCATCGCGCACCGCCTGTCGACCGTGCGCGACGCCGATCGCATTCTCGTGCTCGATGGCGGCCAGATTGCGGCACAGGGACGCCACGAGGAGCTGGTGAAGTCCAGTCAGTTGTACCGGCGGATGTGCGCGCGGCTGTCGGTCGGCAAGTCGCTCGACGACCCCGAGAGCATCGATGAGCTGATCGAGGCCGCAAAGAGATGATGACATTGCGGATCGCGGATCGCGGATCGCGGATTGATTGCGGATTCAGTGCGACGGAATCTGCAACTCCGGAATCTGCAACTCCGGAATCTGCAATTCCGGAATCCGCAATCCGCAGTCCGCAATCCGCAATCCCATGAGGATCCTCTTCGCCGGCATCATCGCCCGGTATCCGTTTGGCGGCGTCACGTGGTGCTCGCTCATGTATCTGCTCGGCCTGCGCGCGCTCGGACACGAGGTCTTTTACATCGAGGACACCGGCGAGTGCGTCTACGATCCCGTGCAGAACACGCGCGCCACCGATCCCGCCTATGGCACCGCCTACATCCACAACGCCCTCGAGCCGTTCGGCCTCGGCGACCGCTGGTCGTTCGTGAACTACGACGGCAGCCATCACGGCAGGAGCGCGGAAGACGTCGTACGCTACGCGGCCGGCGCCGACCTCTTCATCAATCTGTCCGGCGGCTCCTGGTTCTGGCGCGACGAGTACACGCGGATTCCCCGCAAGGTGTTCATCGATTCGGACCCGGCGTTCACGCAGCTCGCGATCGCCAAGGCGGAGCCGTGGTACGTGGAGTTCTTCCGGCGCTTCGACCATCTCTTCACCTTCGGATCCAACATCGGCACGCCGGCCTCGCCGATTCCGACCGGCGCCTTCACCTGGCACAAGACGTGGCAGCCGATCACGATGGACGACTGGCGGGCGGACCGCGCGCCCCGCGATCGCTTCACGACGGTGATGACCTGGCAGATGGAAAGCTTCGCCGACGTCGGCGGGAACAAGGATTCGGAATTCGTGAAGTTCATCGAGCTCCCCTCGCGGACGTCGCAGCGGCTCGAGCTCGCCATCAACGGGCCGCAGCAGCTGCTCCGGCGGCACGGCTGGGACACGGTGGACGCGATGGCCGTATCGCGCACGCCGGCGGATTACCGCGCCTTCATCCACGGGTCGAAGGCCGAATTCGGCGTGGCCAAGCACACCTACGTCGTCCACCGATCGGGCTGGTTCAGCGATCGGACCGAGTGCTACCTCGCCTCGGGCCGTCCGGCGCTGGTGCAGGACACCGGATGGACGGCGCATCTGCCGTGCGGGGAGGGACTGCTCGCGTTTTCGAACATGGACACCACGCTCGACGGGATCGCCCGCATCAACGCCGACTACGATCGTCACGCGCGGCGGGCGATCGATGTGGCGCGCGAGCACTTCGACGCCCGCGTGGTGCTGCCGAAGCTCATCGAGGTCGCCTGCTCATGACAGGGACCACGAACGGCGTTACACGAAGATCACGACCAGATGTCTTCGTCTTCGTGTACCTTCGCAAACGTCGGGTCTTCGTGATAAACCGTCGTGACCACCGATGAGAATCGCGCACATCGCGCCGGTTGCCACGACCATCCCGCCGCCGAAGTCGGGATCGGTGGAGACGATGACGTCGCTCCTCACCGAGGGGCTCGTGGCACGCGGTCACGACGTGACGCTGTTCGCCACGGGTGATTCGAAGACCAAGGCGAGTCTCTGCGCGATCTACCCGCATGGCTACTGGCACGATGAGAACATGTGGCCGTGGGAGCTGTACGAGATGCTGAACCTCGCGGCGGCCGTCGAGCGCGCGGCCGACTTCGACATCATTCACTATGAGGCCGCCTACTATCCGATGTCGCTCGCCTTCGCGCGCCTCTCGCCCACGCCGATCGTCCAGACCCTGCACCACTCACCGAGCGCGGCGGAGATCCGGCTGTGGGCGCGCTACCCGGAGGCGCCGTTCGTCGCGATCTCGGGCGAACAGGGCCGCCTGCTGAGCGGCCTCAACGTCGTCGCCACCGTGCTGCACGGCATCGACACGGATAATTTCGTCTACCGTGAGAAGCCCGACGACTACCTGCTGTTCCTCGGCCGCTTCACCGACGGCAAGGGTGTGCTGCAGGCCATTGAGATCGCCAAGCGGATTGGCATGCGGCTGATCCTGGCCGCGGCGGTAAACGAGTACTATCGCGAGCGTGTGGCGCCGCACGTCGACGGCCGCCACGTCGTCTTTTACGGGGAAGCTGATTTTCAGGCGAAGGTGAAGCTGTTCGGCGGCGCGCGAGCGCTGCTCTACCCGATCCAGGCGCGCGAGCCGTTCGGCCTGGTACTGGCCGAGGCGATGGCCTGCGGCACGCCGGTCGCCGCCCTTGATCGCGGCGCCGTTCGGGAGGTCGTCGAAGAAGGCGTCACGGGGATGGTTTTCGAGGACCTCGAGCAGATGGCCAACGAGCTGCCGCGGGTCTTCGATCTCGATCGCCGTCGCGTGCACGAGCGCGCCGTCGCCCGTTTCGGCGCGGCACGCATGGTCGACGAGTATGTGTCCGTCTACGCGAGGATCGCGCAGGCCCATGGTGTCCGATAGTCTCCTTCCTCTCGCCGGCCGTACGGTGCTCGGGATCTTCGCGCATCCAGACGACGAGTCGCTGGCATGCGGCGGAACGCTGGCACGACTGGCCGACGCCGGCGCCCGGGTGATCCTGCTGTGCGCGTCGCACGGCGAGGCCGGCTCGATCAGCGATCCGGCGCTCGTGCCCGACGGGAACCTGGGTGCCGTACGCGCGCGCGAGCTGCGCGACGCGGCCGCCGTGCTCGGCATCGCCGAGGTGATCCTCCTGGATCACCCCGACGGCGACCTCCGGTGGGTCCAGGTGCCCGAGCTGCACCAGGAGATCGTCGCGACGATCCTGCGCTGCCGTCCCGATGCGGTGATCACGTTCGCCGAGGACGGCCTCTACTGGCATCTCGATCACATCGGCGTGCACGAGCGCACGTTCACGGCGGTCCGATCGTTCGGCGCCGCCGCGCCGCCGCTCTACTACGTGACCATGCAGCTCGGCGTGATGCGCGAGATGGTGGACGCGGCGCACGGCAAGGGCGGCGCGCCGCCCGATTCCAGCTTCTGGGGCATCGCGCCCGACGCGTTCGGCGACGGCGCGAAGCCGCCGACCTTCGTCATCGACGTGCGCGACTGGGTGCCGCGCAAGCTGGCCGCGCTGCGCTGCCATCGCACGCAGATCGGGCGCAACAACCCCATGGCGTGGATCGACGACGACGAAGCGCGGCAGTGGCTCGGCGTCGAGCAGTTCCGCCGCGCACCTCTCGAGGCCACCGGCGAGGGGATCCTCGAACACCTCGGCGAAATCCAGCATGCGGACTGAAACGCTCGACGTGCTCCGCTGCCCCTACTGCGGCGGGCGGCTGTCGCTCGTCGACTCGCTGTATCACAGGAGCGCTGCCGGCGAGATTCACGACGGGATCCTCGGCTGCCACTGCTGCATCTTTCCCGTCGTCGACGGCATTCCCGTGCTGCACCTGCTGCCCGCGGCCACCACGGCGCGCGACCAGATCCAGGCGGGCCGCGCCGACCTCGCGCGCCGCACCATGTTCGGCCTCGACGACGAGCAGGCCGAGGCCTTCGACGCTGTGGCTTCGTCTGCGACCGCGACGTATCGCGATACCGTCGGCGCGCTCGGACCCAACTTCGAGGGCGGCTATTTTCTCTATCGCTTCTCGGACCCGACCTACATCGTCGCGCAGTCGGTGGCCCGCGTCGTGGCGGCCACAGTCCTCGGCGGCACGCGCCGCGCGATCGACATCTGCGGCGGATCGGGGCACGTCACGCGATCGCTGCTCGATCTCTCGCCGTTTCCGCCGGTGCTCGCCGACCTGTACTTTGCGAAGGTCTGGCTGGCGCGTCGGTTCACGGCCCCGGGCTGCGAGCCGGTGTGCTGTGACGGCAATGCGCCGATGCCGTTCGCGCGCGGCGCGTTCGGCTTCGCCATGTGCACCGACGCGTTCATGTACATCTGGACGAAGCGGCAACTGGTCGGCGAGATGGAGCGCCTGATCGATCATCGCGCCGGCGGCTCTCATTCCGGCGCCGTGCCTGGCGCCGTCCTGATCGGCCACACACACAACGAGCGCACCTGGAGCCCGTCGCACGGCCAGCCGTTGTCGCCTGAAGGGTACGCCGATCTGTTCGAGACGCTGGAGCCGCGAATCTTCGGCGAGGCGGCCCTGTTCGCGGACGTCGTCGGCGGCGGGCCGCTGGACCTCTCGCGGCGTGACGATGCCGAGACGCTGGACCGGAATCCCGCGCTGACGATCATCGCCAGCCGCAACCCCGCCGTCTTTGCGCGGCATCCGCTGCCGCCGCCCGAAACCTCCGCCGGCGACTTCCGGATCAACCCGCTGTACGCGGTCGAGCCGGAGGGCGATCGCGTGCGGCTGCGCCTGCGGTTTCCATCCGAGGACTACGAGCAGGAATACGGCGCGTGCCGCCAGTATCTGCCTGATGAGCTGACCGTCGGCACCGCCGTGCTGTCGGCGCTGCCTGACGCCACGAACTCCGGACCGCTTGCCGACCTGGCCCGCCGCCGCATCATCCTCAAGCTGCCGAAGCGGTATTACTAGTCCGCGGTATGCCGAAGCGGTATCACTAGTCCAGGGTATGATGTGCCGCATTTGACGTCCATCTATGGGGCGACTCACTCCAGCCGCGATCCGGCGTGCCCGGACCTCCGCTCGCGAGCACTTCACGGACCCGTCCCGCCCGCGAGGTCTGCTCGTCGCCTTTGAAGGGCCCGACGGCTCCGGCAAAACCACGCAGCGAAAGCTGTTCAAGACCTGGCTGGCATCCGAGGGCTACGACGTCGTTACCACGAAGTGGAACTCGTCGAATCTGATCAAGCCGCTAATCAAGAGCCGCAAAGCAGTCCGGGCGCTGAGCCCCGAGGAGTTCTCGCTGCTGCACGGCGCCGATTTCCGTCATCGGGTCGAGCAGGTCATCCTCCCTGCGCTCTGGGAGGGGAAGCTGGTCATCGCCGATCGCTTCCTCTTCACCGGCCTCGCCCGCGACGTCGCGCGGGGACTCGACCTCGACTGGGTGCTCAGGCTGTACCAGCCGCTGCTGTGGCCCGACCTCGTGTTTTATTTCGCCGTGTCGCCGGTGACGTCGGGGAAGCGCGTCACCGCCACGCGCATGCCGAACTTCTACGAGGCGGGTCAGGACGTCACCGACGTCGACGATCCGGTCGAGAGCTATCAGCGCTTCATCGCACGTGTCATCCGTGAGTACGAGTCGCTCGCGCTGATCTTCAACTTCATCACCGTCGACGCCGAGCAGTCGATCGGCCAGCAGCATCGCCAGATACGGGAGCTGTTTTTCGAGGGGCAGCGCCGCCCCTGGTCGGAATGGAACGTGGACGCTGTCGCCGAGTGGCTGGCGCTGAACGGAAGGCACCGATGAACGGCGCCAGGCGCGGGAAGCCGGCGCTGATTGCCGTCGACGGTGTCGACGCCACCGCCGTCCTGGCGGAGGCGCGAGCGGCGCTTGGATCACCAGAGCGCGGCGGCATCAGCCGCTGGGACGCCTCAGGCGTGTTTCAGGATCTGGCCGTGGCGGACGCCGGGGCCGGCGCCCCCTCGGCGCGCACGCTCCTGATGCTCTATGCCGCCGACCTCGCCTTTCGCCTGCGATGGGAGATCCGGCCGGCACTCGCCGAAGGTCGAACGGTCATCGCGGCTCCATACGTGGAAACCGCTGTCGCCCTCGGCCGCGCCGTGGGGCTGGAGGCCGGATGGCTGACGGCTCTCTTCCGCTTCGCGCCGCGCCCGGCCGAGCGGCGCTTCGTGCATCGGCGCCCCGCGCGCGCGCTCACGATCAAGGATGGATTCGTGGGATTCGCCTGCGACCGGATGGTGATCGGACCCAACCGGACGCGGCGTCAAATCACCGAAGGAACCGTGGCTCACCTGCGCCGCTCGGCGCAGCGGATGCGCGCCCGAAGAGTGCGATCGTAGATTGGTAACGAAGATTCGCTCGCCGACGGATCGTCACTCGGCGGTTCCAGGCGAAGCTTCGTTACCGGCGCAGCGACGAGCGCCACACGCGATCTCGGGCCACCTGCGCGCGCACGAGGTCGCTCCGCGTTCGCGCCCAGTCCGTCAGGAAGCCTATCGACTCGTCCCAATCCGCGTTCGTATAGGCCTCGCGCGACGGATCGGCGTAGTTGGCCTCTCGAATCTGGTCGGCCACGCGCGTGACTTCCGACTCCAGCCACCCAACCCCTGACGCCGGTGCGCCGACCGGGGCCTGGAGAATCGAATCGGCGCATTCGAGCAGCGTGTTCAGGTAGAGCTCGCGCAGCTCCGTGAACTGGAACGCGCGCAGCACGAGCCGGTTGCGACGACTCTCCGGGCCGTCGTCGATGTTCCTGAAAATGGAATAGGCCGGGCTCTCCCAGAACGTATTGCTCTTGTCCCACGGGATCGGCAGTATTTGAGGGAGGAGCAACGCAGCCAGACCCGGGGTCCCCAACGCGGCAGCCGCGTTGGGGTGGAGAAGGGATGCAGCGCGGCTCGAATGCAGATGGAGTTGCGCCCCGGGCTGCCAGGAGCGCCCCCGGCACCAGCGCGATCAGCACAGCGCCTCGTCGGCCGCGCCCGCCGCGGCGGCGTCATTCTCGGCCGCCTCCCTCAGGGTCCGGAACAGCTCCGCCGCGTCGGCCACCGCCGTCGGCTCGGTGACCACAATCGCCACCTCTCGCCGGAAATCGAGGCTGAGCGCCGCCAGCGCCAGGCTTCCGACGACGACGGTCCGGTCGTCGATGAGCATGATCTTACCGTGCGATTTCAGCCCGCCCACACGCTTCGACGAGAAGATCTCGACGGGCAGGCCCGCGGCCCGCCTCGCGTTCAAGATCGACACCAGATCGGGATCCGACAGCTTGGCGTCGATCAGGCGGATGCTCGCGCGCGCCTGCTCGATGAGCGCGGTGAATTGCCGGCGTGCGCGCTCGGGACCGACAATCAACCGCTCGGTCAAATCGTCGGGCATCGCCAGCCGTGCGCAATCCGCCGCCCACAGGCGCCGCAGCCCGGACACGACAGCCGGATCGTGGGTCACGACCACGGCGTCGCACGTCCGGCGAAAGCACTTTTTCGTGAGGTTCAGGGACGCGACGAGCGCGGGGCCTTCGTCGGCGACGAGGTACTTGGCGTGATACTTCACCACCGGATCGGTGTAGGTCCGGAGGGTCGCTCCGGTCTCGCCGAGTGCGCTCCACAGCTGGTCCAGCTTCCTGCGGCCGCCCTTCGCGCGGGAGGTGACGAGCACCTCGACGGCCACGCCGCGCCTCGTCGCCGCCGCGAGCTCCTCGAAGATCCCGGCGTCGTTGCAGCGGAACAGCGACAGCGTGATGCGGCTGCGTGCCCGACGGATCACGTCCAGCAGGATGGCGCGCCGCTCGCCGACGGACACGACGAGCCGGTCCGGCGTTACCTGTACATCGTTCGTGTTCATCCACGCTCCCGCTTCTGATGCTCCCACGCCACGGACTCGACCCCCGCGCCTTCCTCCGTCACCTGACGCCAGGGTCCTCGAGTGACGTCCGCGGATCCAGCCACGTGTGCTGCTCGACCGTCACGCGTCGGACTGCAAGATCTCGCGCGGCTCGAACACAATCTGACTGATTGCGGGCGAAGACGTCCTCGATTGGGACTGGAGCGTCCTTCCTGCGCCATGCGCGCCGCGTCGACGGACCAGGACATCCAAAACACGCGCCAGTTGAGCGAGCTCGAGGACACAGGGATACGGCCGGGGGCGCCGCCGCGGACGCAAACGTCCCTCCGACGCGCTGTCCCGTCGCACGAGCGCTTCGGGTGCCGGCGCTGACAATCAGGTGAACAGCACTGAGATCGGGGACGAGACTGCGGTATCCGCCGCGAAACAGCCGCTGCAGGTGCCGCTCGAAGGCGTCCAGCGGCGCCGAGCGGCTGCATCGGCGGCGTCACGCGGCGATCGCCGGCCGCCCGTCCAGCAGCCCGCGGTAAAAGTCCGGCTGCATTCGGGGCCCCCAGCGCGGCTGCCGCGCTGGGGACCCCGTTCGACCGGCGACGCATCCCCGCTCCACCCCGACGCGTCTGCCGCGTTGGGGACCCCGGCGCCGGCGCCGTTGCTCCTCCGTCAAATCATTGCCCGATATTCTCCATCGTCGCGCCTGCCATCGGGGCGCCGCGCCGGCTTCGGTGCGACGCCGGGACTTTCCGCACGGGCTGCTTGACATCACTCGACACGTCAAACTTGTAAGTCGGTAATGAAAATGTCCCAGGGTGGCGGGACTATAGCACCAACGCCGGAGCGGGCACTCGAAGACCGGCAACCTTCGTCGTTTGACGCCGGGCCGATGAGCACGATTGGAAGCATAATAGCGTCCTCAACATGAACATCCGAGAGGGTATGCGCGTGCTCATCCTTTCTGACGCCGCTGGTCGCGGCGTGCACCGTCGCGCGCACGGACACAGTCGGTCCAAGTCCGATTCCGGGTCAGCCTTCGTTGAACCAGCCGCCGCCACAGCCGTCGTTCGTCGTGACGCTCGTTGGCGCCGGCGACATCGCCGACAGCGCCTCGGAGAGAGGCTCGCATGCCGAGGCGACGGCCAGGCTGGTGGAGAGAATCGGCGGCGCGGTCTTCACGTTGGGGGACAACGCGTACTTCAACGCGACTGCCGCCGATTTCAACAGCTGCTACGGACCGCGATGGGGAGGGTTCAGGAATACTGGCATCACCCGCTCTTCACGTCGGCGCCGAGCGCGGGCAGCAATGCGATCATGCGGAGCATCTGGAGCCTCCTGTACGACTATGGCGTGGACGTGGTGATCAACGGCCATGACCACCTCTATGAGCGATTCGCGCCGCAGGACGTCAACGGCCGTCGAGACAACTTCGGCATCCAGGAATACGCGTCGGCACCGGCGGCGCGCCGCTGTACGAGTTCGGGCCGATCATGCCGAACAGCGTCTACAGGAACAATCGTGTCTACGGCGTGCTGAAGCTGACGCTCCGTGACGTCGGCTGGGACTCGGTGTTCATCGAAGCCGGCACCGAAGCGATGCTCGACCTGAGCATGAACAACCTCTGTCATTGACCAGAACCGGGTCTCAGAGACCCGATATCGACGCGAAGTTTTCGGTCCTTGGTTCCTGGTGATCGGTCCGTTCCCGGTCCATGGTCCGTTCCTGGTTCGTGGTCCCTGGTCCGCGCGCAAAGGGCCACGTACCTGGGACGCGAGCGGCCCGTCCCGGCTGCACGCTGCCATTACGGTATAATCCGTAGCCATTACGGTGTTTGACGTAACGCAGAACCCCTTCGTGTACGGCGAGGTCGTGCCGGCGGCGGCGTTCGTCGACCGCGTGGCCGAGCTCGAGCGGCTGGTGGGCGACCTGGCGGCGGCGCAGAAGGTCTTCCTGATTTCGCCGCGCCGCTACGGCAAGTCGTCGCTCATTCGCCGGGCGCTGGCGGTGATGACGCGCCGCGGCGCACTCACCGTCGAGGTGACCGTCAGCAGCTTCAGCTCGTACGTGGCGTTTCTCGAAGGCTACGCGCGCGCGCTCGTCGCTGCTGAAGCCACCGGCGGACGCGCGCGGACGTGGCTGCGCGAGGTGATCGGTTCGGCGCGCGCCGAAGTGCGATACGCGCCGGGGGAATCGGGCCCCGGCGCCGTCTTCGTGTCCTTCCCGGGCGTGCGGTCCGACCGCGACATCTCGCGGCTCGCTGTGGACGTGTTCGCGCTGCCGGGGCGGCTCGCCGAGGCGCGCCGCCGCAAGGTTGTCGTCGCACTCGACGAGTTCCAGGCGATTGGCGGCTTCAACGGCGGGTCGGTCGAACACGCGATGCGGGCCGCGGTGCAGCACCAGCGCGACGTGGGGTATGTGTTCGCGGGGTCGGAGCCGAGCCTGATGGAGCGCATGCTCGGACCGAAGCGTCCGTTCTACAAGGCCGGACCGGTGATGAGGCTCGAGAAGATTCCGGCCGACGAGTTCGTCGCGTTCATCGACGCGCGGTTCGCGCGATCGGGCATGCGTCCGGAGCCCGGGCTGGGCGCCGCGATCGTCGAGCTGGCAGGCAACCTGCCGTACGACGTGCAGCGGCTCGCGCATGAAACATGGGACGAGGTCCGCGGCCGCGGCAGGCGGCGTGCCGCGCTCGACGACCTGCACCAGGCGCTCAAGCGGCTGCTCACCGAGCAGCAGATGATGTTCGAGGCCGTGTGGCAGCGGCTGACCCTCGCGCAGCGCGCCGTCCTCCGGGCGGTCGTGCTCGAAGACGACGGCGGGCTGCTCTCCGCCGACGTCCGCACCCGCCATCGCCTGGGCGGACCGTCCACGGTGCAGGCGGCGCTCGCCGCCCTCGTACGGGGCGATCTGATCGCCCGCGACGCGGATCGCTATACCGTCGTCGATTCCCTGCTGCGCGAGTGGGTCGCACGCCGGACGTTTTGACGCGGGCCACCGCTGTTTTCACCAGGGATCGAGCGTCACCACTTGAGCATCATGAAGCCGCGGAGGATCGGTCCGACGCTGTTGGTGAAGTCGCCGTAGCGGGGAGCGCCGGCCACGGCATACACGTCACGCGGGTTGAAGTGGTTCGTCGCGTTGAACAACTGGATCCCGACGTCGGCGGACCGCTTTTTCACGGTGACGGTCTTGTAGGCCACGAGGTCCATGGCCATGAAGATCGGAAACTCGCTGCCGTTGGGCCGGTCGAAATAGCCGTAGCGCTGGTCGAGCACCGAATACGGGAACCCAGAGCGCACCTCGACGACCGGCGACACCACGATGCGGCGAGGGAAGTTGGCCGTGCCCCACGCAATCCATCGGTTCCGCGCGTCGGCCGACGTCCTCGACATGCCGCCGGGCCGCAGGAGCGGCGCGTCGAGCGTTTGAAACAGCGCCACGAAATCGTTCAGCTCGCCGCGCGCGGCCGACCGTACATAGCTGAGAAAGAGCTGCTGCTCGTTGTTCCACGTCCGCCGCACGGACACCAGGAGCTCGCGAT
>Ga0066683_10000044_pt1 | contig 21014 bp, 20 predicted proteins | sample GraSoiAngelo_132_FD_62296 | JGI IMG/M metagenome (GOLD analysis project Ga0066683, IMG submission 62296) | Grasslands soil microbial communities from the Angelo Coastal Reserve, California, USA - 14_0929_02_40cm | ecosystem: Environmental > Terrestrial > Soil > Grasslands | place: USA... | reverse complement strand
CAGCAGAACCTCGGTGGCTGGTTCGAGGGCACGACGCTCGCATTGCTCGGTCTCGACCGGCTGAGGTTCGCCGCGCCCGTGAAATTCGGCGATACGGTGCGGACGGAGATGACCGTGAAGGAGACACGCGGCTCGTCCAAGCCGGATCGCGGCGTTGTGCTCTTCGACGTGGCCGTCCGCAATCAGCATGGCGACGTGGTGTGCTCGTACGAAGAGGCGGTCCTGATGCGGAGAAAGGGATGAGCGCGCTGGAGGACCTGCTCGCGGCCATCAAGCGCAAGGACGCGTCGGCCGTGACTCGTGCGCTCGACGCCGACGGCGAGCTCGCCACGGCGCGCGCGGCGAGCGGGCAGACGCCCGCCATCGTCGCGATCTACTGGCGCGCGCCCGAGATGCTCGCGCTGCTACGCGCACGCCGCGCGGTCCTCGACGTCTTCGAGGCGGCCGCGGCCGGCGACGCCGACCGCGTGCGCACGCTGCTCGATGCGAACGGCTCGCTGCGCGACGCCCACGCCCCCGATGGCTGGACGCCGTTGCACCTTGCCGGCCACTTCCGCCAGAGCGCGGTGATCGACCTGCTGCTCGCGCGCGGCGCCGACGTCAACGCGGTCTCGCACAACGCCGACGCCAATGCGCCTCTGCACGCGGCGGTGGCCGGCGGCGCCGACGTCGCGCTGCTGCGACGCCTCATCAAGGCCGGCGCGCGCGTGAATCACCGCCAGAGCGGCGGCTACACGGCGCTGCACGAGGCGGCCGCCGTCGGCAACGCTGACGTCGTGCGGATGCTCCTCGAAGCGGGCGCGCAGCCGGACGCGCGTAACGGGCAGGGCCACACACCGGCGGAGCTGGCACGCGACGGGGGACACGTGGCGCTCGCCGACGATCTCGACGCCGCGGCCCGCAGGAGAGCGTCATGAGAAACGTCGCGCTCGTCGGCGCCGGCGTGTCGAAGTTCGGCGTGCGCAAGGCTTCGTACCGCGACCTCATCTGGGAGGCCGGCAAGGCGTGCTTCGACTCCCTTCCGGCCGTGAAGCCGAAGGACGTCGAGGGACTCGTCGTCGGCTCCGTGATGCCCGAGCGCACCGCGTTTCAGAGCCACATCTCGTCGATGGCGGCGGAAGCGCTCGGCATTCGCCCGAGCGCGCTGAGCGCGCGCACCGAGCACATGTGCGCCTCGGGGACCGTCGGGATTCGCTACGCCTACGCCTTCATCGCGGCCGGCCTCGCGGATCTGATCATGGTGCTGGGCGTCGAGAAGCTGAATCAGCCGAGTGGCGACGAGGCCATTCTGAATATGGGCACCGGCGTCGACCGTGAGTGGGAGGCGGCCTTCGGTCTCACGGCGCCGCCCTGCTTCGCCCTCGCCGCGCAGCGCCACATGGCGGCCTATGGGACGACGGACGAACAGCTCGCGCTGGTTGGCGTGAAGAATCACACGCACGCGTCGAAGAACCCGAACGCGCACTTCAACAAGGGCGCAACGCTCGATCAGGTGCTCGGCTCGCGGATGATCTCGAGCCCGCTGCGCCTGTTCATGTGCTCGCCGATCACCGACGGCGCCGCCGCGGTCATCGTCGCCAGCGAAGAGCGTGCGCGCGACCTGACCGATCGCCCGGTCTGGATCCGCGGCAGCGGTCAGGCGCTCGACGGCTTCCAGCTCACGTCGCTGCACGAGGACTATGCCCACTGGCCGGCGATGAAGCGCGCTGCGGAATCGGCATATCGCGCGGCCGGCGTCGGACCGACGGACGTCGACGTCGCGGAGGTGCACGACTGCTTCTCGATCGCCGAGCTGATCGCTTACGAAGAGCTCGGCTTCTGCGCCAAGGGCGAGGCGGGGCCGTTCGTGGCCGCCGGACGCAGCGACTACGGCGGCGACGTCGTCGTGAATCCGCGCGGCGGTCTGATCGGCTGCGGGCATCCGCTCGGCGCCACCGGTGTCGCGCAGGCCGCCGAGATCTGGGCTCAGCTGCGCGGCGACGCCGGCGCGCGCCAGGTCCCCGACGCCACCATCGGCCTCACCCACAACAACAGCGGCATGGGCGAGCACATCGTGATGATTTACGGGAACGAGCCGACATGAGGCGCCAGGCCGCGACGCCCGAAGTTGGACCGCGCGCTCGTTCGAGCGCGGGCTTTGCCCGCGCATTGATTCTGGGGGAGGTTTCGGAGGGGGCCGTCGAGGCCCCCGCCGACGGAGCGGCATGGGCGAGCACATCGTGATGATTTACGGGAACGAGCCGGCGTGAGCGAGACGGTCGCGGTCCTCGGGCCCGGGCGCATCGGCCGGCAGATCGCGCTCACCTTCGCGCTCGGCGGCTGTCGCGTTCTGCTGGTCGATCTCAAGGCGCGCTCCGTCGCCGACAGCGAGCTCGTGCTCGCGGACGCGCGGCGCGAGATCGCGCGCGATCTGACGCTGATGGCGGAGGAGCAGGTGATCGCCGAGGCCGATGTGGCGCCGGCCCTCGCCCGCATCGAGGAGCGCGTGGGACTCGGCGATCTCGCGGCGTGCGCGTTCGTGCAGGAGGCGCTGCCGGAGTCCGTCGACCTCAAGCGCGCGACCTTCAAGCGTCTCTCGGATGTGATCTCGTCGGACGCGATCGTCGCGTCGACGTCGTCGACGATCTCGCCCTCGCACCTCGCCGATGCGGTGACGAAGCCCGAACGGTTTCTGGTGGCGCACTGGCTCAATCCCGCGCACATCATTCCGCTGGTCGAGGTCGTGCCCGGGCAGCTGACGGCGCCGGCGATCGTCGAACGCACGCTGCGGTTGCTCGAGGGGCTGGGCAAGACGCCGGTACGCTGCGCCGACTCGCCGGGTTTCATCGGCCCGCGCATTCAGGTCTTGCTGATGAACGAGGCGGTGCGCCTGGTCGAGGAGGGCGTGGCGACGCCCGAGGACGTGGACCGTGCGTTCAGAGCCGGCATGGGGTTTCGCTTTGCGTCGGTCGGCATCTTCGAGTTCATCGATTGGGGCGGCGTCGACATCCTCTATCGCGCCAGTCGGTACATGAGCGAGGCGCTCGGCGACGACCGGTTCAAGCCGGCGCGCCTCGTCGAGCGCAAGATGGCCTATAACGAGCTCGGTCCGAAGACGGGCCGTGGCTTCTTCGATTACTCCGGCGAGCGCCGCGAGACGTTCGAGACGGCGAAGATCCGCGCGTTGCTGCGGCAGCTCAAGCGCGACCGGGAGTCGGCGCGATGATCGTCGCGGCCTATCTCTACTGGCCCGTGACCTATCTCCTCGTGTACCGGCCGTTCATCCTGCCGCGCCTGTCGAGCTGGGACCACGTTCCGCTGACCCTCGTCGCGGTCGTCGCCGGCGGCTACGTCGCCCTGCTGCTCGCAGCCGGGCGTCGCCGCACGCACGGGGCGATCGCGCTTCATGCGCTCGGCATCGCGCTCACCGTCGAGGCATTGTCACTGCTCTTCGCATGGCTGCAGACGCCGGGCTTTCGTAAGATCTTCGCCTCCGGCTTCGACCCGTGGGAAGTCCTCGTCACCGCCGTTCACGCGATCGTCGTGCTGGGGTGCCTCGAGGCGGGCCGCGCGCTCACGCGCGTGGCGAAAACAGGCGGCGTGCCCGCCTCGCGCGCGAGCTCTCGGCGGAACGCGGCGTGAGCTACTTCCGCGCCACCGATCCGTTCCCGCTCGAGAGCGCCGACCATACGAAGCTGCACACCTTCTATGCGCGGCTCGCCGAGGGTCGGCTGGTGACGACGCGTTGCTCGACGTGCGGCGCCACCGCGTGGCCGCCGCGCGGCTTCTGCGGCGAGTGTGCGTCGGACGCCTTCGAGTGGGTGGATCTCGCGCGCGAGGGCACGATTCACGCGTTCACCGTGCAGGACACGGGGCTGCCGGCGGGGTTCGACGGCCCGCGCGTCTTCGCGATCGTCAAGGTTGACGGGCTGCGCGTGTTTGCGACCGTCACCGGCACCGATCCCGCGACGATCCGCATCGGTCAGCGCGTGCGTCTGGCGCCCGTCCGCGTGAGCGATGACCCCAAGGGCAACCCTCGATATCTGCCAAGCTTTACGGTAGATCGCGCATGACGGTGCCACACGCATCTAGGCCAGGCCACCCACGGTCCAAGCCGGCCTCGCGGGCCCCGCTCCAATGAAAGTCCTGATCGCCAAGCCCGGACTCGATGGCCACGATCGCGGCGCCAAGGTCGTGGTGCAGGCGCTGCGCGACGCCGGCCTCGAGGTCGTGTACACGGGCCTCAAGCGCACGCCCGAGGAGATCGTCGCCGAAGCCGTGCAGGAGGACGTGGACGTCGTCGGGCTCTCGATCCTGTCCGGCGCCCACGTGCCGCTGGCGCGACGCGTGCTCGAAGGCCTCCGCGCCGAGGGTGCCCACGACGTGCGCGTCGTCGTCGGCGGCATCATTCCGCCGCGTGACGTCGACGCGCTCCGTGCGCTCGGAGTGAGCCGCGTGTTTCCGATGGGCACGCCGCTGCCCGACATCGTCAAGGCGTTCCAGGGGGATCTCGCGTGAGGCCGCCGTGGGTCGTCGCAGGCGTTCTGGACGCAGGGAGGAGCTGATGAGAGAGGTCAACGCGCACGCCGGGTTTCCCATCAAGCCGGTCTACGGTCCCGAGGATGTGGCGGGTCGCGACGTCGAGCGCGACCTCGGTCGCCCCGGCGAGTATCCCTTCACGCGCGGCATCCACAAGCACATGTACCGCGACCGGCTGTGGACGATGCGCCAGTACATCGGCTTCGGCACGCCGGCGGAGACGAACGCGCGGTTCAAATACCTGATGGCTCACGGACAAGATGCGCTGAACGTCGCCTTCGATCTGCCGACGCAGCTCGGGCTGGATTCCGACGACCCACGCGCCGACGGCGAGGTGGGGCGCGTCGGCATGGCGATCGACACGCTCGCGGACATGGAGGAGGCGTTCGCCGGCATCCCGCTCGATCGGGTCAGCGTGTCGCTGACGATCAACGGCATGGCCGCGCCGATCACGGCCATGTACTTCGCCGTCGCCGACGAGCAGGGCGCGGCACGCGACCGCGTCGTCACCACGCCGCAGAACGACATCCTGAAGGAATTCGTCGCGCGCGGCACGTGGGTCTACCCGGTGGAGCCCTCGCTGCGCCTGGTGGGCGACCTGATCGAGTACGCCGCGCGGCACTATCCGCGCTCCAACCCCGTCTCGGTCTGCGGCTATCACATCCGCGAGGCGGGCTGCACCACCGCGCAGGAGATGGCGTACGGCCTGGCCATCGCCGCCGCCTACATCGACATGATGGTCCGCCGCGGGATGGACGTGGACGAGTTCGCGCCGCGCGTGTCGTTCAACTTCACCGCGTGGGGCAAGATCTTCGAGGAGGTGGCCAAGTTCCGGGCCGGGCGCCGGCTCTACGCGCGCATGGTGCGCGAGCGCTTCGGGGCAAGGAATCCGAAGTCGTGGATGTTCCGCACGCTCATCGGCGGCGGCGGCTCCGCGTTCGTGCCGCAGGAGCCCGAGAACAACATCGTGCGTGGCGCCTACATCGCGCTGGCCGCGGCGCTGTCGGGGGCGCAGACGATGGCGTTGCCGACCTACGACGAGGCGTACACGATCCCGTCGGCGAAGGCGCAGCTCATCGCGCTCCGTACGATGCAGATCTGCGCCGAGGAGGCGGGGGCGGCCGACACCGCAGATCCGCTCGGCGGCTCGTACTTCGTGGAGGCGCTCACCAATCAGATGGAGGAGCAGATCCTCGCCGAGATCGCGGCCGTGGAGCGCATGGGCGGCATCGTGGACGCGATCAAGTCCGGCGCGCTGCAGGCCGAGGTCGCGCGACAGGCCTACCGGTTCGAGCAGGCGCTCGCCTCCGGCGAGGTCCCGAAGGTCGGCGTCAACTGCCACGTCGCCGACGGCGCGGCGCCGGCCGATCCCGAGGTCGAGCTCTACGCCTTCGACCCGGCGGTGGCCGCCACGCAGGTGGCCAAGCTGACGCGGGTGCGGCGCGAGCGCGACGATCGCGCCGCGCGAGCGGCGCTCGCGCGCCTCTCGGACGAGGCGCGTGGCACCGGCAATCTGATGCCGGCCATCGTCGAGGCGGTGAAGGCGTATGCGACCCTGGGCGAGATCAACCGAGCGATGAAGGACGTCTTCGGCGAACACAAGGAGCCCGTGCAATGGTGACCGCGGAACGGTTCGCGCAGGGCATGACGTTCGATCAGTACGTGAAGTTCGTCGGCACGCCGGAGAATCTGAAGCGTGAAGGCTCGTTCAGCATGCCGCGCAAGGACTACAGCGACTTCCTCCGCAAGGCGTTCGAGGCCGCGCGGCTCACCGACGCCCAGCGCGAGGCGTGGCAGTGGATCGTGTCGCAGCCGAACGGCCCGGCGAAGGTGCTGGTGATCTCCGAGGAGTGGTCGTCGGATTGCCGGCGCGACGTGCCCATGCTGGCGCGACTGGCCGCCGAGGGCGGGCTGGAGATGCGCATCTTTCCCCGCGACGGCCACAAGATCAGCTCGCTGGCGGTGCCCGATCCCAAGGAATCGCCGAACGCCGACCTCATGGCCCAGTTCCTCCGCAGGCGTGATGGGCAGACGTTCCAGTCGATTCCGATCGCGGCCTTCTACACGAAGAGCCTCGAGCATCTCTACACCTACATGGAGTTCCCGCAGATCTACCGCAAGGACCGCGTGGTGAGCGCGATCCGCGCGCCGAAGCCCGGCGAATCGAAGGACGACACCGCGAAGCGCGGGCTGAGCGATTTCTTCGCGTTCCAGCAAACGCCGTTCTTCCGCCTCTACGCCGCCGCCGCCGTCGACGAGATCATCGCCATGTTGCACGAACGGCTTCGGGTGGGCGCGCTGGCGTGACATCCTCTCGCGATCCCGAGGCGCGCCACGGCTCCGCCGGGGCGCGTCCGAGCGTTGGGGGTCTGGGGGCCCTGTCGGGGCCCCCAGAAAGAATCATCGGCAAGCCGACGCCGAAGAAGGACGGAGCCGAGAAGGTGACGGGGCGGACGCGTTACCTGCACGACCTCGTCCTGCCGCGGCTCGCCCACGGCAAGATTTTGCGATCGCCCCATCCGCACGCGCGTCTCGTCCGCATCGACACGCGCCGCGCGGCCGCGCTGCCCGGCGTGCTCGCCGTGCTGACCGCCGCCGACGTCGAGCAGGACCGGTTCGGCTTCGCCCGCGATCAGACCGCGCTCAAGGCGGGGAAGGTCCGGTGCATCCGCGACGAGATCGCCGCCGTCGCCGCCGAGACGCCGGCCATCGCGGAGGAGGCGGTCGCACTGATCGACGTGGAGTATGAGGAGCTGCCGGCCGTCTTCGAGCCGACCGAGGCGCTCCGCCCGGGCGCGCCGCGCGTGCACGACGAGCGCGCGGACAATCACACGGATCTGCGCTACCAGTTCAATCACGGCGACGTCGATCGCGCGTTTGCCGAGGCGGCGGTCGTCGTCGAGGGCACGTACCGGTTGAACTTCGTGACGACGTGCTGCCTGGAAACCATGGTCGCCATCGCGGAGTGGGACGCGCAGGGCCAGCTGACGATGTGGTCCACCACGCAGGTGCCCTTCCTGTACCAGCGCGACCTGGCGCGCGCGCTCGGCATCACCGGCGACCGCGTGCGCGTGCTGCAGCCGCCGGTTGGCGGCAACTTCGGCCGGGGCCTCGATCTCTACCCGATCGATGTGATCGCGGCGCTGCTCGCGCGTCGCGTCGGCCGCCCGGTGAAGGTCGAGTTCGAGCGGCTCGAGGAGTTCGTCGCCAGCCCCACGCGCGAGCCGTGCGCGATCCGCCTGCGCAGCGCGGCCGACGTCTCGGGCCGTCTGCTCGCGCGCGAGGCGCACGTGACCATCGACAACGGCGCGTACGTGTCGTGGGGCTCGACGACGCCGTACGTGATGCTGGCCACCGTCGCGGGACTCTACCGCGTGCCCAACGTGCGCTTCGACACGACGATCGCGTACACGAACAATCCGTACTCCGGCTCGATGCGCGGCTACGGCAATCTCGAGAGCACGTTCGCCGTCGAGTCGCAGATGGACGAGCTCGCCGACCGCCTCGGGCTCGATCGTCTCGAGATCCGCCGCCGCAACGTCACGAAGTCCGGCGACGTGAATCCGCAGGGCTTCGTCATCACCTCGTGCGCCATGAGCGAGTGTCTCGACGCCGTCGCGGAGGCGATGAGCCGGCCCGCGCCGCCGCCGGAGGCGGGCTGGCGCCGTGGGGTCGGCTACGCGGGGATGTTCCATGTCGGCGGCGGCGCGCGGATCTATCGCTCCGACGGCTGCGGCGCCATCGTGAAGATGGACGACTTCGGCAAGGTCGGGCTGATCACCGGCGCCACCGAGATCGGCCAGGGCTCGGAGACCGTGCTCGCCATGATCGTCGCGGAGACGCTCGGCGTGCCGCTCGAGCGCGTGGACGTCGTGAACTCCGACACAGCGGTGAAACCCTGGGACGTCGGCGCCCACGCGAGCCGCACGACGTTCATCGCCGGCAATGCGGCCCGAATGGCCGCCGAAAAGCTTCGCGCGGACCTGCTGGCCATGGCCGCGGAGCAGCTCGACGAGCCCGTCGAGCGCCTGGCGATCGAAAATGGCGCGATCTTCGTGGCCGCCGAGCCGCAGCGACGACTGCCCTACGAGCGCGTCGCGCGCGCCGGGCACTATGCGCCCGGCGGCCGCACGCTGGTGGCCGAGGCGTTCTACGATCCGCCGACGAGCATGCTCGACAAGGACCTGCGCGGGAACATCTCGGCGACGTACGGCTTCGCCGCGCAGGCCGTGCTGCTCGACGTCGAGGAGGCGACGGGCGCGATCCGCGTGCGCCGCGTCGCATCGGCGCACGACGTCGGTCGCGCGCTCAACCCGCTCGCGGCCGAGGGGCAGATCCACGGCGGCATCCACATGGGCCTCGGCTACGCGCTGGCCGAGCGGCTGGTCGTCGAGCAGGGGCAGGTGATGACCGCGTCGTTCATGGACTACGCGATCCTCCGCGCTGCCGACATGCCGGAGATCGTGGTTCACCTGGTGGAAACGCGCGATGCGGAGGGCCCGTTCGGCGCCAAGGGCCTGGGCGAGTCCGGCGTGATTCCCGTCTCGGCAGCCGTCGCCAACGCGCTGCACGATGCGATCGGCACGCGTCTGACCGAGCTCCCGCTCACGCCCGCGCGCGTGCGCGCGGCGATGGAGGCACAGCAGCGGTGAGGCTGTTCGAGGGCGTGCGTGTGCTGGACCTGTCGCGGATGCTCGCGGGCCCCTATGGTTCGATGCTGCTCGCCGACATGGGCGCGGAGGTGCTGAAGATCGAGGAGCCCGGTGCCGGCGACCCGATGCGCGCCATGGGCCCGCCGTTCCTGCCCGGCGGCGAGAGCGCCTACTTCCTTGCGATCAATCGCAACAAGAAGTCGCTCGCGCTCGATCTCGCGAAGTCGGCGGGGCGCGACGTCTTCCTGGATCTCGTCGCGCAGGCCGACGTGGTCTGGGAAAACTTTCGGCCGGGCGTGATGCCACGCCTCGGCCTCGGCTACGACGCGCTTGCCGCGCTCAACCCGCGCATCGTGATGTGCTCGCTCTCGGCCTATGGCCAGGAGGGCCCGTACCGCGACTGGCCCGCGTTCGATCTCGCGCTGCAGGCGATGGGCGGCGCGATGTCGATCACCGGCGAGGCGGGCGGGCGGCCCGTGCGCATGGGGCTGCCGATGGGCGACCTGGCAGGCGGCCTGTTCGGCGCGCTGTCCGTCGCGGGCGCGCTGCTGCGCCGCACCCGCACCGGGCGCGGCGCGCACGTCGACCTGTCGCTGCTCGACTGCCAGGTCTCGCTGCTCTCGTACCTCGCGCAGTATTTCTGGACGGACGGCGTGGTGCCGCGGCCGATGGGCTCGGAGCACACCTCCGTAGTGCCCTATGGCACGCTCGCGACGCGCGACGGTCATCTCATCGTCGCCGTCTTCGAGCGCTTCTGGCCCAACTTCTGCCGCGCGGCCGGGCATCCGGAGTGGACGAGTGATCCGCGCTTCGCGGCCAACGGCGATCGCGTGGCGAACCGTGCGAGCCTCATGTCGCTGCTCGAGCGCGCGTTCGCGGCGCGGACGACGGACGACTGGCTCGAGCGGCTGCACGCCGAGGGCGTGCCCGCGGCGCCGATCCAGACGGTCGATCGCGTCCTGAGCGATCCTCAGGTGCGCCACCGCGGAATGGTCGTCGAGGTGGAGCACGAGCGGCTCGGCCGGCTGCCGACGCTCGGCACACCGATCAAGGTCGACGACGTGGCCGGCGTTGCGCCGGCGCCGCCGCCGCGGCTCGGGCAACACACCGACGAGGTGCTCGGCACACTGCTCAAATATCCGGGCGGGCGCATCGACGCGCTTCGCCGCGAGGGGGCCATCGCGTGAATATCGCCGTGCTCGGCGGCAGCAACGGCGCGTTCGCGACCGCGGCCGATCTCTCGCTCGCCGGCCACCGCGTTCGGCTCTGGCGACGGCGCGCCGAGGACGTCGGCGTGCTCGCGAAGGGCATCACGCTGGCGGCCGAGCAGCGGCAGGGCACGGCGCGCCTGGACAAGGCCACGGCGGACCTCGCGGAGGCCGTGCGCGATGCCGACATCGTCATCGCGCCGCTGCCCGCATCGACCCACGAGGATCTCGGCCGTCGGCTCGCCGGCGTCCTCACCGAGAACCAGATCGTCCTGCTCGGCGCCGCCACCCTCGGCTCGTTCGCGATCGCGCGCGAGATCGCGCGCGCCGGCCGCGCGCTGCCGCTCGCGCTGGCCGAGACCGGCACGCTGCCGTACCTCGCGCGCAAGACGGGGCCCGCGGCCGTCGCGGCGCCGGTGCGCGCGGGCAACCTGCCGGTTGGCGTCTTTCCGGCATCGCGATCCAAGGAAGCGCTGGCGCGCGTGCGCGAGCTGTACCCGGCGACGCGGCCGTGCGTGGACGCCGTGGACGTCGCGCTCACCAATGTGGGGCCCGTGATCCACCCGCCGCTCGTGCTCGTCAACGCCGGCGCCATCGATCGCGGCACGTTCGATATCCACGCGGCGGGGACGACCGACCGCACGCGCCGGCTCATCGACGCCGTCGACGCCGAGCGCGTCGCCAGCCGCCGGGGCTGGGGCTTCCCGCCGCCGCACTACGAGATGGCGACGTACTACGACGAGTCGCGCGCCGCCGAGGGACTCTACGGCGCCGGCGCGAAGGCCAAGCTCATCGCGAGCGGGCTGTGGAACGAGATCCTGACCTTCGAGCATCGCTACGTCAGCGAGGACGTGGAGCTCGGGCTGCCGTTTCTCGAGTCGGCGGCGCGCTCCGTTTCGGTGGCGTCGCCGGCCACGTCGGGCCTCCTCGGCGTGTTCGGCGCGCTGCTGGGCCGGCCGCTGGCCGGGCGCGGCCGCGATCTCGACCATCTCGGCCTCGGCGAGCTCACGCTGCGCGAGGTGCGCGAGCTGTTCCACGAGGGCTGGCAGTCCGCGCTGTGGCGTCGCGTCGTGCGCCCATGACGCCGCCGCCCGGCTACATCCTGATCCGTCCCGAAACTCTCGTCGGCGTCCAGAAGGCGATGGAGGCGGCGCTCGGCGCACGCGCCGGCGAGTGCCTCGCCGCCGGCGGCCGCGTTGGCGGCGCCGCGGCCACGGCCGCGCTCGAGGGCGACGCGCCGACGCGTGCGCGGCGGCTCCTGAGCGCGGGACGCGAGATCGGCTGGGGCGAATTCGCGCTCGAGCGGCTCACCACCGACGCGCTCGTGGTCACCGTCGCCGGCTCGCCGTTCGCGCGCTCGTACGGCGCGGCGGCCTCGCCCGTGTGTCATCTCACGCGCGGCGTGCTCGAGGCCCTGGCCTCGGTCGTCCTCGAGCGTCCGGCGCCGATCACCGAGACCGCGTGCGCCGCGATGGGCGCCGAGCGCTGCCGGTTCGAGGTGGTAACGACACGACCGTTCGAAACGGTGACACCACCCCGCGCAGCCTCATCCCCCCCAACCTTCAAATGACCTGGGCATCTCTGATTCACGTTGTCGTCTCCGGGCTGGCCACGGGCTCGATCTATGCGCTGATGGCGCTGGCGCTGGTCATCATCTACAACGCCACGCGCACGCTGAACTTCGCGCAGGGCGAGATGCTGATGGTTTCGACGTTCATCGGCTGGACCGCGCAGCGCGCGCTCGGCTGGCCGCTCGCGGTGTGCGTCGTCGTCGCCGTCGTCGCGGCGGCGCTGATGGGATGGGCGATCGAGCGGCTGCTGATCCGGCGCGCGGTGTCGGCCACTCACTGGGACGTGCTCATCATCACGCTGGGCCTGTCGTTGATCCTGCGCTCGCTGGCCGGGCTGCTGTGGACGCACGACGAGTTTCCGTTCCCGTCGTTCTTCGGCACGCGGCCGGTGGCGCTCGGGCCCGTGCGGGTGGCGCCGGTGTCGCTCGGGATCATCGGCGGCTCGCTCGCGCTGATGACGGCGCTCGCCGCGCTCTTCCGCTGGACGCGCCTGGGACGCGCGATGCGCGCGGTGGCGCAGAACCAGCGCGCGGCCCGGCTGATGGGCATCAGCGTCGAGCGTGTGTACGCGACCTCGTGGGTGCTCGCCGCCGTCGTCGGGGCCGTCGCCGGTGTCCTCGTCGCGCCGGTGGTGTTCCTCTCTTCGAAGATGGGGCTCATCGTCATCAACGGCTTCACCGCGGCCGTGGTGGGCGGCTTCGGCTCGATGCCGGGCGCGGTGGCCGGTGGGATGCTGCTCGGCGTGATCGAGAACCTCGCGCCGCTCTACCTGCCGTCCGGCATCCGCTACTCGGTGCCGTTCCTCGTGCTCATCGCGATTCTCGTCGTGCGTCCGGGCGGGCTGCTCGGCCGGGTGGAGCGGAGGAAGGTCTGAGGCGCGCCGCTCTCGTCATCGCCTCGGCGGTGTTGGTGGCGAGCTGGCCGTGGGTGGCTCCGCGCTACTTCGTGTTCCTCGCGAGTCTCATCTTCGTGAACGTGGTCGTCGCGCTCGGCCTCAATCTGCTCTCCGGCTACACCAACCAGCTCTCGTTCGGCCACGCCGGGTTCCTCGCGATCGGGGCCTACACGGCGGCGCTCACCGCGATCCACGCGCCGCGCGTGCCGGTCGTGCTGACGCTGCTCCTCGCCGGCGTCGTCACCGCCGTCGTCGGGCTCGCCTTCGGTGTGCCGTGCCTGCGTCTGGGCGGCCTCTACCTGACGATGGCGACGCTCGCGTTTGGCTTCGTCATCACCGAGGCCATCCTGAGCCTCGACATCACCCACGGCGCCGACGGGCTGCGCGTGCCCGCGGTGGCCGTCGGCGGCGTCGGCACGCTGGGGGACACCGGACGCTACTACCTCACCGCGGCCACCGCCGCGGTGATGGTCGCCGCCGCCGTGAACGTCGTGCGCACACGAACGGGCCGCGCGTTCCTGGCGCTGCGCGAGAGCGAGATCGCCGCGGAGGCGAGCGGCGTGCCGGTGGCCGCCTACAAGACGCTCGCCTTCGGGGTCTCGGCGTTCTACACCGGCGTCGCCGGCGGCCTCTTCGCCTTCGTCGTGGGCTTTCTCTCGCCCGACGCCTTCGACGTGTTCCTGTCCGTGGATTTCGTCGTGATGATCATCGTCGGTGGCCTCGGCTCCGTGCCGGGATCGATCGTCGGCGCCGCCATCGTCACCGTGCTGCACGATTCGCTCGCGGCGTTTCAGAACTATCGGCCGCTCATCTTCGGCGTCATCCTGATCGCGTGCATGCGCTTCATGCCCGGCGGCATCGCGGCCGCCACAAGGAGGATCTCCATGCGCCTGGCCGTCTCGCTCGTCGTCGCGCTCGTCATGCTCAGCGGGGCGACGGCGGCAGCCCAGCAGGGCGTCACCGACACCGAGATCGTGATCGGCGGCTCCAACTCGTTCTCGGGCCCGCTCGCCTACACGGGTGAGCAGGCCACGCGCTATGGCGTCGATCTCTACGTCAAGGTCGTGAACGACGCGGGCGGCATCAACGGGCGCAAGATCCGCACCGTCTACTACGACGACGGCTACAAGCCGCAGGAGGCCGTCGCCAACACGCGCAAGCTACTCGAGCAGGACAAGATCTTCGCGGTCATCGCGCCGCAGGGCACGCCGCCCGTGATGGCGACCCTCGACTACCTCGAGGAGAACCGCGTCCCGCTGCTCTTTCCCTTCCAGGGCTCGCCGGTCATCCGCGGCAAGAAGTACGTGTTCAGCGGCATGACGCTCTACGACCGCCAGTCGAAGATGATGATCGACTACCTCGTCGGCCAGCGGAAGTTCAAGACGTTCGGCGTGCTCTACCAGGACGACGACTATGGCAAGGCGTTTCTCGCCGCCTACGAGAAGGATCTGGCGCGGTACGGCCTCAAGCTCGGCGCGGCCGAGCCGGTCAAGCGCGGCGTGACCGACGTCAGCGCTCAGATCGCGAAATTACGCGCCGCCTCGCCGCAGGTCACGTTCCTCGTGCTGACGCCGGGCCCGGGCGCGCAGGCGCTGAAGGAGCGGCAGAAGATCGGCTGGACGGAGACGGTCATGGTCTCGTCGGGCCCGCTCACCGACGAGAAATATCTCGGGCTCGCCGGCGACGCCGCGGAAGGCGTCGAGGGTCTGTCGCTCTGGCCCGATCCGCTGACCTCCGATCTGCCGGGCGTCAAGGCCTACCGCGCGGCCATGCAGAAGTACTTCGACAAGAACGAGCCCAATCGCTACTCCCTCTCCGGCTACTTCGCGGGAATGCTGTTCGCCGAAGGGGCCAGGCGCGCCGGCCGCACCCTCACGCGCGAGGCGCTGATCGGCGCGCTCGAAAACATCCGCAACTTCGACAGCGGCATCCTGCCGCCGCTCTCGATCGGCGCCGACCACGAGACGCAGAAGCAGGGATTCTGGGTCCGCGTCGAGCAGGGACGCTTCAAGGCGCTGACGGACTGGCTCAAGGCGGACTAGCGCCGCGTGCCGCTGCTGCGCGTCGAGGGTCTCTCCATCCGCTTCGGCGGACTCGCGGCGCTCTCCGACGTCAGCTTCGACGTGGCGGATGGCGAGATCCTCGGGCTCATCGGGCCCAACGGCGCCGGCAAGTCCACGGTCTTCAACGTGCTCAGCGGGCTCTACCGGCCCGACGCCGGCCGCGTCACCTTCGACGGCGGCAGCCTGCTCGATCTCACGCCGCACGCGATCGCATGCCGCGGGATCGCGCGGACGTTCCAGAACACCGAGGTCTTCCGGCCGCTCAGCGTGCTCGACAACGTGCTGGTCGGACTGCACTCGCGCCTGCGCGGCGGCCTGCTCGGGGCCGCCGTCTGGTCGCGGGCGGTGGCGCGCGAGGAGCGCGCCGCGCGTGAGCGCGCGCGAGCGCTGCTCGCGCGTCTGGGCCTGGAGGACGTCGCCGACGTGGAGGCGGGCGGGCTGCCGCTCGGCCGTCAGAAGCGCCTGGAGATGGCACGCGCGCTCGCAGCCGAGCCCCGCTGTCTGCTGCTGGACGAGCCGGCCGGCGGCCTGAATCCCACCGAGACCCGCGCCCTGATGGATCTCATCGTGCGGCTGCGCGAAGATCTGAAGTTGACGATGATCGTGGTCGAGCACGACATGCCGCTGGTCATGGGCATCTCCGACCGCGTGGTCGTCCTGCATTACGGACGCAAGATCGCCGAGGGCAAGCCGCGCGAGGTCGCGAGCGACGCGGCCGTCATCGAGGCATATCTGGGAACCGAGGACGACGCGTGACTGTGCTCGACGTCGAGGATCTGAGCGTCGCCTACGGGCAGCGACGCGCGCTCGAGGGCGTGTCGCTCAGCGTGCGCGAGGGCGAGATCGTCACGCTGCTCGGCGCCAACGGCAGCGGCAAGTCGACGACGCTGCGCGCGATCTCCGGCCTCGTGCCCCCGCAGCGCGGCCGCATCCGCTACCGCGGCCGTGATCTGCGCGGCCTCTCGGCGGACGCGATCGTCGCCGCCGGCATCGGTCACGTGCCCGAGGGCCGCGACGTCTTCGGCGAGTTCAGCGTGCGCGAGAACCTCCTGGTCGGCGCCCACACGGCGCCGCGGCGCGAGGTCGACGCGCGGCTCGCGGCCGCCTATGCGGCCTTTCCCGTGCTGCGGGAGCGGCAGGCGCAGCGCGCGGGCACCCTCTCCGGCGGCGAGCAGCAGATGCTCGCCATCGCGCGCGCGCTCATGGCGCGGCCGCGGCTGTTGCTGCTGGACGAGCCCTCGCTCGGCCTGGCCCCGCGGCTCGTGCGCGAGATCTTCCACGTGATCGAGCGCATCAACCACGACGGCGTCACCGTGCTGCTCGTCGAGCAGAACGCGCGCCGGGCGCTGGCGCTGGCCGGGCGCGGCTACGTGCTGGAGACGGGGCGCGTCGCCGTGGCCGGCCCGAGCGCCGAGCTCGCCGCCGATCCCCGTATCCGGGCCGCCTATCTCGGCATCCCGGGGCCCGCGACGCGTTTGTCGTGATCGTTCGGCCGTGCGTGTCGTGTACGCTGCTCGCATGGCCCGACACCCCTGGCATGCCGCGGCCTGCATCGCCGGCGTCATTCTGCTGGCGGCCGCCCTCGCGGCGATTCCCGCCGGCCGGCGACCGTTCTGGTCCTCCGACGAGGCGCGCGTGGCGCTGCTCGCACGCAGTGTGCTCGAGGAGGGGCGGTGGCTCGTGGCCGAGCTTCGCGGTCAGGATTACCTGAACAAGCCCCAGCTGTTCTACTGGTCGGTGGCGCTCGCCTCACGGCCGTTCGGTCGCGTGACGGAGTCGAGCGCGGCAATCGTCCCGATTCTCGCGGCCATCGCCGCCGTCGCCGGCGTGATCGCCATCGGCTCGCGTCTCTGGGGATGGACGACCGGTGCCCTCGCAGGGCTCGTGCTCGCGACGACGCCGCTGCAGTTCGACATGGCGCATCAGGTGCTGCCCGACATCATGCTGAGCGCGTGGCTGGTGTGGGCGTTGTACTTCCTGGTCAGCGCGGCGCGCTCGGACTGGTCCGTCGCTCCGCTCGTCGGGCTCTACGCGTGTCTGACGGGGGCGCTGCTGAGCAAGGGGCCGGCGGGTCTGGCGGGGATCGCCGCCGCCGTCGTCGCGGTGGCGTTCACCGACGGGGTCGCGACGCTGCGCAGACTGCGTCCGGTGCTCGGCCTCGGCGCGGTGCTCGTCATCGCGGCGGCGGTCTGGCTCGTCCCGTACCAGCTGCACTCGGTGGGACGCTTCAGTCATCAGGTGCTCGGCGGACATTACGTGACGTGGTATCTGCTCGGCTCGCTGCTCGAGCGGCTCGAGGGCCTGACGGAGGCGGTGGCGGCCTTTCTGCCGTGGACGGTGCTGCTCGCGGCCGCGCCGCTGTGGTGGCGACAGAATCCCGATCCCGCGCGCCGACGCGTCGTGCTCTGGACGGCGACGCTGTGGGTATTGATCGGGATGTCGGGCACCTTCCGATCACGCTACGTGCTGCCGGTGCTGCCGGGTTTGGCCCTGCTGACGGCAGAGGTCGTGACGGCGCCGGTGACCGGCCGTGCGGCGCGCGCGCTTCGGTGGGCCATGCTGGCCTGTGCGGCGCTGGCGGCGATCATCGCCGTCGCGCTCTGGAGTCCTTCGGCGCAACGGCTCCTCGCCTCGGGGTTGAGCCCCGAAGACCGCACATACCTACCGAGCGGGGCCGCGGAGCGAGCCGCGATGGCGCTGCTCGCCCTGGCAGGCGCGGCCGCGCTCGTGGTCAGCGCGCAACGGCGCGCGCCCTGGACCGGCGGGCTCGGTCTTGGGCTGGCCTTGGCCGGTATGCTCGTCATCGAGGGGTTTACCTATCCCGTGCGTTACACCCGCGTGTTCGACATCCGCCCGCTCGCCGCGGCGGCAGCGGCCGGGGTCCCGCAAGGCGGGGTGGTGTTCGGCCATCCGGATCTGCGGTTGAGCTATGACGTCTACCTGGGGCGCCGCGTGATCGAGCTGCCGACGGAGGCCGACGTCCGGGCGCAGCTCGCCACCGCCGCCGACGCTCGCTTGATCATGCCGGCGGCCCGGTGGGAAGCACTCGCGCGTGGGGTCGACCCGCGCTGGCGGGTGCTCGCGTCGGCCGACCTGCGGGAGCGCTCGACGGTGGTCGTCGGACGAGGCACACCATGAGCGGTGAGCTCGAGCTGTCTGTGGTCGTTCCCATGTTCAACGAGGTCGACAACGTCCCGCTGCTGTGGGGCGAGCTCGAGGCGGCGCTGGCGAAGATGGGCCGCCGGGCCGAGATCGTCTTCGTCGACGACGGCTCGACCGACGGCAGCGGCGAGGCCGTGCAGGCGCTGATGAAGCGCGACACCCGCGTGCGCCTCTTGTCGTTCGAGGCCAATGCCGGGCTCAGCGCGGCGTTCAAGGCGGGCTACGCGGCCGCGCGCGCGCCGATCGTCGTCACGATGGATGCGGATCTGCAGAACGATCCCGCGGACGTCGAGCGGCTGCTGGCCGCGCTGGGGAGCGCGGACGCCGCCGTCGGCTATCGCGAGCGGCGCCGCGACCGCTGGCGCAAGCGCATCTCGTCGCGCATCGCCAACGCCATTCGCAATCGCGTCACCGGCGATCGCGTCAGGGACAGCGCGTGCAGCCTGCGCGTCATGCGCCGCGAGTGCCTGGCCGCCATCCCGCCGTTCTCGGGCATGCACCGGTTCGTTCCGACGCTGCTGCGGCTCGCCGGATACCGCGTCGTCGAGGTCCCGGTGAATCATCGCCCGCGTGGCCTCGGCCGCTCGAAGTTCGGCATCTGGAATCGGGCGTGGCCGGCGTTTCTCGACCTGCTCGTCGTGCGCTGGATGATGCGGCGCAGCGTGCGGCCTCGGATCCGCGAGATCGCGCCGTCCGACCGTCCCCAGGGGCCGGGAGCGGGCTGAGTCAGGATTTCGCGCGCCCGCCCCCTGTCGGCTAGGATCGAAGTGGGAGGGCAGCGTGACCAACAAGCCCGACGCCGATTCCGAGAAGGCGGCGGCCGAGCGAAAGTTCCTCATCGCCATGGCCGCCGAGGCCCGCGCCGAGCGCGAGCTGCGGGAGAAGATCCAGAAATGGTTCTATGTCGCCGCGGCCGCCTTCGTCGTGCTCTTCATCATCGGCATGCTCTTCTTCTAGCCGCGATCCCGCGCGTCGTGCGCTGAGTGACGGCGCCCGCACGGACGTTGTCTCCGGGGGTGGCGGCCGTGGCGGGGATGACCGCTCTCGCGATCGCCATGGGCGTTGGCCGGTTCGCCTTCACGCCCATCCTGCCTCTGATGCAGGACGCCGGCCTCTCGATCGCCGACGGGGCCTGGCTCGCGTCCGCGAATTACCTCGGAACGCTCATCGGTGCCGTCACGGCGACCGTGGTGCGTATGCGTCTGCCGCCGGCGCTGCGCGGGGGGCTGCTCACGATCGCTCTCGCGACGCTGGCGATGGGGCTCGCGCATCGCGTGCCGGCGTGGGTCGTGCTGCGGTTCATCGCGGGGCTTGCGACCGGCTGGGTATTGCCACTCGCCTCGGGCTGGGCGCTCGAGCGTGTGTCGCCGGCTCGGCGGCCGCTCTTGAGCGCGACCCTCTTCGCCGGGTTTGGCGTCGGGATCGCGGCCACGGGCGTGGCCTGCATCGCGCTGATGCACGTCCATGCGACCTCGTCGCAGGCGTGGCTTGGTGTGGGCGTGGTGTCGCTCGTCGCCACCGCGGTGGTCTGGCGGCGCTTCGGTGAACGCGACGCCGCGCCGCGCGCGGAGGGACCTTCCGTGAGCGCTCGGCGACGCTGGGGCGCCGATGCCGTGCGACTCGTGGCGTGCTACGGCGCGTTCGGATTCGGCTACATCGTCCCGGCGACGTTCCTGCCGGTCATGGCGCGGCGGGCGGACGCAGATCCGGCCGTCTTCGGCTGGGCGTGGCCGGTGTTCGGTGTGACCGCCGCCGCGTCCACGTTCACGGCCGCCGGATTGTCGAGCTCACTCGGAAACCGCCGGCTGTGGGCGCTCGGTCACAGCGTGATGGCGCTCGGCGTCGTCCTGCCGGTGCTGTCACCGGGGATCGCGACGATCATGGTCTGCGCGCTGCTCGTCGGCGGCATGTTCACGGTGATCACGATGGCCGGCTTTCAAGAAGCGCGCGACGTCGGCGGGGTGCGAATGATCGCCGCCTTCGCCTCCGCGTTCGGCGTCGGGCAAATCGCCGGGCCCGTCGTCGTTCGACGCGTCGCGAGTGGCGACGCCGATTTTTCCGCGGCGCTCGTCACCGCGTGCGCGGTGCTCGTCGTCAGCGCGGGTGTCGTCGCGGTGCCGGCGCGACGCGGGCGCCGCTCACCGTCCGACGCCTGAGCGCGGGTATACTCCGCTCGCGATGCTCCAGCCCGAGGTCGAGGCCCTCGACCGCGAGGCGCTCGCGCGAGTGCAGCTCGAGCGCATGCGCGCCACGCTCGCGCGCTGCCGCTCGAACGTGGCGTGGCGGCGGCGGCTCGGCGACGTCCGGCCCGAAGACGTCAAGCGCGTCGAGGACTGGGCGCGACTGCCGTTCCTGACCAAGGACGAGCTGCGCGACGCCTATCCCTACGGCCTCGCGTGCGGTGAAGGCTACCGCCGCGTGCACATGTCGAGCGGCACCACCGGCAATCCGATTCTCAACCCGTGCACGGCCGCCGACGTCGCGCAGTGGGCCGAGGTGATGGCGCGGTGCTACGTCGCGGCCGGTGTCACGCGCGACGACGTCATCCAGATCACGCCGTCGTTCGGGCTCTTCACCGGGGGCTTCGGCTTTCACTACGGCGCCGAGCAGCTGGGCGCCATGGTGGTGCCCGTCGGCGCCGGCCGGACGTCGCTGCAGCTGCGACTGATGCGCGATCTGAAGACGACCGTAATCACGGCGATCGCGACCTATCCGCTGCGGCTGCTCGAGGTGGCGCGCGAGGAGAGCTTCGATCTCTCGACGCTCTCGTTGCGCGTGGGCATCTTCGGCTCGGAGATGTGGTCGGATGCCCTGCGCGCGCGGATCGAGCGCGAGCTGTCGATCCGCACGTACGACATCATCGGCATGACCGAAACGGGCGGGCCCGGCCTCGGCATCGACTGCGCCGCGCGCGCCGGCGTGCACGTGTGGGAGGACCACTACGT
>Ga0066683_10000042_pt1 | contig 21301 bp, 18 predicted proteins | sample GraSoiAngelo_132_FD_62296 | JGI IMG/M metagenome (GOLD analysis project Ga0066683, IMG submission 62296) | Grasslands soil microbial communities from the Angelo Coastal Reserve, California, USA - 14_0929_02_40cm | ecosystem: Environmental > Terrestrial > Soil > Grasslands | place: USA... | reverse complement strand
CTCCGCGTTCTCTGTTCGCTCGTTCCCTGTATAATTGTTGCCGTCGGGCCGTAGCGCAGGTGGTAGCGCGCTTCCTTGGGGTGGAAGAGGTCGCCGGTTCAAGTCCGGCCGGCCCGACCACTACTGACGCGGGGTTTGTGAACCGTGTCCATCCCGCCGGAGAGTCCGGTGGGACACCGGTGGGACACCAAAATAGAGAATGGCCCCCGGAAGCGTTGCGTAGGTTATGGCGCGACTCATGACGTCGATGGCGCTACCGTGCCGCCTCCAACGAGTTCGCGTATAGCCTCGATGCCCAATCCGCCGAAGCCGAGCTTGTCGAGCGTCAGCCCCTCGTTCCGATAGTCGACGCCGTTCGCGATCGAGAACAGATCGATCAAAGCGTCACACATCGGTGTCGGCACGTCCAAGAGATCACCGAGTGATCCGAGCGGCACGAGGCCGTACGGGACGTCTTCGGAGACGTATCGGTGATGAAGGTGCGGCGGTCCGGTCTCCGCGGGATCATGGATCCAGACGCCACGCCGGGTCTCTTCGTAGAACGGTGACCGTGGGGTGAGCGAGAGGCCCATGGCTCTGGCAATCTCGTCCCGCTCGCGGCGCACCGCGTCAATGACCCGCCCAACGGAGGGCGTGACCCCATCACGATAGATCATGAAATTGCCGCGAGTATGCTCGATCCAACCTGCGTTCATGAGAACCAGTGGCCCGTGAACGATCGTGTTGCTATTGCCGATGCTTGTCTCCAAGACACTTGAGGCGGGGATGAGCTGAGGGTAGAGTTTTCGGGTGACCTGCAACACCTGCGGCGTGTCGGTCGAGGGTACAGCGGCGATGCGCACGACGCCACTGTCAGCGATCACCCGGACCTTCCCCGGACCCAACCACGGCTCGGACGCGCGGCAGAAGTGCATGCACACGTCGGTCTCGGCGATCAACACGTTCTTGCGCCGCAGGCGTTCCCCCAGCATCCTGTGCAGGCGCCAGGCCCCCCAATTGCCAGGGACAGTTACAACGATCTGCCCGTCTTCCAGGCTGTCCGTCACGGCTTCGAAGATCGCGGCGTGTGCGTAGGCGGGTACCGCGATCAGGACCACATCGGCCCCGCGCATCCCGGCGGTGATGTCGGTGGTCACATCCTGCAGTTGCGCGAGCCCGATGGGTCCTCGGGCTTCTGCGGCACCATGCTTCTCAATCTGCTTCGTTTCCAGGAGGAGTTCGATGTTGGAGCGGAAGCGGGGGAGATCACAGAGCCTGATGCGGAAACCCCTGAGCGCGAGGTCCGCCGCCATTGTTTGCGCGCTGCTGCCACCACCTACCACAGTGACGACCGGGTCCCGCCGTCTCGCACTCTGCTTTGCTGTTGCGCTCATCATACGGATGCGCCCTTCGACCACGCCCTTCGCATAGACATGCCTCGATAGCTTCTTGAGCCGAAGCCACAGCGATGCGGTGCCAGTTTTGGTCCGGCGCCAAACGGGCCTGATAAGATGGACCTCTTCCCATGGCCCGTGCCGCGCGGGTCAATCGGCGGTCGCAGGTTCCCTAGTTATCTACGGCGTGACAACGACCTTTACTGCGTCGTCGACTCGATGCTCGGCCGTGTGGAGCGCATCCGGCAAGTCGGCGAGCCTAAAGCGGTGCGTGATGAAAGCCGCACAGTCGATCCTGCCTTGTGCGATGAGGGCGAGGCCGCGCCTAACCGCACCCTGTCCTTCGCCGCGAATGCCGTAAAGGTAGAGGTTGTTGCGAACCAGGTAGGCCGCATCGAATGGCGACGGCTCTCCACCAAACGCTGCGAGGCACATCTTCCCACCCCGCTTCAGCATGTGGATGCCTTCGTTCAGGGTGTCGGGTGCTCCGGAACACTCGACTACCAGGTCGGCCCCCCCATGCGTCAGGTGCTTCACCGTCTCCATAACATTCTCACGCCGCACGTTGACGACGGCATCCGCGCCGAGGCGTCGCCCGAGCTCGAGCCTCGCGTCGCGTGTCCCCGTCAGGATTACTCTGGCGCCCAACGCTTTGGCGCACGCTACGGTCATGAGACCGATCGGGCCGGGCCCTGAGACGACGATGGTCTCTCCGGCTACCAGACCCCCAAGCACATCCAGGGCGTACATGGAGGTGCCGGCTGTTACAGCCAGTGTCCCCGCCTCAAAACTGATATGGTCAGGAAGGGCGAACACCGTGTTGACATGGTTGACGGTATACTCAGCAAAGGCGCCATCTGTCGTAAAGCCGTTGGCACGGTGGCCCTTCTCGCGGCGGCCGTAATTGAGGCAGGAGGTGTACATCCCGCGGCGACAGCGCTCGCAGCGGCCGCAGCCGGCATGAACCTCAACAACCACCCGGTCGCCGACGGCGAACTCATCTACGTCAGCGCCAAGCCTTGCGACGGTGCCCGCGAACTCGTGTCCGAGGACGTGGTTCTTGTTGAAAGGTAACTGGCCGTCGATGAGAGCCGGCAGTCCGTGGCGGATGACTTCGAGATCGGTACCACAAATCGCCGCCGCCTCGACCCGTAGCAACAGTTCGGCCGATCCCGGCTCCGGCACTTGCTTGCGGATGAGCTTGACCTCTCCCGGATCGCCAAGTACCCACGCCTGCATGGTGCCAGCCGAGGGCGTCCCCTGCACCGTCATGCCCGGCCTCCCACCAGGAGCGGCGTGGTTTGGGCGTCCGCGGAGTCGCGCTGAAAGAGTCGCGGGTTGCACGCCGGTATCGTTGGGGGGCGGCTTGTCGGCGTCACGATGGTCGCAGATCACCCTAGGCGCGATCCGCGAAATCACGATTCACGACGTGTGAAGGAAAGCGCTTCGCCTCCAAAACGAAAGCGGCCAAGTGCTCCGCTTGGGCGTCGATAATTCGGTGGCCCTGTTCAGCGCTGGCTCGGAACGGGTTGCCGATGGTCGCTGAGTCGCTGTACTCGTGGTGCTCCATGGGCACTGTGATGTTCTCCGAACCGCGGAACCTCACATGGGCGGTGCCATCGATCTTGCTGAAGGCGGCGCCCATCCACTCGGGGGCGTGGGCCCGCCCGTTGACTGCGCGATCCATGAATACGCTGTCAGGTACAAGAGCCATCATCGTAGCCGTCTCGAGCTCGCCGGCGTGCCACCCGGGTGTCTCCTCGGGGGGACCTGTGAGGATTCCCTTCAGCACCCCAATCTCGCGCTCAGTCGGGGTTTTGTAGTAAGCGATAAACGCACCAGTCGTATACCGCAACCGCCTGAGGATCTCGTCAACGGGCTTCGAGTTCGAACCGTGGTGCGATACGAAAATTACCTTGTTGATGCCGTGAAAAATGAGACTGTTTGTGATATCGTGGAGCACCCGCCGGTACGTCTCTGCCGAGAGAGTAACGGTGCCACAGCCCTCGTCCACGCGACCCATGTGGTGGGGCGAGTACCCGAACGGCAGCAACGGCGTGTGCAGCACGTCCGCGCGCTCAGCGGCGATCTCCGTGACTCGGATCGTGATGTAGCTGTCACATCCTAGAGGGATGTGGGCACCGTGCTTCTCGGTGCTTCCGAGCGGAACTAGAACAAGGTCGTTCCCTTCCTCCTTAATACGCCGCTGTACATCGATAAACGGCATCTCCATCAAATTGTAGAAACGCCTATCAGTCACACCGATTTCCTCCCTATGTCCCACGGCATTCTGTCACAAACCGAAATTCAACATACGTAAATCGGGTTCAACATGTCCAAACCCGAACCCTGCCACTAAAATGAGGTTTCACCTCCAGCCGGTACCGACGGCTTCCAACCATACGCTCATTCAAGCACAAGTTCTGGGGTTTCCACATCCTCGTAGGTCAGCCGAGGCAGGTGCCGTACCACTGATGACGAAGGAACCGCGCTCAACGGTTGCCCTAGCCCGATCTCAAGTCTGAGCCATCTGGCTCCTGATCCGACGCCGTGTCAGGGTCACCTGGAGGATCTAGATGAAGCTTACACCTCTATATCGGCTTCGTCTCACCTATCCGCAGGGCTGGCGGGCCAACTTGACGGGGTCAGATGGTACAGAAGGTCGGTATTTCTACTTCGCCGAGGGCACTTGTGATGGTCGGATTACCGGTCGGTTTCGCGGCGCCAACCATCCCCAGCGTCGCACGGATCGAACGTTCCAAACGGACCTACAGGGCGTGATCGAAACAGCAGACGGTGCAGCCATCTTGGTCGACATCCAAGGCTATGGACGCCCACACCCAATCGGACGTCGGCAGGTGGTCATGGCCTTGAGGCACGTGTGTGAGAGCGAGCGCTACCATTGGTTGAACGATGCACTCTGCGTCGCCGTGGGGGAAGTCCGCTCCATGGGAAGAGAGGAGGAGCCGACCGCTGCGGACGAGAGCACTCCGGCAGCCACGATCAGGTCAAACATACTAGTAGTCTTAGATGTCGCGGAGTTAGTGTGGGAGCCGGTCCCGGAGTGAGCCACCACGACGTTGCCGGGCGCTGCGTTGTCTCCTTGGCCCATCTGCCCCAGAGCCTTCACCGTGTACCAGTACCTCGGTGCGACCGAACATTCTGTCTAGGTCCGCAAACCCCGTGCTTTCGCTGATGTCTCGACATGCCTGACGCACCAAACGGGAGAGCGCCGGGATCCGTTGCTTAAGAACCTGTCCGACAGTTCCAGCGATGCTGATGGCGGCAATGACGTGGTTCGTGTAGTTGAAGATAGGTGCGGCAATGCAGATGATGCCAGGTTCGTTTTCCTGGTTGTCAACTGCGTAACCGCGTTTCCGGATGCCCGCCAACTCCTTGGCGAGGCCCACCCCGTCTGTAATAGTGTTAGGAGTTCGAGTCTCTAACCCCGCGGCCACCACAGCATCAAGGACCTCTGGACCCGAGAACGCCATCATGGCTTTGCCAAGTGCAGAGCTATGCAAGAAGACACGTTGACCAACCTCGGAAGCCAGCCGTATCGGCTGTCGGCTCTCAACCTTCTCAATGTATATGCCCTGTGTGCCATCGCGGATGGCCAGGTGGGCTGTTAGCGTCGTCCTTTTGGCTAGGTCGGTCAGGTACGGTACGGTCCGCTGCCGAAGGTCGAACCCACCGTGGAGTTGTGCACTCAGCGCCAGGATCTTTGGACCGAGGCGGTATCTCTTGCTTGATTCGTCCTGTTCGACGAACCTATGGGCCTTGAGGAATTGGAACAGGCGGTGCGCGGTGGGGGCGCTGATACCAGAATACTCGTCCACATCGGACAAGCGGACTCCGTTGCGGTGCTTCGAACTCAATTCACCTAGGGCAATCAGTAACTCCAAAGCTTTGTCGACGGAACTTTGTTTCTGTCGGTCCCTCGGCACAATGTCCTCCATTCCCACCGTGCGATGCAAGAAACACCGCCTCGTATACTCTATCAGGTATTCCACAGGATGGAAGAGGGTTCGAAGGCTTCAGCATCGTAGAACTCCCTTCCTTAGCTCGAAACACTTGGCGATCGGGTGTAGAGCTGTTCCTCACGACGGCCGAGTGCAGGGAGACTGAGTGACACCTATCCACAGGTGTGTCACGGAAGGCGGACAGTTCGGCGGCCGCGGTCGTCCGTTACCAGGCCTTGTCCGATGAGCGCCGCGAAACCTCCGGTCGCTGCAGGTGCGCCGATGCCCGCAGGTCGTACGCATCCGACCGTGTTGCTCATTGCTACCTTCGACACTAAACAAGACGAGGCTCTGTTTCTGAAGGCGCGGATGGAGTTCCGCGGCGCGCGGGTGCTAACCATGGACGTGAGCACTCTCGGCCCGCCCAACTTCGAGGCTGACTTCTCTTGGAGCCAAGTGGCGAGCGCGGCCGGATACACGCTCGACGAGGGGCGTGGCTTCCGTAATCAAAGTGAGGCAATCGAGCTAATGAGCAAGGGAGTGGCATTGCTCTGCCACGAGCTCCATCGACGCGGTGACGTCTGCGGCGTTGTTGGCATTGGAGGCGCGCAAGGAACGGAGATCGCGTGCGCTGCCATGCGCGAGTTGCCCACTGGTGTGCCACGCGTAATGGTGTCGACAATCGCCTGCGGACAAACGACGTTTGGGCCGCTCGTCGGGACTAGCGATATCACAGTCATGCATTCGGTGGCCGATCTGCAGGGACTCAACTTCGTGACCAGGAGGGTGCTCGATAATGCTGCGGGTGCGATCGTTGGCATGGTCAATCGACCCGAAGAGGATCCGGCGCTAACCAACGGCGTGCCCATCGCCATGTCAATGCTCGGGACGACGACCGAGGGGGCATTGCGGTGTAAGAGGGAGCTCGAGCGGAGAGGCTTCGAGGTGGTCGCGTTTCACCAGAATGGCACCGGCGGAATCGCAATGGAGGACATGATACGAGCCGGTGCTTTTCGAGGAGTCCTAGACCTCAACCTACACGAGATCGCCGATCGCTACGTCGGCGGGCTTCACGGCGCCATCCGCGACGACCGGCTGGAGGCGGCTGCTGCCGTGGGAATTCCCACAGTTGTGGCCCCAGGAAGTATCAACTACGCGGTCATGGGACCCATGGCGAGCCTGGGAGACCGCTGGCGCGTGCGGCCGAGTGTCGTCCATAATCGGAACCTGACCCTTGTTCGTTTGAATCCGGAGGAACTCTTCGATCTCGGCGGGCTAGTAGCTGCGAAGCTCAATCGCGCGACTGGATCAATACATGTGTTTGTCCCGCTAAAGGGCTTCTCCTCACGAGACCGGGAGGGCATGCCGCATTGGCAACCGGAAGGCCACCAGGCTTTCCTCGCTGCACTGAGAGGTGGCCTGCGGCCAACGATCCCTATAACGGAGGTAGACGCCAACATCAATGATGTGGAGTTCACCACTCCCGTACTAGCCGCCTTTTTCGCCATGATGACGCGGCCCGGTCGTCTATCTGTGTCAGAGGGAGCCGCCGGGTGAGGGCACCCTCCGTGCGCGGTCGTCTCCAAGACAAAAGCACCGTCATTACCGGCTCGACCCGAGGCCTCGGATTCGTGATTGCGCAGGCATTTAGGCGTGAGGGCGGGAGGGTCGCAATCGTCGGTCGAGACCAAGGTGCCGTCAACGCTATAGTTCAGAGGATGGGAGGGACTTCGGATTACCTGATCGGCGCTTTGGCAGACGTCACGTCTGCCTCGGATGTCCGCGCACTTCTGGATGAGGTGGAAATGCGGTGGGGGCGAGTCGACGTCTTTGTAAACAACGCCGGGGGCGCGCTGGGCACACCGCATGACCTGTCGAGTGTACAAGAGGCCGATTGGGACCTTGTGGTAAACGTGAATCTCAAAGGGTCCTTCCTGTGCTGCCAGGCGGTCATTCCGCGGATGGCGAGCGCTGGTGGAGGCGCGATTGTGAACATGTCGGCACTTGCGGGGCACTGGCATGCTTCTTTAGTGGGTGTGCAGTATGCGGCTGCGAAGGCCGGGGTTGAGGGTCTGACCAGGCAGTTGGCCTACGAGTGGGGTCGTGCAAACATCAGAGTGAACGCCGTCGCTCCGTCTATCACATTGTCCGGGGATCGCGTGCGGTCGCTCTGGGAAGGGAAGAGCGAGGTGGAGGTTAAGCGGACACTCGAGTCGATTCCGTTGAGGAGACTGGGGACGCCAGAGGAGGTGGCCTCGGCAGTTGTGTTCCTCGCATCGGACGACGCTAGCTTCATCACTGGGATCACCTTGGACGTCAATGGAGGACGCTTCCTGCGCTGAGACTGTACGTGTCGGCCACGCTCCCATTGAGCGGTGCTCCTGGCGTTTTCCACACGAGGTCCGCGCTGGATGCGTCGTCTGCCGCCCGACGAGTGGGCCGAGACGATGAACCACAGGCGCTTGAAGGGGCGGATTGTAGTGTTGAAGATGACGAGCGGACGCGCATGGTCTCATTTCTTGGGAGGGACCCTAGCAGATGAGTAATACTCCAGTAGATTTGCGGAGCGACGTCGTGGCGCAGCCTACAAACGGGATGCGCGATGCTATGCGTGATGCCGAACTGGGCGCATACGTGGATGGCGACGACCCCACGGTAACCAAGTTGGAGCGCCTCGGCGCGCAACAGCTGGGTAAGGAGGCAGCTCTGTTCCTGCCAACAACGACCATGGGAAACCTCATCGCATGCCTGGCGTACGGAAAGCCGGGTGACCAGGTGCTCCTTGACGAGGATGCACATGTGTATCGACATGAAGTCAGTGGTCTTTCTCGTCTGGCTGGCCTCCTCCCTCGCGTCCTCCCGCGCGTCGGCGCTGCCCCAGATCTCGACGCGGTCGGTCGCGCCGTCAGGTATCGTGAGTCGAGGGAGGCGCCGATTAGGCTTGTATGGTTGGAAAACACACACAACGTAGGGGGAGGGGCCGTAGTCGATCCAGATACGGTTAGGACGTTGCGCGCCATTATCGGTCAACGAGACGTGGCCATTCACGTTGATGGAGCTCGGCTGTTCAACGCTGCCGTTGCCCTGAGCATGCAGCCGTCCAAGTTGGTCGCGGATGTTGATTCCGTGAGTCTGGGTTTCAACAAGGGACTGGCTTGCCCTGTCGGTTGCCTTCTCGTAGGAAGCCGTAAGCTGATCGACTCCGGGATCCAACTTCGCCGCATGTTGGGTGGCCGCCAAGTCAAGGCTGGAGTTGCCGCCGCCGCGTGCTTGATCGCGCTCGAATCAATGGTCGAACGACTCGAGGATGATCACGCGATGGCTCGCAGGCTAGCCGCCGGCCTTCAGGACATACATGGCCTGCAGCTCGAGTCTCCTGTGGTCACCAACATCGTTCGATTAGATACAGGTGGACTGGGCGCCGCACAGCAGTTCGCGGATGCCCTCGCGTCTCGCGGCGTCTTGGTGGGAGTTGTCTCGCCCACGGTCATCCGTGCCGTCACGCACTACCAGATCACTCCCGACCTGGTCGACCATGCGATCGAAGCTTTCCGTAGCACGGCGTCGACGCTCGCGCTGGCGCACGGCGCCCCTGCTTCATGAAAGGGAAGGTATCGCGTGTACTAGCCTACTCACGAGACGCAATGTGCCTTTCACTCAAAGACGACCAAGCACGATGGCTCGGCATCTCCAGACCCGGACCATCGACGTTGACACTGCCAATTTCGTGGAATAGAATTCAGTTAAACATGATGAAATTCTCTGATTGACGACAAGGATTTGACGAAGTACGTGGCTCGTTTCGACGTTTCAAGTGCTGGTACGCAATAGGAAGGTACCGATCTGGCAATTCGGCCCCGAGTGTAGGTTTGCAGGTAAGGCACTGACGATCTTGAGACGCGTTTCTTTCTCACGCGGTTGGCACATCGGAGGGGGTGTGGCCTGTGGGCAGAACATCGCTTCGGTTGTTGATCGTCGCGATCTTACTGGTAGCAGTTATTTCCGCATTGGTCGATCGTCCGCTACTAGCCCAGCAACCGGGGGGCGAATTGGTCGTCGCGGCCGACGTCTGGCCGACATCGTTCGATCCGGCCCTGAGTTTTGGTGAGCAAGACAACCACTACCTACATCAGATATACGACACGCTCATTATCCTGAAACCGGACATGACCCTGCAACCAGGGCTGGCGACCGCCTGGGAGTTCGTGAATCCGAATACCTTGGTGCTCAAGTTGCGGCGGGGCGTGCGGTTCCACGACGGCGAGCGATTTGATGCTGACGCTGTCAAGTTCAACCTTGACCGTATGATCAATCTCCCCAACTCGGTGCGGAAACTAGATGTCCAAAGGATCAAGTCCGTCGAGGTTGTTGACTCGAGTACGGTGCGGATTAATCTCACTGCCCCGGATGGTGGGCTCACCCTAAGGCTGACGGATAGGACAGGTATGATGGCCTCGCCAACGGCGGTACGCAAGCTCGGCGACGGGTTCGCTAACCAGCCCGTCGGTACGGGGCCATTCAAATTCCAGAGCATGCAGGTCACAAGCTTCGCGCGCTTCGTGCGCAACTACAGTTACTGGGGAAGCGGGCTTCCGTACCTCGATAGCATCTTGTTCAGGGTGATTGCGACGGAGCCAGTGATGACCCAGGGTCTCGAAACCGGTGAGCTCGATTTCCTTTACGTCGTCCCTCTTGCTGACGTTGCCAGGATCCGACGGAACCCTAACCTGGTTTACTATGGATCTCCAGGCTCCGGCACTTTCATGCTGAACTTCAACGTAAGAAACGCCCCATTCAACAATCGGCTCGTGCGCCAAGCGCTGAACTACGCGATCGATAAGAAGGCGATCGTTGATTCCGTGCTTTTCGGCGAGGCCGTTCCTGCCGTGAGTCCCTTCGCTCCGTCACGAGGGTATGCGTTTGACCCGAACCAAAAGGGATACCCGTTCGATCCGGCGCGCGCGCGCCAGCTCCTGGCACAAGCGGGCTACCCCAACGGCTTCGAGATGGGTCTAAACTTCATCAATCGCACGACCGACGCTCGATTGGCGGAGGCTATCCAGGGATTCTGGGGCGACATTGGCGTTCGTCTGGCGCTCCGCCCGAAGGAGATTGGCGCATACCTCAATGAGATTCAAAAGAACCCGCGCGCGGATCCATCGTTCCGAGCGTGGCAGGTTGGATCTATCGACCCTGACTACGATCTGGCACGCGGTTTCGCGTCCGCCGAGGCTGGCGGATTCTGGCACGGGACCGGGTACGCCGACCCAGCGACGGATGCAATGATCAGGCAAATCCGCGCGACGCGAACCGAGAACGAACGCCGTGCGCTCTACGCGCAGATCACGAAGAAGATCGTTGATGAGGCGCTGGGTGTGTATTTGTACCATCCGAACTTCCGAATCGCACACAAATCCTCGGTGCATGGATTTGTTCCAATGCCCGACTGGTCGCTCCGTTTGAAAGGCGTCTGGAAGAACTGAAGAACTTACCATAGCGGGGTGGGAGACGGGGATAGCGCTGAGGTCCGGTTGGCTTGGCCGCTTGAAGGTCTGCACCGAGCGCTTCAACCGACGCTAGCATTTTCGTCGCCAACTGCCCTGCGTGGTGAAGGTGGTGTGCTCGTTCGCGCTTCGCAAAATAGGAGTTGATCGTTCTGCGCACCTATTTCCTCCGACAGACTACGAGCATGGTGGCGGTGCTCGTCCTCCTGTCTATGATGACGTTCTCTCTAACGCGAATGTTGCCTGGCGATCCTGCGCAGATGCTCCTGTCGGAGAATGCGACGCCGGCCGAGATCGCCGCGCTTCGGCAGACACTCGGCCTCGATCGGCCCATGGCGTTACAGTACATCGATTGGGCGGCCTCGGCGTTGCGCGGCGATCTTGGCACCTCCCTGCGTATCAAGCAGCCCGTGAGTCGTGTCTTAGCGGACCGCCTCAAACCAACAATTCAGCTCACCGTCCTCGGGATGCTCGTGGCTGTGGGGCTTGGCGTTCCTGCGGGCCTCATGGCCGCGTCCCGCCCGAACTCGCTAATCGACACAGGGGCCACCCTGCTGGCGATCGTGGGGATCGCTGTGCCTCCATTCTGGCTGGGTATCCTGCTGATCCTCCTGTTTTCGGTGTGGCTCGGCGTCCTGCCGAGCGGCGGCTATCTCGACCCGTTCGTACATCCCGCTGAGAGTCTTCGCAGGATGATCTTGCCCGCGCTTAGCCTGGGCTCGGCACTCGCGGGCTTGATCGCCAGGCAGGCTCGGTCGTGCCTGCTCGATGTCCTACAGGAGGACTACATTCGGACGGCCCGCAGTAAGGGTGTCAGCGAGGGCGGAGTGCTGTTGCGGCACGCGCTGCGCAACGGTTTCATTCCCGTAATCACCGTGATCGGGATGCAGACGGGGGTGCTCGTGGGTGGCGCGGTGATTACCGAGACCATCTTCGACATCCCCGGTGTCGGCCGATTGGCGGTGGAAGCAGTGGCGACCCGTGACTACCCGGTGCTACAAGGCGTCGTGCTCGTTATGAGCGTGGCGGTGCTCCTCAGCTACTTGGCCGTCGACTTCCTGTACGCGAAGCTGGACCCCCGAATCCAATACGGGTGAGGATAGTGGCTCGATGGGTTTTGCGTTGGCGCTTAGGGCGGCCGATCGTCGTGTGGTCTGTATTGTGGATACTTTTGCTTGTGATGTTCGGTCTCTGGCCTACGGTGTTCGCGAGCCAAGATCCCAACCGGCAGAACCTCAGGGCTACCCTCCAACCGCGCTCTTCGCAGCATCTCTTGGGAACGGATCACCTTGGCAGGGACCTCTGGAGCCGGCTGGTCTTCGGTACCCGGATCAGTCTTCAGGTCGGTGGTTTGGCGGTCGCAGCTGCGGGTTTTGTCGGCTTCGTCCTGGGCGTGAGCGCGGGGTTCTACGAGGGTTTGGTAGGTATTCTGGTGATGCGTGTCACAGACGCCCTTTGGTGCGTGCCGTCTTTGGTTCTGGCTCTGGCGCTCGTCGCGGTGCGAGGTCCGGGCCTCGGCAATGTGATCCTGGCTGTGGGTCTAGTGTATGTACCAGCCTTTGCCCGCCTCGCGCGTGCCCAAGTGTTGGCGATAAAGCAGCTACCTTTCGTGGAGGCTGCACGAGCGGTGGGGGCAGGCAATGGGCGGATCATGCTCCAGCATATCACGCCGAACGTGTTGACTCCGATTGTTGTTCAAGCCTCGTTAAGCGTCGGACACGCGATTATCGTTGAGGCGAGCTTGAGCTTCCTGGGCGTGGGCATTGCTCCACCTACGGCCACGTGGGGAGGGTTGCTTCGGGATGGATTCGGTTTCATCTACCGGACACCGACGTTCTCCATTGCTCCGGGCATCTTCCTATTTCTCACCGTACTCGCAGCGAACTTCTTGGGCGACGCCCTTCGTGACGGGCTCGACCCGCGCATGCGTGGCCGGCGCTGAGGCACCTGAGGGCGTTCGCGTCGGGCAGCGGCACGGCATGTAGAGACCCTCTAGGGGGGTGGCGCACGTGTTTGAGAGAAAGACGGCAAGCCAACAAGGAAAGTTCGTCTGGATGGACGGCGCGTTCGTGCCGGTAGAGGATGCGAAGCTGCACATCGACACGGAATGCGTCATGCGAGGGGCGAACGTGTTCGAGGGCATCAGGGGGTATTGGAATGAGGCGCAGCAGCAAGTCTACCTGATCAAGATGCAGGAGCACATGGACCGGTTATTCAACGTATCGATGAAGATCATGAGGATGTCACTTGCGCTATCCGCCACCGACATGATCGAACGATGCGTCGAACTGGTCCGTAGGAACGAGTACCGTGAGGATATCTCTCTACGGCCCACGGTGTATTTTGGCGTTGGCAAGAACTTCGGTTTTCGACCCGAGGACATCCATGTGGGCGCCTTCATCAAGGCAGGCAGCGAGCCGCCTCGGCATAGCCTCGAAACCGGCCTGCGCTGCTGCGTCAGTTCCTGGGCGCGCATCTCTGATGCGGACATGCCCCCCCGAGTTAAGGCCGGTGCGAACTACCAGAACAACAGGTTGGCGCTCTACGACGCCTTCTTGCGAGGCTACGACAACGTCATTCTGCTGACGCAGGGCGGAAAGGTGTCGGAGGGGCATGGGTCCTGCCTCTTCATCGTGAGGGATGGGGTACCCATCACCCCCCCGCTCACGGATGGGATCCTCGAGAGCATCACACGGAGGGCGATTCTGAAGCTGTTCAAGGAGAAGCTTGGGGTCATCGGGGTGGAGCGGTCGATCGACCGGACGGAACTCTACGTCGCCGACGAGATCTTTTTGTGCGGTACCAACATGGAGATTACGCCCGTCGTCGCCGTGGACGACTATGTTATAGGGTCGGGTAAGCGTGGTCGCTTAACGCATGAGATCCAAAAGAACTACTTCAGGATCGTCCGCGGGCAGGACCAAGAGCACAGTGATTGGCTGACTCCGGTGTATTGATCCAAGCCATGGTTCCTTGCAACTTGAGGTGGTCGTGGTCGCGCCGCGACCCGCCATACATACGTGAGACTTGGTTCTCGTGGAGGTAGTCCATGCAGCACAAGCACGCCCTGCGCAAGCGGATGCGTTCAGGGGAGGCAGTCGTCGGCGTCATGCTGCCGCTGCCGTGTCCAGGACTTGTCGAGATCCTTGGGTACGCCGGCGCCGATTTCGTGACTCTCGATGCGGAGCACGGTGCATTCGGCATCCCTCAGATCGAGCACATGCTACGAGCGGCTGACGTTGTCGACCTGCCGGTTATCGTTCGCGTCCCCGATCACGATCACGTCTTCATCGGCCAGGTTCTCGATTGCGGGGCAACCGGCGTGCAAATCCCGCACGTTCGGTCGGATCGTGACGCAGAGCGTATCGTCGAGGCGCTCCGCTTCACACCCCTAGGACGCCGAGGGCTTGGACCCGTGCGTGCGTCAGCTTACACAAACATGGAGACGCTCGCGTTTGTTGAGAAGGCGCACGCCGAGACGGTGTCGGTCGCGCAGATTGAGGACGCGGATGCCGTGTCCGCGATCGACTCGATCCTGTCCGTGAAGGGAGTCGACGTGGCGTTTATCGGCCGCCACGATCTTGCTGCGTCGCTCGGCGTCACGGGCCAATTGGATCACCCAATCGTCAAAGAGCATGTGGAACGCGTGGTGCGAGCGTGTGACGATCACGGTGTCGTCTTAGGGTTCTCCACGAACGTGTCAGAGGGCACGACATTGCTGCAGCGTGGTGCGCGCTTCCTCAGCTTGAGCTTCGTCCCGCACACGTTGCAGAGCTGGAAGTCTATGCTTGGGCACCTCGCGTCGGGGATCGGAGGTGATCGAGGTGGCCGCTGATCGTCCGTCGGGCTCGACCGAGCTCGACTACGACCCGATCGAAGTAGAGATTATGTGGAATCGACTTGGCTCCATGGTCGACGAGGCGTCGAGCGTCCTGGTCCGGAGCAGCTTCTCGCCGGTTGTTCGGGAAGCGAACGACTTCGCGTGCGTCTTGATGGACGCCTACGGTCGGTCCCTGGCGGAGTCCTCGTTGAGCGTCCCGTGCTTCAACGCCACTTTGCCGGTCACGATGGCCCATTTCCTCAAGCGGTTTCCCGCGGAGACTTGGCGATCTGGCGATATCGTGATCACCAATGATCCCTGGCTCGGAACTGGTCACTTGCCAGACTTCACGATCGCGACGTCCGTCTTCGTGGCCGACAGGCTGGTTGGATTCGCAGGGACCATCGCCCATCTGTCGGACATTGGAGGCACCCTCATCGGAGCGGACACGAAGGAGGTGTTCGAAGAGGGCCTCTTCGTCCCGATCATGCGGTTGGCTTCGGCAGGGAAGATCAACGAGGATCTGATGGCTATCCTCAAGGCCAATGTGCGAGTCCCCGAGTGGGTGATAGGAGATCTGCACGCGCAAATAGCTGCTGTCGAGGTGCTGGCCCAGCGGCTCCAGGAGATGGTATTGGAGCAGGGCGCGGATATGCTCACGTCGATCGCGGAGGTGACGCACCGTTTGGCAGAAGCGGCGATGCGACGTGCTATCGCCGCGATTCCCGACGGCACCTACCATGGCGCGGTCGAGAGCGACGGCTACGATGAGCCCCTGAGAATCGAGGCGACCGTGACCGTCCGCGATGACGAGATCACCGTTGATTACGCCGGTAGCTCTCCACAGCTGGCTATCGGAGCCGTCAACTCGCCCTTTTGTTACACCTACGCATACACGGCGTACCCAATCAAATGCGCGGTCGATCCTTACACGCCTAAGAACGATGGTTCGTTTCGACCGATACGGGTGACCGCGCCGGAGGGTAGCATCGTTAATCCGGCCTATCCGGCCGCGGTGAATGCCCGCCATTTGACGGGGCAGCTGCTGAGCGCCGTCGTCTACGGCGCCCTGGGGGATGTCATTCCAGACAAGGTGATCGCCGAGAGTGGCGGCGCGCCCATAATGTGCGCGATGTTCTCTGGCACGAACAGCGACGGCAAGCGGTTCTCGGAACAGCTGTTTGCCGGCGGTGGCATGGGGGCTAGACCGGACCGCGACGGCCTGCACTGCACAGCGTTCCCGTCGAATAGCACGGTCGGCTCTCTCGAGATCCATGAGAGTATGGCACCGCTGGTGTTTTGGCTCAAGGAACTCGACGTGGACTCCGGTGGCCCCGGGAAGTTTCGGGGTGGGTGTGGACAGCGGATGGTCATTCAGGTGGTTGGTGACAGACCGATCACGGTGTCGTTTCGAGCCGACCGATTGAAAGTCGCGGCCAAGGGCTACTTCGGCGGACACGCCGGGTCTGTGACCAGGTTGACGCTGTTCTCCGGTGCTGACGCACTTGCCAACGGTCTGGCGGGCCGGGGAGGACGGGCGATCGCCCCCAAGGGTCAAACGCGTCTGAATCCTGGTGACGTTATCGAGATCGTCGTTCCAGGTGGCGGAGGGTATGGACCTCCAAGGGAACGCGACCACGCCAGGGTCGTCGCCGATCTCGTCGGCGGTTTGGTCTCGCGTACCACTGCGATAGATGTCCACGGCGTGCAAGTTGCGTGAATGGAATACAGTTTCCGGCGTCAGACCTTGTGCGGTCGTGGCATTCGGTGGTGCCGGGGGAACATGCGAGGTGAGGGCCTGGCATGCCGGATAGGTCGTTAGGCATCGATATCGGCGGAACCTTTACGGACTTCGTGCTCATCGACACGGAAAGTCGGACGCTACGTGTGTGGAAGGTTCTCACGACACCACAGGATCCTACGCTCGCCATCATGCGCGGTGTGGCGGCGCAACCCATCGTGGACGCTGGAGGTCTGGACTCACTTGCTCGCGTAATCCATGGCACTACGCTGGTGGCCAACACAATCATCGAGCGGACGGGAGCCAAGGTCGGTCTCATCATGACCGCCGGGCACCGGGATGTGCTCGAGATTGGCAATGAGCTCAGGTACGACCTCCACGATCTGTTCATGGTGCGGCCGAAGCCTATCGTACCTCGCTCTCTTCGCAAAGAGGTTCGCGAACGCATCTCGACCAGCGGAGAGGTCCTGCTCGGGATCGATGATACGGGGCTCGAAGACATTGTAGGTGAGTTTCTGGCTCACGGCGTGGAGATCGTGGCCGTGTGCCTGTTGAACTCGTTCGTCAACCCCGTTCACGAAAACCGGGTCATTTCGTTTATCGAAGGAAGAGCTCCCCATCTCCCGGTCGTCGCGTCTAGCAAAGTTGCTCCCGAGATTCGTGAGTACGAGCGAGTTTCAACGACCACGCTGAACGCTTACGTGCAGCCAACCGTACAGCGGTACCTGATGGAGCTTCGCCACAAAATGAGTGCGCTGGGGCTCCAATGTGAGATCTACGTCATGCTCTCAAGCGGCGGCTTCACGACGATGGATGCGGCGGCCCAATACCCGATCCGGATTATCGAATCCGGCCCGGCCGCGGGTGCTCTCGCAGCTGCGTACTACAGTGGGTTGCCCGGGAGTATCGACCCCAACGTAATCGCCTTCGATATGGGCGGCACCACAGCAAAGATCTGTCTCGTCGAAGCCGGGCGTCCGAGACTGTCGACGGTTTTTGAGGCTGACCGAATCTACCGCTTCAAGCGGGGGAGCGGGCTGCCGGTCAAGGTCCCGGTCATCGACATGATCGAAATCGGGGCCGGAGGTGGAAGCATAGCCCAGGTCGATGCGATGGGTTTGCTGAAAGTGGGACCGGCGAGTGCTGGGGCAGATCCCGGGCCGGCTTGCTACGGACTTGGTGGGGAACAACCCACCGTTACCGACGCCAATGTCGTACTTGGCTATCTCAACCCCGACTACTTCCTTGGGGGTGCGATGCAGCTCGACCGAGAGGCCGCGTCGCGCGCGTTTTCGGACCGGCTCTGCAAAGCCCTTGGAAAAGGCGTGACGGACGCGGCCATCGGTGTTTTCGAGGTCGTGTGCGAGAATATGGCGGGGGCCGCAAAGGTCCACCTCGCGGAACGGGGCTCTGATCCGCGCCGGTTCTCCTTGGTGGCGTTCGGGGGTGCGGGTCCAATCCACGCCTATCGAGTCGCTCAACTGCTGCGGGTTCGTCGGGTGGTTTACCCGTTGGGAGCGGGAACCTTCTCGGCGTTCGGCATGTTGGTCTCTCCCATGGCCTTCGACTTTGTGCGAACCTATGTAGCGAAGGTCGGCCAGGTGGATCTGGGCCGCGTCCGAGCGATGATCGACGAGATGGAGGCTGAGGGACGGCGCCTCCTCAGCATGGGTAACGTTCCTCAGGACGACGTGAACGTGCGAATCGTCGCGGACATGCGATTCGTGGGCCAGGGCCACGAGGTCTCCGTGCCCCTGACCCGGAGCGACGTGGCCGGTGCCGGAAAGGGCGAGGAACTCGTTGGGCAGTTCTCCAAAGAGTACGAACGGCAGTTCGGGCGCGTCCTCAAGGGCACACCTATCGAGGTCATAAACTGGAGAGTCATCGTGTCCGGCCCGGGCCCGACCTTCTCGATTGCGGACCTCGCGCGCTCTGATGAGCCTCAAGGCATGCCAGGCCAAGCATCCAACGGTTCGGTCAAGGGAGCAAGGGATGTATATTTCCACGAACCGCGAGGGTTCGTGAATACCGTGGTCTACGAACGACGCCTGCTGCGGCGGGGAGCCGTCATTCTTGGTCCGGCGGTCATCGAAGAAACCAATTCTACTATCGTCGTCGGACCGCGGGCGACGGGCTTAGTTGACGATAATTACAGCGTCGTGATCGAGCTTCAGTAGGGGGCCACAAGCCATCAGGTTCGGGATCAAACTCCCACACTCCGGCCCGCTTGCGAGCCGAGCGGCAATACGTAGGGTCGCTGTCGAAGCTGAACGGCTTAACTTCGATTCCGTGTGGGTTCATGATCACATTTCCTATGGAAGAAATTGGATCGGGCATAGATCATCCGGACTTGACGAGCAAATCACCTCTGAATCCGATCCTGACCTGTTCGAAGCGATTACCACGCTGGCCTATGTCGCTGGGTTCACGCAAAGGATTAGGATCGGAACCGCCATACTGGTCGTGCCGCTGAGGAACCCCTTGGTTCTTGGACGCGAATTGACTACCCTTCAAGCGTTATCAGCTGGGCGGCTTGTCTTGGGTGTGGCGGTGGGCGACTACCCTGACGAGTTTGAGGCGCTGCATGTGCCGTATCGAGAGAGGGGTAAGATCACGGACGAGTATCTCGAGGTTCTGCAGAAGATTTTCCGCAGCGGAGTCTTGAGACATGACGGGACGTACATAACGTGCGATGCAGCTTACTTTTATCCAAGGGTCGAACCACCTCCGATATTCATTGGAGGAGGCATTTTCGCGGATCCCGTCGAGGACAGGCTGTCGCTCCCCGTTCTAAAAAGGGTGGCGAAACTCGCGCACGGATGGATGCCTGATTGGGGAACACCAGACTTGCTTCGGCAGGGTGTGAGGGAGATCAAGAGACTTCGCGAGAGCTACGGTCGGCAAGATGACGATTTTGAGCTTTCGTGGACTACCAGGTTTTATCTTGCGGATACCGATGAAGAGGCCCGAAGCATGACTGCGAGATCAATTCGGGGAACCGATGCCGTAGCAAACGTTATCGCCAAGCGTGGCATGAGAACTCCACAAAAGGCATACGAAAACAGCCTAATAGGGTCACCTCAGAGCATAGCGGCGAAGGTTGCACCTTACGCTGATGCTGGGGTTGAACTTCTCGTGATGAACTGCATGGCTGGCGATGAGCGCTCCTTCGTTCGCATGATGAGGAGGTTTGCTAAAGACGTAGCCCCTCACTTTACATGAATTGCTGAAGTCGTGATCTGACGCATTGCGATCGACGATGCACAGTTGTATGTTCCGCTTGTCCTGCGGTCAAACACGCCGACCCAGCCCTGCCTGCTGCTAGGCAGTCGGACTGCCCACAATCGATGGTGCAAGGCAGTTGCGGCTAAGGAGTCTGCCCACCTTTTGACACGCCATCCAGCGCGAACTGAAGCGCGTTGTTAGCGCTCAGCACTCATAGGGGGGTGTAGGCGGACACCCAGGTGCCTAGTGGCTCTGTCTGAGTGGTCGATGGGATTTGAGCCCGCGACCTTCTGGAACGCAGCCCGATCTGGGTGACGTTCCGCCCTCAACGTCCAAGCAGCCTTTTCCGTTGGTTTTCAGCATTGGCCGCTTCCGCCAGCGCCCCCGGTAAGCCGTCCACATTGGTCATAACGCGAAGGTCGGGAGCCTGGCCAGCCGCTGGGCAAGATTGGCGCCGCCGTGCAGTCCCAGGATTTCTTCGCCATATTTAATCACAACGCGGATAAACTCGGCCTGTTCAATCCTGCCGACGCTGAGACTATTATCCGAGCGTATGTGTTGGGAAAGGCACTCGCGGAAGGGCTCAGCCAGGCCATGCAGCAGATGAACCTCTGGAGCGACAGAATCATGATGGTCGCTGGCACGCCTATGGCAGCGCAGCTCAACCAGCAGCTCCAACAGCACTTGGTTGATGCTGCCAACACGCTGAGGACCGAATCTGCCGATGTGGTTGCCGCAGGCGAAAGGGCAATAACTGTGCTGCAGACATACGTCGCTAATCGTTGACCAAGGCGGTCAGAACCGTTTGCCTCCACGTTGCCTTACCGATGCCAACGGTGCCTCATTGAGCCCAACCGTATCGAACACACACGAAGGGACCTGACCAAGAAGAACAGCAGGCCAGATGCGGGTTTCCGCACCCAGCCTGCGGTTTCGTGATGCGCGGTGTTCGGTGCTGAATCGAATTGACATGGATGAGGTCAGAGGCTCAAGTCCTGCACCGCCCACCAAACCAATATCAGCGCGGGTTTCCTCCACTTCGTCAGTCTCCCGCAGCACCTGAAAAGGATGCGCCCTGGTCCCCGACGCGGTGGACGCCTTCCTATTGAGTCGCCGGGTGTCGAATGTCTTCCGCATACCTCGCCAAACACACGCGCAACCTCGCGCGCTTCATGGCGAGCACGGGCGCAGGGACTCTCGAACAGGTCACGCCCTGGCCCGACAGTGAAGAAACGATGACGAAGTCTATAAGCGTGGCCATCGACCAGGGTGTTGACCTGAAAAAACTCAGGCCGCTTCAGCAGAGGGGCGTCATCGTTCTGCATCAAGTGCATGATTTGGAGCAGTCATTCACTCACGTTACGAAGCAGGGGAGGGCTTTTACTCTTGACCATTCCCGTCTTGGTGGGCCGGACTTGGTCGCCGACGAGAAATATTCCGAAGTTCTTCATATTGTGGGACCGTCTAATATCAACGACGCTCGCCACGTATATGCTGCGTACCTGAACCGCGATGACTATTTCATAACCGAGAACCCTGACCAATTCATTTATCAGGATAAGCGAACGAAACTAGAGGCGCTCCTGGGCGTCAAGATTCGCCGCACCGAAGAATTCGTGTTGGAAATCGTGGAGAGCAAAGAAGAGTGAACGAACCTACTCCCCCACTTGAGCAGG